>Ga0209026_1000482_pt1 | contig 29964 bp, 23 predicted proteins | sample AraplaCL_Col_mCL_FD_184262 | JGI IMG/M metagenome (GOLD analysis project Ga0209026, IMG submission 184262) | Arabidopsis root microbial communities from the University of North Carolina, USA - plate scrape CL_Col_mCL (SPAdes) (version 2) | ecosystem: Host-associated > Plants > Roots >... | reverse complement strand
CCAGCCAACCGCCCTGCTCGACCACGGTGTTGCCGGTGTAAGTATTGGCGCCACTCAAGTTGGCCATGCCGCCATTGGCCACCGTGAAGGCACCGCTGCCGGAGATCACGCCGGCAAGCCCGAGTGGCCCCATCGCCTGCGTCACCGTCAAATCGGTGGTGAGCGGCGCATCGGTCACATAGAACGGCGTGTAGGCAGTGACCTGGTTCTCGAGGTCGTACATCACCGCGTTGTTCAAGAAGAACGACATGCCGTACAACGCCGTGCCCGAAGGAATCACCGACGCCGCGTTGCCCGTGCCCACCACATGGGTGGGATCGCCCTTGCCGTCGTCCGCGGTGGTCAGGGAAACCGACTTTGCACCGGGTGCCGCACCGGTTGCGGTCAGCGTCAATCCGGCGCTTTCGTTGCCGTTGGCGTTGACGTGCCCGGCGGCGTTTTCACCGGCGGTCAATCCGTTGTCGTTGAGATAAATCCCGGACGTGCCCGAGTCGAGCACCGTCTGCAACTTGGCCGTGTATGCACCGTTGTTCAAGCTATAGGTGAAGTACGTGTCGAACTGCTGCGCGGCATGCGCGCCGGACACGCCGAACGAACCTTGATACGTGCCCTGTTGCGTGCCGGCCACCCACGGCACCACGCTGAGAAACTGCGCGCGCAACGCCGGCGTAAGACCGAGAATGAAACAAGCCTGCCCGCAACTGCCGGGTGCGTCGGCCTTGCCGTTCGCTTCTACGATGTAGCCGGTAGTGGTGAGCATGCCCGGCAGCCCGCCGTTGTCGCCGGCATACAGAAAATCGCCGGCGCCGAACGTGCCATAGAAATGGCCATGCTCCGGCGCCGCACCCTGGTCGAGCGCCTGTTGCCAGCTGAGATCCTGGTACATCGTCACCGGCTGGCCCGACGAGTTCATGCCCGTTGCAACAGGCACGCCCTGGATGTCGCCACCTGGCACGTTCGGTGCGAAGTGGTTGGCGGTCATCACCCAATCGAGCGCCGCGGCAACCGGCAAGCCTTGCGACGGCGCCGCGCTGAATACCTGCTTGCCCGTGTTCGCGTTGTAGAACTGAACGCTGGAGGCCGTCGTGTTCTGCTGCCAATAACCGGTGGTGCCGTCGCCGTAATTGAACACGTACTGCGAACCCGTCGCCGATGCATTCCAGTCGGGGAACCACGGCACCGCGCCACCACCGCTGCCGACGGCAATGTTGAAGGAATCGGAGCCGGTGTCGAACCGGTATTCCTGCCGCGTGCCGCCGTTGAGGCCGACGTTGATGCCGAGGCGATAGTCAGGCGCGCTGCCGCCATTTGGCAGCTGGATGAGATCCAGCGGAATGTCGGTAGCCGATGCGCGGCCGTGCATCAGCACGCACGCCAAGGCGCACCATAGCGGCGAGTAGTTCAACTTTTTCATGCGTTCCCCTGTGACGTAATGGCACTAACTTGAGCGTGTATCTCGCGCTCGCCAGGGTGCGTCCCCTCCCCTGCGAAGTAGGGGAGGGTTAGGGTGGGGTGCGAGCGCAGCGAGCAAAACCACACGCCGCGGTCATGTGCTTCTTGCTGGCCGAAATCACAGAAAAATTCAGCTACACGCTAAAGCACAAGCGACCCCACCCCAGCCCTCCCCTACTGTCGCAGGGGAGGGAGCAGATCACGGCAAGCCGTGGAACCATGACGCTTAATCCCTAGGCGCACGTCGCGCGCTTATTTCGCCAACGCCGCAATCTCCGCGTCGCTCAACGCCCTGGAATAAAAACGGAAATCCTGGATACGTCCATCGAAAGACGAATGGCCAGCGTCCCAACCGAGCAGCCTTTTCTGGTCGAGCAACTGACGCGGCGACAACACGAAGGAATCGTCTTGGCCCGCGAGCCGGCCGTCGATGTAGATCTTGCCCGTGCCGCCGCGCAAGCTCACCGCAACGTGTACCCAGCGACGGAACGGCAGTGCCTGATCGGCCTCGACCGCTTGCTCGTCGTTGACGCCCGAGCCGGTGATGGCGAAGCGCAGTCTGCCCCCGCTGCGGCCTGCCAGCGGAGCAAGAAACATGCAGGCGCCGCCATCCAGTCCGATGAACAACAAGCAGGTGTTCCAATGCAACGGCGCATTGGCAAACGTCCACATCGACATCGTGAAATCGGCAACGTCGGTAATCATCCCGGCCGGAAGCTCCACATAGGATTGCTTGCCGTCGAGCTTGAGCGAGGCGCTTCCCGGTGTGCGACCTTCGCCCCAGCTTGCACCGTTCATCAGTGCGCCATCGCCGCGAACCCACTCGCCATCGCTGGTGGTGACCCAACCCACGGCCGTGCTGCCGCTGCCGTCGGCAAGATCCATCGAGCAGCGCAATTCGCCCGGAACCGCCACGCGCACTGCGCGCGACACGAGGCTGGCGCTGTTGCTGGCCTGGATCTGATAGAACCACACGCCTTGCGCGGGCATATCGCTGAACGTGCGCGTTTCGCTCGCTGCGACGGATCCGATGACTTTGAACGGACCGTTCGCGCTGCTGCCGCGCTTGACCAGATAGGACCCCGTACCCTTGCCGCCCCACCACGAAAGCGTCACCTTGCCTTCGCTGCAAAATGCCGACACGCCGAATGGCGCACGCAATGGTCCGGCGTAATCGTCCAGCCGGCTCCACAGCGTGGTGTACGGCATGTCGTCGCTGCCGCCATCGGGGTTTCTGAACTCGGTGTTGTGCGCCATTTGCGAAATGTAAGGCGCGTCGATGCCCATGCGGTTGACGTAATGGTTGTAGATGGTTTCCCAACAACCACGCAACGAAGGGCCGGACTGGTTGGCCGCGGCGGTGAACATGCCCAGCGGGCTCGACTGGCGTGCAAACGGCATCACGTATTGCTTGCCGTTCTTGTCCAGCACATTGGACTTTGCCACGTATTCCGCGCCGGCCAGGAAACGGTTGTTGAACGCCGAATAGAGATCGTCGCCCTGCTTCCACGCCATTTCGAGGAAGTCTCCGCCCAGCGACATGCCGAGGGTGGAGTGGCCCTGGTCGCGACCGCTTTCCTGCCACTGGCCCATGTAACCCGGATGCATGAAGTACACGCTATGCATCGCCATGCCATTGCCGAACTGCGTGTGCACGTCACCGTGATTGTTGCCGGTGTAGTAGTCGATCGCCTGCCGGTACAGGTCGATGTCATCGCAGAACACGCCAATGGCCAACGTACCGCAGAGCGCGGCATAGTCCCAGTTGGCGAAGCTCCATAGACCGCCGTCGGTCAGGTGTCCGCGCAGCCCCTTGGAAATCGGCGCCACGAATACATTGCGAAGCATGTCCTGGAAGCGCGCCACGCCCGCCGCTGACCAGCCCTGGTAGGTGCGCATGATTTCCGCAGCATTGGCAAAATGGCGACCTGACATGCCGCACATCAAGTAGAACGTGTGATCGTCGTGCGCGGTGGAACCTGGCGGGACAGTTCCAATGAACTTCAAGGTTGATGACCACGCATCGAGCGTTTCCACGGCCGATCTGGCGTAGGCCTCGTCACCGGAAATCTTCCAGCGCAAGGCGCAGCAGAATGACCGCTGGGTATCCCTGTACAAGGCCCACTTCGTGCCGTCCTGGCGATAGCACGCAGGCTGGGGATTGGGCTTGGCCGTCAAGGACGTGTCCCCGGAGGCGCACAGCGTCTGCCACCACTTGGTCCACGGCTGTTCGCCGTTCTTGATCTTGTTGCGGATGCGCGTGAAATCGTCCTCATTCGCCAGCAACCCCGGGTGCGTGAAGCGCCCCGTGATCAAGGGACTGCCCGCCGGCGAGGAATGGGAGGGGGGCAAGCTCCTGGCCCTGCTTTCGCCAACACCAAGCCCGAGCAGCAACGCGCCCGCGCCGAGGCCTGCGATGAAGCGCCGACGTGAACTGTCCTCGATGCTGTCGAACGCAGTCGCATCGTCTTGCGGGTAGAACAGGGGGTAGTTCGTCTGCTTCATACAATGTGCACCTTGATGGCCATCGGTTCGCTACCGATGGCTGGATGGAAGACATGAAACGGAAATGGATGGGATCGATACAGCAAATTCTTGAACGATGCGCCTCGCATCATTCGATGGGAACCGTTATCCATGGACCACATGACACTTTTGCATCACAGATATCTCGCGACGACGACCACTGAAAAATGATCGCGAGCGCTCAAAATTTGGCGCATGATGCTCAAAGCGTCAGCCGTTGTGCATGTTCCACCAGGACAACTCAATGTCATTTTGGGTCGCGCGATCATTCTTGAGAACCAGCATGTGTTTTCACGTGCGCTGCGCAGTGAATCGCCCCTCATGAAAATTTGGATGCTTCGTATATCCGAATCGATATCGGTAGTTGGGCGATTCGGCCACAGAAGTGCGATGTGAATCGCAAATTTGATCGCTTCATGCGCCGCAGCTTTGCGTGCCAACACAAAACACTCACATTTCGCCACGAAATTGCTGCTACGCAACTTCAATTTTCGCAAATGTCTCTTGCGTTCTTCGCAATGCCACACCTGACAGCGAGCGATAGAGTGCTGCGCCAGGAATGAGGTGGAACGTACGGCAAGGGCGTTGATGGAATGCATCAACGCTTTCGCGAAAACCGAAACCTGTCAGACAATAAGCACGCTTTTCTTGCAAGAAATCAGACATTCGTCATTCCAGCGAAAGCTTGGATGACGAGGTGAGAGTCTACGGCGACCGAAAGTCGCCGGCATCGCAGTAGTCAAACCAAGTGCCGTTCAAGAAAAAACCACGTTTTTGTCACGCAACAACGGCGCGATGCATCGCCTTCCTGCAGTGATGCGCTGATGGACCAGCGGCGGCGATACACCGCAACGAATCCAACATGCAAAACCTGGAGGGGATCATGAAAACACGCTTGCAGCGGGCCATCGCCCGTGGATTGATGTGCAGCACGCTGGCCGCGCTTTCGCTATCGCCCATGGCGACGCTTGCGCAAGGCACACCGTCCTACACCTGGAACAACGTGCGCATCGTCGCCGGCGGTTACGTCGACGGCATCATCGCGCATCCGAAACAGCAAGGCCTGTTCTACGCGCGCACCGACGTGGGCGGCGCGTACCGCTACAACGCCACCACCGCGCAATGGATGCCGTTGACGGACTGGATGTCGCCGGCCGATGCCAATTGGACCGGCATCGAAAGCGTGGCGATCGATCCGAACAACCCCAACATGCTTTATCTGGTTGGCGGTTTGTACACGCAATCGTGGGGCAGCAATGGCGCGATACTGGTGTCGTCCGACCAGGGCGCGCATTTCACCGCGCATCCGCTCAACTTCAAGGTTGGCGGCAATATGGACGGACGCAACGTGGGCGAGCGTTTGCAGGTGGATCCGAACAAGGGATCGATCCTTTTCTACGGCACGCGCAACGATGCCGATCAAGCGAGCACCAACGGCTTGTGGACCAGCACCGATAGCGGCAGCACGTGGAATCGCGTGAGCAGCTTCACTGCGCTATCCAGCGACGGCACCGGCGCGGGTGTGGCGTTCATCGCGTTCTATCAGCCATCGAGCGGTGCAGGCTCGCCGACCAAGACCATCTTTGCCGGCGTATCCACCAGCACGGCGGCATCGTCGCTGTACAAGAGCACGGATGGCGGCGCAACGTGGGCGCCAGTGTCCGGTGGCCCCACCGCGGGCATGATGCCGCAGCGCGGGCTGATCGGTCCTGATGGCAATCTCTACATGACCTATGGCAATGCCATTGGTCCCAATGGGATGACTGCAGGCCAGGTGTGGAAGTACAGCATTGGCCTCAACACCTGGCAGAACATCACGCCGACCGATCCGTACAACTATCCGTCCGGTTACAGCGGCCTGGCGCTCGATCCGGAAAAGCCCGGCACGCTGGTGGTGATGACGATGGACCACTGGTGGCCGAGCGACACCATGTACCGCAGCACCAATGGCGGTTCGACCTGGACGGACGTGGGTGCGAATGCGGTGCGCGATTCGAGCCTGTCGCCATGGATCGTGCAGCCTGGGCAGACGCAAGCAGGTTTTGGCAACTGGGGTGAAGTGGCGATCGATCCTTTCAATTCGGCGCATGCCATGTACGGTACGGGCGGCGGCATCTGGGCCACTTCCGATCTCACCTCCGCCGACTCAGGCCAAGCCACGCACTGGAGCGTCGGCGCCAGCGGCATCGAAGAAACGGCGGTGATCACGTTGCTGTCGCCCACCGCCGGCCCGCCCTTGATCAGCGGGCTCGGCGACGTGTGCGGCTTCGTGCACACCAGCCTGACGACGGTGCCGCAGTCGCAACCCAACAACCCCACTTGTGGCGACAGCATCGGCACCGGGCTGGACTTTGCCAAGAGCTCGCCGTCGACGATCGTGCGCATTCTTCAGCACGGCAACAGCACGCTCACCTCATACGGTTCGATCTCCTACGACGGCGGTTCCACCTGGACGGGCTTCCCCAACCAGGCCGGCTCCACCAACGGCGGCGGCACAGTGGCGATTTCCGCCGATGGCAACACCATCGTGTGGGCGCCGAGCGATGTCGCGCCGGCCGTATCGACCGATCATGGCAACACGTGGAAAACCCTGACCTACCCCACCAGCAGCGGCAGCGCGAACCTGCCGACCGGGGCGCAGGTATTGTCGGATGGCTACAACGGCAATCTGTTCTATGCGTGGAACCAGGCCACCGGCACCTTCTTCAGCAGTTCGGATAAAGGCATGACGTGGTATGCATCGACCACATCCGGCTTGCCGGTACTGCCATCGTGGCAGAGCAGCCAGGCATCGACGGTAACCGGCGTGCAAGGCGATATCTGGCTGGCAACGCCCAACGGCCTGTATCGCAGCCAGAGCTCCGGCTGGAGCTGGAGCCAGGTCGATGCATCGACCATCAGTGCTGCAACGTCGATCGGTTTCGGCAAGGCGGCACCCGGCAAGTACTACCCGGCAATCTACCTCTCCGGCACAGTGAACGGCGTGACCGGTCTGTTCCGCTCCACCGACACCGGCGCAAGCTGGGTGCAAATCAACGATGCGCAACATCAATGGGGTGGCGTCACCCACGTGATTGGCGATCCCCGCACGTTCGGTACGGTATATCTGGGTACCAGTGCCGCGCGCGGCGTCATTTACGGCACTTCGTCGAATTGATGGAGGCATTGACTTCCCTCCCCTGCTTGCGGGGGAGGGAAGTCGCTTCGTTCACCCCTTCGGGGCCGCCCTTCGGACGTTCTCCGTGCTTCGCACTTCGTCCGGCTTTCGCCGGGATGACGAGCTGTTGAGCATTTCGGCGGATGCCGGCTACACGGGTGCAGACAAGCGCATCAGCGCATCCAAGATGAAACACGGGCACATCGCCGCCAAGCGAGACGGTCAAAGCCATGCCGGAAGGCGCATGGAAGGAAGCGACACGTTACGTGGAATACCTCAAGGCAGCCGTGCGTACGAAGGTGGACCATCCCTCAGTGCGGAGAGATATCTCATCAGCGCCCGTTCACGCCAAATTGACGGACCGAGGCATTTACTTTTACACGGCAGCAGCAGTATTGCCCGCCGGAACAGGGGAAAACGTGCAATGGCATTAGTGTCCTTGCGGCACGTCGACGTCGTCTGAGACCGAGTGCTTTTTGTCTGTGAGTATTCCGCACGCTTCGCCCTAAGACTGGCTAACGCTATGCGTGGCGACTTTCCTTGTGTGCCCGAAACGTCCCACGGTTTTGCCAAACCACTCATGGACAAGGACGATAGCGATGAAAACCCAATACCCGTTCTCTCGTGCTCAAGGGAAATACTTCGCTTGGGCGCTTCTCTGCGGAATCTCGCTTTTTCCAATAGCACAGGTGCTCGTTGCTGCCGATAAGCCCTCTACCGCACCGCCAACTTTGCCGGTGTTGACACCGCAAATCCCGTTGGAAATCACCGTCACGGGGTCCAACCCAACGCTCGCCTCCTTGCAGCATGACTTCGACGTATTTTCCTGGCAATCGTTTGTTGCTTTGAACTGGCCAGCCAATCCCGATGGCTCACCCAATATAAACCTCACTATCGGCCAGGCAACCAACGCCCCCGTCGTGTGGGAGAGTTATCGAGAGAGCCGCACGATTTTCCTTGCAGGGGGCGCAACACCCGCGAAATGGGGTGAAGACAGCCCGCTTCCTCCGGTTTGCAAGAACATCGATGCCAAACATCTTCCAGCTGGAACGATGCTGCTGACGCAAGTTGGAAAAACACCCAATGTGCTCGACGAAAGCGGCGAGCCATTCAAGACCGGTCCCTTGATCGACCAAAACGGCCAATACGCGCGCTTTTCAATCATGACTAATCACACGATGTTCAACTACATCGTTACCTACAAGCTCTACTCGAAAGATGGGCAAAAAGCGTTCAACGCAGACGCCAATTTTCCTGCCAGCGAAGCGTCGACCCAGAAAGTTGGTTCCATCATGATCAAGACAGCATGGGTAAAGATGGGTGGGAAGTACGACCCGTCGAAGTTCTACACCAACTACGCGCTGGTCTATGACGACCCACAAGAGCACGCAGGCGTAAAGCCTTCGTGCGTGCTTGAGCAAGTCGGCCTTGTCGGCTTTCATATCGCGCACAAGACTGCGGACGAACCCCAGTGGATTTGGTCCACGTTTGAACATGTGGACAACGTTCCAACCACGGGGGAAAGGCCAACACTTACGGCCTACAACTTCTTTGATCCACATTGTAAAGATTGCAAGGTCAACCAACCGCCGCCGCGCCCGTGGAATCCGGGCACTTCCTACACTAAGCCCTCTCAAGTGGAGCGCGTGATTCCCATCACCCCTGAGGCACAGCAACTCAACGAGGCCTATCACCAGGCGCTGGCAGCCGCGGTGCCTGGTTCGGTGTGGGTCAATTATGAGTTGGTCAGTACGCAATGGCCGACGGATGCCAAAAGCAAAATCGATCCTACGGGCGTGCCTGCTCCGTCGTTCCTCGCCAACACGACCTTGGAGTCATACATCCAAGGTCGTGTCAAACAGACGTCCAGCAGCTGCATGGCATGCCACAACAATGCTACCAGCACTACGGGGAACTTCTCGGACTTCACCTACCTGCTCCAACGTGCGCAGTAATCCATAAAGGAGAAGAGCCATGAGCAGTGATATGGATAATTTCATCGGTCTTAGTGTCGTGCTGACGGGCTTTAGCCAAAGCGTGCTCGCACCCGACTTGGACCCGGTTGACATCAAATCGGAATATCTGCCTTTTTTTACGCAGAAAATTGCACAAGAGAGCCGCAACCCGTTGCTGGTCGGCCAAATCTTCCAGAAGTATTCAGCCCTTAAGGCGCAACGCCTCACACCGCAACAAATCGGTGCGGCCATGCTGGACCAGAGCAATGGGGAAGCGTTTGTGCTGGCTTGCCGCAAGTTGATTTTCATGTGGTACTCGGGTGCTTGGCCGACGCTCATTCCCGCAACGGCCACAGCGCCTGCCACGACCGTTAGCGACATGATTTCTGCGGAAAGCTACACCGCAAGTCTCGTCTGGCAGGTCATGCAATCCCATCCCATGGGTGATTCCAATTACCGCTACGGGTATTGGGCCAAAGCCCCTGCCTCACTCGGCGACTACACCGGTAACTGAGGAGATCGCACATGACCACTCAAACCTATGACCTCGTGATCGTCGGCGCCGGCATTTCCGGCGCCATCGTCGCCTACCAGCTGGGCAAGCAAGGCAAGAAAGTGTTGATTCTGGAAGCCGGCCAAGAAGTACCGGTCGATCGCAGTGGCTACATGAAGACGTTCTATAAAGCCAATGCCAAGACACCGGAATCGCCTTACCCCCCAACCACGCAAGACCCTAAAGCTTCCACGCCTGATAACCCGCTGGGTTTGCCGAATCCCGCACTGGAAAACGTGCCGCGCTATACGGTGCTGCAAATCAACGCATGGCGTAAACCTGACCAGTGTTACTTCATTTATCCGCCACAGCTTACTGGCCTTACAGGAGACAGCCCGGAAGCATTGTTCGCCTTCGCCAGTTCGTATGAGCGCATCGGCGGAGGTACCACCTGGCATTGGCTCGGCACCAGCTTGAGGCTGTTCCCCAACGATTTCGAACTGAAAACACAATATGGCCATGGTGTTGATTGGCCGGGCGGCAAAGCGTTCTATCGGGCGCTGGTGCCTTACTATGAAAAGGCGATCAATGAAATTGGCGTGGCTGGCAACAAAGCGGCGTCGGATAAGCTCTACACGCAATTCGGCGTAGAGCCGTCGGGCAACTATGGTCCAAATTACAACTATCCGATGCCTCCCATTGTGGGATCAATGGTGGATTCGGCATTTAACCAAGTCACTTCACTCACCGTCGATGGCAATCCGGTCTACACCACACCTACCCCGCAAGGACGCAATTCCCTGCCAGGAGACCGGCGCCAGTGTGCGGGCAATACCAACTGCATTCCCATCTGCCCCATCCAGGCCAAGTATGACGCGACCGTCACTCTTGCCAATGCGTTGCAAACAGGCAATGTCGACATCCGCTACCGCTGTGTGGCGAGCAATATCCGCGTCGATGACACCACGCATGAAGTCACCGGCATCGACTACATCACCTACGACGATCATCTAGGCCCGACAACCGGATCAGGGACGGCGGTGGGTACCAAATATTTGCTCGCCGCACATGCCATCGAGACACCAAAGCTCTTATTGATGTCCGATAAGAACAAGAACTTCCCGAACGGCGTTGCGAACTCGAGTGGTCAAGTCGGCCGCAATTTGATGGACCACGTCATGTACCTGGCTTGGGGACTGGCCAAAGATCCTGTGTACCCCTATCGCGGCCCACTGGCGACGTCCGGTTTTGAATCATTGCGCGATGGTGCGTTTCGGAGCACTCGATCTGCCTATCGCATCGAAATAGGCAATGAAGGCTGGCAATGGGCCGCCAATGACCCGTACACCACCCTTGCGGATTTTGTATTCGGCCAGAACAACAGCCAACTCAATGGCAATTCGGTCAATGAGCAAGGACAGCCTCTGCGCTTTGATCCGGCCCTACCCGCCAATAGCCAGCTCTTCGGCGAACAGTTGGTCAATACGCTCAACGGTATTTACATCCGACAAATCCGACTGGGTTACCTCATCGAGCAGCTTCCTGATCCCGATAATCGCGTGCAGATCTCTACGACCGAGAAAGACCACCTCGGCCTTCCACGACCTCTGGTGACCTACCGCATTCGCAGCAACTACGAGCGCAATGCATTTGTGTCGGCCAAAGCGGTATCCACGGAGATCTTCAAGGCCATGGGCGCCACGGAATACACCAAAGCGCCTCCCGCTCCGGTGCTGTATGGGGCGGCAGACCAGGTGACGGCCACCAACTTTCAGTACCAGGGGAATAATTTCACCTTCTACGGGGCGGGCCACATCGTGGGGACTTATCGCATGGGTGATAGCAAAACGGACTCCGTCCTCAACGCCCGACAACAGTCCTGGGATCACAGCAACCTTTACATGGTTGGCAGTGGTGTATTCCCCACTGTTGCTACCGGCAATCCCACCTTGACGATCGCCGCCCTCGCATTCCAAGCGGCCGACAATATTCTGGCCGACCTACAAAAGTCCAGCACGGAAACCGAGGAAGCCCTGGCAGATGTGTCTTAAAAAAGGATGCTTAATCGATCCGGCCGAATTTAGCTTATCCGCCGTGGACAGTAAGTGCGCTACGGGCATCAGCACCAATGGGGGCGCGACTTTGGGGGCGTGCCCGGATAAGGCCAAAATTAGGACAATTGCCGCATAACTATTTGATTTTATAAGTTATTCTGCGGCTGACATCATCCCCGCTGTCGGCCGCAGCGATTTGTACCTAGCATCCGCACCAACCCTGCATGATATCCGCGCCTCATTGCGCCGAATGCCGAACAAACTCCCTTGGCTATGCCAAGGTCCGGGCTAATGTCCGCACGACGACTGGTGGCCCTTTGCTGGAACCATCCCCTGGGATGACATGCCGTGGCGACTTCGCCTGTGCCCTGCGTGCGCGCGCTCCTGCTACCACTCTTTGTTGTTTCAGATGCCTGGCGTCACACGTTGCCGGTCCAACCAAAGGAACAGCTTTACGCGGACGCACTGATCCTACACGTGAAAGATCATGATCTAGGGCCTGAGCCGGTGCAGCGCATGATTTATAGGTTGCTCCTACGCGGTTACGCCGATGGTGCGCGAGTAGCCTTGGGACACCACGCCGTAGAGTTGTATGACCATCCGCGTACTCGGCCGGCGACCAGATATCCTTGGACGGTATTGTGCCTGCCGCCCGGAAGAGTCCCTTCGGGTCGTATTGCATGGACGCGCCAATCTGGTACGGACTAAGACCACCTAACGAAAATTTGGCTGGGACAAGGATGTCCTTACCCTCTTTTCGTCAAGATTTTGCGCAAGTAAGGTCTATCGCTCGTGTCATCGCCGAAATGGCGAGGGATTCTCGCTCCACCTGTTTAAGGTGCGAAGCAATGCGTCTCTAAGAGGCGCCAGTCTTCCGATATATGCAACACGCGAAGGAATGCTCAACTCAACTTCCGTGCCGGCGCCTTCATTTTCTTGGACTTGAAGTGTCCCTCCCATTCGTTGCGCACGTTCCTGCATCCCTTTCAAACCCCAGTGCCCAGGCTTGCCGCCGTTGCGTACTACATTTTCATCGATCCCACAGCCGTCATCGCGAAATCGGATACGAAATCGGCTACTATCGTAGTCGATCACGACTTCAACCACGCGGGCATCTGCGTGCTTGTAAGCGTTTATAATCGCCTCTCGGCCAATCCAATATATTTCCTCTTGTATTAGTGGCGGAATGAGTCGACCGGAGCCATTGACTACAACACGAAAAGAGACAGTGCCGGGGTTCCACCGCTTGGCGCACTCCTCGCTAATGGCAGAAAATTCGCCAGGTAAATCCGGGTAATGTTCGGCGTCCTTTCTTAAATCAAGGACTCGGCTACGAACCTCCGCTAGCACATCGTCAGCTTTGGTCAGCACATTCTCAATGTCCTCAGGAGGCGCATCACCTGAAGGAGCCCGTTTGACCGTGGATTCAAAAACCATGGTGAGTCCCTGGACGGATTGCAGCAATGTATCGTGCAATTCTCTAGCAATACGCTCACGCTCCATGTAGCGTTCACTGACTCGGATGCGGATGTTTTCGGCCAATTTATTCATCCGCGCAATTAAAAAAAGTGCAACAAGCCCAATGGCTAGTACGATGCAAGCAACGCGAAAGAATATTGTCTGGTAGAACATCGGCGGTATGTAGAGGGCTATCGACGCTGGATGCGTGCTCCAGACTCCATCTTCGTTCTTTGCGGTAACACGAAAGGTGTAGGTGCCTGGGGCGACATTCGCATAGAACGCTTCTCTGCGAGTACCGACGTCTTGCCATGTGTCGTCGACACCGTCGAGCTTGTAGAGGAACGTAACGCCTTCGGGGACCGATAGGCTCGTAGCGGTGTACTCGATAGCCAGATTGGATGTCTGTTTTGGGAGTCTTAGGATCGCCCCACTTGCTCCCGACGATTGATCGGGCATGTTGCGTTTTCCATTGCTTGAGACATCGACCACCTCTACATGCGGCGGTTTGTTGTTCGTGCGAATGTCGCTCGGGTCAATCCAGGCAATGCCAAGGTCTGTATCGAACCAAATCTGACCTTTGCCATCCACCAATGCCGTCGATATAGGCCTGGACTGAAGTGCAAAGCCAGGTAGCCCATCCCGGTACTGAAATAGTTTGTAAACCGGGACGTACGAGCCCATTTCAAAGGCTTTTTTCAACTCGGTGGAACTGATCCTGATAACGCCCTTGTTGGTGTTAAGCCAGAACGTTCCGTTTCGGTAGGCGATGCCGGAAATGCCTGCAACGCGATTCTCGCCGAATGACGAAAGCGATTGAAATCGGCCATCCTTGAAGCGAGCGAGGCCTTCCTCGCCACCGACTAATTTCCACGAATCGGTAATGTTGAATGAGCTGACGGCCCCAATAGATAAGCCGTCGTTGGCCGAAAATACGTGCGTGCCGTGCTCGTCTTGAACAGCGATCCGGTCGTTGGTGAAGCCGATCCACAGATTGTCGCCATCTCGCGCCAACACGGTTGGCGTATCGTCAATGAAGGATGTATCCGCCCTACTCCAGTGATGCTTCGACCAGTGGTACAGATGATCATCTCTAAAGGCCATCCACGCACCGCCGTGCCCATCGGATGTAAACGCCGCACTGGCAGCCTCGGTCACATTGGCTGGTAGTCCAAGGCGCGTGACCGCGCCATCCTTAATACGCAATACGTCTGTATCTGTTTCAAACCACAGGCTTCCATCGTCAGCGGAAACGAGATCATGGATAGTTTCGTGAGATCGAAAGATAGCGTGAAGCTTGCCGTCATTGACCTGATAGATGGTGTATCCATTAATGACCCAGACGCCTCCAGACACATCCACAGCGACGTTAAAATCCACACCGGGGATGACGTCAAGTTTCGAAACGCTAGAAACATTGGTTAGCCTGAAGCTGTCGATGCCAAAATTCGTTCCGACCCAGACGTTACCTTCCAAATCGCCCAGAAGCGGGTCGGTGAGGTCGGAGGTGAGCCCATTTGCTCGCTTATAGGTGAAGGACAGATCGGTGGCATGAAGGGATCGACCGTCCGCAATCGCCTTGGGATCGAGTACGACATAGATCCCGCCTGCTTGAGAATCCGTCCCCCACATGTGTCCATTCCGGTCAAACAAGATTCGGTTTGACATGATGAAACCGGGCGAAACACTCGGCGAAGGCTTGGAAAGATGGGGATGATGTGCCGTTACCCCGGGCAAAGATCTTGTGCCTCTGACTTTATCGGAAACCCAAAGGGTGCCATCTCGGTCGAGCGCCAAGACGGCCCCTTGCCCTAAAGGTATACCTGTATCTTGAAAAAGCCGGGACCCCTTGGCGAGAAAAAAAAGCGACGAAGGCCCGCTCACCCATAGGGTCCCTTCCTTATCGACCAACACCCACCCTGCCCCGTTGGGGGGCAATCCCCAATCGCGCCCGATCGTCTGCCATTTGCCGTTCTGGTAGCGCGCCAATCCTTGCTTTGCCGCCGCCCAAATGGCGCCGTCCTGGGTTTGTGCAAAGTCCAGTACCCAGCCCGCAGGGAAGTCATCCGCCTTACCAAAAATTTGCGCTCGCCCATGCCTGATCAGCGCAACGCCTCCAAGATAAAACCCTTCCCACAGATCACCGTTCGGAAAAACAGCGAGCGCAGTGATATTGGATGTGGCCAGCGCTGGTCCAAGTGCTTTTTGCGGCCTAAACGTGACGCCGTCAAACTGGTAGAGGCCTTCACCCGTGCCGAGCCACAAATAACCGTCCGCTCCTTGTGCTATGGACCAGACGTCGTGCGGGGCGCCCGCGCTGGCATTCCAGGCGGAATGATGAAACTGCCCCAGATCATTTTCCGTGACCGAAGCGGATGCAGCCAGGCTAAGAAATAAACAAAGAACATACCCCGCCAACTTGCGCCATAAAAATTCGGACCCAAGCTTATATCGGCCACACCTCAACCCTAATCGCTCCCCTGCGGCTGAGAAATCCACGGAACTACTACTGCTCTGACGCCCGGAACTTATGCGTCCCGGGAGTCAGGCCTATTGTGCAGGATTTCTTCACTTAATTCAGCCGCCTATGGCGGCTCACCTGAGTTCAGGTGAGTAATTTTCGCGGATACCGAATGGAAGGCATGCCGAGCAAACAAGGCATGGCATTTGATGCCCAAGTGCGCCGATCTTAGGGCGATTAACCTAGGTTTTGCTTAAGGAATTTGTAGGTGCGTTCGTTAGCAAGCGACGCGGCGGCGGCATTGTAGTGCGCGCCTGTGTGCCGGGCGAAGGCATGATTACAGCCTGCATAGTTGTACACAGTGACGTTGTTATGCTCCGAAAATGCCGCTGCGATGGCCATCTGCGCCTCCTTGGAAATGAACTCGTCTTCCTCGGCCAGGTGAACCATCATGGGCGCAACAATGGCTTTTGCTTCGTCCAGGTACCTTTCGGTACCGCCGCCGTAATACTCGACACTGGCATCTACGTCTGTGCGCGTCGCCGCCAGATAGGTCATAAGCCCGCCCAGGCAATAACCCATAACGCCAACACGGCCATTAGCACCCGCCATCTGGCGCGCAGCATTTACCACCGCAGCTATATCTCGTACCCCGGCATCGAAATCGTAGGCGCCATACAACGCCAATCCTTTCTTCCAGTCGTCTTCCGACCATTCATTGAGATCCAGCCCGGGTTCTTGGCGCCAGAATAAGTCTGGGCAAACGGCGATAAGTCCCTGATTGGCAAGTTCGCGGCACGACGTACGCAAATCGTTATTGACGCCGAAAATTTCCTGCAGGACTACCACGGCGGGAGCTACGGGTCGTTCAGGCCGATCTATATAGATGGTAAATGCGCCTTCATCGGTCGACAGCTTCTGATATTCGCCCATCGCGTTGACTCCAGCTGGTTAAGGATTTCACCGACCCAAAGCATTGGCGCGTAAGGCATGCATGACCCTTAAGAGCACAAATGCTCCAGCAGGCTAAGACATTGAGAAGGCTTACCCTTGTATCAGACAGCCAAACTTGACTCGACCTTGGAGCAGGTGACGTGAATCTCATTCGCTGACGCTGATCTACGCGCAACAACTTGAGTGCATCGAGTCAAAGCACAAACGGACAAGTCCATGGCGTTTCGAACAAGTGCACGATGTAGTGCCTATGTGACAGTGGATTCAGCAGCGGCTCTTGCCAAACGACTGGCAATCGTTCTGCCGTGGCGAGGAGCGTTCACTCACCTTCCCAGCGTCACAGTTGCAGTGAGCTGCCGCATTTATCACACGCCGCCCAAGGATTGCCTTGGGTCTTGCCCACTCTTCGTATGGGAGACATGCAATGCACATTGATGGGACGTTAGGCGTCGATCAGTCACGCCGCAAGATACTGGCCGGAACCGGTGCGCTCGCAGCAGCGTCGCTTGCCATGCCACTTGCATCGGCAACCGCGGCAGCCAGTCACCCACCTCACAAGTCCGCAGTTGGCAGTACATCGGGACGCCAAGCCAGTGGCACCATAACGACAAAAGATGGCATAGAAATCTTCTATAAGGATTGGGGTGATGGCCAGCCCATTGTTTTCAGTCATGGGTGGCCGTTGTCGTCCGATGACTGGGATGCCCAGATGTTGTTTTTCCTCAGCCAGGGTTATCGTGTGATTGCCCACGACAGGCGCGGGCACGGACGGTCAACGCAAACCGACGTAGGCAACGACATGGATCATTACGCAGCAGATCTTGCTGCTCTCACGGAAGCTCTTGACATCAAAAACGCTGTACACATTGGTCACTCAACCGGCGGTGGTGAGGTTGTTCGCTACGTCGCAAAATTCGGTCAGTCGCGCACGGCAAAAATCGTTCTTGTCGGGGCCGTTCCTCCCATCATGGTGAAAAGCAAAAACAATCCGCAAGGTACGCCGATCGAGGTCTTCGACGGCTTTCGTAAAGCGCTTCTGGAGAACCGCGCGCAGCTGTACGTGGATGTCCCAAGCGGCCCGTTTTATGGATACAACCGGCCAGGCGCGAAGGTGTCGCAGGGCGTCATTGAAAATTGGTGGCGCCAGGGAATGATGGGGGGAGCAAAGGCTCAGTACGATTGCATCAAAGTGTTCTCGGAGACAGATTTCACGGAAGATCTAAAGCAGATCACTCATCCTGCGCTCGTCCTGCACGGTGACGATGACCAAGTGGTGCCTTACAAAGACGCAGGCGTGTTGTCGGCCAAATTGTTGAAAAAGGCAACATTAAAGATCTATCCCGGCCTGCCTCATGGCATGTTGACTACCCATCCCGAGCAGTTGAACGCAGACATCCTGGCTTTCATCAAGAGCTAGGAAAATCGTTAGCGCCTCCCTGATTCAATCGAAAGCCTTGCTAACGCCGCTGTCTTCACAGAAGACAGCGGCTATGCTTCGGCGCTTGATCCCAAGATTGTTCTTGGGGGCATCGGGCTGAGCTCAGCTTTCAGGACCATTGCGAATTTGTCTCCTCCGCCCCCCAAATGGGGGGCTTTGGTACACCGCAATCAGGGCTAGTGCATGCGCTTGCACGGCCATACGTTAGATGTCCCAAACCGGAACGATGGGACGTGTCGATGCGCCTGGTTGCCAACATATACGGCAGCGCTTCTGCAGCGCCCGGCCGCTCATTAGCCTTTCTGACGGCCTCGAGTAGTGGTCAACTGTTGAGTGTCGTTATACCTCGGCAAATCGCATGCACGTTCATTACGCTGAAGACAGTTGAACCACAGCGGCATGGAAAAGCCACCGGTCTGCGGAATTCCATCAATGCGGGCATTGCGGCATTACAAGCAGACCCCGCATGTCCAACCCACCTGCTCGAACAGCTCGAGCAAGCCACGTTGGCCCTACTCGCCTCAGACTCCGTTCTGGCTCCAAGAGCTGACGGTTTATCAGTGGCACAACTTAACATTGCAAAAAATATTCTCGCTAGCCACTTGGAAAAGGCCATCAATATTTCCGACGTTGCTATAGCCTGTGGCATTTCAAGAGGCCACCTCAATCGAGGTTTCCGAAAAATGGTTGGAACGACGCCGATGCGCTGGCGGATGGATGTCCGCCTAGATTTTTGTCGACGCTTGTTGATGGAGAGCCAATTGCCCGTTGCTGCCATTGCTAGCGCCGCTGGGTTTAGTGACCCGTGTTATTTCAGTCGAGCATTCGCGCGAGCAAGTGGGGTCAGCCCACGCAATTGGAGACGTTTTTTCACGATCGCCCTCAGCGAGCTGCCTTGGAAGCAGTCGCATAACGACCCGCACGCATGTATTCCCTGGAACCGTTTAACTGAGGGCTTGGCCATGCAATCCATCGAAAAGTCACAGGTCGCTCGGCAGCCCCATGACACGGTATGCCGCTTGGAAGCCTTGGGCGAGGAGCACCAACAGAGTCGCCTATTGGATTGGCTGGCTGGATGGCTGGCTCAATGCATCACGTTGGGTCAGCACGCCCATTCGGCTTCCCGTCACTTGATCCGAGCCATCGAGATTTGTGTTTCGCAGAGTGATCCCGGCGGCTTGGCAGCTGCTCCTAGCGCGAATGCTCTGGCGGCTTGGCAAGAACAATTGGCCAAGGCGATGTTGATGAGTGGCGGGGATAGTCCTTTGTCCATAAATGCCGTAGCCAGAGCATGCGGCATGTCTTATCGCCATTTCTCCCGAGCGTTCAAGGCAACGGTCGGGCCGTCTCCGCAACGCTGGCGGCTGATGTATCGAATTGAAAAGGCTAAGGTTCTCATGCTCGAAAGCGAGTTTAGCCTCACCGATATCGCCTACGAATGTGGCTTTGCTGAACAAAGCCATTTCAACCATACTTTCTACAAACTAGCCGGCGAGTCACCACGCGCGTGGAGGCGCAGGCAATTTCAGGTTAGAGAGAATAGTCGCTCGCCCGACGGCCGTGCCTACGATGACTTCAGCACCCACCAATCTGATACGTGTTCTATCAGTCGATGACCACCCTCTCATGCGAGATGGGATATCCTCTGCCGTCGCTCGGGCGCCAGACATGGTCATTGTGGGAGAGGCGGTGGACGGCATGCAGGCCTGCGAGCAGTACCGACTGCTTCGACCAGACGTAACGCTTATGGATCTGCAGATGCCACGGATGAGTGGTGTTGAAGCTACCCAGATCATCAAGCGCGAATTTCCCGATGCAGTTATTTTGGTCTTGACAATGTACAAGCTCGATGCGTTAGCTATTCGGGCGTTGCGCGCCGGGGCGAAGGGCTATTTGTTGAAAACTGCCCTGCGCAAAGAATTGGTAGAAACCGTACGGAATGCGCACTTGGGACGCCGCACGATTACACCCGAAGTCGCCCAGGAAATTGCAAACCATTCCACTGATGATAGGTTGACGGATAGGGAGATTGAAGTACTACGCCATGTGGCTGCTGGCAATAGCAATCGAGAAGTGGCCGCCCTCATGCGCATTGGTGATGAGACGGTGAAAGGATTCCTTAAAAGCATCTCAACCAAGCTTGAAGCACGCGACCGAACGCATGCAGTGGCCATCGCTATCAAGCGCGGCATCATCGAACTCTGACCTGCAATCATTCCGCTTTAAGAATATGTGTCGGTGGTTGCTAAGTGGAGACACATACTGCGCGCCATCACGTTCCGAAAACTGCCATGCCACGCTTGATGCCCGGTCGATCCTCAACTCGCACATACCAATCGGCCAGTAGAGGAAGATTGCTCCAGCGCAAACTCTGCCGTACTGAATGAATCAGTGTGTACGCAGAGATGTCTGCGAGGCTGAACTCGTCACCGGCCATGTATTGAGTGTATTCGAGGAACGATTGAGACCTTTCGATGCGTTCTTCAACCAACGCTGCCATCACCTTCGCACCGTCCCGACGACCCTCCTGATCGAGAAAGAAGCCCGCGTGACTGGGTGCGATCACGTCCGTGACAAAGTAGAAAAAGCGTTCGATTGCCTTGGCCTCTTCTAGCGGGTCCATGGGCAAGATCCTGCCTGGTGCTCTCTTGGCAGCCTTCAACATGATGGCATTTGACTGGCTCAACGCCCAGATCAACTCGTCGTCATCATACGCAGCCAGGACCGGAACCTTGGCCAAGGGATTCAATTGTAAAAATGCCGGCGTGTGCTGATCGCCGAATGCGAGATTAAGCTTGATTGTCTCGAACACAGCACCAGCTTCAATCAATGCTATGGCAGCTCTTAAGCTATTACCGGTACGAGCGCCGTAAAGCACTAACCGTTCCGCCATCGTAAGTCTCCGGATAAATTTCAGATTCCCACTTCAGCCATCGCCACAGCGATGAAAATAGTTCAGTCACTTGAGCTTGTCTATCGCACGGGCAACTCCTTCGCCGTATCCTGGATCAGCGTTGCCGCAATGGCCAATGTGGCGCTTCTTCACTTCGTCCGATGCCGGCGAGATAGCTCTAGCCGTATTGTCGAAAAGTGTTTGTTTTTGGGCAGAAGTCATGAGTCTAAAAAGGGCGCCAGGCTGCGAGAAGTAGTCGGCATCCTCACGATGATTCCAGTGAGCTATGGCACCCCCTGCTTCGAACGGCGGTTCTGCGAATTCAGGCTGGCTCTGCCACTCTCCCTCACTATTTGGGGCATGCGCGATGGTGGATCCATAGTTTCCGTCCACACGCATAGCGCCGTCACGATGGTAGCTATGTACGGGACAGCGTGGCGCGTTTACTGGGATCTGATGATAGTTAACCCCAAGCCGATATCGCTGTGTATCGCCGTATGAAAAGAGCCGCCCCTGAAGCATTTTATCGGGAGAGAAACCAATGCCTGGAACGACATTGGCTGGCGAAAAGGCCGATTGCTCCACATCAGCAAAGTAGTTTTCTGGGTTCCGGTTGAGTTCCAGAATCCCTACCTCTATCAAAGGATAGTCTTTGTGAGGCCAAACCTTCGTGAGATCAAAAGGGTTAAACCGGTAGGTGGCCGCCTCGGTCTCGGGCATCACTTGAACGCACAGCTTCCAACGCGGAAAGTCTTTCCTGGCAATGCTTTCGAACAAATCGCGCTGTGCACTTTCCCTGTCTTTTCCGATGATGCGTTCGGCTTCTTCATCGGTCAAGTTTCGAATGCCTTGTTGCGTGATGAGATGGAACTTTACCCAAAACCGTTGGTGATTGGCATTGATGAGACTAAACGTATGGCTGCCGAAACCGTGCATATGCCGGTGGCCGGCCGGTATGCCGCGGTCACTCATGATGATTGTGACCTGGTGCAATGACTCCGGGAGCAACGTCCACCAGTCCCAATTACCATGAGGGTTGCGCAAGTTCGTCTCCGGGTTGCGCTTTACCGCATGGTTCAAGTCAGGAAACTTAAGCGGATCCCTGATAAAGAACACCGGCGTGTTATTACCAACGAGGTCCCAGTTGCCCTCCTCCGTGTAGAACTTCACGGCAAATCCGCGGATATCGCGCTCCGCATCGGCAGCACCGCGCTCCCCAGCCACGGTGGAAAAACGGATGAACAGCTCGGTCTTCTTCCCGATTTGGGAGAAGATTTTCGCCTTGGTGAACCGCGTGATGTCATGAGTGACCGTAAACGATCCGAATGCTCCTGATCCCTTTGCATGCATTCGGCGTTCCGGAATGACTTCTCGATCAAAGTTGGCCATCTTCTCCAGAAACCAGATGTCCTGAAGCAATGCAGGGCCACGTGGTCCGATGGTTAAGATGTTGTCGTCGTCGACGACGGGGGCTCCAAAAGCGGTGGTCAGTTTTGACATGGCAGACACTCTCTTTGATTGAAACGGACTGAGAAGCCCATTCGGCGAATTTCCCGCGACGCCTTGCAATACGAAGGTGATTGCCTTTGCTGCCTCGATCGGCGCTTCGCCATAAGTAGTAAACGCGACAGCTAACCGCGCTTTCCGGTGATTATTTCGAGCAAGAAGTTGGCAACAAGCACGCCTAACCCTTGGTCAACCAATCGGTCGGGCGTGAGTCCGCCTAGGCTTTCAATTCGCCCCTGGCACATCCACAACTCACATTCTTTGCGATTGCCTTCGATCTGTCCTGCCAGACACAAAATAATTTGCCGAAGTTGCTCCTTTTTTTGGAGCTCACTCATATCCTCACCGAGCCTAAGCTGAGACCGCTGTAGAACTCGATTCTCATTCGTGACGATGGAGCTCAGCTTGGCTCCGCTGCTGACCGAGGCTAATCGCAACATACCGCTGTCACCTTGCTGTACGTCGCCCGACGTTGCCAGATTTGCATGCATGCCAATTGTCAGTTCGTACCAAATTTGTAGATTTCGGCAGGTATCAAGCAAATCCGCATGACGGGCCTAGCTACGCGACAAATCAATGCTTGCTACACGTTCTTCATGCGAACGCCGATGAGGTGCGGACCGTATCAAAAAGTCCAAGTATGACGGCCTAATCAATACAAAGTTGGGCAGAGTCTTTTTGATGTAACAGTGGAGCTCGTTAGCGCCGTTTTATGCGTCAGCAATGTAGGTGGTGGTGTTAAGCGACAGCTATCTTTCATTCATGGCGCCGTCGCCAAACACTGTCCCACCCTCAAGTATTCATGCCATACACTACGACTTAGGACGATCTTCGAATGTCTAAGACATGGTTTATCACCGGCGCAAGTAGCGGTTTTGGACGCCAATTGGCGCAACTTCTCCTTGAGAGCGGCAACCGGGTCGCAGCGACGGTACGAAGGCCTGACGCACTCCACGATCTCTCCAGCAAATACTGCGATCAACTATGGGTCGCCGAACTCGACGTTGTCGACGGCGACGCCGTCAAGGCTGTCCTAGACAGAGCGTTTGTTGACCTCGGGAAAATCGACGTTGTGGTCAGTAATGCGGGCTATGCCCTGTTTGGTGCCGCAGAAGAGGTGAGCGACGCCCAGATCAAACGGCAGATCGACACCAATTTGCTGGGATCAATCTGGGTAGCGCGTGCTTCCATACCACACCTTCGAAAGCAAGGTGGCGGCCGAATCATCCAGATCTCATCTTCAGTCGCCCAAGCGGCCTATCCCACGATGGGGGTGTATGCGGCAACCAAATGGGCTGTCGAAGGCTTCTATGAAGGCACGATTCCGGAGATCGCGCCGTTTGGCATCGAGGTCACTCTCGTAGAGCCTGGGGCGTCGCGTACCAATTTCGCTTCCTCCAGCGCCGACGCCGGACAGCCGCTCGACATTTATGATGCAACGCCAGCGGGGGACTTTCGGCGCATGGTGGCCAACCTTGGCATGGCGATGTTCCGCGGTGACCCCAAAAAAGTGGCCGCGGCAATCATTAGTTCCGCAGAGCAGAGCCCCGCTCCGCGGCGCCTTACGCTAGGTAGCGACGCTTACGCGTTGGTGCACGAGGCGCTCACCAGTCGCTTGAGCGCCCTTGAGGCTCAAAAGAGCGTCGCGCATTCCACCGATATAGATGAGTGACCGGCCGAGATCGGCAATGCGGACAAGTTTGAAAGATCGCCCGTGCCAATTCTTGTGATTCTCTGGCGTCTCACATGCACATTGCAATGACGGGACGAAGTCCGCCCCATCGGAGTCGTTATGAAGGCCATTCAGCGCATATCCCTTGGGAAGTCGCGCAGCGCCTTGGAGTTGATTGATGTGCCCGATATCACTGCGGCCTCACCGGGGTGCGTGGTGATCGAAATGCAGTACAGCCCAATCGATCATTGCGACCTCCGTCCAAGCCGAGCCGTGATCGACTCTCTGGAGGCGCAAACCATCGCCGGCACCGAGGGTGTGGGGAAAGTGATTATGGTAGGTGACGTGTCCGATGAAATGCTCCTCGGGCGCATGGTTATAGCCCCAGCGTCGGGTATCTGGGTGGAACGTGTTGCCGTGCCCTCCCATCAGTTGTCGGCGCTACCCGACGTCGACCCGCTTCAGCTTTCGATGCTGCGCGTCAACCCGTCTGCCGCTTGGCTTCTGCTCAGTGAGTTCGTCCCTCTAAATGCGGGTGACTGGATAATTCAAAATGCGGCTAACTCCGGCGTCGGAAGAGCAATCATCGGCTTTGCAAGTACGCGGGGAATTCGCACCATCAACCTGGTTCGACGCGCAGAAGTCATCGAGGAGATTGATGAACTCGCGGGAGATTTTGTCTTTCTTGATCGTGACGAGGGAATTATCAGGGCTGTGGAATCTGCCCAGGGGGCTCCAATTAGGCTTGCGATGGATGCGGTCGGTGGTGACGCGACAGCACGGCTTGCTCGAGCGCTGTCCCCGGGTGGGACGCTGGTAAGTTACGCCTATATGGCCAAGCGCGAGGCTCCGGCCGATCTTCGACCGTTGTTGAGCAAAGGGCTGCATTTAAGCAGTTTTTGCCTTGCTGATTCACGTTACGAGACGAAGCTCCCTTCCCTCATTGCTGCCTCAGCCAAGCTGCTCGCGGATAAGAAGCTTCATATTCCTGTGGCTGCAGTTTATCCGGCGAGTGAATTTGCTCGTGCCGCTGCGCATGCGATTGAGGGCGGCAAGATTCTTCTTGACCTTAGGCCTGGACGATGGGTTTAGATACCCATATCAACCCTCAGAGAAAGAGATTGACCCCTGCTTCACCACCGATCGCCAAGCCAACATCTGCCGAGAGCGACATAGCGGCGTCCAAGGGACTAAATGTCATGGTCACGCGTCGAACAATATTCGTTCCATCGCGCTCTATCACACCAACTGCTTCGATATGACGCCCGTTACGAAGCGTTGCCTGGTACTGTAAAAAGTGACGCCCATCCACCGAGCCATAGAATGTGGGAACCTGGGACACATAGAGCGATCCAACTGCGTCAACCACGCGACGGATGTTATTGATGCCGCGGATCGGCTCGCGCATGATGGTTGAATGCAATTCTGATTCTTCCGTCAAGTCGTCAAGGAATGGATGCTTCTTTTCATCAGGATTCATCGCAAGGTCTCCAAATAAGTCAAAGATACGGCTAGTTCCAAAATGAAAAGTTGAGTGAGCGTTAGCTCGTGCCGAGCGCTTTAGCTGTCGAAGGGTGCGTTATCCAGCAGATCACAGACGTCCGGAATCCTGAACCCATGGACGTGGCGTCGGCCAATGTCCGCAACACCAGTTCCCACTGTTGTCTGAGGCTTCTTCCTGGCGATCTCGGCCAGCGCAGCCTGGAAAGCCGCCTTAAAACCAACGCGGGGGTACAACGCCAGTGTGTCGTCAATGAATGATGGCGTGATTTCATCGATAAATAGTCCCATCACATCGACGTGCGCCCCCATGAAAACGAGGGCGATTTCGGGAGCTTTGCGGTCAGCAATGCCAGCGCTCGAATGGAGCGCGACGGCATCCCATACTAACTGTGCCTTGATTTCCGGATAGCCATCGGCAACAAGAAGTCGACTCGCGGCATCTGCACCGTCAACCTCAAAGCGCTGTTCCGCAGCAAATGTCTCCGTCAGGCCAAGATCGTGAAGCAATGATGCGAGGTAAACCGCTTCGCGGTCGTACTTAAGGCCGCGCTTCTTGCCAAGGAATTCCGCAAACCACCACGTGCGATGGACATGGTGGAGCATCGCCTTGTTGTGAACCTTTTCAACGACGGCAGCCGCTTTTCTGGCGAATTCCGAATCCGGGGCACTAATGCCTGCAAGAGTGATACGAGTATCCACGCAGCAATCTCAGAAGTCGTTCCGATCGAGGAAAAGATCGACATGCTTTACGAATAGAGACGCGTATTGAAATAGCGATCCATGTCCTGCATCCGGATAGATGATGAGTTGTGATCGAGGAATCACCTGAGACAACTCATAGGAATTGATCGTATCCACCATGATGTCATCATTCCCGTTTACTACCAGGGTCGCCTGTTTCAGTCCTTTTAACCTTTCCATGTACGCGGCATGCTGATCAGTGGCACCAAATTCGGCAAGAGCCTCGTTGTGCGCCTGCATCGTCTGCATGGAGGGCATTTTGTCCGGATCGGATTTGCGTTCTTCGGATCGAGCCAAGAATGCCGCACCGGCGGCTTTCCCATTTTCGGTCTGCGAGAAAAAAAGATAGGGCCGGGCTGCTCGTAGATCAGCGCCTGCATCGGTTAGAGCTTTGACCACATGCGGCTTAGGAGTGGCCATGCCAGAACCGCCCCTCGGGCCGGTGCCGACCAGGATGAGTTTTCGGATGTCTGCTGGGTGACGCAGGGTCAGCTCTTGACCAACCATGCCTCCGATAGAGAACGCCAACAAATCCACCTCTCTTAAACCTAGCCCCTGTATGAAGTCGTGTGTGTCGTCAGCCATGGTATTGATGCGATTGGGCGTTTCGCCGGAGCTCAAGCCTACGCCGCGGTTATCGAAAAGAATGACTTCTCGTGACGCCGCCAGGCCATCGGTGAGTGCGGGATCCCACCAATCCATAGTGCCTATATAGTGCTGCAGCAGAAGAATGGGGGGACGACCATTCGGCGTACCAAAACGGCGATAGGCGTAACGAACGCCCTTCACTTCCAAGAAACTGTTGGGAACCGTGTTATGGGTGTACTTCGATTTCAGTTTGGAAGCAGGCGCTGCCAGTATACGCCTTGGCAGGACGCTTAAGCCCATGGCGGCGACCGTGGTGATTACGCTGCCAACCAAGAAGCGCCGCCGGTCGGCCGAAGTATTCAAGGAGTTGGCAGTTTCCCGGGTGAAAGGCGTGCTCGAATCCAAAGCATCACCGTTAGTGTCCGTGTTCTTGGTCATGACTGTAGGCCTTCATAGTTAGGAAAATTTCCGTACCCGCAACCGTCAGCGACGGTTACGCATGTTTAATAACTTGGCTAGCCTAGCCACCAGCCCTTTAGGCAAACTCAAACGTGTAAATTGGGCGATACCTTCTGATCAGGGTATTTAGAACGGCGCAATCAACGCCATTGCCCTAGATACCGTCTCTAACTTCCGCCGAGCCGACCATGCCACAGGGTTTCAAATGGCTACTTGTGCAAAAGAGCTTCGACTTGTGCATATGTGCTTCTTCAAGCCCTACCCTCTTGCATGGATTAACTTGATCAAGCGCTGGAATGCGGTTACTCAGACGATTGGGTTGCCGCTTTTCCAACCTTCATCTTTGAAAAACTACGGCGTAGCGCCGTTACATTGGTCGTCCCATTCATCTCGCTGAAGTGGCGCTGCGCTTCAAGCCAAAGCGGAGCCGCGCGTTCGAAGAGGGCTTTTCCCTCCGACGTAAGTTCGACAATGCGGCTACGGCCATCCGTGGGCGAAGGACGAACCCGAACAAAGCCGTCCCGCTCCAAAAAACCAACCATTTTTCCCATTGCGGTTCGCTCGACGTCGAGGCGCTCGGCGAGGCCGTTTACCGTCACGTTCTGCTGCTCGTTCAGTGTCGCCAGAAGCAGGAACTGCGTAATGCGCAACCCCGTTGGCTGGAGGTGTGCATCATAAAGGCGTGAGATTTGCCGGGCGGCCTTTCTCGCGGCGAAGCAGTTGCATTGATCGACCCCGATAGATGCATTCTCCGGCAACATCTCACGTTCTCCTCAATCTTCGTAAACGGCCTAAGCGCCAGCAGGACTTTTCAAACAAAAGCGTCGCGATATTTTGCAATGAACGCTGGAACCGAAAGCGCCGGTGTTCCGGTAATCGTTTCGACCGCATCATTGGTGCCCTGGAAGATGCCCTCTCGATAGTTCTGCGCAACTTCCACAAGATGCTGTACCAGAAATGGCGGGAATTTGTACAAGTTTTCCATCTTCTGCTTGAACGCTTCTATCGACGTCGGTGCATAGTCGATCTTTGCGCCGAGTACCTCGCTCATGGCGTCGGCGATCTCGGCGTGATTCATCTCGACGGGACCGTGCAGAGTGTAAGTCTTCCCTTGGTGGCCGTTTGGATTGGCCAGAATATGCGCAATGACCCGCCCCTGATCGTCCGAGCTGATCGGAGCGTGGCGTCCGTTCTCGAAGGGAAACTGGATCTTCTTCTGGGCCCAGATTTCCTTGGCGAAGTGCGGATAAACGAGCCAATCCGCAAAAAAGGTGGGGCGCAGATGCGTTGTCGCCACACCGGACCAGTCGAAGACTCGCTCGGAAACCCAATGGTCCTGCGCGGCATGGCTGGCCGACTCTCGTCGAGCTGAAATCTGCGACATGTTGACGATAGCGGTGACGCCCGCCTCCTTCGCAGCCTGTGCGAAATACGCGGCGGCGCTGATGATCCCCGGCGCAATGGGGTACAGAAAGTACGCAGAGCTGACGCCCTCCATCGCCGCCCGAATGTGGTCGATATCGGTGAAATCACCCACGGCGATATCCACCCCGCGCGCCCGCAGAGCTGTAGCCCGGTCGTCGTCCGACCGCACGTAAGCCCGCACACGCTTGCCCATTTTGAGCAGCTCGTCGACGGCTGCACCGCCGGTACGCCCGGTCGCCCCGGTTACAAGAATGGTTGCTTCACTCATGGCTTTGGTCCTCGATCAATTAAGAGCATATGCCCTCAATTGCAAATATAGGAGCATATGCTCTTAATTGCAAGCAAGTAGACCGAGGAAAGGCTACTGACGCGCCATAACCCATTGAAAGTATGATAAATTCAGGCTCGACCGCAAGGCGACACAGTTAAAGGGGAAACGACAGTTGCGATAGTCCCAATATGAGACCACCATGCTTTCATGAAGGTGATCGCTGTTTCGACCCTAAGGGACTTTTGGGTACGCCACCCGGATTCCGAACAAGCTCTCAAGGCCTAGTACGACGAGGCAAAACACGCCACTTGGGCCACACCCCGCGACATCAAGGATCACTACGCGAGCGTCAGCTTTGTTGGCAACAATCGCGTGCTCTTCAACATCAAGGGCAACAACTATCGCCTGATCGTCGCCGTGGCATATCGCTTCCAGGCCGTCTACATCAAGTTCGTCGGCACGCATGTCGAATACGACCGAATCGACGCCACCACCCTGGAGAATCTATGAACATTCGTCCCATCCGCACCGAGAGCGACTACAAGGCCGCCTTGCGCGAGCTGTCGGCCTATTTTGACAACGAGCCGACACCCGGCTCGGAGGATGGCGACCGCTTTGAGATTATCGCCACGCTGGTCGAGGCCTACGAGGCCAAACACTTCCCGATCGAAGCCCCCGACCCTATTGAGGCTATCCGCTTTCGCATGGAACAAGGCGGCCTGACGGTCAAGGATCTGGTGCCCTCCATTGGCCAGCCCAATCGGGTTTATGAGGTGCTTAACCGCAAGCGCGGCCTGACCCTGGAGATGATTCGCAACTTGCATCGAAATTTGGGCATTCCGGCGGAAAGCCTGATCGGGGTATGACTGGCGATTTTCATCCCAAGACGCATCGCATTACCTTCGATTTCCCGACCTTCGATTTCTCCATCATGATCACTACATCGAGATGGGTGTGG
>Ga0209026_1000481_pt1 | contig 30004 bp, 24 predicted proteins | sample AraplaCL_Col_mCL_FD_184262 | JGI IMG/M metagenome (GOLD analysis project Ga0209026, IMG submission 184262) | Arabidopsis root microbial communities from the University of North Carolina, USA - plate scrape CL_Col_mCL (SPAdes) (version 2) | ecosystem: Host-associated > Plants > Roots >... | reverse complement strand
CCCTGCCGATCCCGGACGGCCTGAGCTTCGAAGAGGCGGCCGGCCTGCCCGAGACGGTGTTCACGGTGTTCGCCAACGTCTTCGAGCATGGGGCGCTGAAGGCCGGCGAGACCCTGATGATCCACGGCGCGACCTCGGGCATCGGGGTCACGGCGATCCAGATGGCCAAGGCGGCGGGCGCCAAGGTGATCGCCACCGGCCGCGGCGCCGACAAGGCCAAGACCGCGCTGGCCCTCGGGGCAGACGTGGCGGTCGACGTGACCACCGAGGACTTCGCCGAGGTCGCCAAGCGCGAAGGCGGCGTCGACGTGGTGCTGGACATGGTGGCCGGCGACTATGTGCCCAAGAACCTGGACGCCCTGAAGACGGGCGGGCGGATCGTGTTCATCGCGGCCCTGGGCGGGGCGATGCTGAATATCCCGGTCTTCGCGATCATGATGAAGCGGGCGGTGATCACCGGCTCGACCCTGCGGCCGCGCAGCGTGGACGAGAAGGCGCGGCTGGCGGGCGAGATCGAACGGATCGTCTGGCCCTGGATCGCGGCGGGCAAGCTGAAGACCCAGATCGACGCCAGCTTCCCGCTGGAGCAGGCCGCCGAGGCGCACGCCCACCTGGAAGGCGGCGCGCACGTGGGCAAGGTGATGCTCGTTACCGGCTGACCGGAACGGGCGGGGCCATGCCGGCGTTCGCGTCGCATGGCCAGTTCCACCGCCGTCCATCGCGGCCTGACTTCGCTTGGCGTGCTGACCGCACGACCTGTCGCCTTCGTCCTGCTGGGGATCTACACGGTCGCCTGGCTGGTGTTCGACCACGGCAGCCTGGACATGCACGGCGGGGCGGCGCTGGGGGCCTGGCTGATGACGCTGTTCATCCAGCGCGCCGCGCACCGCGACACCCAGGCGATGCAGGCCAAGCTGGACGAGCTGCTGCGGGCGCACGGCGAGGCGCGGACCGAGCTGGCCGGCCTGGACGCGCAGGAGCCCGAGGACATCGAGGACCGCCGCGCCGCCGAGCAGGCCGCCCGCTGACTACTTCTCGAAGATGCCCTTGAGCAGCGGCCGCACGAACACCGAGGCCGCCGTCTTGGGCCGCACGTCGGGAACCAGGTAGCCCAGGTCGGCGCAGGCGTTCAGGGTCGCGTTCAGCATCTGGGACGCGATGAAGGCGTCGACCGGGCGGATCGAGCCCTCGGCGATGCCGTCCGAGATCATCGAGGCGAAGCGGTCCGACACGCGGTTGGAATGCTCGACCATCACGCCGCGGATCTGTTCCGGCAGGGCGGTCAGGGCGTTGGTGCGCAGCAGGGGGCCGTGGTCGGACAGCTGGAACTCGGCCAGGGCCGCGGCGCAGGCCGAGACCTTGTCCCACTGGTTGCCGGGCAGATCCATCGCCAGCCGCTGGGCCCGGGTCATCACCTCGAAGCTGCGCTCGAAGCAGGCGACCACCAAGTCGTCCTTGGCCTCGTTGTGGTGATAGAAGCTGCCCTTGGTGACGTTGAGCTCGGCCGAGATCTTGTCCACCGAGGCGCCGCGATAGCCGCGCCGGTTGATCAGCCGGGTCGCGGCCAGCAGGAAGGTCTCGCGCGCCAGTTCCGGGCCTTCGCGGGCCGCCAGCTTCTCCATCGGGATCGGCCGGGGGTCCCAGGCCTCGCCGTCGGCGGCGATGCCGTGCAGGAAGATGTCGACCATGCGGTCGCGGATGCGCGGATAGTCCTCGGGGTCGAACTTGGACAGCCAGGCGCTGCCCCAGAACACCTGTTCCAGCAGCATGCGGATGCGGGCCGTGCGCCGGCCGCGCGACATCCAGCAGAGGTCGGGGTGGTCGAAGATCTGGCGCGCCTTGCGGAACAGCCGGCCATAGGCGGTGGCCACCTCCTCGCGGCGGGGCGAGGTCAGGGCGCGCAGCTCCGAGATGATCGGCAGCGGCGGCGCCGTGCCGTTCAGCGACGCCGCCAGGACGTCGAGGTAGCGGGTGAAGAAGCCATGCAGCCGCTCGGTCGGGGTGTCGGCGCGGACCGCCTGGTCGGCCAGGTCGTGCAGCGTGTCGATCCCGCGCGTGATGCAGGCGGCGGCCAGGTCGTCCTTGCGCTTGAAATAGTAGGTGACGCTGGTGGTCGACAGGTCGACGGCCGCGGCGGTGTCGCCCAGCGTCAAACCTTTGATTCCCTTGCGGTTCAGGATCCGGGTGGCGGCATCCAGGATGGCCTCCCGCTTGCGCTCGAACCGGTCCGTGGATCTTGCCGCGGCGCTTCGTGGAGCCATGGACGCTCAATTCCCCGAATAGTGGTCCTTTTGACCTCGAAAGCGCTGCTTCGCCAAGGGCCTATGTCGCGCAAGTTGCCGCAGCGGCATTCCGTTTGCGTCAGCTGTCCGAGAACCCGAACGGCGCGCTGGTGCGGCGGATGTCGTCGGGCAGGATCGGCCGGCCGATCGGCGGCGCCGAGCGGGCGGTGCACTCGGTGCGATGGCACAGGCGGCAGGTGACCCCGATCGGCGTGGCGGTCTCGGCGGACTGGCCCGCCGTATAGATCAGCCGGTCGGCGTGCTCGGCCGCACAGCCCAGGGCGATGGCGCGTTCCACCCGGGGCTTGCCATAGCCGCCACCGCCGGCCGTCACGGTCCGGGCGATGGAGAAGAAGCGCTGGCCGTCGGGCAGTTCGAGCCACTGGGTGACCAGCTGGCGCGGGGTGCGGAAGGCCTGGTGGACGTTCCACAACGGGCAACCGCCGCCATGGCGGGCGAAGGGGAAGCCGGCGCCGTCCAGGCGCTTGGAGATGTTGCCCGCCTCGTCCACCCGGATGAAGAAGAACGGCACCCGCTCCTGCCCGGGCTTTTGCAGGGTGGTGAGGCGGTGGGCGACCTGTTCGAAGCTGGCCCCGAACTGGCGGCCCAGGGCCTCGACGTCGTAGCGCCGCGCCTCCACCGCCCGGGCGAAGGCGGTGTAGGGCATCAGGATCGCGGCGGCGGCGTAGCTGGCCAGGGCGCGGCGGGTCAGGCGCTCGCCGCTGTCGTTGGCGAAACTGGCCTGGGCGACCACGGCGTCGACGTCCGCCCCCAGCTCCAGGTAGGCGAGCTGCAGGGCCAGCTGGAAGGTCTGGCTGGCGTTGTCCAGTTCGTCGCTGAGCAGGATCTCGCGGCGGTGATGGTCGAGGCGGCGGGTGGAGCCGACCATGACCTCCGGCGGAAGCCTCCGGACCCGCAGGTTGTGGCGAACCTTGAAGTAGGGCGTGAAACCGTCGTGCGACGCCACCGTCTGGGCCAAGCGCTCAGCCGCGTCATCCAGGCTGGGAAAGCTGTTGCGGCGGGCTTCCAGGAAGCGGCGGGACTCGGCCACCGGGTCCGAGGCGTCGACGCTGCGCTCGCCCGCGCCGCCCTCGGCCGCGACCCCGCGGTCGGCCAGGGCGAGCTGCTCCTCGCGATAGGCGGTGTACAGGCGCAGCAGGGCCTCGGTGATGCCGGGGAAGTTGGTGGTGACGTCGGCGGTTTCCAGCGACGGCAGGTCGATGTCGGCGAACATCGGGTCCTTCAGCACCGCCTGCAGCCGCGCCGCCTCGTCGCTGGAGCCCTGGCGGGCCAGGGCGCTCATGTCCAGCTGGTAGGTCTGGGCCAGGCGCAGCAGCAGCTCCGCGCTGAGCGGGCGGTGGTTGCGCTCCAGGAGGGCGATGTACGAGGCCGAGACCTCGAGGTCGTTCGCCATGTCGGCCTGGGTCAGGCCGCGGTCGCGGCGCAGGCGGCGCAGGCTGGGGCCCACATAGAGGCGGCGGTCGGCAGGCATGTCAGGTCCGGACTTTGTCGAACCTTACAACATTACAGCGAAAGTTTGTAAGGAATTACAGCTCGACCGCGGAACCCCTCCACAGGCCGCGCCGCGAGGCGTAGCGGACCTGTCACATTTCCTCACGGAACCAGGGATTTCCGGCAATGGCGTATCAGGACCACATCATCGAGATGGGCCAGCTCATCAAGAGCAAGGGCGGCACGTGGGACGGCATCAGCGCCGAATCCGTGGCCCGCATGCGGCTGCAGAACCGGTTCAAGACCGGCCTGGAGATCGCCAAATATACCGCCGGCATCATGCGCGAAGACATGGCCGCCTACGACCTGGACCCGGCCAACTACACCCAGTCGCTGGGCTGCTGGCACGGCTTCATCGCCCAGCAGAAGCTGATCTCGATCAAGAAGCACTTCGGCACCACCAAGCAGCGCTACATCTACCTGTCGGGCTGGATGGTCGCCGCGCTGCGGTCGGACTTCGGCCCGCTGCCGGACCAGTCGATGCACGAGAAGACCTCGGTGCCGGCGCTGATCGAAGAGATCTACACCTTCCTGAAGCAGGCCGACGCCCGTGAACTGGGCGGCCTGTTCCGCGACCTCGACGCCGCCCGCGCGGCTGGCGACAAGGCCAAGGAACAGAAGCTGGTCGACGCGATCGACAACTACGAGACCCACGTCGTTCCGATCATCGCCGACATCGACGCCGGCTTCGGCAACGCGGAAGCCACCTACCTGCTGGCCAAGAAGATGATCGAGGCCGGCGCCTGCGCCCTGCAGATCGAGAACCAGGTCTCGGACGAAAAGCAGTGCGGCCACCAGGACGGCAAGGTCACCGTGCCGCACGAGGACTTCCTCGCGAAGGTCCGCGCCTGCCGCTACGCCTTCCTCGAGATGGGCGTCGACAACGGCATCATCGTCACCCGCACCGACAGCCTCGGCGCCGGCCTGACCAAGCAGATCGCGGTCAGCCACACCCCGGGCGACATCGGCGACCAGTACAACAGCTTCCTGGACTGCGAAGAGATCGCGCCCGCCGACATGAAGAACGGCGACGTGGTCCTGAACCGCGGCGGCAAGCTGCTGCGTCCGAAGCGCCTGCCGTCCAACCTGTTCCAGTTCCGCGAAGGGACCGGCGCTGACCGTTGCGTCCTCGACTGCATCACCTCGCTGCAGAACGGCGCCGACCTGCTGTGGATCGAAACGGAAAAGCCGCACATCGAGCAGATCGCCTCGATGGTCGACCGCATCCGCGAAGTCATCCCGAACGCCAAGCTGGCCTACAACAACAGCCCGTCGTTCAACTGGACCCTGAACTTCCGCCAGCAGGTGTACGACGCGTGGCAATCGGCCGGTAAGGACGTCTCGTCCTACGACCGCGCCGGCCTGATGAGCGCCGACTACGACGCCACCGAACTGGCGGCCGAAGCCGACGAGCGCATCCGGACGTTCCAGCGCGACAGCGCCAAGCGCTCGGGCATCTTCCATCACCTGATCACGCTGCCGACCTACCACACGGCCGCGCTCAGCACGGACAACCTGGCCAAGGAATACTTCGGCGACGCCGGCATGCTCGGCTACGTCGCGGGCGTCCAGCGCAAGGAAATCCGCCAAGGCATCGCCTGCGTCCGCCACCAGAACATGTCCGGCTCGGACATCGGTGACGACCACAAGGAATACTTCGCCGGTGAAGCGGCCCTGAAGGCCGGCGGCGTGCACAACACGATGAACCAGTTCGCCTAAACAGCGCGCTTCGGTTCACGCGTCGACAGGGCGGCCTGGGATGTCTCGGGCCGCCCTCTTTTTTCCTGCTATCCCTTCGTACCGCGCGGCCCGCCGCGCGCCGCTTAAAGCCAGCCGAGATTGAAGATGGACATCACCAGCACCCTCGCCGTCGATGACCTGCTGCACGCCTTCGTGGAGGCCGAACTTCTTCCCGGCGCCGGCGTAGAGCCCCAGGCCTTCTGGAGCGCCCTGGAGGCGATCCTGGCCGACTTCATCCCGCGCAATCTGGAACTGCTGCGCCGTCGCGACGAGCTCCAGGCGCTGATCGACACCTACTGGACCGAGCGCCGCGGCAAGCCGGTGGACGTGGCCGAAGAGACCGCCTTCCTGCGCCAGATCGGCTATCTGCTGCCCGAGCCCGCCGCCTTCGAGATCGGCACGAGCGGCGTCGATCCCGAGATCGCCACCACCGCCGGCCCGCAACTGGTCGTGCCGGTGTCGAACGGCCGCTACGCCCTGAACGCCGCCAACGCGCGCTGGGGCAGCCTGTACGACGCCCTCTACGGCACCGACGCCCTGGAGCCGCCGACGGGGACCAAGGGCTATGACCCGGCCCGCGGCGCCAAGGTGATCGCCTATGCCCGCGCCCTGCTGGACCGCGTGGCCCCGCTGTCCAAGGGCAGCCACGCCGACGCCGTCAGCTATGGTGTCGCTGGCGACGACCTGGTGGTCACGCTCAAGGACGGCGGCGACACCGTCCTGGCCGATCCGCATCAGTTCGTCGGCTACCGCGGCCAAAGCTCGGCGCCCGACGCGGTGCTGCTGGCGCACAACGGCCTGCACCTGGAGATCCAGATCGACCGGTCCAGCAACATCGGCAAGGACGATGCGGCCGGCGTGGCCGACGTGCTGGTCGAGGCGGCCCTGACCGCCATCCAGGACTGCGAGGACTCGGTCGCCGCGGTCGACGCCGAGGACAAGGTCGGCGTCTATCGCAACTGGCTGGGCCTGATGAAGGGCGACCTGGCCGCCAGCTTCCAGAAGGGCGGCAAGACCGAGACCCGCCGCCTGGATCCCGACCGTGTCTACACCGCGCCGGCCGGCGGCCAGATCAGCCTGCGCGGCCGCTCGCTGCTGCTGGTGCGCAACGTGGGCCACCACATGACCACCGACATGGTCACCCTGGGCGGCGAGCCGGTGTTCGAGACCGCCGTGGACGCCCTGATCACCGTCACCGCGGCCCTGCACGACCTGAAGGGCGCGCGCGCCAACAGCCCGGCCGGCTCGGTCTACGTCGTGAAGCCCAAGATGCACGGGCCGGACGAGGTGGCCCTGGCGGTCAGCCTGTTCGACAAGGTCGAGGACGCGCTGGGCCTGCCCCGCAACACCGTCAAGATCGGCATCATGGACGAGGAGCGCCGCACCAGCGCCAACCTCAAGGCCTGCATCTTCGCCGCCAAGGACCGGGTGGTGTTCATCAACACCGGCTTCCTGGACCGCACGGGCGACGAGATCCACACCGCCATGGAGCTGGGCCCGGTGGCCCGCAAGGACGCGATCAAGGCCGAACCCTGGCTGCCGGCCTACGAGAAGCGCAACGTCGAGATCGGCCTGGCGACCGGCTTCCAAGGCCACGCCCAGATCGGCAAGGGCATGTGGGCCGCCCCCGACATGATGAAGGACATGCTGGCGGCCAAGGTCGGCCACCCGAAGGCCGGGGCCAACACCGCCTGGGTGCCTTCGCCCACGGCCGCCGTGCTGCACGCCCTGCACTATCACGACGTGGACGTGCCCAGCCTGCAGGGCTCGATGGCCGCCGCCGGCGAGACCACGGGCCTGACCGAGCTGCTGACCCCGCCGATGGCGAAGTCGAACTGGAGCCCGGCCGACGTACAGCAGGAGCTGGACAACAACGCCCAGGGCATCCTGGGCTATGTGGTCCGCTGGATCGACCAGGGCGTCGGCTGTTCGAAGGTGCCGGACATCCACGACGTGGGCCTGATGGAAGATCGCGCCACCCTGCGGATCTCCAGCCAGCACATCGCCAACTGGCTGCACCACGGCGTCTGCACCGAGGCCCAGGTCAGCGAGACCATGGCCCGCATGGCCAAGGTGGTGGACGGCCAGAACGCCGGCGACGCGCTCTACACGCCCATGGCCGGCAACCCGGACAGCGTGGCCTATCAGGCGGCGCTGGAGCTGGTGTTCAAGGGTCGCGAACAGCCCAACGGCTACACCGAACACGTCCTGACCCGCCGCCGCCGCGAGCGGAAGGCGCAGCTGGCGACGGTGATGGTGGAGGCTTGACGGCCAAGTCCCTCCCTTAATGGGGAGGGACAGATCGCAGAGCGATCAGGGTGGGGACTACGGGATCAAGCTCGGCGCTTGAACATGAGCTCCCCACCCGTCTGCTTGCTACGCGCGCATCCACCCTCCCCATGAAGGGGAGGGAGATTTTCGCTTTCTACTTCTTCGTCCAGCCGCCGTTCGCGGGCTTGTAGAACTCGCCCGGCTTCAGCTTGGCCTGAACGACCGTGCTGTAGGCCGAGGCGCCGGCGGCTTCGACGGACACGCCGTTCTTGGCGGCCGCCTGGCGGTAGAGGGCGGCGCGGCCCTGGTTGATGTCGTCCACGGCGGCCTTGAGGGCCGGATCGGACGAGGACGTGACGAAGCCCAGGAAGCCATCGGCCTGTTCGCCCACGATCCCTTGAGCCTTGGCGGCGTCGACGGCGGCCTTGGAATCCATGGCGTAGGCGGCGGCGGGAGTCAGGGCCAGGGCGGCCAGGACGGCGGCGGTGATGTTGAAGTGGTCTCGCATGATCTTTCCTCTCCCCTAGAAGAGGTTGGGGTTTTTCTGGATGAGGGCTTTGACGTCCTCGTCCAGCTGCAGGCGGACGTTGGCGTCCAGCTTGGCGTAGATGTTGATGGGGGCGACCTCCACCCGAACGGTCGGGGTGCAGGCCGAGAGGCTCGCGATCGCGAGCGCAGCCATGGCCAGGCTCTGGGGCGCGAATCTCATGGGGCGGTCCTCGTCATCATGTCTCCTTTTTGAAGCGTCACGGCTGAACGGGAGCTGAACTCTTCGCCTTCTGGAAATTGGCGTAGTCGGCCAGCAGGTCGTCCAGGTTGAGGGTCGTGTCGAGGGTCAGGTTCACGCCGGTGCCCGACGGCAGCGGCAGGGGCTTGCCCAGGAAGCGGCGGTTGATCAGGTCCATGATCGTCAGCCGGATCTGCTGCTTCTTGGGCGGATCGTGGCGGCCGACGATGTGGAACAGCACGCCCAGGCGCCCGTCCGGCTGGCTGGCCACCGAGGCCTCCAGCTTGTCGAAGGCCAGGTTCTCCATGGCCTGGTAGGCGAAGTCGGTGAAGGTCGAGTTGGGGTCGGGGACCGCCGGGGTCGCCGGCGGCGCCGCGGCGTCCACGCCGGTCAGGGCCGAGCGGTCGATGGAAATCCGGCCGGGCTGGATCGCATGGATCTCGCCGCCGGAGATACGCACCCGATTGCCGGTCATCTCGAACGGCAGCTTGCCGGTCACCTTGGCGTCGAGGTCGACCTTGTCGCCGAAGGGCGAGGCCTCGATCAGGTCGTGCAACTGCACGCCATCCAGCATCAGCACGCCGCGGGTCGGCGCGCCAGGCGCCAGTGGGATCTCCAGGGTCTCGACGCGCACCTTGCCGCCGCCGACGTCGGCCTCGCCGCCGTCGACCTTCAGGAGGTTGTCCACCACGCCGAAGGTGGCGTGCAGGTTCTCCAGCAGGACCGGGCCCTCGAACCGATCGATCGCCAGCGCCTGGCCCGGGGCGGCGACCAGCGGCGCCAGGCTGGAGAAGACCAGTTCGCCCTTCAACCCCTTCACCGGCCCGGCCGGGCTCTGGAAGTCCAGGCGCGGGATGCTGATGACGCCGTTGCTGGTCGAGCCGGCAGGCGTCCAGTCGAAGCGGCCCTTGAACTTCGCCTGGCCCGTCACCGGCGAGCCGACCACCGAGGCCAGGGGCGAGAGCTGCAGCGGCTGCAGCCCGCCCTCGGCGAAGGTCAGCATCTCGGTCTCGATGACCACGACCCCCAGGCCCAGGCGGCCATCCTGGGTGACCAGGGCGTTGCCCAGCGCCTCGCCGGTCGGCCGCTTGAAGTCCAGGTCGGCGCGCCAGATGAAGGCGTCCAGGCTGGCGTCGCCGGTCATCAGGAAGGGGTTGAAGCGCGCCTCGGCGCCCGTGTCCTCCTGGCGCGCGGTGTCGATGTGGATCTTGGCCGAGACCTCGCCGCGCCGGCTCTGGGCCTGGAGACGACCCGCGCCGCCGACCACGCGGCCCTGGATGAAGGGGGCCGACGCCGTGACCGCCTCGGCGCGGCCGGCGATCCGCCAGTCGCCGCCAGCCATCCGGAACAGGGGCCCGCCCGCCGGGCACAGCCGGCCGGACAGGCGCTCCACGTCGTTGGCGCCGAAGTCCAGGCGATCGGCCTTGAGGGCCACACAGCGCTCGGCCGTGAAGGTCAGGCCGCCGTTCGCCACCTGCAGCCGACCCGCCGCGTCCAGGTCGGCGTTCTGGACGAAGCCCACCGAGGCGCGGGCATGGACGCGCCCCGCAGCGACGGCGCCACCGTCCGCGACCGTCAGCCTGGCGATGTCGGCCTCGACCGCCGGCAGCCCGCCGCCCTTCACGGTCAGGCGGAACGCGCCGCCCGCGGGGCCGAACACCGGCGCCGCGCCGCGGCCGGCCAGTTCGATGGCGCCGCCGCCGGCCGTCGCGACCCGCACCGGCTTCGGCAGGGCGACCGTCGCCGCGCCGTCCTTCAGGCGAACCGACAGGCCGGGCGCTGCGATCCTGAAGCTGCGGGCCGCGCGCTTGATGGCGACCATGTCCGGCGTGTCCTGCGCCGTCGGGGCGCCCAGCCCGCTCCACCCGCCTTCGCCCACCATCGCGCCGTCAAGGGCGGCTTCGATAGCGGAGGCCGTCGCCGTGACCCGCCCGCCCGCCGTCGCGGTGAAGGCGGAGAGGCGCAGATCGCCGGCGCGCACGCCCTCGACGCCGCCGTTCAGCGTCACCGTCCCCGCCACCCGGTCGCCGCCCTTGCGGGTCCAGACGAGGTCGTCGGAGGCGGCCGCCAGGCGGATGGCCTTGGCCTCGCTCTCGCCGAAGCGCCCGGCGGTGGCGTTCACGCTGGCCGTCGCCTTGCCCGAGACCGCCAGGTCGGGGATCCAGCCCTTGGCCTGGCCGCTCAGCCCGGCCTTCAGCTCGGCGCCGTCCAGGACCTGCCCCGACACGGTGATGCGTCGCCCGGTGAGGCCCAGGGCGGCCACCACCGCGCCGTCGCCGCGCTGTCTCTGGAAGTCCGGATAGGGCAGTTGGGCGGTCAGTGTCAGGCGGCCGTCGGCGGCCTCGGCCTGAGCGAACTTCGCGGCGGTCAGCGGCGCGACGACCGACAGGTCCAGCCGGCCCTGCCGCGTGGTCGAGCGAACCGTCGCGGCGCCCAGGCTGACGTCGAAGTCCGCGCTGCGCAGGCGCGCCGGGGCCGCGGTGGCGGCCAGGGTCTGCAGCTTGCCGTCCTCGACAAGTGCGTCGGCGACAACGCGCAGCGGGCCGTAGTCCGTGGCCAGCACCAGCGTCCCGCTCTCGATGCGGATGCGCGGCTGGGCGGCGTTAGGCTGAGGGGGGCGGCGCAGGAATTCCTGCACCAGCGGATCCAGCGCGCCGACGTGCAGGCCGTCCTGGCGCAGCTGGGCCCGCACCACCGGCTTTTTAAGGGTGACCGACACCACCTCCAGCCCGGTCAGGCTCAGGCGATAGCGCACCTCGGCGCGCTCGGCAGCGAAATCGGGGGCCTTGGGATCGCCGATCTGCAGGCGGGCGGTGAAGACGGACGGCCCGAACGCCTCGACCTGGGCGTCGGCGGGAATGCCCCGCGCGCGCAGCCAGCCGGTCAGCGCCTCGCGCGCCAAGGTCTTGCGGTTGAGCCAGGTCAGGGTGACGGCGACCAGCAGCACGACGCCGGCCACCGCCAGGATGCGGAGCAGCGGGCGGGTCGGTCGCGGCTTGCGGCGCGGCGGTTCAGGCTGGTCGGTCACAGTCACCGGTTCTGGCGGTTCATCCCCTCATAGAGGGAATCGCGCCGGAACCGTGACTGTTCCAATGAGATCGCGTGCAGGGGGCCGCCTGGGCCCTCCTTGGCCGAGGCTTCGGAGGGCCATTCGGCTTCGCGCGCGAACCCGAATGGTGGAGGGGGTGAGATCAGGCTCGGAGCAATAGACCCATTTGCGCTCCACCGGTCGGGCCGGTCCCCCTCCGCCCGAGTCTACGGTTAACCTTCACCGCTGGATGCGCTCAGACGGCCAGCTGGGCCCAGGCGATGCCGCCGTCGACCGCGATGGTCTGGCCCACCACATAGTCGCCGGCCCGGCTGGCCAGATAGATGGCCACGCCCTGCATGTCCTCGTCCGAGCCGATCCGGCGCGACGGGATGCGCTTGGAGACCTCTTCGGCCTGGTCGCGGGCCGTGCGGTTCATCTCGGAGGCGAAGGCGCCGGGCGCGATGGCGCTGACCACGATGTTGTCGCGGATCAGACGGGCGGCCATGCGGCGGGTCAGATAGATCAGGCCGGCCTTGGAGGCGTGGTAGGAATAGGTCTCCTGCGGGTTCAGCCGGATGCCGTCGATCGAGGCGACATTGATCACCTTGGACGGACGATCATGCGTGCCCGCGGCGGTCAGGGCGCCGTGCAGCGCCTGGGTCAGGAAAAAGGGCGATTTGAGATTCAGGTCCATGACCTTGTCCCAGCCGCTCTCGGGGAATTCGTCGAAATCCGCGCCCCACGCCGCCCCGGCGTTGTTCAGCAGGATGTCCAGCTTGTCTTCCTTGGCCAGGAAGGCGGCCGTCAGGGCCTTCACGCCGTCGACGGTCGAGACGTCCTGCGGCAGCGGGATGCACTGGGGCCCCAGCTCCTCGGCGGTCTCGATGCAGGCCGGAGCCTTGCGCGACGAGATGTAGACCTTGGCGGCGCCCGCCTCGAGGTAGCCCTTGGCGATCATCTTGCCGATGCCGCGCGACCCGCCGGTGACCAGCGCCACCTTCCCGTCCAGCGAAAACAGATTCGAGGCCATTCCAGCCGTCCCCTTCCCTTTCGTTGCGGCAGCCGGCCAACGTGTCTGAATCCCTGTCCGGGAATTGACTTGGCCTTGCCTGCCGAGGCCTATAACACGCGTTTGAATTTCACGACCGCCAGATTTTTGAACGAGCGGTCAGTCAGCCATTTCGAGGAAGCTCATGACCGAGATCAATTCGGTGACCACCCTCACCCGCGAGGGCGACGTCGACGTCATCACCCTCAACTCTCCGCCGGTGAACGCCCTGTCGGCCAATGTGCGCGACGGGCTGTTCGAGGGCTTCAAGGCCGCTGCGGCCTCGGACTCCAAGGCCATCGTGCTGATCTGCGACGGGCGCACCTTCATCGCCGGCGCCGACATCAGTGAGTTCGGCGCGCCGGGTAAGCCGTCCGCGTCGCTGCCCGACGTCCAGACCATGATGGAGAACTCGCCCAAGCCGGTGATCGCCGCGATCCACGGCACGGCCCTGGGCGGCGGCCTGGAAGTGGCGCTGTGCGCGCACTACCGCGTGGCGGTCCCGTCCGCGCGCCTCGGCCTGCCGGAAGTGGCCCTGGGCCTGCTGCCGGGCGCCGGCGGCACCCAGCGCCTGCCCCGCGTGGTCGGCGTCGAGAACGCCCTGGAGATGATGACCTCGGGCCGCCACGTGCCGGCCAAGGAAGCCGCGAGCCTGGGCCTGGTCGACGAGCTGGTCGAGGAAGGCAAGCTGAAGGAAGGCGCCCTGGCGTTCGCCAACAAGGCCGTCGCCGAGAACAAGCCGCTGGTGAAGATCAGCGAGAACAACACCAAGCTGGAAGCGGCCAAGGGCAAGCCCGAGATCTTCGCCGAGTTCCGCAAGAAGAACGCCCGCAAGTTCCGCGGCTTCGACGCGCCGGAAGCCAACATCAAGTGCATCGAGGCGGCGGTGAATTCGGCCAGCTTCGACGAGGGCCTGGCCGTCGAGCGCAAGCTGTTCATGGGCCTGATGACCGGCAGCCAGTCGGCGGCCCAGCGCTACTACTTCTTCGCCGAGCGCACCGCCCAGAAGATCCCCGACGTGCCGGACGACATTCCGGTTCGTGAAATCAAGAAGGTCGGCGTCCTGGGCGCCGGCACCATGGGCGGCGGCATCTCGATGAACTTCGCCAACGTGGGCATCCCCGTGGTGATCGTCGAGCTGAAGCAGGACGCCCTGGATCGCGGCCTGACCACGATCCGCAAGAACTACGAGCGTTCGCGCGGCGCCGATCCGGCCGTGACCGAGAAGCGCATGGGCCTGCTGTCCGGCTCGCTGGACATGGAAGCCTTCGCCGACTGCGACCTGGTCATCGAGGCCGTGTTCGAGCGGATGGACATCAAGAAGGACGTGTTCACGAAGCTGGACGCGATCTGCAAGCCGGGCGCGATCCTGGCCTCGAACACCAGCTACCTGAACGTCGACGAGATCGCGGCCGTGACCAAGCGTCCGGAAGACGTGATCGGCCTGCACTTCTTCTCGCCGGCCAACGTCATGAAGCTGCTGGAAGTCATCCGCGGCGAGAAGACCGCCAAGGACGTGATCGCCACGTCGATGAAGCTGGCCAAGAAGATCGGCAAGATCGCGGCCCTGGCCGGCGTCTGCCCAGGCTTCATCGGCAACCGCATGCTGAGCCAGCGCCAGCGCGAGGCCCAGAAGCTGATCCTGGAAGGCGCCATGCCCTGGGACGTGGACCGGGTGCTGTACGACTTCGGCTTCCCCATGGGCCCGTTTGCGATGAGCGACCTGGCCGGCCTGGACATCGGCTGGGTGAAGGAAAACTCGAAGGGCGAGACCCTGCGCGACGTGCTGTGCGAAGCCGATCGCCGCGGCCAGAAGACGGGCGCCGGCTACTACGACTACGACGAGAACCGCAACGCCAAGCCCAGCCCCTTCACCGAGAAGGCGATCAACGACTTCATCGTGAAGTCGGGCCGCAACCCGCGGAAGATCAGCGACGAGGAGATCCTGGAGCGCTGCATCTTCCCGATGATCAACGAGGGCGTGAAGATCCTCGAAGAGGGCAAGGCCATCCGCGCCAGCGACATCGACGTGGTGTGGGTCAACGGCTACGGCTGGCCCGTCTATCGCGGCGGTCCGATGTTCTACGGCGACCTGATCGGCGGTCCCGCCAAGGTCCTGGAAAAGATGAAGGAATTCCAGGGCGCCATGGGCGACGACTTCAAGCCGGCCGCCCTGCTGGAAAAGCTGGCCGCCGAAGGCAAGAAGTTCTCCGACCTCAACAAGTGATCTGAATCCCGGGCGGGGCGGCCATGGCTGCCCCGCCTTTTCTCTGCCCATCCCCTGACCTAACGGAAAGACCCAACGGAATGCGTGAAGCCGTCATCGTCGCCGCCAAGCGGACCCCCATCGGCAAGGCCTATCGCGGCGCCTTCAACAACACCTACGGCGCGACCCTGGGCGCCGAAGCCATCCGCGCCGCCGTGGCCCAGGCCGGGATCGATCCGGGCGAAGTGGACGACGTCGCCATGGGCTGCGCCCTGCAGCAAGGCACCACCGGCAACAACATCGCCCGCCAGGCCGCCCTGCGCGCGGGCCTGCCCAACACCGTCTCGGGCATGACCATCGACCGTCAGTGCAGCTCGGGCCTGATGGGCGTGGCCACGGCCGCCAAGTACATCATCAACGACGGCGCCCCGATCGCCATCGGCGCCGGCATCGAGTCGATCAGCCTGGTGCAGAACGACAAGGTGAACCGCTTCATGGCCACCGATCCGTGGCTGAAGGAGCATGTGCCGGAACTGGGCACCTCGATGATCGAGACCGCCGAGATCGTCGCCGAGCGCTACGGCGTCAGCCGTGAGGCCCAGGACGAGTACGCCCTGCAGTCGCAGCAGCGCACGGCCCAGGCCCAGTCGGAAGGCCGCTTCGCCCAGGAGATCGTCCCGGTCACCACCATCATGAAGGTGCTGGTGAACAAGGAGACGGGTGAGACCGCCGACAAGGAAATCACCATCTCGGGCGACGAGGGCAACCGCCCGCAGACGACCCTGGCCGACCTGCAGAAGCTGAGCCCCGTCTTCAAGGGCGGCCGCTATGTGCAGGAAGGCAAGTTCGTCACCGCCGGCAACGCCAGCCAGCTGTCGGACGGCGCCGCGGCTATCGTGTTGATGGAACGCAAAGAGGCTGAAAAGCGTGGGCTGGAAGCCCTGGGCGCCTATCGCGGCATGGCCGTGGCCGGCTGCGGTCCGGAAGAAATGGGCATCGGCCCGGTCTTCGCGATCCCCAAGCTGCTGGAGCGCAACGGCCTGACCGTCGACGACATCGACATCTGGGAGCTGAACGAAGCCTTCGCCAGCCAGGTCATCTACTGCCGCGACAAGCTGGGCATCGATCCGGCCAAGTACAATGTCTCGGGCGGCTCGATCTCGATCGGCCACCCCTACGGCATGACCGGCGCCCGCTGCACGGCCCACCTGATGTACGAAGGCAAGCGCCGCAAGGCCAAGTACGGCGTCGTCACCATGTGCGTCGGCGGCGGCATGGGCGCCGCGGGTCTGTTCGAGATCTTCTAAGCTCGAACCACATTCGAACGACGAGAGGGTCGCCCGGAGGGGCGGCCCTTTTTCGTGTCGGCCTATCCCTTCACGCGGGCGCTCGCAGGTTGCGGAAGGTGATCGAGTAGCGGTGCGCCGGGGCCTCGGGCAGCGAATGCTCCCACTCCGTGCGCGCCGCGCCGTCGAGGACATAGGCCGAGCGCGGCGCAACGGCGACGTTCATCCGCTCAAAGCGGGCGCCCACCCGCCGGCGGAACCGCATGTTCGTCGGCCCCAGCAGCGACACCCCGACGATCTTCTCGAACACCGGCCGGTCGCGGTGCCAGCCGATCGGCGCGCCTTCTCGGTACTCGTTGATCAGAACGTGGGCGAAGTCCTCGCCGCCCAGGCCGGCGAAGGCCGCGGCGCGGTCGCGCAGCGGCAGCAGCCAGTCCGGCAACGGATCGACGCCGACCAGGCCGGGGCCGTTGAAGTCGTACTTCAGGCCGAACGAGATCACCCGCCGGCGACCCTCGTAGCCCCGGAACTGGAACGGCTCGAACGGCAGGAGGTCCAGGCGCGCCAGCAGCTCGTGCTCTTCGTCCGGCGAGATCAGGTCCGCCTGATAGCGGAAGCCCGGCGGGGCGACGGGCGGCAGGTCGAAGAGCGCGTTCACGGCGTTCAGATGGGCGCAAACGAAGGCGGCGGGAAGGTCGCCCTTCCCGCCGCCGGTCATTCAGGTCCGTTACCCGCGACTAGTAGCGCGGATAGTCGTTGTAGCCGTAACGACGGTCGTCATCGCGGCGATCCCAGCGCACCTGCGCGGCCAGGGCGTCGAAGCGGCGATCCAGGTCGGCGCGCTCCCATTGCGACAGGCCGCCCCGGCGATAGCGCGCTTCCAGGCGGGCGATATCGTTGAACGAGGCGCGGGCGCGATAGGCCTCGCGGCGCGTCAGGTCACCGTTCGCAACGCCGCGGTCGATCCGCTGTTCGAGACGCGCCTGGCGCTCGTTGATCGACACCCAGTGGTCGCGGTCGCGGCCATAGCCGGGCTGGGCGGCGGCGGCCGTCGCGGTCAGGGCGGTGGCGGCGGCCAAGGCGATCATCATGGTCTTCATCGGGTCTCTCCTCGGAACGTGGGGGTCGTGTCCCTCGTCATGGGGGGTCAAAACGACGGACCCCCGGATTGGTTCAACCGGTGTGGCGCCTCAGTAACGGTTCCAGCCGTAGACGCGGTCGGCGTCGGTGCGGGCCACGCGGATCTCGGCGCTCAGGTCGTCGAAGCGGCGGTTCAGGTCAGCCCGCTCCTCGGGCGACAGCCCGTCGACGCGATAGCTGGCCTCGACCCGCGCGATGTCGTTGAATTCGTCGCGCAGGGCCGCGGCCTCGGCGCCGGTCAGCTCCCCGCTGCGCGCGCCCTGGTCGATGCGGGCGTCGATATCCAGCTTGCGGTCTTCCATCGCCGCGGCGCCGCCTGCGGGACCCACGCCGCTGGTCCGCACGGCCAGCCGCATCTGGTCGTCGATCAGGCCGAAGCGCCGATCCAGGTCCAGCCGCTCGCGCGCCGTCAGGCCGCCGTAGCGATAGCGCCCCTCCAGGGCGACCAGCGAGGCCATGTCGTCGCGCACCATCCGCGCCTCGGCGCCGGTGATCTCGCCGGTGGCGAGGCCCGCGTCGACGCGATCGTTGAGGATGGCCTGGCGCTCGATCATCGGCATCCAGGCCTGGGCGGAGGCCGCACTCGCGCCCAGGGTCAGGGCGGCGGTGGCGGCGAGCAGAAGGGTGTTGGTCTTCATCTTTCGGACTCCTCGAGCTGGTCACCCGCTCGGTGGGTCCCCCGATGGGGAGCCGAAACTCCCATGCGCCGGTTTGGTTCTGGCGCAGCCTGTCGGCCCGGCGCGCATGACACCTTTGGATGATTGCCCGATCCCGAGGGGTATACAAAAATTCTCTCTGGATAATTGAATATCCATCGATGCGAGTTATATTGAAAACAATTCGCAACAGGAGGCCGCCATGCGGTTCGCCGCCAAAACCCTGAGTTGGTCGCTGGTTCACATGACCGTCGCCATCGCCGTGGCGTATGCGCTCACCCAGAACTGGCGCGCCGCGCTGGCCGTCGGTTTGATCGAGCCCATTTTCCAGACCATCGCCTTCGCGCTTCATGAGCGCGCGTGGGCGAACAGCGAACCGATCCCGGTCCGCGTCCACGCCCGCCACTGATCAGAGGACAGACCCCATGGCCGACAAATCCCAGAAGAAGGTCGCCGCCGGCCTCGCCAAGCTGCTGGCCGACACCTACGCCGTCTATCTGAAGACGCACGGCTACCACTGGAACGTCCGCGGGCCGAACTTCGGCTCGCTGCACAACCTGTTCATGACCCAGTACACCGAGATGTGGGCCTCGATCGACCTGATCGCCGAGCGCATCCGGGCCCTGGGCGAGTACGCCCCGCAGGGCTACGGCGCCTTCGCCGAGCTGTCGGACATCAAGGACGGCAATCCGAAGAACGACGCCGAGACGATGCTGAAGGAACTGGTCGCCGACCACGCGACGCTGGTGGCCACCGCCAAGGCCGCTCGTGAGGGCGCCGACGACGTCACCGCCTCGCTCATCGACGCCCGCGTCGAGGCGCACGAGAAGCACGCCTGGATGCTGCGCGTCTCGATCGGCTAGTCCCCGGCGCCGTCCTCGGCGGGCGCCTTGCGGCCCAAAAGGCTGTCGGTCCCGCCGAGGCGTCGCACGATGACCGCGGCGCCCAGCAGCAGCGCGCCCACCGCCAGGAACGAGGCGGCGCGGATGATCCCATCCAGGCGGGACATGTCGAACAGGAAGATCTTGGCCAGGGTCACCATCAGCACGGCCAGGCCCGCGCCGCGCAGGTCGACCGAGCGCCGGGCCGCCCCGTAAACCAGAAGTCCGAACCCATAGACGCCCCAGGCCGCCGAGAAGGCCCAGGTTTCCAGGCTGGCTTCCTGCAGCGTCGGCCGCATGTCGTAGCCGCGGAAGCCCAGCCGCACGACCAGGCTCAGCAGGGCGAAGACGATCCCCACCACCATGACCCGCGAGGCGCGCGCCAGCAGTGTGACGCCGGCCCGGGCTGCGGACCGCGCCAGCTCGTACGCCATGGCGGCGCCCGCGACGTAGAGCGCCAGCAACAGCGCGGTGGCCCGCACCCCGGCCAGCGGGCGGTCGATGGGTCCCCACCAGGGGCTCGCGCCATAGCCGAAGACCAACAGGGCGATCGCAAGGCCACCCCAGGCGCCCAACCGCCCGATCCGCGCGATCGGGTCGGCGAAGGTCGAGACGGTCCAGGCGCGCTGGTCCGCGCGCTCGCCCAGCCAGATCACGCCGCGCGCCACCACCAGGGCGATCACGGCATAGGCCGCGGCCTCGGCCCGGCCAATGGCGTCGAAGCCGCCATGCAGACTGGCCCCCTGGAACAGGCGCCGGGTCTCCATCAGGGCCCAGGCCAGGGCGAAGGCGAAGGCCGCGAGGCCGTAGGTCGCCAGCATCGCGCGGTTGATGGCCACCTTGCGCCAGGTGGCCGCCGCCAGCAGCGCGGCCGGAACAAGGAAGCCGACCGCCAGGCTGTCCAGCAGCGGCGGACCGGCCACGGCCGGCGTCCAATGCCCCCATAGCGGATTAAAGGCGATCCCCTGCAGCGCCAGCCCGTGGGCGACGCCGGCGACCAGCAGCACCTGCCCGCGCCAACGGCCGATCACGCTGGAGTCGGCGCGCACCGCCTGCGCCGACGTGAAGCCGGCGGCGAGCAACAGCAGCGTCCGCAGCGACGCCTCCATGAAGAGATCCAACCCGACGCCGTTGGCCGGCCCGCCCGAGGCCGCCAGGCGCAGCAGCACCGCCGCGCCGGTCAGGCCGACCAGCAGCGCGGCCGTGCCCAGCGCCTCGGCGCTGGCCTTGGGCCGGTCGGGGCGATCGGCCAGCCGCGCGCCGCCCCAGGCCAGGCCGGCGCTGGCGATGGCCGACAGGGCAAACAGCCACCAGGGTGTCCGGTGCTCCGCCAAGGCCCAGAAGAGGTCGGGCGAGGTCAGCGCGGCCATCGACGCCAGCGCGCCCGCCACCATCACCGCCGCAAAGCCGCGCCAGCCCAGGCGGGCGTGCAGGACGGCCGCCGCCAGCGACAGCGCCGCGGCTGCGACCGGAACGCTCACGTCGTTGAACGCCGCGTCGATGGCGAACAGCGCGGCCGCGCCCGCCGCCCACAGCCAGATCGCCAGCGGCAGATCCCGGTCGGGTGCGTCGGAGCTGCGCGCCAGGACCAGGGCGCCTGCGAACAGCAGCAGCCCGCCGCCCGCGGCTGGAAGCCAGGGGACAGCCGCGGTCGCCGGGCCATGCAGGCTCACCGCCAGGGCGAATCCCGCGAAGCCGGCCGCCGCCGCGCCCAGGCGAAGCTTGAGATTTCCGCGGCTCATGCCGGCCCAGACACCCGCGGCCGCCAGCGCCACGATGAGGGCGGCGCCCCAGGCCTCCCGCACCGCCGGGTCCGGCTGGGGAGGGGCGTAGGCGACCAGGAACCCCAGGGCGGGCGCATAGGCGGCGACCTGCAGCAACGGCGGGATCAGTCCCCGCCGCGCCAGGACAGCGGCGAGCACCGCCAGCAAGGCCGCGGCGGCGGTGGCGGGTTCGAGGCCGTCGCGCGCCGCCAGGGTCCAGAGGATCGTCACCAGGACCGCCGCCGCCGCGACCGCCGCGGTCGGCAGCCAGCGGAAGACGCCGGCGCCGGCCGTCGGATCCTCGCCCTGGCGTCGCCGCCATTCCACCGCCAGTCCGGACAGCACCACGGGCGCCAGCGCCAGGGCGGCGACCCGGACATAGCCCTCGGCCGCAAAGCCCGCGCCGCCCCAGCAAAATGCGCCGGCCAGGGTCGCCATGCCGGCGGCGCCCCACCGTCGCAGCCCTGCGACCGCGTAGCCGGTGACGGTGATCAGGGCGAGGTAGGCAGTCAGCGCCGGCGCCGTCCAATGCTCGGGCCCGGTGATCGCCGGCGCGAGGAAGCCGCCGAGTATGGCCAGTATGGCCAGCGCCTCGCCGTGCCGGAACGCCAGCGCCAGCAGGCCGATGGAAATGGCCGCCATCAGGCCGCCGGCGGCCGCCAGCCCGATGAAGGCATAGAGCCAGTACGACGCCCAGGCCGCGCCATAGAGCGTCGCCGCTCCGGCGCCGGCGGCCAGGGCGGCGGCCGAGGGATGGTCGCTGCGCCGCTTCAGCCATTCGCTGGCGGCCAGCAGGACGAGGCCCGTGACCACCGCCGCCGCGATCCGCAGGGGCGGGGTGAACACGCCGCGCTGCGCCGCATAGGTGACCAGGAACAGGCCGCCCAGCGCCAGGGCCGCGCCGCCGGCCCAGGCCAGGCCGTTTTCCTCGAGCCAGGCGCGGGCGACGTCGCGCAGCGGCGGTCCGGCGGGCTTCGGCGGCGCCGGCGGGGGCGCGGGTTCGGTATGGGGCGAGACCGCCTCCGCAAACGCCGCCATGACGGAGGGCGCGGGCTCCATGCGGACAGGTTCCAGCGGGACGATCCCTTCGGCCTCCAGCCGCGTCAGGGTGTCGGCCTCACGCTCAGGCCTGGCGGCCTCGGCGGGGCGGGACATCACCCCACCCTCCACCTGTTTCTTCAGGTCCAGCAGCTGGCGCTCCAGCCACTGCATGCGCTCCTTCAGATTGCTGACGCGCAGGGTCAGGAAGGTGGCCCACACCAGCAGGCCGACCACCAGAAGCCAAAGCATGAAGACGCCTCGCGCGCCGCTCCCCCGCGGCTGGACGGGGACCCTAGCCCGCTACAACCCGAACGGCCAAGTGTCGCTCTCGCGCGCTGAAGTGGTCGCGCCGGCCAGGGGCGTCACCGCCGTGGTCTCGTCGAACCAGACCCAGGCGTCGAACTGTTCGGGCAGGCGACACTCGGCGTAGTGGCTCCAGCGTTCGGTTTCGGGCCGGTAGACGACGCCGATGAAGCGCTCCAGCCGCGGATCGGCCAGGGCGCGCCGCAGGGCGCCGCCGCGCAGGTCCAGCAGGTAGCGGTCCAGGCCGGCGTTGTGCGACTGGCGCTCCTGGCTCTCGGCCAGCGACGGCCGCACGGTCTTGACCTCCATCGGCCCGTCCCATTCGGACGCGCAGGCTACCGTTCCCGTATGCGTGCCGAAGCCGATCAGCCGGGCTTCCTCGCCCCAGGCCTGGCGGCACAGCTGGCCCAGGTTCAGCTCGTCCCGGACCATGCCCATCTCGGTCGCCCGGGCGTCGCCGACGTGGGAATTGTGCGCCCAGACCACGGCGCGGCTGTCGGGGCCCTTGGCCGCCATCAGCGCCTGCAGCGTCTCGAACATGTGGGTGTCGCGGCGGTTCCAGGCCTCCGGCCCGCCGTAGTACATGGCCCGGTAGTAGGTCTCGGCGTCCCGGACCAGGCGGGCGCTCTGGGCCGCGTCCAGCAGCGCCTCGTCGTCGTGATCGGCCTCGCGGACCTGCCGCGCCAGCATGTCGGCCAGCATCGAGGTGACCGCCCCGTCGCAGGCGGCGTAGCGGCCGGAGACCGCCATGCGGCCATAGGTCTGTGGCTCCTGGGCCCAGGGGTTGAGGCAGCCATAGCGCTCGCGCGCCACCTTCGCGGCCTCGGGGTCCGCGCGGTCCAGATAGTCGATCACCGCCCGCATCGAGCTGGCGAGATTGTAGAGGTCCAGGCCATAGATCCCGGCCTGGTCACGCGCCGAGCGCCCGCGATTGTGATCGGCGAGCCAGCCCAGCAGGGCGTCGAACTCGCGGTTCTTCCACAGCCAGCTCGGGAAGCGGGTGAACGCCTCGCCCGGCGCGGCGTGGCGACCGCGCACGCGGGCGTCCAGGGCGCGCGCGTCGGGCCAGTCGGCCTCCAAGGCCACGATGTTGAAGCCGCGGCGCTCCACCAGCCAGCGGGTGATGGCGGCCCGCGCCTGGTAGAACTCGGACGTGCCGTGGCTGGCCTCGCCCAGCAGCACCACCCGCGCGTCGCCGAAACGGTCGAAAAGGCGGCCGAACGCCGGATCGTCGAAGGCCGGCAGCGGCTCGGCGGCGGCGGCGATCTGTCCGGACGGGCCCCGCGGATAAGCGCGCGGAAGCTCGACCTCAGGACGAATGTCAGGCATGGCGAACTCCCCGGTTACGCAACACGGGGAGCCTCGCCCTTGTTCCCGGCGGAAGGCGGTCGGGAGGATGGCGAAATGGCGACCGTTGAACTTCGCAAGGTCGAAACCCTCTACCAGGGCCATGTCACCCTGCTGCTGGCCACCTTTACGGGCGCCGACGGCCAGCCGTTCCGGCGCGAGATCGAGCACCACGGCCGCGCCGCCTGCGTGCTGCCCTACGATCCGGACCGCCGCGTGGCGCTGATGATCAACCTGCCCCGGGCGCCGGTGATCTGGGCCGGTGGGCCGCCCGAGCTACTCGAGGCGCCAGCCGGCATGGTCGAGAACGAGGATCCGGAGGAGACGGCCATCCGCGAGGCGATGGAGGAATGCGGCGTGGTACTGCGGCGGCTCGAGCCCGTGGGTTCGCCATTTTCCTCGCCAGGCATCTCCAGCGAGCGCGTCGATCTGTTCTTGGCCGCCTATGCCGCCGCGGACCGGCAAGCGCCCGGCGGGGGTGTCGCCGGGGAACACGAGAACATCGACGTGCAGGAGGTGCCGCTGGACCTGCTGTGGACCTGGGTCGAACAGCGCAAGATCGAGGACCTGAAGTCCCTGGCCCTCATCCTGGCGCTGCGCATCCAGCACCCGGACCTGTTCGGCTAGCCACGGCTTGGCAGCACCGGCGCCGACTGAGTGCTAACATTATGATTTTCAGGAACAATTCAGAGAATCAGGCTTAGCTTCGTCGCAACGTCACTGCGAGGTCGCCATGCAAGCCTCACCCGCGTTCCGCAAACAGCTCGAGGGCTACAGCCTCACCACGGCCGAGATCCTCTACCGGATGCCCGACCATCCGGCCCTGCTGCAGAGCTACGTCTGGCAGGACTACGACATCTTCCCGGAGTTCCCCACGTTGCGGGGCTTCCTCGACTTCTGGACCCGCACGCTGGACGGGCCGCTGTTCAAGGTGATCGTCGGCCATCGCCAGCTCATCCGCCCGGCCGAGTTCAAGGCGATCGGCGCCGAATTCCGCCTGACCTGACGCCCCGCCTCGACATCCGTCGAATCCGCGTGGACTGATGGCGATGTGTCGAAGCTCATCGTTCCGTTCGCCCTCGCCGCGCTGGTCCTTGCCGGCTGCAGCAACGCCCCGCAGCGCGCCGCCTGTCCGGCGGGCCAGGTCTGCCTGGAGTACGGCAACAACATCGAGCCGCTGACGCTGGATCCCGGCAAGGCCAACATGGTCGACGAGGCCTCGGTCATCAGCGACCTGATGATGGGCCTGACGACCGACGCCGCCGACGCGACCCCGATCCCCGGCGCGGCCACCCATTGGGAGATCAGTGCCGACGGCCTGACCTGGACCTTCCACCTGCGCGAGGCGAAGTGGTCGGACGGCGTCCCTGTCACGGCGGACGACTTCGTCTTCGGCCTGCGCCGTACGCTGGATCCGAAGCTGGCCTCGATCTACGCCTACCTGCTGTACGTCATCAAAGGCGGCCAGGCGGTCAACGAGGGCAAGGCGCCGCTGGACAGCCTGGGTGTCAGCGCGCCGGACCCACGCACCGTGGTGATCACGCTCGAGCACCCCGCGCCCTACCTGCCCGAGCTGCTCAAGCACCAGAGCTTCTATCCGGTCCCCAAGCATACCGTGGAAAAGTACGGCGACGCCTGGGTGCAGCCCGGTCACTACGTCTCGAACGGCGCCTACAAGCTGGTGAGCTGGCGGCTGGGCGACCGGATCGTCACCGCCAAGAACCCCTATTTCTGGGACGCGAAGAACGTCTGCATCGACCGCGTGAACTACTACCCGACACCGGATGTCGTCAGCGCTGAGCGCCGCGTCGCGCGCGGCGAGTTGGACCTCAACACCCGCTTTCAGTCCAACCGCTACGAGCGCCTGCAAAAGACCATGCCGGGCGTGGCCCACACCGGCGTCTCGCTGGCGGTCGCCTATCTGTCGTTCAACACGCGCGACGTCGCCGCCTTCAAGGACATCCGCGTCCGCCGGGCCCTGTCGATGACCGTCGACCGCGAGTTCCTGACCCGCAAGCTGCTGCGCGCCGGCCAGGAGCCGGCCTATTCCTTCGTGCCCGCGATCACGGCGAACTACGTCAAGGACGGCCCCAAGCTGGCCTGGGCCGCCATGCCCTATGCCGCGCGCCAGGCCGAGGCCCGCAGGCTGCTGGCCGAGGCCGGCTTCACGCCCAAGCGTCCGCTGACGCTCACCATCAAGACGCCCAACAACACCGACACCCTGCTGCTGATCGAAGCCATCCAGGCCGACTGGCGCAGCCTGGGCGTCGACGTGAAGATCGAGCAGAACGAGGGCGCCGTGGCCTTCGCCGCCTATCGCAATCGCGATTTCCAGGTCGGCAGCATGAGCTGGTACGGCGACTTCAACGACCCGGTGACGTTCCTCGGGCTCTTCAAGTCCGACACCGGCGCCCAGAATTACGGGGACTACAAGAACCCGGCGTTCGACGCGCTGCTGGCCCAGGCCGACCAGGAGCCGGACGCGGCCAAGCGCGCCGCGATCCTGGCGCGCGCCGAGAAGCTCGTCCTGGACGACGAGGGCGTGATCCCGATCTACTTCGTCGTGAACCGCAACCTGGTCAGCCGCCGGCTCACCGGCTGGGCCGACAACGCGCCCAACTTCCATCGGACGCGCTGGATGTGCCGGAAATAGCCCCTAGCGGTATTCGTAGTGGCAGCGCTTCTTCTTGGCGTTGCTCTTGGCGATCTCATGGCCCGCCACGGCGCCGACGCCGGCCCCGATGAGGGTGCCGCCCGTCTTGTTGCCGTTGCCGGCGACCACATTGCCCAGGACGCCGCCGCCAAGGGCGCCGATCACAGCGCCGTTGGTGGCCTTCTTCTTCACGCTCTTGCAGACCAGGACCCGCTTGGCCTCGGCTGCGGTGGGCACGGTGACGAGCGCCGTCCCCGCGGTGGCGAACACGATCGCTGCGATCATCCTGTTGCGCATGGTTTTCTCCATTGAGTTTTGTCGGGTGATCGACACGCCCGCCCCCTAAACGGCCAAGGTGGCCCTGGGTTTCCGGCGACCGTGTGGCATGGTGCCGCCAACGATCGGATTCGCGAGGGAACGGCGTGCAGGGAAAGTCGCTCGGGAGCGCCGGCGCGGGGCTCGTGGTCCTGGTCTGCTTCCTGATCGCCGCGGTCGAAGGCTACGACATCCAGGCGTTCGGCGTGGCCGCCCCACGCATGATCCCCGAATTGGGCCTGAACCCTGGCCAGCAGGGCTGGGCCGGCAGCGCCGCCATGATCGGCCTGGTGATCGGCGCCTTCGCCGGTGGCTGGCTGGCGGACCGGCACGGCCGTAAGCCCGTGCTGCTGGGCTCGGTGGCCGCGTTCGGCCTCTTCTCCCTACTGACCGCCACGGCCCACAGCTACGAGGCCCTGCTCTGGGCGCGGCTGGCCACCGGCCTGGGCTTTGGCGGCGCCATGCCCAACCTGATCGCCGTCGCGGTCGAGATCAGCAAGCCCGAGCGCCGGGCGGCGACGGTCTCGGCCATGTTCTGCGGCATGCCCGTGGGCGGGGCGACGTCGGCCCTGATCGCGCGACTGGCGGGCGACGGCCTGGAGTGGCGGCCGATCTTCATCGCCGGCGGCCTCGTGCCGCTGCTGCTGCTCCCCGTGATTTTCCTGCTGCTGCCCGAGACGCGTCCGGCGCACGACCCGGCGGCGGACCGCAACCTCAGCCGGGCGCTGTTCGCCGAGCGGCGCGCCATGCCGACCGTCCTGCTCTGGGCGGCGTTCATGATGACGCTGGTGGTGCTGTACCTGGCGCTGAACTGGCTGCCGACCCTGGTGGTCGACAAGGGCCATCCGCCGTCCGAGGGCTTCGCCGCCGCCATGGCGTTCAATGTCGCGGGGGCGCTGGGCTCCATCGGCGTGGGCGCGATCTGCGACAAGGCCGGCTGGCGATGGCCGCTGGTCGCGGTCTACCTGGCCCTGGCCGCGGCCATGGCGGGCCTCGCCGCGTCGCAGACCCCGCTGGCGATCCTGGCGATCTCCGGCGCCGCCGGCTTCCTGGTGATGGGCGCCCAGTTCGCGCTCTATGCCGTCGCCCCGATGCTCTACCCCGCGCATATCCGGGCGGCCGGCGCCGGCGCGGCCATCGCCGTCGGCCGCCTGGGCTCCATCGGCGGGCCGCTGATCGCGGGCGAGCTGCGCAACGCCGGGGCGACGCCGGGCGACGTCTTCCTCAGCATGGCGCCCGTGGCGCTGGCGGCGGCGCTCATCCTCGTCGCCCTGGGCCGGATCGCCAGGCCCCATCAAGCTTGATAATGCGAATGACTCGCACGATCTGCTGACGTATAGGCAGCCCCCAAAGACAAGAGGGGCTTCATGCGGACTGCGACTTCCACCATCGCCTTGATCCTGGGCGCGGCCTTGACCGCCTCGCCGGCGTTGGCCGACGACGCCGACCAGGGCAAGGAGGTCACCGAGGTCGTGATCACCGCGGCGCGCACCATCCTGCCCGCCAACGCCCTGCCGCTGACGGTGGACGTCATCGACCGCAGCGCCCTGGACCAGCAGGTCGCCATCGGCGGTTCGGTGGTGGATGCGGTCTCCGCCCTCACGCCGTCCTTCTCGCCCACCCGCCAGAAGCTGTCCGGCGCCGGCGAGACCCTGCGCGGCCGCTCGCCGCTCTACGCCATCAACGGCATCCCGCAGTCGACGCCGCTGCGCGACGGCTCGCGCGACGGCTTCACGATCGATCCGTTCTTCATCGACCGGGTCGAGGTCATCTTCGGCTCGAACGCCCTGCAGGGCATCGGCGGCACGGGCGGCATCGTCAACCAGGTGACCGTGGGCGCGCCGAAGCAGGACGGCTTCAGCGGCCGCACCCTGCTGCAGACCCTGGCCGACAACGGCTTCCACGGCGACGGCGCGGGCTACAAGGCCGCCGGCCTGGGCGCCTGGAAGCAAGGCGCCTTCGACGCCACCGTCGGCGCGGCCTACGAGACCCGCGGCGCCTACTACGACGGCCACGGCAAGCGGGTGGGCTTCGACGCCGCCCAGGGCGAGACCCAGGATTCCAAGAGCTGGTCGCTGTTCGGCCGCTTCGGCTATGCGGTCAGCGAGACCGCCCGCGTCGACGTGATCCTGTCGCGCTTCCAGATCGAGGGCGACGGCGACTACGTCAACCTGGCCGGCAACCGGACCACGGGCGTGCCCTCGACGGGCATCCGCGGCGTCCAGCCGGGCACGCCGGCCCGCGGCCGGACCGAGAGCGCCTCGATCTCCTACACCGACACCGCGCTGTGGGGCGGCAACCTAGTGACCCAGGCGTTCTGGAACCGCACCAAGGACCTGTTCGGCGGCGACAGCTCGGCCACCTTCCAGGACATCCGGATCGCGCCGCTGGGCACGCTGCTGGACCAGTCCGAGAACCGCTCGAAGAAGCTGGGCGCCAAGTTCAGCTATGAGCGCGCGGTCCCCAGCTTCGAGAACTTGACCGCCACCGTCGGCCTGGACCTCTTGAAGGACAGCACCGAACAGGCCCTCGTCCGCACCAATCGCGTCTGGGTGCCGCCCACCGACTACCGCTCGATCGCCCCGTTCGTGCAGGCCAACCTGGCCCTGTTCGACAAGAAGCTGCGCGTCGCCGGCGGCCTGCGGAACGAGAACGTCCAGATCAAGGTCGACGACTTCACCACCCTGGCCTTCTACGGCTCGCGGGCGGTGGGCGGCGGCAAGCCCGAGTTTCACGACACCCTGTTCAACGGCGGGGTCATTCTCGAACCCGTCCAGGGCATCCGCGGCTATGTCAGCTACGCCCAGGGCTACACCGTCCCCGACGTCGGCCGGATCACCCGCTCGATCGCCGTCAACGGCGTCGACCTGGACGACTACCTCGACATCAGCCCGATCATCTCGAACAACCGCGAAGTCGGCCTGGAGCTGAAGCGCGGCTGGATCGACGCCAGCGCCACCTATTTCTGGTCGACCAGCACCAAGGGCCAGCTGCTGGTCCTGGTGGGCACGGTGTTCGAGGTCCAGCGCCAGCGCGTCGAGATCGAGGGCCTGGAGCTGAACGCCACCATCCGCACGCCGGTCGAGGGCCTGATGTTCCAGGCCGGCTATGCGGACCTGAAGGGCCGCGCCGACTCGAACGCCGACGGCAAGGTCGACATCGACCTGGACGGCGCCAACATCTCGCCCGACCGCATCACCCTGGCCGCCAGCTTCAACCGCGGCCCCTGGGCCACGCGCCTGCAGCTGGGCAAGTATCTGGCGCGCGACTTCGACGGCGCCGATCCGCGCAACAGCTTCGAGGGCTACACCCTGGTCGACGCCTCGATCCGCTATCAGACCGAGCACTGGGGCGGCATCAACCTGGCCATCCAGAACCTGCTCGACGAGTACTACATCGACTACAACACCGACACGCAGCAGCCGACCAACAACGCCCGGTTCTTCTCGGGGCGTGGCCGCACCTTCACCCTAGGCTGGGACTACCGCTTCTGATGCAGCTGATCGACCTTCTGCACCGCTGGACCGGCGCCATCGTCGGCCTGGTGCTGGCGGTGCTGGGGCTGTCGGGCGCGATCCTGGCCAACAAGGACGTCTGGATCGGCCTGCCGCACGCCACCGACATCCAGGTGCAGGACACCGTCTCGCTGGTCGCGGCGACGGAGCGGATCATGTCCGCGCCAGAACGGCCGCGCAGCATCGTCTTCGCGTCCAAGACCTTCGGCCTGAACCAGCTCAGCTATCCCAAGGAGGGGGCGGGCGCCTACGCCAACCAAGCGGGCGAGGTGGTGACGCGCTGGTCC
>Ga0209026_1000479_pt1 | contig 30135 bp, 22 predicted proteins | sample AraplaCL_Col_mCL_FD_184262 | JGI IMG/M metagenome (GOLD analysis project Ga0209026, IMG submission 184262) | Arabidopsis root microbial communities from the University of North Carolina, USA - plate scrape CL_Col_mCL (SPAdes) (version 2) | ecosystem: Host-associated > Plants > Roots >... | reverse complement strand
GTGGCCAAGAGAAAAGTAACCAAAAGAGAAGGCCACCCCGCTTGGCGCTTGCCGCCCATCCATGGGCGGCAAGTCCGTGAGCCGGGGCCGGGCTTTTCGACAGGGCATCCTGCCCTGACGAAAAGGAGTCGACATCCTTGTCGACTCCCGCTGCGCGGCCTGTCGACCCCGTCTCACCGCCGCACAGGGGCCCCGGGTAGAGCAACGCGCCTCCTGCGCGTACTTTTCAGAAGAGCCAGTGCAACAGCCAGGGCGACGCTTCGCTTCGGCTTTTCACCGAGTGCGGGCCACGAAGGCCCGCTGCTCTACCCGGGGCCCCTCTGCAGCGGCGGGTGGGTGGAGGAACAGCCCGCAGGGTGGCCGGCAGGGACGCCGGCCAGTTTGGCGTCAGCACAGGATGTGCTGTCGACAAACCCCGTAACCCATCCGCGGACTTGCCGGGCAGGAAGCCCGGCAAGCGCGTAAGCGGGGTGCTCTTTCTCTTTGGTTACTTTCTCTTTGAGCACGCAAAGAGAAAGTGACTCGGGCGCCCATGGCGCACGAAAGCTCTTCGCTTCAAACAAACAACCAAAGAGCAAAGCCATCGCGACTGAAGTCGCTCCCACAAATAAGGCGGGATGCCCGGAAGGTGAAAGCGCCTCGCTTCAAACCCACCACTCGAGCCGCCAGGCGCTACGCAAACCCGTTGCGATTTGCCACACTCGGATCTTTCGCCGATCGATAGCGATGCGTTCGAATGCTCTCGCCGCGGTGGGACTGGCGCTGTGTTCCGCGCTGTTCTTCACGCTTACCTACGTGCTCAATCGCAGCCTCGTCGCCGGCGGTGGGCATTGGGCGTGGGCGGTGATCCTGCGTTACCTGTTCACGCTGCCATTGCTGGCCGCGGTGGTGCCCATGCAGGGCGGACTCGGTGATTTGCCGCGTGAACTGCGCCGGCATGCGCGGCCGTGGTTGTTGTGGAGCAGCGTCGGCTTCGTGCTGTTCGGCGTGCCGCTGACCTGGGCGGCGAACAGCGGGCCATCATGGCTGATCGCCGGCAGCTTTCAGACCACCGTGCTGGCCGGGCCGCTGCTGGCGCCGCTGATTTATCGCGATGAGCGGCGTCGACTGGCGTGGCGCACGCTGGCGATCGGCGCACTGATTGTCGCCGGTGTGTTCGCCTTGCAGTGGGGCCATGCGCAAGGCCGGCTGCATGCGGGTGACTGGCTGGCGATCGGTGCGGTGGTGCTGTCCGCGTTCGCCTATCCGCTGGGCAATCGCAAGCTGCTGTTGCACCTGGAGCATGCCCAGATGGAGCCGGGCGAAGGCCGTATCACCGCCGTGCAGCGTGTATTCGGCATGACCTTGTGCAGCTGGCCGCTATGGCTGCTGTTCGCCGTCATCGCCTGGCGCACGATCGGGCCGCCGAGCCTGCGCGAGGCGCTGCTGGCCGGCGGGGTGGCGCTGTCGTCGGGCACCATCGCCACCGTGATGTTCTTCCGCGCCACCGACATGGTGCGGCGCGAGCCGACCGCATTGGCCGCGGTCGAAGCGATGCAGGCGGCCGAATTGTTGTTCGCGACGCTGCTCGGCGTGCTGTTTCTGGGTGAGGCATGGCCGCACGGCTATGCGCTGTTCGGCGCGCTGGCGATCATCGTCGGCATCGCGCTGTTCGGCTGGGTCAGCGGCCGCGGTGCGGCCGGCAACGACGAGGCGGTGCGCGCCCTGCGCAGCGACCGCAGCGCCTGATGGCCCTTCAAATTATTTCGAATGCGTTCGTTTGCTTGTGAATTTCGATCGATCAGGTTACATATTGATTTCGATCAGGACCGCAAGAGCTTCCGCAAACCATGAGCAAACGACGATTTTCATGCCTGCTGGTGTGTGCGCTGCTGGGTGCAAGCGGCGCGCTGTGGGCGCAGCCGCCGGCCCCCGGCGCCGGTACGAATCTGCGCTGGGATGCGGATCGTTATGGCAATCATCGCTACCTCGTGCAGGTGGACAAGCCTGCTGAGGCGGTGCGCGTCGTCCTCCCCTGGCGCCGCCGCGATGTCCATCCGGAACAGGTGGCGGTGGTCGTCACCGGGCCGGACGGCGAGGTGATCGCCAACGTGTTGCGCGGCGCGATCGACCAGGCCAGCGGCGAACTGATGTTCGAGGCGCGCCAGGCCGGTATCTATGCGGTGTACTACCAGCCGTATCTCAGTAACGGGCGCAGCAATTACCCGACGGTGAGCTACGCCACGCCGAAGGACACCGCCGATGCTGGCTGGATCCGCACGACCGGCCACGATGCCGCGCACTGGCGCAAGCTGCCATTGGCCACGGTGCTGCGCTACGAAGGTGTCAGCGATTTCGACGCCTATACCGCGATGGAGCGGGTGGCGACGCCGGCGGAAGTGCAGCAGCAGCTCGCCGCGCACCCCACGCAGGTGCTGTGGCTGTTTCCCGAGACGCGCGCCTATCCGGTGCGCATGTTCGATCAGCTGCCGCAGCGCTGGGCGCAGCGCGGACCGGGCGGCGAGCTGGCCGACAAGGCGTTGCGTGGCGAGTACCTGAGTTTCCAGGTCGGGCTGTGGGCACCGCGTACCGCGCTCGACCACGTGCAGGTGGTGTTTGCGGACCTGCACGGCCCGGACGGCGCGATCCTGCCAGCCAGCGCATTGACCAGCTTCAACCAGGGCGGCGTCGATTTCACCGGCAAGCCGTTCGGCGCCCGCGTCGACGTGGCGAAGGGGCGCGTGCAGCCGTTGTGGATGGGGCTGGATATACCGGTGGATGCGAAGCCGGGCGTGTATCGCGGCGCGGTGACAGTCAGTGCCGATGGCGTGGCGGCGCAAGCTGTACCGCTGGCCATTACCGTGGGCGAAGGCAACGCCGTCGCGCATGGCGACGACGATCCGTTCAAGCTGACCCGGCTGCGCTGGCTCAACTCCACGCTGGCGCAGGACCATGCACTGGTGAAACCGTTCACCGCGGTGACGGTCCACAGCGCACGGCTCGGCATCCTCGGGCGCGAGGTGCAACTGGCCAACAGCGGGCTGCCGGCGCAAATCGAAAGCCGCTTCGACGAACGCATGACCGGCTTCGCGAAACAGTCGCGCGCGCTGCTCGCCGCGCCGATGCAACTGCTGGTGCAGGATGCGAACGGCACTCACGCGCTGCATGCGACAGCGTTGCCGACCGTGCAGGCCGACGGCCCGGCCAAGGTGCACTGGCAAGTCGCCGCCGATGCCGGTCCCCTGCAGGGCGAAGTGACGGCCAGTCTCGAAGCGGACGGCACGCTCAGCTATGCGATCGCGCTGAAGGCCATCCAAGCTGTCGCACTGAAGGACATCCGCCTGGAAATTCCAATGCGCAGCGACATGGCGCAGTACGAGCTTGGCCTGGGTCGCACCGGCGACCACGCGCCGGCGGATTTCAGCTGGAAGTGGAACGTCGAGAACAACCAGGACGGCGCATGGATCGGCGCGGTGAATGCCGGACTGGAATTCCACCTGCGCGATGAAAATTATCTGCGTCCGCTCAACACCAACTTCTATCACCAGCAACCGCTGCGCATGCCCGCCTCATGGGGCAACGCCGGGCAGGGCGGCATCACGTTCAAGCGCGATGGCGCGCGCTATCTGGTCAATGCGTTCAGCGGCCCGCGCACGATGGCGGCAGGGCAGGTGCTGCGCTACGACGTGGTCATGCGCGTGACGCCGTTCAAGACGATCAAGCCGGCCGAGCATTTCGCCGAGCGCTTCTTCCACAAATACGACGACCTGGACACGATCAAGGCCGACGGCGCGAACGTGGTAAACATCCATCACGCCACGCCGATCAATCCGTGGATCAACTACCCGTTCCTCGAAGCGGATGCGATGCGGGCCTACATCGACGCCGCCCACCAGCGCGGCATGAAGGTGAAGATCTACGACACCATCCGCGAAGTCTCCGACCGCGCGCCCGAGCTGCCTATGCTCGAATCGCTGGGGCACGAGGTGATCAGCGCCGGCAAGGGCGGCGGCTTCTCCTGGCTGCAGGAGCATCTGGACGGCGACTACATCGCCGCCTGGCACGTGCCGGAAAACCGCGACGCGGCGGTGGTCAACGCCGGCCAGAGCCGCTGGCACAACTACTACATCGAAGGGCTGGACTGGCTCGCCCGCAACGTCGGCATCGACGGCCTGTACCTCGACGACGTCGCCTATGACCGCACCACCATGAAGCGTGTGCGCAAGGTGCTCGAGGCGCATCGGTCGCATCCGCTGATCGACCTGCATTCGGCCAACCAATTCAATCCGCGCGACGGCCATATCAACAGTGCGCTGCTGTACATGGAGCTGTTCCCGTACATCGACCGGCTGTGGTTCGGCGAGGAGTTCGACTACGAGAAAACCTCGCCCGGTTACTGGCTCACCGAGATGTCCGGCATTCCGTACGGCCTGATGGGCGAGATGCTGCAGAACGACGGCAATCCCTGGCGCGGCATGCTGTTCGGCATGACGAGCCGGCTCGGCTGGTCCAAGGGTAGCGACCCGCGGCCGTTGTGGCGGCTGTGGGACAGCTTCGGCGTCGAACAAGCCGACATGATCGGCTGGTGGGTTCACGACGCACCGGTGAAAACCGGTCGCGACGATGTACTGGCCACCAGCTATGTGCGCCACGGCAAGACGCTGATCGCGCTGGCCTCATGGGCGCCGCAGAGCGCGACGGTGAAGCTGCAGATCGACTGGAAAGCGCTCGGCCTGCGACCCGGCAACGCCACGTTGAAAGCGCCGGCCATAGAAGGCTTCCAGCCGGCTGCCAAGTTCAAGCCGGGCGATGCGATTCCGGTGGAGCCGGGCAAGGGGTGGTTGTTGATACTCGAATAGCGTTCAGGGACGAAACGCCGCCGTCTCAGGCATCCGTCGATCCGCTCAGCCAGCGGCTGAAGTCCACGACGCTGGCCGCCTTTGGCCGGCGCGAAGACGTGACGAGGTAATAGCTGCCACGCGAGGGCAGGGCGACGTTGCCGATGCGTTTCAGCGTACCGGCAGCGATCGCGTCCGTGACCAGGCGGCTGCGCGCCAACGCCACGCCTGCGCCGGCCTCGGCGGCTTGCAGCAGCAGCGCGGAGTCGTTGAACAGCGGCCCGAACACATGCTTGCCGCCCGCGACGCCGGCATGCTCGAGCCACTCCGGCCATGCCCCGAAATCGTCCCGCAGCAGCACACAGCGCTCGAGATCGGCTGGCTTGCGCAATCGCATGCGGGTGACGTAGCCGGGAGCGGCCACCGGAAACAGTTCCTCGTCGAACAGCTTTTCGCTGCGCACTCCCGGCCAGCGGCCGCCGCCAAAGCGGATCGCGAGATCGACCTCATCGGCGTCGAGGTCCACCAGCGACGTCGTGGTATGCAACCTGAAGTCGATCTCCGGGTGCTCGCGCAGGAAGGCGCCGAGCTGTTGCAGCAGCCAGCGGCTCGCCAACGACGGCGGCACGCTGACGGACAGCCGGTTGCCATCGCGCCGACGCAGCTGATCGCCGGCGTCGGAAAGTTGCCTCAGCGTGGTCTGCACCACCGCCATCAGGCGTTCACCGGCAGGCGTCAGCCCGACGTCGCGCCGGCTTCGCTGGAACAGCGCGAGTCCGTAGAACGTCTCGATGGACTTGATCTGATGGCTTACCGCACTGGGCGTCAGATGCAATTCTTCGGCGACTCGCGAGAAGTTCCGCAGACGCCCAAGCGCCTCGAACGTACGCAGCGTTTGCATGGGCGGCAACAGGTATTTCATGGATGAAATGCATTCACCGTGTTGTGAAAAATCATGACTTCACCGTTCGTGCGAGGCGCCCAATACTAACCGCAAGCCGGCACGGCCTCGATCCGGAAACTGTCCAGGTCGGCGTGCGGGATGCTTGAGCCAGTGGGAGAAGCGCGTGAGGAAACTTTGTTTGGTGATGCTGTCGATGGCGCTGGGGTTGTCGATGATGCTGGGCTGCATGCCGGCGCAGGCGGAGACGCTCAGTTACGGCTGGCAGAAGGTCGACGGCCTCCATCTGTTCTACCGCGAAGGCGGTCCGCGCGACGCGCCGACCCTGGTGTTCCTGCATGGCAATCCCTTGTCCTCGATCATGTACGAAAAGTTGATGGAGGATCTCGCCGCCACCGGGAAGCTGCATGTGCTGGCAGTCGACTACCCGTCATTCGGCTACTCGGATGCGCCCGATCATGCGGCCTATCGCTACACCTTCGATCATGTCGCCGATACGGTGCAAAAATTCCTGGCCGCGCGCGGCATCGCACGCTATGGGCTGTACATGCAGGATTACGGCGTGCCGGTGGGGTTTCGCCTGATGCAGGCGAACCCGGACGCGATCACGATGATCGTCGTGCAGAACGGCGTGATCCATCTCGATGGCTTTCCTTCGGCCCAGGACCCGCACGGGGAATTGCGCCAGCACTGGCAGAAGCGCAACGCCGCACTCGATCGGCGTCGTGCCGGCTACGTGGCCCGGCTAGCGTATCCGCAGGCCGACGGCTGGGCTCCCGATGACGGGGTGACGCCCGATGCGGCCTTGCTGATGGTCGCCGCCGCGCAGCGGCCGGGAGTGATCGACGCGCGCAACGACTTGTGGTTCGACTATGGCAACAACGTTCTGCGCTATCCGACGTGGCAGGCGATGCTGAGAAAGATGAAGGCGCCGTTGTTGGTGCTCTGGGGACGCCGCGATCCGTTCTTCACCACGCCCGGCGCGCTTGCGTATAAACGTGACGTGCCCACCGCGGAAGTTCATCTGCTCGATGCGGACCACTTCGCCTCGCTCGAAGTGCCCGACGAGATAGCGTCCTTGATAACAGGCTTCCTGTCCCGTCATTCGGTGGCTGCCACGCCGCCGCCGCACCTCGATGCCATCGCTGCAGATGCTCGATAGTGCGAGCTAGCGTTTATGCTTGCGCGGTGAACACAGCAACCGATCGAGCATGACGATGAACACCGCTTCCAGTAGCCCGGCACCACTCTATGAGGAGGCGGTCGCAGCAAAGATCCACCACGGCACTCCGGCATTCCGCCGCACCAATCTCGCGCTGTTCGCGGCCGGCTTCGCCACGTTCGGGCTGCTGTACTGCGTGCAGCCGCTGATGCCGGAGTTCAGCCGCGACTACGGGGTGAGCGAGGCGGGCGCGGCGATGTCGTTGTCGCTGACCACCGGCGTGCTCGCGTTCGCGATGCTGTTCGCCGGTGCGATGTCGGATGCGTGGGGACGCAAGTCGGTGATGGTGGCGTCGCTGCTCTCATCGGCGCTGCTGGTGCTGGTGACGGCGGTGATGCCGAGCTGGCCGGCGTTGCTGGCGGTGCGCACCTTGCTCGGGCTGACCTTGAGCGGCTTGCCGGCGGTGGCGATGACCTACCTCGGCGAAGAGATGGCGGTCGATTCGATCGGCCTGGGCATGGGCTTGTATATCAGCGGCAGCGCGGTCGGCGGCATGGGCGGGCGCTTGATCACCGGGGTGCTGACCGATTTCTTCGGCTGGCATGTCGGCGTGGGCGTCGTCGGTGCGATCGGTGTGCTGGCCGGCCTGATCTTCTGGCGCGCGCTGCCGCCGTCGCGGCATTTCGTGGCGCAGCCGCTGCACTGGCGCGTGGTGCTGGGACGCTTCGCCGGCATGTTCCGCGACCGCGGCCTGCCATGGTTGTTCGTCGAGGGTTTCCTGCTGCTCGGCGGGTTCGTCACCGTCTACAACTACCTCGGCTACCGCCTGCTGGCGCCGCCGTACCACCTGAGCCAGACGGCGGTCGGGCTGATCTTCGGCATCTATCTGGTCGGCACCTTCAGCTCGGCGTGGATGGGCCACTTGGCCGGCCAGATGGGGCGGCGCAAAGTGTTGTGGACAGCGTTCGCGCTGATGCTGGCCGGCGTGGCGCTGACCATGATGCGACCGCTGCCGCTGATCATGCTCGGCATCGTCGCGGTGACGTTCGGTTTCTTCGGCGGCCATTCCATCGTCAGCAGCTGGGTCGGCCGGCGCGCCGGTGCGGCGAAGGCGCAGGCCTCGTCGGTGTACCTGTTCTGCTACTACATGGGTTCGAGCATTGCCGGCGCCAGCGGCGGGCTGTTCTATGCGTCGCATGGCTGGAATGGCGTGGCGCTGTTCGTCGGCGCGCTGGTGCTGGCAGGCCTGCTGATCGCGCTGCGCCTGTTCCGCCTACCGCCGCTGGTGAACGTGGCGACGCCGCCGACGCCGATGAGCAAGGGCGCTATGCCGTAGCTACTAGCCCCCTCTCCCCCGGGCTGTGCCTGGGGGAGAGGGGGCTAAGGGCTTCACCGCGCTGCCGGCTTCAACATGTCCTTCACCGCGTCGTAGTCGCCGTCGTTCGCGGCGGCGGGAAGGCCGAGCAGGTGGGTCATCAGCGGATAGACGTCCACGTTCGGAAACGCCGGCACCTTCGCACCGACACGGAAGGCGGGGCCGTGCGCCACGAACAGCGCCTGCATCAGCGGATCGGCGTTGTCGTAGCCGTGTTCGCCGATACTGACGTTGCCTTTGTGGCTGGCGGCATAGTCGGTGGTGGTGATGCGCCAGCCGACATCGGCCAGGCACAGCAGCCGCGGCACGCGTGGATGGCTGCCGTAAGCGAAACGCGCCGGCACGCGGGTCTTGTCCCAGCAGCGCATGTGCTGCTGCGGCTGTTCGAGCTGGCGTTCGATCGCGGCGAAATCGGCGGCAGCCTTCGCGCTGCCGTCTTTCGGATTGAATCCGGCGAGGATGCCCGTGCTCACTGTCTGCACACTCTCCTGCGGGATCAGCCGGTCGATCATCACGCTGTTACGTTCCGGCACGCTGGCCATACCGTGATCGGCCAGCACGATCAGATTGATCTGGTCGAACAGGCCGCGCTGCCGCAGCCCCTGCACCAGCCGCGTCATCGCTTCATCGGTTTCGCGTAGCGCATCGTTCACCTGCGGTGTGTCCGGTCCGTATTTGTGGCCGGCGTGGTCGACGGCATCGAAATACAAGGTGAGAAACGTGGGGCGCTGCGCGGCCGGCTGGTCCAGCCATGCCAGCACCCGATCCACGCGCTGATCCGGTGTCACGTCGCCGTCGTAAGGCATCCACTCATCCGGGTGGTGGCCGTGGATATCCGCTTCGGCACCGGGCCAGAACATCGTCGCGGTGCGCAACCCATGCTGGTCGGCCGTCTCCCAGATCGGCGTGCCCTGGTCCCACCAGCGGCCGTCGCTGACCGCCTTGCGGTTGCCCAGCGAAAACTTACCGAGTGCGGCATCGAACATCGTGTTGTTGACGATGCCATGGTGATCCGGGCGCAGGCCGGTCACGATGGTGTAGTGGTTCGGGAAGGTCAGTGACGGAAACGACGGCTGCATCGACGCCGCGCGCACACCGTCGTTCGCCAGCATCGCCAGGGTCGGGCTCAGCCCGCGCTCGAGATAGTCGTAGCGGTACGCATCGATCGAGATCAGCAGCAGCGGTGCGGGCCGGCCGGTCGTCGCGGCTGCTGCCGGCGCTGCCGGCGCTGCCGGTGGGCGGGTGGCGCAACCGGCGCTGAATGCCGCCCATGTACACAGCAGCAGGCGAAACAGGATTTTCATATGTGGGGTCCTACGATGCTGAAGCCATCCCCACATGATTGCCGATCATCATGACCATTACACGTATTGCTTCGCACCGCCCGGGCATGCATGCACTGCTGATCGGCGCGCTGGCGCTGGCGCCGCTCGGTGTTGCCTGCGCGTGGCAATCGAATTCGCAGCCGTTGTCGAGCCAGCAGTTCCAGCAGAATGCGCAACAGCAGCAGACGCGCGATCAACTGCAGAAAAGCCAGCTGGAACAGCAACTGCATCAAGGTGTAGTGGACAACGCGAAGCGCCCGACCGCGAACAATCCCAGCATCCAGCGGCAGCTGGACGCGGCCGATCGCGCCCAGCGTCAGCGCGATCGCGCGGCCCAGCAGGATCTGCTCGATCGCGAACGCGACGTCCCGCCGTTGCCGCGCGTGGTGCCGAAGGATTCTCCTGCATCCCCGCGCAGCGGCTGATCGTTCATGTCAGCGGCGCAGCGGACGCAAGGCCAGGCCCAGCAGCACGACGAGGCCGGCCAGATCCAGCCACGCGAACCAGTCGCCCCATTGCGCGTACAGCGTATGCGTCTCGCGTAGCGGCAGCTCGCCCACCAGCTCGGCGTTGTGCTTCTCGCTGGAAGCCTCGGCCAGCACGCGGCCGCGGTCGTCGCTCAGCGTGAGGCGGCCGGAATGGGCGGCACGCGCGATGGCGAAACCGCTTTCCACGCCGCGCATGATCGCCATGCGGCTGTGCAGCCAGCCATCGACGGTGAAATCCGATGCGGGCACCAGCAGCAGCTGCGCGTGGCGTGCCGCATAGGCGTGGCCGGTGTCGTGGAAATCCATGTCCTTGCAGATCGCCAGTCCGATCCGTGGCGTACCTTCAAGCAAGGTGTAGCTGTCGCCCGGAACGTAGTGCTCAAAGCCGGCAAGCAGATGATGCTTGCTATAAGTGGCCGGTGACATCGCGCCCGGCCGGAACACCATCAGCATGTTGCGCTCGGCGCGGGGATCGCTGGTGGAATCGACGCCAAGGCCCACGGTCAGATCGCGTTGATTCGCCAACTTCGCGAAGGCGGGCAGGTAGGCATCGTCGCTGGCGAAGGATGTTTCCGGGGTCAGCACGATGCGGGCACCGGCGTCCGCCAGACGTTTGATCACGTCCGCGTAGTGCGCATCCCGTGCCTGTAGGTCTGCGGCAGACCGTGCCCGCTCCTGCAGCGACACCAGGCCGACGCGGATCGTCGCTGTGGCCGGGGCCTGCAATCGCCAGCTGCCGTAGGCCAGGGTGACCACGATCAGCAGCGCAGCGGCCGCGGCAGCCGTCATGCGGCTGCGCTTCGGCGCCGGGTAGGCGGTCTGCACGGCGATCGCAGCCGGCAACAGCAACACCAGAAAACCGATCCCCCAGAGGCCCGTGATGGCGGCGATCTGGATGACCGCAAGCGCATCCATCTGTGTGTAGCCGACGTTGAAGAACGTGCCGTGCGGCGAGACCAAGTTGTTGACGTATTCAACGGCGACCCACGTCACCGGCAGGGCCAACGCTGCCGCGAGCGCATGGCCGCGCAGCAACAGGCGCCGGAACAGCAGTACGCACAAGGCCAGCGTGAGGGCAGGTGTGCCGGCTGCCTGGATGATCGCCACCACCGGCAGGCCGATGTAGCCGTGCAGGTAGCCCCACAGATTGATTCCGCCGATCGCGTACGCGGCAAAAGCCGCCAGCGCCGCCCAGCGGGCGCGAACCCGCGGCGCCAGCCACAGCACCGGCAACGGTGCGAGCCAGGTCAGCCACCACAGCGGTTGCACGCCGCTGCCAAACCACCAGCCCAGCGCGGCCAGTGCGGTCGCCGCCAGCCACACGGTCAGCGCGGAACGATCAAGCCTTGATGCCATCGATCAGTCTCCCTATAGATTCGAAATAAAATTTGCGGAACTGCGCTTCGTCGTAACTGAAACGGCCGGCGCGATACAGCGCGACCAGGCCGTGCGCGTGCGCCCACAGCGACATCGCCACGTCCCACGGGTCGTCCTGCTTCAACACGCCGCGCCGCACACCCTCGGCGACCGCATCGGCAATGACGTTGAGCGTGGGCGACTGGCGCGCGCGGAAGTCCTCGGGAAAGCGCCGCGCATCGTCGCGGCGCACCGAGAACGCGTGGTCGAACAGGTGCGGATGCTCCAGCGCGTATTGCAAATACGGCTCCAGCAACGCGTGCAGCCGTTTGAGGATGTCCGGATGCGTCGCGCGTGCTTCCCATTCATGCGCGACGGTGTTGAAGCTGTCGTCGGACAGCCGCTTCAGCAGCGCCTCGCGATTCGGAAAGTGCCGGTAGATCGCCATCGGCGTGATGCCGACCGCGTCGGCGACGCGGCGCATGCTGACGGCGTCGGCGCCCTCGCGTTCGAACAGCTTGTGGGCGGCGCGCAGGATCTTTTCCGGCGTGGTGAGCTTCTTCATGTATACAGTGTATACGTGAAATTTTCGCGGCGTCAATCTCAAGCGGCGTGTCAGCGAACTACTGAGGATGCGCTGATTTTGTTCGTCATCCCGGAATCGCGAAGCGATATCCGGGACCCAGTGCCATTGGGTCAACGTGTTACATGAAAGACACTGGGTTCCCGCTTTCGCGGGAATGACGAAAATAGAGGTTAATCAGAGCATCGCTGAGGATGCCCTGATTTTTCTCGTCATCCCGGAATCGCGAAGCGATATCCGGGACCCAGTGCCATTGGGTCCACGTGTTACATGAAAGACACTGGGTTCCCGCTTTCGCGGGAATGACGAAAATAGAGGTTAATCAGAGCATCCCTAAAGGCTGCCGAACAGATCGCCCCGCGCGATGCTGTCTTCCAGCATCAGCAAGTAGCGCTTCGTCGGCAGGCCGCCGCCGAAGCCGGTGAGGCTGCCGTCGGCGCCGATCACCCGATGGCAGGGCAGCACGATAGGCAGCGGGTTGCGTCCGTTCGCGGCGCCGACGGCGCGTACCGCCTGCGGCTTGTCGATGCGCCGTGCCAGTTCGCCGTAGCTGATCGTGACGCCGTACGGAATCCGCCCGAGCTCGTCCCACACCGCGAGCTGAAACGGCGTGCCGTGCGGATGCAGCGGCAGTTCGAAGTGCTGGCGTTCGCCGGCGAAGTATTCCTCCAGCTGCACGCGGGCGAACGCGAGCGGTTCCGCGGCACGGATCCAGTGTGGCGAGGCCTTCTTCGGATGGCGCTCGCGCTCGAACCAGATTTCGCGCAGGCCGTGGCTGTCCGCCACCAGCCGCAGTGTGCCGACCGGGCTGTCCATCTCGTCGTAGTAAATGGTGTCTGACATGGTTGTCATGCGATCGCCTCCCGTTTGCTGCGGCGTGGCGGCGGCAGCGCATCGGAGGCGCCACGCCACAAGTGGATCACCGCATACGCGCGCCACGGTCGCCACGCGTCGGCACGCAGCGTCAGCGCTTTCGTGCTGAGCGGTGTCGCTTCGCTCGTGGCCTCGCGGCGCAGGATCAGGTCCGCCGCCGGGAACGCATCCGGATCGCTCAACGCACGCATCGCCATGTAATGCGCCGTCCACTCGCCGATGCCGGGCAGCGCCACCCAGCGCGCCACGAATTCGTCCAGCGACTGCTCCGCACTGAAATCCACCCGGCCATCCAGCAGTGCCTGCGCCATTCCGCTGATCGTCGCGGCGCGCGTCGTGGTCAGGCCGATCTCGTGCAGGTCTGCCTGCGCTAGCGCAGCCGGTGTCGGGAACAATCGTTCCAGTCCTGGTATGGGTGCCGTCGGCAACGCCTCGCCCCAGCGCTGCACGATGCGCGTCGCCAACGTGCGCGCCGCCGCCACGCTGATCTGCTGGCCGAGGATCGCGCGCACCGCGATCTCGAAACCGTCCCAGCCGCCGGGCAGGCGCAGGCCTGGGCGGCGCGCCAGCAACGGGCCGAGGATCGCGTCGTGCCGGAACGTGTCCGCGATCGCCTCGGGATTCGCATCCAGGTCGAACATGCGCCGCAATGTCGTCACCACGCCCAGCAGTTGCGTCGGCTGCGGGCAATGCAAGTCCAACTGCAGCGCATGGTCGCCGCCGGGCCATGCACTGAGGCGCAGCCAGCCCGGCGCGTCGGCCGGGCCGAACACGCGCGCGTAGCTGTGTTCGTCGACCCGTTCCACGCCTGGCAACGCACGCGTGCGCAGGAACGCGAGCAACGCGTCGAAGTCGTACGGCGGGCGATAGCCCAGCCGCAACACCAGCGCCGCACCGGCTGCCGCGCGCGGGTGCCGGCGCAATTCGCGCGGCGGGATGCGGTTCGCCTGCAGGAATGCCGCGTTGAACCGGCGCAAGCTGCGAAAGCCGGATGCGAGCGCGACCTCCGTCACCGGCAGCGCGGTCTCCGTCAGCAACTGCTTCGCGAACAGCAATCGCCGCGTCGTGTGCACGCTGATCGGCGGCGCGCCGACACGCTCCACAAACAGCCGGCGCAACTGTCGCGCACCGATGCCGACGCGGCTCGCGAGTTCGTCCAGCGATTGTTCCGCCAGCACGCCGGCCTCGATCAGCTTCAATGCGCGCGCGACCACATGATTGCCGCGTTGCCACTGATCGTTGCCCGGCGCGAGCTCCGGCCGGCAGCGCAGGCATGGCCGGAATCCGGCCGCTTCCGCCGCCGCCGCGTTCGCGTAATAGCGCACGTTCTCGCGTTTCGGCCGCGGCGCCGGGCACACCGGCCGGCAGTAGATCCCGGTGCTGCTCACCGCAGTGAAGAACAGCCCGTCGAAGCGCGCGTCGCGGCTGAGCCGGGCTTGTTCGCAGATGTGCGGGTCGGGCAGGGTGGGGAGCTCGTTCATGGGTGCAGGCTAGCACCGTCCGGCCAGACGGACTCGCCGTTTTCGGACATCAATACCGTACCGCCCCCGAGCCGCGGAATCCGCTGGCTGGAGGGGAACGATAACGCACGCGGGCGACCGGTCGATGCGTCTCGCACCCACCGCTCGGCGGCCGCGCCATCCCGTTCCGGGATTACTTGATCGGCGCCATCAGATGCTCGTACGGCGTGCCGGCCCACATGATGTACGGCGCACCCGTATCGGGGTTCGGGCTCTTCGGATAGCTCGCGTAGAACGCCGGATCCGCGCCCACGATCATGAAATGCGGTCCGGTCTTGATCCAGTGGTTGCTGCTTTCCGGTTTCTTCGCGTACGGATCGGTGTTGCTCGCATCCGTGCCGCCTTCCAGCATGTACATCAGGCCGAGCTTGCCGGCCGGCGGCGTCTTGTGCGCCATGTACGCGTTGACCCATTCCATCGCGTTCTTGTCCATGCACATGGAGTCCGGCCCCGGTGTGGCGGGGTTGTCCGGCATGCAGGTGAAATCATTGCTGCCTTTGCGCAGCGTGCGCATCTGGCCATCCGCACCCATCGCGATGATCGTCGCGTCCTTCGCCACGCGCATCGGGGCCGCGCGCATCGCGCTGGCGATCAACTGCGCGTCGCTGGGTGTGCTCTTGTCGGCTGCCTGCACTGCGCCGATGACAGCGAGCAGCGCCGCGGCAACGGTGAACCGTTGGATCGATCTCGTATGCATGACTGCTTCCCCATGATGACGTGGAACAGTCACCGCCGGGTTCCCCAAACGCAGTCTGGGCCGCTCCTCGAGGCCGGTCAATCGGTGAAACGGCCTAATCCGGAAGGCCGGAAAGCGCCGCCGGATCGCATTTGCCCGCCGCCCCGCCGGGCCGTTTTCGGGCATCGATGCAGAGCACTGCAGCGGTCCCCTGGGGACGTGGCCGGCCTAGTTGATCGGGTCGTCTTCGGGCACGCGGAACGAGGTGCCTACCGCGTTCAGCAGGGCACGGCGATCGTACGGTTTCGACAGGAACGCGACGTTGTCCGGGAAATCCGTGAAGCTGTCCTGCGGATACGCCGACAGCAGGATGATGCGCAGCGGCGCCAGGCTCTGCTGCACGCGCCGCGCCAACTCGATGCCGTCGATGCCGCCGGGCATGTTGATGTCGCTGACCAGCATCTCGACGGCGGGATCGAGTATCAGCATTTCCAGCGCTTCCGTGCCGTTGGACGCCATGCTGACGCTATACCCCTCGGTCTGGAGGACAAGAGCGCTGATTTCACGAGCTCGCGCATCGTCCTCGGCAAGGAGGATGCGCCGGCTCTGCGGGGCTGTCATGGGCGGTGCCGGGGAGAGGGAAGTGAACCATAGTTGCACGAACGTGCACCTATCGTGACGCTTATTTCCGTATGCTGGCCAATATCTCAGCCGGATGCGGGACCATGAACGATCTCGAACACTACCGGCAACTCGCGGAATTCTCGGTAGACGGCATCCAGCAGCTCGACACCGGCGGGCTGATCGTGCGCATCAATCGCAGCGGCTGCGACGCACTGGGCGTCGCCGACAGCGACGCGGCCAGGGGCAAGCCCTGGGTCTCGTTCTGGCCGAAAGACGTGCGCGTTGAAATCGAGGCGGCGCTGGATATCGCCCGCGGCGGACAAGCGGCGCAGTTCACCGGCATGGCGCCGGGCCCCGATGGCGAGGAATGCTGGTGGCTGGTCAACGTCCATCCGTTCCTCGATGCCGACGGCCGGGTCGACGGCCTTGCCGCGATCAGCCGCGACGTGACCGAGGACGTGCAGGCCAGCGAGGCGCTGGATGCGATCCGCGAACGCCTGCAGAACCGGCTGAGCATCAGCCAGTCGGAAGGCGAGACGATCGCCGCCCGCAACCACAAGCTGGCCCGCCAGCTTGCCAGCGTGCGGCTCTCGCAGCAGCAAGTGATCAACCGCGAGCTGTCGTTGAAGGTGCGCCTGGGCGTCGCCAGCGCCGCTCAGGCGGTAGCCGAGCATGCCGCGCGGCAGGCGCAGAAGAATGAGGCGATCGGACAGCTGGTGGCCGGCATCTCGCACGACTTCAACAACATGCTGCAGATCGCCATCGTTGCGCTCAGCACTATCCAGGACGATCCGCACAACCTCACCGAGACCCAGCGCCGGCTGGTCGGATACAGCATGGACGGCGTCAATCACGCCTCCGTCATGGCCAAGCGCCTGCTCGCCTTTGCCCGGGTGCACCGCTACAAGACCGAAGAAGTCGACTTGACGGCCATCATCGGCGGCATCGGCGATTTCGTGCGCCACAGCCTCGGCGCCACCATCGATTTCAGCATCGACGCGTCGGGCGGCGCATCGCCGACCCTGAGCGACAAGCACTCCATTGAGCAGGCGTTCATGAACCTCTGCATCAATGCGCGCGATGCCTGCAATGGCCAGGGCGCGATCCGCGTCCGTTTCGGGCAGATGCTGATCGATGGCGAACAGGCCAGCACGCTGCGCGCTGCCGGCGATTACGTGACGATCTCGGTCGCCGACAACGGCGCGGGCATGAGCGAGGAAACCCGCGAGCGGCTGTTCGAGCCGTACTACACCACCAAGGACGAAGGCATCGGCACCGGCCTCGGCCTGGCCCAGGTCTACGGCGTGGTGCGCCACGCCGGCGGCTTCGTCGATGTGGAATCCGCGCTGGGGCAGGGCTCCACGGTGACCCTGGCGTTCCCGCGGCTGAAGCTGCCGTCGTTGCATTGACCGACAGGCAGCGCAAACGCGCGGCTCGCTTGCAGGCGGCCTAGAACAATCACTCGTCATCCCAGCGAAAGCTGGGATCCAGGGCCCTTGGGTTTCAATGAATTGGGAGTCACTGGATCCCAGCTTTCGCTAGGATGACGGTTCAGATCGTGGGTTTTTTGAACTTCCCCCGAAGTCCCCCTATCACCCCGGCCCGACCTGCCTCAGCGGCCGCAGCCTATCTTGTGGGAGCGACTTCAGTCGCGATGGCCGCGGCCCGTACAGTCGCGACTGAAGTCGCTCCCACGGGCAAAAGGGCATCTCGGCGACGAGCATAAGCTTGTTCAAATGTTGTGGCGCGGAACATCTGGTGTTGCGTGGACCGATACAGATGTCCGGCTCGCTTGCAGGTGGCCTCGAACACCACCCGTCATCCCAGCGAAAGCTGGGATCCAGTGCCCTTGGGTTTCAATGAATTGAGAGTCACTGGGTGACTCGCTGCGCTCGCCCCTTTGGGGCCGCCCTTCGGGCGTTCTGCGCGCTTTGCGCTTGTCCAGCTTTCGCTGGGATGACGAGCCAACGGCCCGTTTTTTGAACTCCCCCCGAAGTCCCCCGATCACCCCAGCCTGACCTGCTTCAGCACATGCAGCAAAGCGTCCAGCCGACAAGGCTTTTGCAGCACGGCGCACTTCGCATACGCCTGCGGCAATTCACTGGCGCGGACACCGGTGAGTACGCACGTCGGAATATGCCTGGCATTGAGCGAGGCCAGCAGGCCTTCCGTGGTCATCGCGGCGAGCTGGTAGTCGATCAGGGCAAAGTCCGGATTCGACGCCTCCAGCAGCTCATATGCATCCTCGAGGGTGGCGACCGGGCCCAGCACGCGGCAATGCTTCGATTCGAGCGCAATGCCCAGCGCCTCGGAGACCAGCATGTCGTCTTCAACCACCATGATCTGCGGCCACTTCAAGGTCAGGGCATTCATGTCTTGCCATCCTTCGAGGTACTGCATGGAATCCATGCCGCGGCGAGAGCCGGCCGCGCAACGTGGGGAGTGAGTAATGTCGTTCGATCCTCCGGGTATGGCCGCTGCGACAACCGCAACGGTCGGCTTCACTACGGCCCCTGCCGCGCGAAGGCGAGGCGAAGGCCAGGCGAAGGAAATGCATGCGGCGGTTGATGCACGTCACACCGCCAGCACTCGCCGGGGTGCCGGCGCGCCCTGACATCGGCGGGGCGCGGTGATACTGTCGTGGCCTATCTGCCTGGGGGAGGCACTATGGGTTCCGGTCCGCGTTGGCTGCTGATTACGACGATCGTTTTGCTGGGTATCGTCGAATGGGGGTGGGGTATCCGTTCGGCGATGACGCAGTTCACCGCACGTATGCAGGCCGAGTCGGGGCGACCCTATGCGCGCCCGCCGGTGCCGGTGCCCAAGACTCACATGTTCACGCGCGATGAGGCGTATGCGTTTCTCGCCGCAGCGAAACGCGCCGAGGCGATCAAGGATCCGCTGCAGCGTTGCATTGCCTATCCCGACCCGCCCGGCAGTCACTGGTCGCATGACGCGGCGGTGGCGTATTGCCACTATGGCCTGCAGCCGCTGCCGTTGTCGTTTGCCGAAGCGCAGACGCTGATCCAGCACGGACAGTCGGCCGAACTCGATCGCCGCCTCGCTGCGGCGCTGCATGCGCAGCAGACCCAGCCGGACTCGCCCGGCCTGCTCGACCGCATCTACCACGAAAGTTTCGAAAACAGTTCGTTCGACGTCCGTCCCACCCTCGATGCGTGGAAGCGCGATTCGCCGAACAGCGCATTTGCGTGGGCGGCCAGCGGCGTGGCCTATGTGGCCATGGCTTCCGCTGCGCGGGGAAGCAAATACATGAAGGACACGCCACGGGACAGCATCGACTCCATGGACAGGCTCCTGGTCCAGGCCGACAACGACCTGCGCAAGGCGATCGCGCTCGACCCCAAGGTCACGCCGGCCCATGCCGCATTGATCAACGCCGGCGCCCTGGGTTTCGGCCGGAAGTACACCGACGATGCCATCGCGGCCGCCATTGCTGCGGCGCCCGACAACTACACGATCTACGGCGTGGCGATATGGGCCAAGGAGCCGAAGTGGGGCGGATCGCTGGATGACATGAGCCGCCTCGCCGCGCAGGCGCAGACTCACGCCGGCGACAACCCGGCGCTGAAGCTGATGCTGTCGAAGCGGGCTTTTTATGAAGTCAGCAACTGCAATTGCGAGCAGAACATCGAACTGGCCTCGTATCCGGCGGCACTCGATGAGGTCGCCAGCGTCCCTGACCTGATGGACGCCGGCGATGCGGCGAAAGGCAGCAAGCATCCGGCGGTGGCGGCGATCTATCTGTCCGAGGCGCTGCGTTTCGGGCCCGAGTTCGACGACGCCCGGCTGCACCGCATCGATGCGTTGATCGATTTCGACGAGGCCGCGTGGGCCGTGGCGGAGGCCACCACCCTGATCGCCGCCAAGCCCGGCGATGCAACGCTTCTCGAGGCACGCGCCAACGCGTATGAAGCGCTGAACGACTATGCGCACGCCGAGCAGGATTATCGCACCATGCTTGCGCTCGACCCGAATGACACGCATGCGCTGGCAGAGCTCGGCAAACTGCTCGTGTACTGGACGCACGACTGGAACGGGGGCTGGGACGTCGCCAACCAGCTGATCAAGGTGCAGCCGCAGAGTCCGTACGGCTGGATACTGCGCGCCAACATCCAGCAACAGCAGCCGCGGGCCGGCCTGAAGGACACCGTCGACTACGTCGAAGCCCATTTCAGCGGCGATCCGCAGATGGCTCAGATCATCACGCAGATGCGCTCGGCGCTGATCCTGCAGACGCATTCCGGCAAGCAGGTGCTGGCCGGCAAGGCGCCGCCGCATGGCTGACGGGCGCGCGTGGCGGCTGGCCTATACTTCGTGGTCTGTCCTACCCGAGGCCTAGCCCATGACCGCACCGACCCGCATCGACACCACCCGCACCATCCGTGCGCCGCGCGGCACCGAACTCAGCTGCAAGAGCTGGCTCACCGAAGCGCCGTTCCGCATGATCCAGAACAACCTCGATCCGGAGGTGGCGGAGAACCCGGCCGAGCTGGTGGTGTACGGCGGCATCGGGCGGGCGGCGCGCAACTGGGAGTGCTTCGACGCCATCCTGAAATCGCTGCGCGAACTGAACGACGACGAGACCTTGCTGGTGCAGTCCGGCAAGCCGGTCGGCGTGTTCCGCACGCATGCCGACGCGCCGCGCGTGCTGATCGCCAACTCCAACCTGGTGCCGCACTGGGCCACCTGGGAGCACTTCAACGAGCTCGATAAGAAAGGCTTGATGATGTACGGCCAGATGACCGCCGGCTCGTGGATCTACATCGGCTCGCAAGGCATCATCCAGGGCACCTACGAAACCTTCGTCGAGATGGGCCGCCAGCACTACGGCGGCAACCTCAAAGGCAAATGGCTGCTCACCGCCGGCCTCGGCGGCATGGGCGCGGCGCAGCCGCTGGCCGCCTCGCTGGCCGGCATGTGCAGCCTCAACATCGAATGCCAGCAGAGCCGCATCGACTTCCGCCTGAAGACCCGCTACGTCGACGAGCAGGCCAGCAACCTCGACGACGCGCTGGCGCGGATCGAGAAATACACGAAAGCGGGCGAAGCGAAATCCATCGCGCTGCTGGGCAACGCCGCCGACATCCTGCCCGAACTGGTCAAGCGCGGCGTGCGTCCCGACGCCGTCACCGACCAGACCAGCGCGCACGACCCGGTCAACGGCTACCTGCCGCAGGGCTGGACGGTGGAGCAGTGGTTCGAGCGCCGCAAGAGCGATCCGGAAGGCACCCGCGACGCCGCCAAGCATTCCATGCGCACCCACGTCGAAGCCATGCTCGCGTTCCACGCGCAAGGCATCCCCACCTTCGACTACGGCAACAACATCCGCCAGATGGCGAAAGACGAAGGCCTCGCCAACGCGTTCGCGTTCCCCGGCTTCGTGCCCGCCTACGTGCGCCCGCTGTTCTGCCGCGGCATCGGCCCGTTCCGCTGGGTCGCGCTGTCCGGCGACCCGGAAGACATCTACAAGACCGACCAGAAAGTGAAGGAGCTGATCCCCGACGACGCCCACCTGCACAACTGGCTCGATATGGCGAAAGAGCGCATCAGCTTCCAGGGCCTGCCCGCACGCATCTGCTGGGTCGGCCTGGGCCTGCGCGACAAGCTCGGCCTCGCGTTCAACGAGATGGTGCGCAACGGCGAGCTGAAGGCGCCGGTGGTGATCGGCCGCGATCACCTCGACTCCGGCTCGGTGGCGTCACCGAACCGCGAAACCGAGGCGATGAAGGACGGCAGCGATGCGGTGTCCGACTGGCCGCTGCTCAACGCCATGCTGAATGTGGCAGGTGGTGCGACGTGGGTGTCGCTGCATCATGGCGGCGGGGTAGGGATGGGCTACTCGCAACACTCCGGCATCGTGATCGTGTGCGACGGCACGGCCGAGGCGGATAAGCGGATTGCGCGGGTGCTGTGGAACGATCCGGGGACCGGGGTGATGCGGCATGCGGATGCGGGGTATGAGATTGCGATCGAATGCGCCGAAGAGCAGGGGCTGAAGTTGCCGATGGTGTAACGACCAATGTTTACGTGCACAGAGGGTGCAGCGAATCACGCTTGCGCCCGGCAATTGCTTGCTTAAACATTTGGATATTTTTGCCCGACTGTCTGGGGGATGCGTGGGAAAGTTCAACGAAGATTCTCGCGTCAAAATCCCAGCCTTGCTGCATTTGACGCGGCTCGGTTACCAGTACCTTTCCCTGAAGCAAACACGGTGGGATGCACGCAGCAACATCTTTTCCGAGCTGTTCGAAGCGGCAATTTCCCGCATCAATCCAGACATCGATGCTACCGATGTGCAGCGATTGCTGGATGAAATCAATCTCGACTTGCAAAACGAAGACCTCGGCAAGGCTTTCCACAGGCGCCTGACCGCGCGTTCCGGCATGCGTCTGGTCGACTTCGACAACCCCGACAACAATAGCTACCACGTCGTCACCGAACTCCCCTTCGAAAACGGCGAAGACAACTTCCGCCCCGACATCACTCTGCTGGTCAACGGCCTGCCGCTCGCGATCATCGAGGTGAAGAAGCGCATGAACCTCGGCGGCGTGCTCGAAGAGCGCCGGCGTATGGATCGCCGTCACGCCAACCGCAAGTTCCGGCATTTCTTCAATCTCATCCAGTTGCAGATGTTTTCCAACAACATGGAATACGACGAGGCGGCCATCGATCCCGTGCAGGGCGCGTTCTACGCCGCGTCGACCTACGGCGAAGCACACTTCAACTACTTCCGCGAGGAGCGCGCCGCAGACCTGGTAGGTGCCATCGAACCGCTGCGGGAAGACATCGAGGACGCCATCCTCACCGACACCAACCTGGTCAGCATCAAGAGCACGCCGGAGTTCGAGCGCAACAAGTCCGCCGACACGCCGACCCATCGCCTGCTCACATCGTTGTTCAGCCGCCGACGGCTCGCCTTCATCCTGCAATACGCCTTCGCCTGGCTGGACGAGGAGGAAGGCATCCAGAAGCACATCATGCGTTACCCACAATTGTTTGCCACGCTGGCCATCGCCGATCGGCTGGCAGCGGGTACGCGCAAGGGCATCATCTGGCACACCCAGGGCAGCGGCAAGACCGCGCTGGCGTACTACAACGTCCGCTTCCTTACCGACTGGTTCCAGCTGACCGGGCAGGTGCCGCGTTTCTATTTCATCGTCGACCGGCTCGACCTGCTCAAGCAGGCCCGCGACGAATTCCGCCTGCGCGGCCTCACCGTGCACGTGATCGACAGCAGCGATGCGTTTGCCCGCGACATCAAGCAGAGCGGCGCCGCCCGCAACGACCGTGGCGCGGCCGAGATCACCGTGGTCAACATCCAGAAGTTCAAGGACGATCCGGACGTCGTCGCCGCGCAGGACTACAACCTCGCCGTGCAACGCGTGTACTTCCTGGACGAAGTGCATCGTAGCTACAACCCCAAGGGCAGCTTCCTCGCCAACCTGGAACAGTCCGACCGCAACGCCATCAAGATTGGCCTCACCGGCACGCCGCTGATCGGCGAGCAACTCCAATCCAAGGCGCTGTTCGGCGACTACATTCACAAGTACTACTACAACGCCTCCATCGCCGACGGCTATACGCTGCGTCTGATCCGCGAGGAAATCGCCACGCGCTACAAGATGCAGTTGCAGCAGGCACTAGCGGATATCGAAGTGCAGCAGGGCGGCATCGAGCGGAAGGCGCTTTACGCGCACAAGCGCTTCGTCGCTGCCATGCTCGACTACATCCTGAGCGACTTTGTGCAGTCCCGGATCACTTTCGGCGATGACAGCATCGGCGGCATGGTGATCTGCGACAGCGCCGAGCAGGCGCGCGAGCTTCATCGCCAGTTCCAGCAACTCATGCCGCAGGACATCGCGGCAACCGTTGCCGAGCCGGCCAACGACGCCGAATACCGGCAGGATCGCGTCGCCGAGGATGCCGCACGTTACGGCAAGCAGCCGCTCAGCGCCGCCCTGATCCTGCACGACGAAGGCGACAAAACCAATCGCGAAGCGCAGATCAAGCATTACAAACGCGGCAAGATCGATCTGCTGTTCGTTTACAACATGCTGCTTACCGGTTTCGACGCGCCGCGGCTCAAGAAGCTCTACTTTGCCCGCGTCATCAAGAATCACAACTTGTTGCAGGCGCTCACCCGGGTCAATCGCCGCTACGGCAAGTTCCGCTACGGCTACGTGGTGGACTTCGCCGACATTCAGGCCGAATTCGACAAGGCCAACCGCGACTACTACGACGAACTCACCGCCGAACTGGGCGACGAAATCGAGCACTACAGCCAGCTGTTCATGAGCGAGGCCGAGATTCGCGCCAGCATCGAGGCCATCCGCGAAGCGCTGTTCGCCCTTGCCCTGGATGACGCCGAGCTGTTCTCGCAACAGGTCGGCGAAATCCAGGATCGCCAGCAACTGCTCGCCATCGTCAAGGCACTCACCCAGGCGCGCGAGCTCTACAACTTGATCCGCCTCGGCGGCCACGAGCAACTGGCCGGCCTGCTGGATTTCCGCAAGCTGCGCGTGCTGCACATCGAAGCACAGAACGCGCTGGCCGCACTCAACCTCAAGCACCAGCTGGAGCATGCCGACGACACCTCCGGCCTGCTCAATCAAGCGCTGGAGGACGTGATCTTCAAGTTCGAGAAGATCGGTGAGGCCGAACTCAAGCTGGCCGACGAGCTGAAGGACATCCTGCGCCGCACCCGCGAAACCCTTGCTTCCACCCAGGACCCGCAAGACCCGGCATGGATCAGCCTCAAGGACGAACTGGAGCGTCTGTTCAAGGCTAAGAAACTCAGCGAAGTAAGCCAGCAGGAGATGCAGGCCAACATCGCCGCGCTGCGCGGGATCGAGCGCAAGGCACGCGAGCACAACCAGGCCGACGCCAACCTCACGGCACGCTACGGTGGCGATGCCAAGTTACTGCGCGTGCACAAACGCCTGCTGGAGTCGCATCGCCTCGGCGACAGCCAGACCCGGCTGCATGCCGCACTGAGCGGCATCAAGCGCGACGTGGACGGCGCCGTGCTCGGCAACCGCGAATTGCTGGGCAATCCGGCTTTCTTCGAGCGCAGCGTCATGCCCATCGTGATGCGCAACTTCCAGGACAGCCCGCCCGGGCCTGATGCCCACACCCGCCGCTTGATCCAGCGGCTGCTGGTCAGCGAATACCTCAACGAATCCCAGGGGCGCCTGTCGTTTCAATGACCCAGAACATTCCAGAACGTCATTCCCGCGAAGGCGGGAATCCAGCGTCATTCCGCCTCGCCGAGGCACTTGATCCCGGATATCGCTGAAGCGATTCCGGCATGACGACAAACCCCAATCACTGCCACGCGAATACGAATGAACCAACCAAGCTACCAACAGCAATCCCGTGACCTGATCGACGGCCTCAAGGCCGTGTGCGCCAGCAACGGCCTCGGCAACGACGGCAACGAATACAAGATCATCGTCCAGACGTTCCTGTACAAACTGCTGTGCGACAAGTTCGCGCACGAGATGAAGCGGCTCGATCCGAAGCTGGCTGCTGCCGGCAACTGGATCGCCGCCTGGCAGAAGCTGCCTGAGGGCAAGCGGCAGGATCTGCAAGACGGCCTGCCGCCGGAAACCCCGCGCCTCACCGCGGAGCAACTGATCCCCAGCCTGTTCAACCGCCAGAGCGAACCCGGCTTTGCCAGACGGTGGGACGACACCCTGATCGCGATCGCCGCCGCCAACCACGAGATCTTCGCGGTGCGTACCGACGACGGCGAGAAGGTACCGCTGTTCGACCGCCTCAGCGAATACGTCACCGGCAGTGCCGACCGCCGCGACGGCTTCGTGCGCGCGCTGTTCAACAAGCTGGCGGCCTTCAGCTTCGAGCGCCTGTTCGAGCAGAAGTACGACTTCTACGCCACGCTGTTCGAATACCTGATCAAGGACTACAACAAGGACAATGGCGGCAAGTACGCCGAGTACTACACCCCGCACGCGGTCGCCACCATCATGGCCGACATCCTGGTGCCCGAAAGCAAACGAGGAAAGGTGAAAAACGTCACCTGCTACGACCCGGCTTCCGGCTCCGGCACGCTCTTGATGGCGCTGGCCCACGCCATCGGCGAGACCCGTTGCAGCATCTGGTCGCAGGACATCTCGCAGAAATCCTCCAGCCTGCTGCGCCTGAACCTGGTGCTCAACAAGCTGGTGCATTCCATCCCCAACATCACCCAGGGCAACACCATCCTGCATCCGGTGCACAAAGACGGGAAGGCGCTCAAGAAGTTCGACTACATCGTCTCCAATCCGCCGTTCAAGATGGACTTCTCGGATTTCCGCGACGACCTGGAGTCTGATGCCAACACCACCCGCTTCTTCGCTGGCATCCCTAAGGTGCCCAACAAGGCGAAGGACAAGATGGCGATCTACCTCTTGTTCATCCAGCACATCATCGCCAGCCTGAAGCCCGGCGGAAAGGCGGCCGTGGTGGTACCCACCGGCTTCATCACCGCCGCGAACGGCATCGAGCTGAAGATCCGCCAGAAGCTGGTGGACGAAAAGATGATCGCCGGCGTGGTCTCCATGCCCAGCAATATCTTCGCCACCACGGGCACCAATGTCTCGATACTTTTCCTGGACGCCGGCCATCGCGACCAGGTGGTGCTGATCGACGCTTCCGCGCTGGGCACCAAGGTCAAGGAAGGCAAGAACCAGAAGACCCTGCTCAGCCGCGCCGAGGAACAGCGCATCGTCGATACCTTCAACGCCCGCGAGGCTGTGGAGGATTTCTCGGTGGTGGTGGATTACGACGCGATTGCCGCGAAGAACTACTCGTTGAGTGCGGGGCAGTATTTCGACGTGAAGATCGAATATATCGATCTGGCGCCGGAGGAGTTCCAAGCCAAGGTTTCACGCTTTGCCGAAAAGTTGGATCAGCTGTATGCGCAGGAGAGAGCACTGGAATCGAGTATTGCTGACAGCCTCAAGAGCTTGCGTCATGGGTGATCGAAAAACCTGGAGTAGGAAACTCCTCAGGGGATACATACATGTTAAGCATGGCTTCCCTTTCAAGAGTGAGTATTTTGCTGAAGCAGGCGAACTTATAGTCCTCACGCCCGGCAACTTCTGGGAAGCTGGCGGTTTCAAGCAGGAACCTGGGAAGGAAAAGTTTTATATCTCGACTTTTCCACCCGAGTACTTGCACAGTAAAGGCGACCTGATCGTAGCCATGACCGAGCAGGCGGAGGGCTTGCTAGGAAGCATGGCATTCGTGCCTGAAGACGGCCGCTACCTGCATAACCAACGAATCGGAAAGGTCACGGCGACAAGTGACGAGGTTTGCCTTGCGTTCCTCTATCACGCGTTCAAAACACGGGCTGTGCGAGAGCAACTGAGTAATACCGCAAGCGGAAGTAAGGTCAGGCACACCTCGCCAGAGCGCATCTACGACATATTGGTTCCTTTTCCCCTCATTGACGATCAGCGGAAGATTGCCGCCTTCCTCTCCGCCCTAGACGCCAAGATCGACCTCAACAACCGCATCAACGCCGAGTTGGAGGCGCTGGCGAAGACGATCTACGACTACTGGTTCGTGCAGTTCGATTTCCCCAATGCCCGCGGCCGCCCCTACAGGTCCAGCGGCGGCGCGATGGTCTGGAACGACACCCTCAAGCGCGAGATTCCTGCGGAATGGGATGCGGGATCACTGGACGACCTCGGGAAAATCGTCGGCGGAAGCACGCCGTCAACGACCGACGCCGCCAACTTCGGGCAAGGCATGATTCCGTGGATCACGCCCAAGGACTTGTCGAACAACAAGGGGAACAAATTCATCGCACAAGGCGAAACGGATGTGTCCGAAGCAGGCATGTGCAGTGCCTCGTTGACCTTGCACCCGGCAGGCACGGTGCTGATGAGCTCGCGCGCACCGGTCGGCTATCTGGCCATCGCTCTCAACCCCCTGACCACGAATCAGGGATTCAAGTCGTTCGTGCCATCCAAGGGCTACGACACCTCATTCGTCTACTACACCGTTGAAAGATCGTTGCCAACGATCATCCAGTACGCATCTGGTTCCACGTTTGTGGAAATTTCTGGCGGCGTGCTGAAGTCCGTGCATGCGGTTCTTCCCGGCAAGTCGGTGACCAACGCTTTCTGCAACCTAATCGAACCCATCGTCAAGCGACAACAGCAAGCCGAGGTGGAGAACGTCGAACTCACCCAACTCCGCGACTGGCTTCTTCCCCTGCTGATGAACGGCCAGGTGCGCGTGGCATGATCGGAGTGAAGCTTCTCGTGCCGGTCTATGTAGGTTGATGACATGGAATCGAAAGTCGTAGATCGGTTCCGGCGTGAGTGGCCGATGCCGATTCCGGAGCACGAACGGATCGTCGGATTCCTGACGGAAACCTATCGACGTTACTGTGAGGAAGGCCTGGAGGACCGGCACTTCGATAACGAACTTGCGACGAGATCGGAATATGTTTACCGGCAGCGCGTTGGCGAACTGCTGCTTGCCGAAGCGCTCTGGAACGATGGTTTCAAGCTGAGCAGCGCGGACGAAGGTCCGGACTTCTTTGCCGAAAAAAATGGTGAATCGTTCTGGATTGAACTGATCACGCCGGAGCCGACCGGGCTGCCTGCAGAATATCTGGAATCGCGAGAACTGCCGGGTTCAGGTGTGTTCGGCTATCCCGCGCAAGAGCTACTGCTGCGCTGGACGGCCGCGATTGCCGAAAAGGCCCGCAAGTTGCTCGGTTGCGCTGAACGCGGCGTCAAGGGATACCTTGAGAAAGGCATCGTGAAACCGGGTGATCGCTACGTGATCGCGGTCAACGACCGCCTGCTTTCGGTATGGCCGGACGGCATGACCGGCATCAGCCAGTTCCCTTTTCCCGTCGAAGCATTGCTGGCTGTCGGTCCCTATGAGATCAAGATAAATCGCGAAACCTTGGAGACCGTCGGCACGGGACACCAGCAGCGCATTTTCATCTTGAACAAAAACGATGCCAAAGTCCGCACGAACACGTTTTTCGATCCCGAATACGCCGCCATCTCCGCTGTGCTCGGAATCACTCTTCGAGAAGAAGCTGTGCTCGACAGACCGTATCGAAACGCGCTCGTCTACAACCCACTCGCCACATTTCCGCTGCCGCACAAGCTGCTGACTTCACAAGAGCACTGGGTTTGCGATGTGAAACCGGAGTCGTACACGATCCATAGGCTGGACGACGAACCAGTCATGGGCGATTTGATTTCGTGAGCGGTCAGAGAAACGGGGCAGAGCGCTGATACAGGAATCCGGTTAGAGTGCACTTTCTTTTGAGACCGGCTCCCTGGAAGGTCGACTCTGCCCCCGATTTTGAACCCCGGTTTTGCTTTCCGCTCCTTTCCAAGGCAAACGCTAAAGCGCAGCTGTTGACACCCTCCACCTGCAATAGCAGACTCCATACCAAGGAGCCTAGAAACTCCGCAGAGAGCGGTACCCACCTCCGTCAAACCGGTGGGTTTTTTGTACCTGTTCGCAGGTGCAAGCCGACGTGATTCCTGCGTCGGGAGGGCGGCTAATACAACACCCGCAAGGGGAATACGCCCGCCGGCTCTCTGCGGTTTCTAGCCTCCCGACACCCCGTCCGTCGTCATGCCGTGGACGGACACTTCGATGGAATGAGGAGGCGACCATGTCGACGTTAGATTCGGATGATCTGGAAACGATGGGCTATTTCCTGCCGGAGGATAGCCAGCTGCGGCTGAAGAAGCTGCGCGAGTATGTGGAGTTCCTGGCCAACCTCGCGCGACCGCGCACGTCGGTCGAGGAACAGGAGTGCTATGCGGAGATTCGCCCGGGCGAAGTGGCGGTCTGCCTGGAACTGCTGGAGGAGCAGATCGCTCAGGTGCTGAATGAACTCTCCTGGCCGGCCGAGCGTGGCGAGGCCGATGCGCACGCGAACGCGGAGGATTCCACCGAAGCCACGGAACTGGCTGCCGCCGAGCCGGTCATGGATGAGGCCGGCAACCGCTGCCTCTTTGGCGTCACCCTGACTCAGCTCGACGACATCAACCTGCTGCTCGACAGCCTTCGGGCCCATGGCAACGTGGTGACCTGCAGCGATCACGCCGAGCTATCCGACGTCACGCTGTCGATCATGGGCGATGCCATCGTCCGCGATGCGCAGAAGCTGCGCGCCATCATCGGCGACGTGAATGCGCAGCGGCTGGAGCCGGCGCGCGGCACGCGAACCGGCGTGCGCGAGGAACGCGCCACCTACCACGCACTACCCGCGCGTTTGCTCATGGGCCGCACGTCGCACCTCGTGCGGCAGCTTCCGACCTATCAGTAGCGGGAGACGGGGGCAGAGTGCGCTTTCGTGCGGCAAGCGTCGTAGAAAGCCAGCTCTGCCCTTTTTTACCGACCGAAATACCTCACCCCGCCGCCTT
>Ga0209026_1000478_pt1 | contig 30162 bp, 24 predicted proteins | sample AraplaCL_Col_mCL_FD_184262 | JGI IMG/M metagenome (GOLD analysis project Ga0209026, IMG submission 184262) | Arabidopsis root microbial communities from the University of North Carolina, USA - plate scrape CL_Col_mCL (SPAdes) (version 2) | ecosystem: Host-associated > Plants > Roots >... | reverse complement strand
ACCAGTCGATATGTAAAAAACAGCGCGTTGAACGGCTCATCTCAAAAAAGTGTTACAAGTTTGGCACCTGATAATAGAATCCCACCAACAAACCCTATTTCCGAACGTTATGACGAGCTTGGTCGGCTCATAGCTGGTGGCTTTGTCGCTCCCCGGTATGGCATATCCCCTTTGCCCGGCTATCTCACAGGCCTGTTTAAAAACACCTATAGCATGCCGATGGATACGCCCGGGCTTGATTTCGGCGTGCACTTTATAATGGGTGTAAACCCATCGGGCAGTTTCACCGCCCGTGATCAGAATATCAATTTTTATGGCCGCTTCCCAGTTGACGTGTTTTTCGGATTAACCGGCATCATTAATTTTTCCGACCAATGGGGGGCCAGTGTCGGCATCAGAGCGCTAACACCGCGAAACATATCAGGAAGCTATTCACATAAAAACGAAAGTAAGAAAGATACCTTGCAAACACTCAACATCAGCGATTCGCGTAAGCTTTATTTTCTGGACATTCCTGTTAACGCGATGTTCAAACCCAGTTCTGACTTCAATATCAAAGCAGGCATGGTTTTCAGTATTCCCGTACAGGAAGCAAACGGAAACAGCACATTCCAAACCGGGAAACTACAGAAAGATACTTTGTACTACAAGGGTGTACAACAGAACATCAATGCAACGACCTATACCAGGGGACTCATCTTCGGACTTTCAGCCGGGGTGGGCTATCAACAAGGGCGTTTTATTTTCGATGCATCCTATACCCGTTACCTAAATATTTTGCCAATCACTTCTCCTTTGGGCAGTTACAATGCGGGAAGCAACGAATTTTTGTTTACTGTTGGATTTAGATTAAACAAACCGAAAAAGTAGTTTTACAAAGAATATTCGGCCAGCCATACTGTAGCGAGACCACAATCAGGATCGCTAATTACATGTTGTAAAACTTTGAAACCATATTTACTTAAAAGACCGCTGTATTCTTTTGAATCTAAAGAAGCGTGAAATAAGTTTTCGCCGCCGTTCATTCCCCAGGCTTCTCCAGGCCCTGTCCCCGAGGTGAAAAGCAAAATACCACCAGGGTTGAGATGCTTTGCAAATATTTCGAACATCGCTGGCTGATCTGACGCAGGTAAGTGAAAAAAACTATGCCAGGCAATGATAGCGTCGAATTTTTTATTCAAGGTAAGTTGTCGCATATCCTGTAAAATAAACTGCGTTGATAGGAAATTGGCTTTGGCTATCTCCAGCATCTGGCTGCTTGCATCTACACCGGTAACGTTAAGGTCGCGGCTTAAAAGATATTCTAAAATGGGCTTCCCTGTACCGCAGCCTAAATCTAAAACAGAACCTTGAACGCCTATTTTGTTTATTACAACATCCAGGTATTCTTTCTCCAATAAACCGGTATAACGGTTCTCAGAAAACCATTGGGCAATTTTATTATAAACTTCGTAAACGTTTGTTCTTTCGCCGGTTTCCATCAGAAAGTAAAATTACCGGAAATCAAGTTAAAAATTTGATCAATGCTAATTATGCGCTTTTCCTCACCACAAAGCAGCCCGATAATTTATCGTGTATCGCCTGGTGCATTGGGCTCCACACCATCGCCAAATTTAAAATATAGGCAAAAAAGCCAATGTAAAAACTCGGCAGCTCATAGCTTACTTTTCCAAAATTACGTCCAGCGGCTTGCCCGAATGTAAGGCCATACCCATCATTATCAACAACAGCCAAACCGCAGATGTATTTACCCAACGAACCGCGTAAACGGCTTGCCTCGCACAGGGTATTGTAAATAAATACGCACAACAAAATCACGAGTTGCATAACCAACAGTTCTGTTTGATGATCATGCATCACTTTCTGCATCTTTGCGGAATCGTTAAAAAGATCGGGGGTAAATATTTTACCAAATTTTTCCATATAGGCACCTAAAAATATCCCACCTAAAATGGAGATGCCAAATATCAGGATCACCATATCAATAATAAAAGCAGGCAGGCGTAACAGGTATGCCCTGGTGTTTTCTTTGGTAGGATAATAAATACCTTCGCTTTTAAAGTATTCGGTAAACTCCGGTAGCTCGTGGGCTGCTATAAAATCCGTTTCGTCTGGCGATAAAACCATATCACCAGGCTCCAGCGGCCTGTCCATTAGTTCGTCGTCGGTAAACGGGCCAAGTTTCTGGCCCTTCTCTAAAATAAAATATTCTCCGGTCATTATACGCTTATCAGTCTAAAGCGCAAAAGTACGGGTTTTAAATCAATCCCTGGTTTAAGTTTTGCTTATTCGCTATCTAAAACAAAACGGGTTATTTGTTTTAACTCGTCTTCGTTTAGGTCGGTCTCACCTTCAAAACGCCACTCCTTTTTATCGTCGATAATTATTTTGCCTAATTCCAGCGGTTCGGTCCACACTCCCCATTTGCCCGCTGTTAACTTCGCTGTCTCGGCCAGATCAAATATTTCGTTAGGACTCCAGGGTTCGTCGCTATTTTGAAAAAACAGGGGTGTTATCCTGATATCCCGGCCCGAGCCGGAAACATCATCATAAATTTTAATATTAGAACATTGTGTTAGCATATAGCCCTATCGTTTTTTATATACGACAAGGCTATGCCAATTTTGTTTGTTTAGAGGTTGAAGAAAACCTTAGCCAGGAAGAACCTTCCCGGTATGGTATAACTGTTTGATGTAAAGGTATTAGCCGAAAGGTATAGCGCGCTGTACGTTTTGGTGTCAAATAGATTCATGGCGCTTAACTCGATATCAGCTTTTATTTTTTTGAGTTTGTAACGGGCGGAAGCATCGGCGAAAAAGTATTTCAGATCATTAGCCTGCGTTTGCTGTGTAAAATAATGATCTCCGGATAATTTCATAAAAAACCTGTCGGATGGGTTATAGTTAATTGCACCCTGCTGCTGCAATTGCTTTAGCACTGAGCTGTTGGCTTGCGCCGACGATTTGCTGGTTACCTGGTTATAGCTGGCTTTGTAACTCAGGTTTATTTTATCGCTCACTTTGGTTTCAAACCCGGCGCTCGCCGCGGTTGAGATGGTGTTATAAGGCAGCAAAATCCCGTTTAAAAACTGGTTGGAACGCGATGCCTGCACACCCAAACCAGCGCTGAATGTTGTACGCAAATTAAACGCGTATTTACTAATGTTGCCACTTGCTGTGTACGAATCAACCGAGTTTTCAAAAGGCAGTACCACCCGCTCCTGTATGCTGTTGTTGATGATACTTGATGATATATTGTTTGTAGTAGTATGTACATACGAGGTATTAATGCCAAAGAAGAACAACGTCAGCGCCTTGCGATAGTTAAACCCTAAGGATGCAACCTGTGTTTTGCGTTCGCTCAGGTCGGCATTATTGGCATACAATGAGCGATAGTTGGTTAAAATATCGCCCTGGTAAATATCCTGGATGCTGCCCATATCGCTGCGATAGTTATAGCCTAAGGTAAAGTAGTTCTCAACACCGCTCTGGTATTTAATGCTAACCCTCGGGCTAAAATACAATCGTGTTAACGATTTATCCAACGCGAACAGATGGTCGTTGTAGTTTAAGTTTTGCAGGGTAAGCGGCAACGCAACCGTCACTTTTAAAATTTGCCCGGGAATATCATAATCAGCCTCTCCGTATATTTTGCGGCGTGTCCAGTCCAGGTCGTTCCGCGTACTATCCGATACCAGCTTTTCAGTATTGTTTGTTTGTATAGTGGTTAAAGCCGATTGCAGGTTTTGCGATTGCAGGCTTAAGCCCGCTTTATAGGTTTGAGTAAAATTAGTCGAAGGAAATTTAAACGACACATAGTTATTGGTGAACCAGGTAGGGATGTCCGCGTTTTGTACCAGTTGGGTGTACGGTATATTTTTGTTAAAAATATCCGGACTGAGGTTAGACGCGATAACGCGGTTCTCGGGTTCGTCAATCCGGTTAACATACGAGTACAGCTCGATAATGTGGCTTGATTTAAAGGTCTGCATCAGGTTAAACTCATTCGAAAAACTAAAGGCATTATCCTTAAAAACCTGGTTATAATTTGAACCGTTCGTGGTCAGGTCGCTATAGTTGGTATTGTGGCTGTAGTCGGTTATCAACGCATCATTCAAATAATATTTGTCCTTATTCACGTTCACCAGCAACTGGCTATGAAACAGGTCGGGCTGGCGCCTGTTGTGTTGGATCTCGCTGTACCTTACTGTATCGTTGGGCAGGTATATGCTGGTATTCTTTTGGTAATCCTGGTGCTGGGTATCGTGCAGGTAAGATATGTTGGCCCGCAGCTGTACATCCTTTTTAACGTTAACCAGGTTATTCAAATTAATAATACCCGATTGGTTAAACAGGTAACGATTGCGCGGCAGGTCAGGGTCGCCGGCTGTACCCAGTGATAATAGTGTACCGGGTACCTGGTTATCAATACGGTTTAAATAGTCGGACAAGTTATGCGATACCAGGTCGGCCGACAGGTCATTACCTGTATTATTCCCTTTAATATAATTAATGGCCTTGTATTTGTCCTTAAACATCATGGCGTTAAGGTCTTCAAAATATTTGCCGGGTAAACCTCCGCCAATTGTTTCCTGACCAACCAGTTGTATTTTGGCGTCTTTCTTAATAGTAAGATTTAAGGCCACATCATCGCTCACTACTTTATCCTTTAGCATTTTAACTGGCTGGTGGTTTTCCATCACCTGCACCTGGTCGACTACGCCGTTGGGGATGTTGTTGGTCGCGATGTTGTACTTATCATCCAGCAGGTTATCACCACCGATGTACAGGTTTGAGATAGCCTTGCCGTTATAACTTATCTTACCCGCTTTATCTACGTCGATCCCCGGCATTTTTTTAATAACATCGCCAATAACCCTATCCTGCGGGCTGCTAAAATCAGATACTTTATAACTTATTGTATCGCCACTTACTTTTAATCGAGGGTGGCTGCTTTTAACTGTAATGGCTTTGAGCTGGCCGCTATTTGCCTTCAATGTAAAGTTATATGGGGCGGCTAAGTTGGTTACTTCTTTGCTTGCTTTGTTAAAACCTACGCAGCTAACCTCAATTGTTAAACCGGTTTTAGGCGCGTCGACGGGTAGCAACATGCTGTACGCGCCTTTATCGCTACACGATGTAAAGGCTATAATCAAGTTACCCGGCGCCTTTAGCGTGATATTGGCAAAGGGCACCGCCTTGCCTATACTATCGGTTACGTTACCCGCAATTTTTTGCGCGAAGGCCCCGGCCGTGATCATCACACAGCAAATTAAGATCAGGATATGTCTCATGGCTGTGGGTTTACTTTTTTTCCGGTAATTCTATCGGATTATTGATCACTATAGGTTTGGCAGAGTCAGGATTCACTTTCATGCTTATCTGAGGGCCGGAGCCGTCCGCCCGGTTAAATTTAACCCCGCCACCCATGCCGGCCATTGCCGACTGGATAAATGCCTGCGGATCTTTTCGCATAGCCTCTTTCAGATTATCGAATTCTTTTTGCGTAGTTTTGATACCATTAGTAGGCAAGGCAATTACGTTAGGGTCTTTGTTCGAATCATCGGCACCCAAAACAAACATCACACGGCCACCTTTTCCTTCGGATAAACCATTTTCAACAGCGTTAGGGTCCGGCGCGGTCTTGACGATCTCTTCAATACCATCAAACTTAAATATCACCTGGTCCTTAATATCATGGGCCTCAACAATCAGGCCCGGTAAGCCTGTAAGTTTCCATGGGCCGTTTCTAAAGGGCAGATCAGCACAAAACCAGGCAATGTAATCGCGGCCTTTAAAGTGGCCTGTAGCTTTCTGGCAATGCAGGTTGCTAATCGTAGCGGTATCGGCACTTATTTTCCAATTAATGGTTGGATACGGCTCTTCTATCAGGTAGTTGTTGAGCAGCTTTTCTTTTCGCACCATTTTATTGATGTTGGGAAACTCAAATATCTCTGTCGATGTAATTCCTTTACCTCCCGATTTAAAGTTCATTGGCCCCATGGCGCTGCCTTTCATTTGCTCGGCCATCTGTTTTTTCATCTGGTCCATCTGTAGCTTGGCATCATAGCTTTTATAAACGCTGGCGGTTTGGCCAACCATCAACACCATGCTTTCGGTATAAGGGTGCTCTTTATCTGTAGTATCGCGCACGTGGGTAAATTTATAGTGTACCATTACCTTGGCCGAGTCGGGTGTTTGCGCTTTGGCAGATGCTACGATCAGCATCGATACCATTGGGATAAGTAAATTTCTTTTCATTATTGTGAGGGTTTTATTATAGTTTGTGCTGTAATAAATTAATTAACAGATCAAATATAACTAACAACTTAGTTATTAACTAATCCCTTAGTTGATTTTAACAAATTTTAACAATAATGACACAATGGGTTAGGTTAAACGGTCTTTCATTACCAAAGTACCTGCTATCATATCATGCAGGCATTGCTGCCTTTTATTAAAGAAGTTAAATAAATAGCCCGCCCCCAGTGGCAGCGTTGAGGCTATTTTGGCAAGATTTCGCGCAAAAGCTTTATCATAGCCAATGGTGGTACCGTCCACGTCGCATACCCTTATCTTTAATATAATTTTGCCATATGTTGCCTGTCGCGATGAGCCCTCCATTACGATATGATAGATCAGATTTAACAAAGGCACAAGTATAAGGATACTTGCCGATAATAGTATCCGCATCAATTTATCGCCTGTGATAACGACGGTTATACAAACCGGAATGATGACAACCGCCAATATGATCAACCAATCGATAACGGCGGCGGCCAGTCGCTGATCAAAACTGCCGAAATACTGTGGTATAACCGGTTGAAATTTAAAGCCAAAAAGGCCGCGCAACTCCGCAATCTCGTGAGCTTCTTTGTAGTCGTCCATAGCGGCTGTTTTTACAAAATCGCCGGACTTAATGCCCATGGCCCTGAGTTGAGCGACGGTATAGGGCCCTTCGGGTTTGCCATTTACAACGAGTATATATTCCTGGGGCATTGTTTAAAAATTAGCCCACCCAAACCCTCCCCGGAAGGGAGGGCTTGAAAAAGAGCTTGTTGTGTCGTAAGTCTCCCCTTCCGGGGGAGATTTAGAGGGAGCTATCTAGTATCTGATCACTTTAAAATCGGACATGCCGCCTTCGATACTGATCTTCATTTGATTAGCAGCTTTATCAAAGCCCGGTGTTTCGTAAACATCGTCATCTTTTTTATTAAAGCCATCAAACTTTTTCGACGAAAGGCCGGTATCGGTTGTGATGTGGCATGCTGCGTTTTGCGGGATACGGATGGTAACCGACGCGGCCCCTGTTTGGATCTCGATATCGGTATTTTTTAACGGCTGGCCCAGTTTAACATCGTATGATGCTGCACCGCCCTGGATACTCAGTTTTTTTACCTTAAAGTTTGACAGGTCGAAATCGGCGGCCGAAGCGCCCGACTCGATATTGATTTCCCATTCGGGGTTAGGGTTAAGCTTAATATCAGCGCGGCTGTCTTTTTTTCGGCCCCAGTTAAACACTACCCCATGCTTGTGTGTCGTAGTCATATCAAAATCTATCGTAGCGCTGGTACTATCCATAGTGCCTTTTAAACTGTAATTCATGATATGGTCTTTGGTTGTGGCTTCAAATAACTGGTCGGTAGTACCGTTCAGCACATATTTGGTAGCCCCACCCGTAATATTTAAAGTTGCCGATGTGGTACCTGGTTTATATTCCTGACGATAAGTACTGCTCTCGCCACTTTTCACAATAGAGCCACCACTTGCGGTGTCAACCAAATCAGCAGTGTCGATATTGTCTTTGTTGTCATCGTCATAATCACGTTTCCAGTGAAAACGCCAGCCCTGCCAGTTATCTGAGTGATGCGTAAGGCCGTCAACTATCAATATTGACATGCCAACTATCAAAACAGCTATTTTTAACCCTGTAGCCCAGTTTGATTTGTTATGCGCAAACACCAGGTTAACGCCGCCTATGATCAATAAAATGGGCCACAGGCTAATAAAGCTGCCCCAGCTAAAATCAATCACACCAAAGTTATCCAGTAAAAAAACTATTCCTATTATTACCAGTATCGTGCCTGGTATCAGTCTGTCGCTTCTCATGGCTTAAAGTGTTTCGGAGTTATCATTTTTAACTTCGGTTGTCTCGGTAGGCTCAGGGTCTTTTTTACTCCAGGGGGCTGCATCATAATGTTTCCGCTTGTCGGGATTAAAGATGAGCACTAATCCTATCACAATAAATACTACCGGCCAAAACCTGTGCAGTTCAAAATAAGGGATCAGATCAAACTGATCCAGCAAAAGGTACGCACCCATTACGATCAATATTGTACCTCCAACTATCGCAGCATTGCTCACCTTCTTTTTTTCAGGCACGAAGTTGCCAAAGGCAGGAGGAACAGTATAATCAACCACAGGGTTACCAAAATAGTTTTTGCGTGGCACTACAATCCATAAAATAAGATATAACATAAAGCCCGTACCTAATACCACCATTGCAAATACAAAAGCTACACGAATTAAGGCTACATCTACATTAAAATAATCTGCTAAGCCCGCGCAAACGCCGCCTATTACCTTGGCGTTCTCATCGCGGTATAATTTGTTTTCCATGACTCAGTTTTTTTTAAGTTGTTAAGTTTAAATTATAACTGGCCCGAAACTGGTCTGATCACTATTTCATCAACATTTGCGCCGGGTGACATATTATAAGCGCAAACTATTGCCGAGGCAATATCTTCGGGTAATACAAACTGGTCTGCAGGAAGGCTTGTATCTTTCCACGAATCTGTTAATGTCGATCCCGGCAAAACATTGGTTACTTTAACACCATATGGCTGCATTTCGAGCTTCATTACCTTAGTTAGACCATGCAGCGCGAATTTAGTTACAGTATATGTTCCGGCTTCAGCAACAGGGTCGATAGCCGCTACCGAGCAGATGGTAAAAATATGCCCTTTGCCCGCTGCCATCATGGTTTTACCAAAATAACGATACAGTTCGTAAGCCGGCATCAGGTTGGTATTGATCAGCCTTTCAAAGGTATTTTCTTCATCATCGAGTATGCTCGATGGCTCGTAAGTGCCTACATTATTAACAATTACGCTAATGAAGCCCAATTCCTGCTCGGCATATCCGGCGAAAGCCAAAAGCTCTTCCTTATTGCTTGCATCGGCCTGCCGCACAATTACTTTGATAGCGGGGTTGATTTTTTGTAACTCATCCTGAAAATGTTCTAATTCGGTATAGTTGCGCGAACAAATTGCCAGGTTTAATCCTTGTTTAGCGAAAGCTATTGCGATTGATCGGCCCATGCCTTTTGTAGCGCCAGTGATGATAAGGTTGTTCATATTTTAAAAATAAACATAACAAAGCAATGTTAGCCATATTACGTTTATATAAACCAAACTTTTAACTAAAAAGTGTATTTTAGCCCCTAACTAACAATAACGAATGCTATACAATCTCGGACGATACATTTTATTATTACGATTAAGCTTTAAAAAACCTGAAAAATTTAGTGTTTACTGGGCCGAGGTGATGCGCGAAATGGTATCCATCGGTATAGGCTCATTCAGCATTATAGCTATTATATCGGTATTTATTGGTGCGGTTGCAACCATCCAGACAGCCTTCCAGCTGGTGAGCGATTTTATACCAAAAACCATTGTAGGTACCATTACCCGCGATTCGACCATACTAGAGTTTAGCCCTACGATATCGGCATTGGTACTGGCCGGGCGTGTAGGTTCGAGCATCGCGTCGCAAATCGGCACCATGCGCGTTACCGAACAAATTGACGCTTTGGAGATCATGGGTGTTAATGCTCCTGGTTATTTAATTTCACCCAAAATTATCTCGGGTATAATTATGATCCCGTTTTTAACCATCTTATCCATCTGCCTGGGTTTAATTGGCGGCTATATTGCCTGCGCGGCATCAAACGAAGTATCAACAGCTGATTATATCACCGGTTTGACTGACGAATTTAAGACCATTATTTTACAGGTTGCGATGGTAAAGGCTGTTGCTTTTGGTTTCATTATCACTTCCATCTGTGCTTACCAGGGTTTTTATACCTCGGGTGGCGCGTTAGAAGTTGGCCAGTCGGCCACTAAGGGTGTGGTTTACAGTTGTATTATGATCTTATTTGCCGACTTAGTTATATCCCGCTTAATGCTATGATCGAAACCATCAACATTTATAAAACTTTCGGCGATAACCAGGTGCTGCGCGGTATCGACGCGCAATTTAAGCCGGGTAAAAATAACCTCATTATCGGTGGCTCAGGCTCGGGCAAAACAACATTGTTAAAATGTATTGTAGGCCTGCATAAACCCACCGAAGGCGAAGTACTATACGATGGCGAGAATTTTACCAAAATGCATTTTGTGGAGCGTGTACCTATCCGTAAACAGATCGGGATGCTTTTTCAAAGCTCAGCTTTGTTCGATTCGATGAGCGTGCAGGATAATATCATATTCCCGCTTAACCTGTTCACTACCATGAGTAAAGCCGAAAAGATAGACCGTGCCAATTTTTGCCTGGAACGTGTAAACCTCGCCGGTAAGAATAAGCTTTTTCCGGCCGAGCTTTCGGGCGGGATGAAAAAGCGTGTGGGTATTGCCCGTGCAATATCCATGCAGCCCAAGTACTTGTTTGTTGATGAGCCAAACTCGGGCCTCGACCCTAAAACATCTATCCTAATTGATGACCTGATTGCCGAAATAACCCAGGAATACCAAACCACGACGGTTATTGTTACCCACGATATGAACTCTGTAATGGGTATCGGCGATCATATCATCTTTTTACATAACGGTAAAAAATGGTGGGAAGGCAACAATAAACAAATAGCCCACACCGATAACCAGGAACTCAACGATTTTGTGTTTGCCAGCAGTTTTATGCGGGCGGCAAGAGAGAAGCTTTGACCGCTGATTTGTTTTTGATTATTTGATTCCGTTGACTTTATTTACGGATGGTCGATGCTATCACCAATCATAAACTGGGTTGGCAATTTTGAGGTGGGGTTATGCTTGATTTTTATATTAAATCAGCAATATCGCCCAGATTAACCTGCAGTTAATCAATATATTAAAAAAATATTTTTTTCTTCCAAAGTCAATAATGTGATAAAATATCTTAATATTTGATCATATCTAATCACTTATTATAAACATTTTAAAACTTAAGTAATGGAAGGAACTATTGGAGAAATACGCATGTTTGCGGGCAATTTCGCCCCCGAAAATTGGTTTTATTGCGACGGACAACAATTGCAGATAGGGCAGTACCAGGCACTATATTCGCTGATCGGCAGCACTTTTGGCGGCGACAACAGAACTGTTTTTAATCTTCCCGATTTTAGAAGCAGGGTACCCATTCATCGTGGGCAGGGCACAGGGCTTTCGCCGCGCAATGTAGGTCAAATGATCGGGACAGAGAATGTCACATTAACAGTCGGCCAGCTTCCGACCCATACCCACAATGTTAACGCCACCTCGGCACTTGCCTCGGTAGCCCCCGCATCCGGAAATTTAATCGCATCATCGTCTAAAACAGCGCTAAACTTTGCTCCCGGAACTACTAAACCAGACGTTACGCTTGCCAGCGACACCGTCAATCCCACTGGTCAATCGCAGGCGCATGCTAATATGCAGCCCTCGCTGGTTGTGGGGTTTGTTATCTGTGTAATGGGCAATTATCCGGTGAGGCCGTAATCTTATTTGAACGTCATATACATTAAATGCTTGCAATTACGGGTGTTTTTTGTATATGGTGTTCACGGTGACGTGCTCAACAACTACGTTAGTGAAAATGAGCCTTAATATTAGCCGGCACCGATTCCATACGGCATCTCACATTAACTAAATGACCGGTGGCTGGTTTTAGATGGCTTACAGATGAATGTGGCGACTGGACGTTTGCAGCTCTTGCTTCGGGATGATAGTGGTAAACAAAAGTCCCCTGTTCGTCGCCTGCATTATCAACTACACTCACGGGATCTTCGCTTGTTGTTGCCGTAAGCGGTACCGTTGCACCAACATTCAGAGTGTAGCCTTCATCAATCATTAAATTGCTCACTACATTAAGCCATTTCTCAAAATCTCTATCTTTATCAAAATAGGCCAAAGATGTGCCGTGGATGCGGGTTCTCAGAGCAGCAAAAGTAGTAGCTACCGCCGGCGTACTGGCCACTACCGCCATCTGTTCGTCGGGCAGGCCGTACTTACGTGCCTCGGTTGTAAATTGCGAGAGCAACGCATAAGTATAATTATATGGCCCTTGCTGAAATGCACGTACCGATGCGGCTGAACTGCCAAGCTGCGCGAGGTTGGCGCACTGTACGTAGGTATAACCCGCACCAACGATAGTAATCAGTGTATTCAGGTCGGTAACGTTTTTTACCCATTTGTTCAAATGCGTCCAGTTATCTTTAATGCCGTCCATAACAGCATCTGCTTTGGTGGCCAGTTCAATCGCAACAGGGGTAGCCAACGCTTTTACAAACTGTAGTGTAACTTTGGTGATCAGTTTTTTAAACCTTGTCGCATTATTGATACCCTCAACCGTAGCTGCTACCTTTGCCAGCGTAATTTCGGTAAGGACATCAGCATAGTTATCAAAATCGCACTCAGCAAATACTCTTAATATATCGGGATTCGCAACAGCGAACTTCTCGATGCCGCGATAGCCACCATGCGACTCATAGATGGTCTGTAAAATTGCCGGACACGGTTCGTATCCGAATTCTTCAAAATCAGCGGGGCCAAACATCTCAAACAAAACGGGTATTTCGCCTTTTTTAAATCCCGCATCTGTGTAGGGTGTTATTTTAGCCTCGTTATCATCATCGTCTTCAAATGTTTTATAGTCTTTACAGGCTGCTACGGCGGCTTCTACTGCCGCTACAACACTTGGATACTCATATTTTACAGCATTGCTAAGCGATGCCCACGACTTTAACATGAATTTTATTTCGGTAGCGGGCACTCCCTTACGCCTGACAGTTGTTAACACCTCTCCTGGAATCCCATTAATAAAAACATCATCTTTTGTCTCATCATTAATGGTTAAAACCCTTTGTACAACATCAGAGCTTTTAGCCTGGTAAACATAACTTGCCATCGCTGGAGTATCGGCTTTCATTTGTAAGGCTTTGGCACCCACTGTATCGGCTTCGCTTTCAAGCCCCTTGTCGTCGTTTACAGGCACAGTTCCTTTCATCTGCATGGTAGGCTGTACGCGCCCCTGTTTTTGCTGTACCACGTGCCATGCTTCATGTGGTAAGTGCCTTTCCTGCCCGGGCGCTATATGTATATCGGCGCCTTGTGCATATGCAAAGGCGTTTAATTGTGCGGGCTGGGCCGAGTTATAGTGTACCTTCACATCCGAAAGATCCATGCCCGAAAGCCCTTCGATGCCCGACTTGAGCTGATCGGGCATGCCGGTGGTGTTCTCTTTTTTCTGAACAGGAGCGGATGCTTTTACTGCCGGAAACGTCTTAAGCATATTTGTTTTTCCATCAGGCTGAAGCTGAAATGGTTCGTGTGAGCGTGTAGGATCCGGAGTTTGCTTTTTTTGTTGAACGACGTCTGTGGAATCAGGTGTCGTTTCTTCTTCTGCGCCCTCTTTTTTTTGATATACAGGTACAGCCGGCCAACTTTTTCCTTTGACTGTGCCTTGCTGGCTGGCATTAGCAGTATGGCTCTGCGTATTCTTTTCGGCGTGCGAGTTTTCCAAAGCAGCAGGTTTATATGATATAAATGTATGAATGCAATCAGACAATACCAAATTCATCTATAATGATCAATGAATGCCTCCAAGGCCTGTTTTGGCGGCGAAGATTGTGGCCATCGCCGAAAAAGCGGCGACGCGAAGACCGGTAAAGGGAGGTGAAACTACCAGGGGACACTCATCCAAAATAGAAGAGCTCTAATAAATAAAGCCGACATCGCCACGCCGCTCCATTTTTGCAGGTTGAGTACTGGAAGGGTTATGATGACGGATTAAAATCATATCGGTACAATGTTAATCTGCATCTGTATATTTGCAGCGATATGTTTGCAATCCTTAACTGATGGCTGACAACTCATAATTCACAACTTACTAAATGATCCAACTCCTCACACCCACCCACTGGAAAGATTACGAACTGATTGATTGCGGTGATTTTGAAAAATTAGAGCGCTTTGGCAATGTGATATTGATCCGCCCGGAGCCACAGGCTGTTTGGAGCAAAGGATTATCAGAAACCGAATGGCAGCGTCAGCACCACATCAGGTTTAAGGGCCGCTCGGCAACATCGGGCGAATGGGTAAAAAAGAATAATAATCTGCCTGATCGTTGGAACATCGAATACAAAAACGATGATGTGGCGATAAAGATGCGCATGGCTTTAACTTCGTTTAAGCACGTGGGCGTTTTCCCGGAGCAAGCCGTTAATTGGGATTACATATCGCACAATATCAAAAAATTCAAAACCGGACAGCCCAAAGTGCTCAACCTGTTTGCCTATACAGGTGGTGCTTCGCTTATCGCGAAAGCGGCCGGAGCAGACACCACGCACGTGGATTCGATAAAACAGGTAGTAACCTGGGGTAACGAGAATATGGAACTTTCGGGAATAAAGGATATCCGCTGGGTAGTTGAAGATGCTTTGAAATTTGTAAAGCGCGAGGTAAAACGCGGCAAAACCTATAATGGTATCATACTCGATCCGCCGGCCTACGGGCACGGCCCCAATGGCGAAAAATGGAAGCTGGAAGACAGCCTGAACGAAATGATGAACGATGTGGTAAAACTGCTCGACCCTGAAGAGCACTTTTTAATATTGAATACTTACTCGCTGGGCTTTTCATCAGTTATTGTACAGAACCTTATTCAGAGCGCATATCCTAAAGTACAAAACCTGGAGATAGGCGAATTGTACCTACAAGCAACCGCGGGCAGCAAACTCCCATTGGGCGTGTTTGGTAAATTTTTTAAGCATAAATAAATATTGGTTGAATTTGTATTTAAAATATTCAACTGGTAATTTAGCAAAAATGCTTAAGCAAAAAATACTGGTCCTTATTTGTTTATTACCCTTACTGTGCACCGCGCAACAGCATTTTGATTTGATCCTGAAGAACGGAAAGATCATCGATGGCAGCGGTAATCCCTGGTTTTATGGCGATGTGGGCATTACCCAAAACAAGATCATCAGCATAGGCGACCTCAGCAAAGACAAAGCCGACAAAACCATTGATGTTACTGGCCTGATAGTAGCGCCAGGCTTTATTGATGTACATACACATATTGAGGGCGACGAAGATAAAACACCTACAGCCGATAACTTTATTTACGATGGCGTTACCTCGGTTATCACCGGTAACTGCGGTAGCTCACATACCGATATTAAAGCCTATTTAAATAAGGTAGATCAAATTAAGCTTTCGATAAACGTGGGTACACTGGTAGGCCATAACGATGTACGTAAAGCCATTTTGGGCGAAAACATGGTTAAACCCGATGCCTTGCAGGTTGAAAAAATGCAGGCCATTGTAGATCAGGCCATGCGCGACGGCGCGATGGGCCTTTCGACCGGGTTGATCTATTCGCCAGGTATGTATTCGCAAACCGAAGAAGTGGTGGCGCTGGCCAAAACAGCGGCAAAATATAAGGGTATTTATACTTCGCACATGCGTAATGAGAGCGATAAGATATTCGATGCCATTAACGAAGCGATAGACGTAGGCCGCCAGGCACAAATGCCTGTTGAAATATCTCACTTTAAAGTGGGCCGCCCAAACTGGCACAAAAGCGACCAGATGATAGCGATGGTTGAAGCCGCGCGTAAAGAAGGCCTCGATGTAACTGTCGATCAGTACCCTTACACCGCCAGCAGTACCACATTAAATGTTTTGATACCCGACTGGGCCTTAGATGGCGGGCACTCAGCAGCGGTAAACCGAATAAACGACCCCGACATTCATGCCAAAATAGTTGCCGAAATGGTAAAAGATATGATACGCCGCGGCTTGCCAACTTTTGAATACGCAGTAGTAGCACATTGTGATGCCGATACCACCTACAATGGCAAAAATATTTTTCAGATCAATACGATGATGGGCCGCAATCCCACCATACCCGACCAGATAGAAACTATTTTAGATATCATCAAACTGGGCGGCGCATCGATGGTTTTTCACGGGATGAACGAGGATGATGTGATCAACATCCTGAAATATCCTTTAACCATGGTCGCTTCCGACTCGGGGATCCGGCTGTTTAACTCGGGCGTGCCGCACCCACGTGGCTATGGCAGCAATGCACGGGTATTGGGTTATTACTCACGTCAAAAAGGGGTTATCCGCCTGGAAGATGCTGTAAGACGAATGACATCGCTACCTGCTCAAAAATTCAAACTCACAGGCCGTGGCCTGCTACAACCGGGCATGTTTGCCGATGTTGTGGTGTTCAATGCCGATTCGGTGATCGACCGGTCTACTTATGAACACCCGCACGCTTATTCAACCGGCTTTAAATATGTTTTAGTGAACGGCAAAATCACTGTTGATAATTTTAAACACAATGGTACGCGGAATGGTGGTATATTGCGCGGCCCAGGCTATATATTTTAAAAAACAAATGAAATTGAAAACTCTGTTATCTGCAATTGTGCTATCGTCATCAATTGTTGTATTTACCAATTGCAGTCAAAACGGTAAAACAGCACAAGCTACTACCAAACCGGCGCCTGCGACAACAGCCGCCGCTACACCGGCTGCAGTTGCCGACACAACGCCAAAAGCACCGGTATCGTACCCTCCTATTAATAAGGCGCAGTACGATTCGTTAATGAAAAAACTGGCCCACGGCGATACCAGTGGCAACTGGCCTGTTAAAAACACGCCGTACCCGCTGCCGGGGGCGATTTTACCTTACAAACGCGTAGTAGCGTTTTATGGTAACCTATATGCCAAAAAGATGGGCATTTTAGGTGAGATACCACCAAAAGAGATGCTGGCTAAGCTACAAGGAGAGTGTAGACACTGGGCAAAAGCCGATCCATCTACCCCGGTTCAGCCGGCTTTGCATTACATTGCCGTTGTTGCCCAGGGCGACGCTGGTAAAGACGGTAAATACCGCTACCGCATGCCATTTAAACAGATTGATAGCGTGTTGGTATTGGCAAAAAAAATAAACGCCATTGTGTTTTTAGATGTACAGGTTGCGTTGAGCAACATACATGCTGAATTGCCTTTGTTTGAAAAATATCTGGCTATGCCACAGGTAAACTTTGGTATGGATCCTGAGTTTTCCATGAAGGACGGCAGCAAGCCAGGCAAAAAAATAGGCACTTATGATGCTGATGACATCAACTACGTATCGGGTTATCTTACAGGTATTGTAAAAAAATACAATCTGCCTCCAAAGATCCTGGTGGTACACCGCTTCACCAAAAAAATGGTAACCAACTATAAAAGCATTAAGCTGCACCCCGAAGTACAATTGGTTATGGACATGGACGGCTGGGGCGAACCGGAGCTTAAACAAGGTACCTGGCGCTACTTTATTCACAACGAGCCGGTACAGTTTACAGGTTTCAAGTTGTTCTACAAAAACGATTTGAAAAAAGCGCCAAATCACATGCTGACGCCTGAAGAAGTATTGAAACTAAAACCAAACCCTATCTACATCCAATACCAGTAAAAACAATCAATCACAATTTTTATAAGGCTTTTAACCACCTGGTTAAGAGCTTTTTTGTTTTATAGCGTATGCCATAAAAACAATAACCTCCCGCATGCGCTTATACAAACATATACCAATTATTATGGCGACTAAGCAATTCAAAAAGATAGGCCAGCAGAAGGCTGATGCAGCAGAAATACATCAACATAACCTTGGCGTGATGATGCCTTTTATCAAATTTGGTATGGGTGCGATGAAATTAATAGCAGGCACACTTATCTATATAGTAAAGCATATACCAAAACCCGGCCATGACGAACAGCCAAAGCCTAAACCCGGCGGCAGCATTATCAAAATTAAGTAGTCCAGCGCGACATTTTACAATGTAACAAGCTTAGTATAACTTGTCTGATTGACATTTTTTAGGTATCTTCGGGATACCAATTGAAATCGATTTCAGCTCATGAAAAGATCATTTCCTGCCATAATGTTAGGATTATTGCTCACAGCCATGGCTCCGCAGGACATCTCCAAAGAGATACCTCTATGGCCCAAAGGTGCGCCAGGTTCCGAAGGGAAAACAGCTCCCGAAAAGGTGATAACTTCTAAAAGCGGGGAATTGTCGATATCAAGTGTCAACAATCCGTCGATCACGCCATATATCCCATCTGCCGACAAGGCAACAGGTGCAGCAATAATTGTAGCTCCGGGAGGCGGGCATAAAAACATGGCCATTACTCACGAAGGCTATAACGTAGCCGCGTGGTTGCAACAGCACGGTATAGCCGCCTTTGTGCTTAAGTATCGACTGGCTAAAGAAGAGGGCTCAACTTACACTGTAGATGGTAACGAAGTGCCGGACATGCAACGCGCCATCCGCCTGGTACGCAGCCGTGCCAAAGAGTGGGGCATTGATACCGCGCGTATTGGAGTAATGGGCTTTTCGGCCGGTGGCGAACTGGCAGGCTTATGTGGGATGCGCTTTGATAACGGGCTTGCAAACCCTGCCGATGCTGTGGACAAGCAAAGCTCTCATCCTGCTTTCCAGGTATTGATCTATCCTGGTAATTCGAGCAGGTTCGAGGTGACGCCCAATTCGCCACCGGTATTTATTGCCTGCGGTTATAACGACCGGCCGGATATAGCTGAGTATATGCCCGAGTTATACCTGAAATATAAAAAGCTGAAGATCCCTGCCGAACTGCATATTTATAGCGGCGTTGGGCATGGATTTGGCTTGCGCCCCACCCTAAAAGGCGCAGCGGCACAGTGGCTAAACGAGCTGTATGCCTGGATGCAGGACAGGAGTTTTATTAAGAACTGATGAAAAAATTTCTTACAATTTCCCCCCTGTTGAAGAAGATGCAAGAGTCAAGATGCAAGAATCAAGACAACAAAACAAATTGAAAAACACCCATAAATACCCATGTCTTTAACCATAAAAACGTACGTAGCCCTGTCCTTTTTGTGCTTTTGTTCATTAGCTGGTATCGCGCAAAGCAGTAAACCTATAACCATAACCAACGGTAGTAGTGCGGGTGCATTTCCTTTGGTAAAAGGCAAAAGCGCAGCGCCTGTATGGATAGATGCGAACGAAGCTGAGGTAGTAAGTATAGCGGCAAATTGCTTTAGTAATGATGTTAAAAGCATAACCGGCGTAACACCCGGCGTTGTTAAAAATGAGATGCCTTCGCCGTACGCGGTTATCGCAGGTACCATTGGCCATTCTAAAATGATAGACGCTATGATAGCGAACCATCAACTCAACGTGAGCAAAGTAAAGGGCCAGTGGGAAACATTCAGTATTTCGGTAGTTGATGCGCCAACGGCTGTTATCAATAAAGCACTGGTGATTGTTGGTAGCGATCGCCGTGGTACTGCTTATGGTTTATTTGAGCTTTCGCGGATGATGGGGGTATCGCCCCTGGTTTGGTGGGCCGATGTTGCGCCTGAACATCATGATGAAATTTATGTTAACCCCGGCAACAGTATCGTTGGCCCACCGTCGGTAAAATACAGGGGGATATTTATTAACGATGAGGATTGGGGTATGCAACCCTGGGCGGCAAAAAATATGGATAAGGCCATTAAGGATATAGGGCCAAACACCTACGCGCATATCTTCGAATTGCTGCTACGCTTAAAAGCAAATTATATCTGGCCGGCCATGCACCCCTGCACCAAGGCATTTTGGTTTTATAAGGAAGATCCCATTGTGGCGGATCGGTACGCCATTGTTTTGGGGGCCAGCCATTGCGAGCCTATTTTACGAAATAACGTATTTGAGTGGGCCGATAATTACGAGGCTGAATATGGCCAAAAACCCGGCGAATGGCGCTATGATCTAAACCACGATCAGATACTGAACTACTGGCAAACCCGGGCTACGGAAGCTGCGAAGATAGATGCCGTTTACACCGTTGGCATGCGCGGTATACACGATGGCAGCATGCCCGGCCCAAAAGATAAAAAGGAAAAAGTAAAGCTGCTGGAAAGTGTAATTACCGACCAGCGCAGTATGCTGGCTAAAACCGATGCAAAACCGGCGGATGCCATCCCGCAGATATTTTGCCCGTATAAAGAGGTGCTCGACCTTTATCAGGCCGGGATGAAACTACCCGAAGATATTACCATTTGCTGGGCTGATGATAACCATGGTTACATCAGGCAGGTATCCAACCCGACCGAGCAAAAACGCAGCGGTGGCAGTGGTGTGTACTACCATTTTTCATACTGGGGTGCCCCGCACGATTTTTTATGGTTATCTAGCGTATCCCCTACCCTTACTTCGTACGAGATGAGCAAAGCCTATCAATTTGGAGCCGATAAAGTATGGGTGTTTAATGTTGGCGATTTAAAGCCTGCGGAAATGGAGATTCAATTCGCGATGGATCTGGCCTGGGATATTAAAAAATGGACGCCTGAAAAAGCCCATGAATACCCGAAAGCCTGGGCAGCCGAAACATTTGGTAACGAGTTTGCAGAGCCTATCGCTAAAATCAAAGCCGAATATTATCGTTTGGCAGCATCCGCGAAACCAGAGCATGTGGATGTGGTTAGCTTTAGCGAAGCTGAGGCAGACAAACGCCTGGCCGACTATGCCCAGCTCAATAAAGATGCAGAGGAGTTGAGCCAGAAAATACCGGCTAACCTGCAAGATGCTTACTTCGAATTGATCTTATATCCCGTTAAAGGCGCAACCCTAATGAACGAGAAGATATTTTATGCGAAGAAAAGTTTATTAGATATGCACGACAAGGATCTTTATGCATCCAAATCAAAAGCGGCCTACAACACCATTAAAGAACTGACAAAAAAATACAATGAACAAATAGCCGGTGGCAAATGGAACGGCATTATGAGTGACCACCCCCGCGATCAAAAAGTGTTTACAATGCCACCAACCACAGAAACAATGGCGCAGAACGACCCGTCCAAACCATTATCCAGCCCTGTTTTGGATCCGTGGGCTGCGGCGGCTAAAACGATCATTCCAGCTAGCCAGTACAGTAGTAAGAAAGATGCCGATGGTACGCATATCGAAACCATCAGTGGATTAGGTATCAGCAATAATGCGGTTACCATAATGCCATTGGTTGAGAAAAGCTATGCAGATAATATCAAAGCCGCGCCTTTTGTGGATTATAAGGTCAACTTAACTGAAGGAGATAACAGTATTTCGGTAAAATGCCTGCCAACGTTCAAACTCTACAATGGTCTTGAGTTGCGCTATGCCATTTCTGTTAATGGTGAAGAGCCGCAGGTGGTTAATATCCATGCGGCAGCTGATACCAAGGCCTGGTCGCCAAACGTATTGCGTGGCTATTCCGTTGGGCAAACTACACATAAGGTTAGTAAAGCAGGAGAAGGAACAGTGAGGATCTATCTGTTGGATCCGGGCGTGGTGTTGAGCCAGGTAGAGGTGCAATAGGCATGGAAGATGGATGAGGTAAGATGGAAGATGTATAAATGATTGTATTTCTCATCATCGGGTAATTTTAAACAACAAAATTCTGCCATCTAAAATTATGGTACACTTTTTATCGTACTTTGGGTATATCAATTGATTTTATGAATATTCAAAAAATAACATTTGGCAACGGTTGCTTTTGGTGCACCGAAGCTATTTTTCAATCTATAAAAGGTGTAAAATCGGTTAGATCCGGATACATGGGCGGGCATAAGCCTGACCCGACCTATATGGAAGTTTGTAACGGCGACACCGGCTATGCCGAAGTGATCCAGTTGGAATACGATGCAGACGAGGTAAGCCTGGATACTTTATTACTGGCTTTTTTCAGGACACATAATCCTACGACTTTAAACCGCCAGGGCAACGATGTAGGCACGCAATACCGCTCGGCCATATTTTACCACAACGATGAGCAAAAACAGCAGGCAGACGCCATGATTGAAAAATTGACAGCCGAAAAGGTTTTTGATGATCCCATCGTAACAGAGGTAACTGCGGCCAGCGAATTTTACATTGCCGAAGATTATCATCAAAACTATTATAACGATAACAAGATGAAGCCTTACTGCATGTTTGTCATTCAGCCTAAAATGAACAAGTTTGCCAAAGAATTTACCGGTATCATCAAACCAGAGTTATTGTAAAGAGGTAATTACATCGCTGTTAAGTTTTTGTTAAGCCGGTAAATCATTGGTGCTGATTGTTTAGATTTGGAGAGAAATAATTAACTGCCCCACACTTATGAACAAACTTATCGTTGCTATAGGTTTCATCTGCACTGCATTAACCTCAACAACATTTGCGCAAACGCCCGGCCCTATTGCTAATACTGACCAGGTTTTGTTACCCAACGGCTGGAAATTGAGCCCAGCCGGTCGCTCGTTACAATTAGGCGATTTGCCTTTAAACATGCAATTATCCGCTTCGGGTAAATTGCTGGCCGTTACCAATAACGGGCAAAGCGTACAAAGCTTACAACTCATTGACCCGAAGAACGAACAATTGCTTGATCAGAAAGTAGTTGGCAAATCGTGGTATGGTATAGCTTTCAGTCGCGACGAAAAGAAACTTTATGCATCAGGCGGCAACGATAACTGGATATTGGCTTTTAATATCCGCGACAACAAATTTGGTTCTGCCGATACTATTAAATTAGGCCCTGTTTGGCCAAAAGGCAAAATATGCCCGACAGGCATAACCGTTAACCGTGCTAATACTAAGCTTTACACGGTAACCAAGGAAGATAATATGCTTTACATTATCGATCCGCAGAGTAAAAAGATAAGCAACAAAGTACAATTAGACGCCGAAGCTTATAGCTGCGTGCTTTCTCCGGATGAAAAGCTTTTGTATATCTCGCTATGGGGAGGCCAAAAGGTAGCAATTTATAATACCGAAACAGAAAAAGTGACCACTGAGATCAAAACTCAGGATCACCCGAACGAATTATTGTTAAATAAAAAAGGCACCTGGTTATTTGTTGCCAACGCTAACGATAATTCAGTATCGGTGATCAATACCACAACCGGTAAAGTTGCCGAAAACATCAGTACAGCGTTATACCCTACACATTTAACCGGATCGACCAGTAACGGCCTGGCTTTATCAGCCGATGAGAAGACGCTGTACATTGCCAATGCAGATAACAACTGCCTCGCTGTGTTTGATGTGAGCATTCCCGGCAAAAGCCATAGCAAGGGTTTTATACCGGTGGGCTGGTACCCTACCAACGTTAAAACGCTGGGCAATAAAATTTTGGTAGCCAATGGTAAAGGCTATACCTCGATGGCTAATCCGAAAGGCCCCCAGCCGGTTAAAAAAACCGATAATAGTGGCTACCAAAAAGGCGCTACTAACTCCCGCGAGCAATACATAGCTGGTTTGTTTAAAGGCAAGCTATCACTTATTGATGCGCCAACCGATGAGCAGTTGAAAAAATATACCGGGCAGGTATATGCCAATACCCCATTTACCGAGCAAAAAGCCATTACCGCAGATGGTTTGGAAGGCAACCCGATCCCGCGTAAAGTGGGCGATAAATCGCCTATTAAATATGTGTTCTATATCATTAAAGAAAACCGCACTTACGACCAGGTTTTAGGCGATATGCCAAAAGGTAACGGCGATAGCTCACTTTGTATCTTCGGTAAAAAGGTTACGCCAAATTTGCATGCCATTGCCAACGAGTTTGTGCTGATGGATAACTTTTATGTTGATGCCGAAGTAAGCTGCGACGGCCATAACTGGAGCACTGCAGCCTATGCGACGGACTTTACCGAAAAAACCTGGCCGACTAGCTACGGCGGCCGCGGTGGTAATTACGATGGAGAGGGTACACGCATGATCGGTTACCCGCGCGATGGCTTTATCTGGGATTACTGCAAACGTGCCGGCATAACTTACCGTACTTATGGCGAGTTTGCCGAGGATGGCAAGGCTAATATCAAGTCGTTGAAGGATCACTTTTGTGTACAGTCGCCCGGTTTTAATCTGGATATCACCGATCTCAAACGCGAGGAAGTATGGGCGCACGATTTTGATTCGTTACTGGCAAAAAAAGCGGTACCTCAATTTAATACGCTCCGCATATCAAATGATCATACCAGCGGACAGAAAAAGGGTAAAATATCGCCTATTGCCGCCGTTGCCGATAACGATCAGGGTGTTGGTTTGATGATAGAACATCTGTCGCAAAGCCCTATCTGGAAGGAATCTGTTGTGTTTGTGTTGGAAGATGATGCCCAAAACGGCCCCGACCATATCGACGCTCACCGCTCGCCCGTTTATGTTGCAGGCGGCTATGTAAAACGCAATGCGGTTAGTCACACCATGTATTCAACTTCGGGCGTTCTCCGTACCATCGAGCTGATATTAGGCTTACCGCCGATGAGCCAGTATGATGCTGCAGCCACTCCTATGTTCGATTGCTTTAATGATACTCCCGATGCCACGCCTTATGTAGCTAAACCCGCCGAAGTTGATCTGCATAAACGTAATATAGCCGATAACAACAGCAGCAAACGTTCGGAGAAATTTAACTTCGCTAAGGAAGATGCCGTGCCCGACCTGGAACTGAACGACGTAATATGGAAATATGTTAAAGGCGAAAACGCGACCATGCCTGCCCCTAAACGTAGCGCATTTGTGATGCCGGTAAAGAAAAAGAAAGACGACGATGACTGATCTTCAGCCCGCAGCGCTTGGTCAAAAAGGTTTCTTCAAAAAGAAACCTTTTTGCTTTTATCATAGTTGTATATTTACAATTATAAACCAGGAATATTATGCCCACTATCCAGAACCAATACCTTAAAGTATCCATCAGGCAGCAAGGTGCCGAACTAACCTCCATCTATGATAAAAAAGACGCCACGGAGCATTTATGGCAAGCCGACGAAAGCGTTTGGCCATGGCACGCTCCCAATCTTTTCCCTATTGTTGGTGCAGCTTTAAATGATCAGATACATGTTGATGGCACGGCATACAAGCTAACACGCCATGGTTTTACCCGCGAATCGCACTTCCAATTAGTTGAAACCAGCGATACCCATGCTAAGTTTTCGCTCATGTTCAGCGAAAAGACATTGGCAATTTACCCCTATAAATTCGAGTTCCAGATACTGTACGATCTGATCGACAATGCGCTTCGCATCTGTTATAAAGTGATCAATCACGATACTAAAACCATTTACTTTTCAGTTGGCGGGCACCCGGCTTTTAATGTCCCATTCTATAAAGGCGAAGCTTATGAAGATTATTATCTTGAGTTTGAGCAATCCGAAAAGTTGGAGAAACACTCGCTGGTAGACCCGGGCCTGTTTAACGGCAAAACCGAACCGGTACCAACCGACGGTAAGAAATTATCGCTGACAAAAGAGTTATTCGCTGCCGATGCCTTGGTATTTAAAAACTTGAAATCGCGCGAGGTGCATATCAAAAGTACTAAACACAAGAAAGTGTTGTCAGTAGAATATCCGCATTTTAACGAACTCGGTATCTGGGCTAAATATGGCGCCCCATTTGTTTGTATCGAGCCATGGTTAGGTTGTGCCGACACCGCTGATAAAGTTGTCGACATTAAGCAAAAAGAAGGAATTCAAAAAGTAGATAAAGGACATGTTTTTGAGGCTGAGTATTTTATAACAACAAGTTATTGAGTTCAGTATTCCGGTTCATCTTATCATTCATACCAAAGTAATCAGCACATTATATTTATGCTAAGTGGCACCTTAATCGGGTGCCCTTTTTATTTGCGGATGATTGTAAAAAAGCCCGGCTTATAATTGCGGTATCCAATTCCTGCAATCTTGTAATTATTTTAATATTTAACAATATTTAACGTACGCATTTTTTGATTACTAAAAATTTAGTTATACCTTAATTGCATAAAATCTATCTATGCGCTTAACTATACTTCTTGTAATCTTCGTGTGTTTAAGTACGATAAGCGCATTCGCGCAAAATACTTATGCTATTAAGGGCCATATAGCCGATTCAGCCTCGAACGGCAAGATGCTTAATACCTCCGTCTGTATATTAAATGCCAAGGATTCTACCCTATACAAATTCACCCGTGCGGCTGCCGATGGCTCCTTTGCGATAAACAATCTGCGTAAGGGTAAATTCCTATTATTGGTTACTTATCCGGAGTATGCCGATTACGTTGAATCATTTCAGCTCGATTCGGTAAAAAAAGAGATGAACTTCGGCAGGATCAACATGACCTTAAAGTCAAAGCTGTTAGCCGAAGTAATGATTAAGGGCTCTAAGGCCCAGATCAAGATCAAAGGCGATACAACGGAATTCAACGCATCCAGCTTTGTGGTACAACCCAATGCCAAGGTTGAAGACCTTTTAAAGCAACTGCCAGGCATACAGGTTGATAAAGACGGTAAAATAACCGCCCAGGGGCAAACCGTAAACAAGGTATTGGTTGATGGCGAAGAGTTTTTTGGCGATGACCCTACCCTCGTTACCAAAAACCTGCGTGCAGATATGGTTGATAAAGTACAGCTTTATGATAAAAAGAGCGACCAGGCAGCCTTTACAGGGATTGACGACGGTGTTAAGAACAAAACCATCAACATTAAACTGAAAGAAGACAAAAAGAACGGATACTTTGGGAAGGTTGATGCAGGCGCCGGTACCGACCAATATTACCAGGGGCAGGCCCTGTTTAACAAGTTTAAAGCTAAATTTAAACTATCGGCCTACGTTACCCTGGCAAATACCGGCAAAACAGGTTTAAGCTGGGAAGACGCCAGTAAATATGGTTCAGGCTCTGATAATGTGCAGATAAGTGATGACGGCGGGATCATGATCTTTGGCGGTGGCGGCCGCGATGATCTCGAATCCTTCAGCGGGCAATATAATGGCCAGGGCATACCCTTAGCGCGTACCGGTGGATTACATTATGACACCAAATGGAACGGTGACAAAGAGACATTGAATACCAATTACAAAGTAGGCTCCTTACGGGTTAGTGGTAATAACACAACTCTTACACAAACTAATCTTCCCGATAGTACAAACACGGAGAAGCCAAACTACATTTTCAACACGTCCAGCCAGGATTATAACAATTATATATTCAGGCAAAAATTAGATGCTACTTATAATTTAAAGATTGATACTACCTCAACTTTAAAACTAGCTTTCGACGGTACGATTAAGCACAGCGAAACAAAAAGCAATTATATTGCCTCGAGCTATAAAAATATGGATACGCTTTTAAACAAAAGCAACCGTAGCATCAATAACAACAGCGATTCTAAAATATTTAATGCAAGTGCTTTTTACACTAAAAAGTTTAAGAAAAAAGGCCGCACCCTATCAGTAAATGTTAGCGAGTCAATTAACGAAGTCGATACCAAAGGATATTTAAACTCGACAATTCAATTTTACGGTAAGACATCATCGGGCGATACAACACAAGTCATCAATCAATACAAAACCAGTAACGTAAAAAGCTCTGTTTTAAATACCAATATCACCTGGTCTGAGCCGCTGAGCAAATATTTCGCTGTGGTATTTAATTATGGTTTGGGTTTGAATAATAGCACAGCCGACCGCGAATCGTTCGATCAAACGCCGGCGACGGACAAGTACGATAGGTTCAATACATCGTTAAGTAACAATTTCAAGCTCGATCAGCTATCCAATCAGGAAGGCGCCAATTTCAACTTCAAAAAAGGTAAAACCACTTTAAACTTTGGCACAAAAGTAACCGAGGTAAATTTCGATCAAACCAATGTTTATACTAACACATTATTAAAACGCGATTTCACAAACTGGAACCCGCAAGCTACCTACCAATATAATTTTTCTCAACGTAATTCAGTCCGCTTAAGTTATAATGGTAACACAACTCAACCAACTATTGATCAAATTCAACCCGTTTTGACCAATACCGATCCGTTAAACGTTACTTTGGGTAATCCAGATCTAAAACCATCATTCAGTAACCGTTTTAGTTTCAGCTATAATTCGTACAAGGTTCTGTCCGACCAATACTTTTACATCAGCGCCAATTACGGATTCACCGTAAACCCAATTGTAAGCAATACCACAACCGATAACGCTACCGGTAAAACAACTTTTCAATATTCTAATCTTACCAATAAAAACTCCACAAATTTTGGTATTTGGTCAAATTTCGGCCAAAAAATCAAAGCACTGGGTGGTATTAACGCAGGTCTAAATCTAAATGCTAACGGTAACACGTCTTATAACTATTCGAAGAGTGTGTTAAATACTACCCAATCTAACACTTACGGCGTGCAGCTTAATGTGTCCAGATACTCAGAGAAAAAATTTGACATCTATTTTGCTTTTGGCCCTACCTATACCTTTAGCAGCTCATCTCTACAAGCCATTAATAATAATGGCGGCGGCTTAAATGGCTATTCGTACATTAATATATATTTACCTGCCAAATTTGAATTTAACTCAGATGCTGATTATACCTTCAAAGCAAAAACGCCGTCGTTTGATCAGGATTTGGAAAAATTAACCTTAAACGCCACTATAAGTAAAAAGTTCCTCAAAGAATCCAATCTAAAGATCTCGGCCACTGTCAACGATTTATTGAATCAAAATGTTGGTTTTAGCCGGAACGCTTATGGAAGTGTCATCACGCAAAATAGTTTTACCGCTATTAAACGATACTTTATGTTCTCAGTTACTTACGATTTTAGCCATTTTGGCGGAGGTATAGCTAAAAAATAACAACTACTATGAAACGTATCTCAATTATATTATTGCTGGCGCTGATATCGTACAGCGTTACATTAGCTCAGAATGCACATTTCTCGACAAACGGCGTTATCGAGTTCGAAAAGAATGTAAACATGTTCGCACTCATGAAAAAGAACATAAACAAGGATAACGAGGCCTATATGCGACCCGCATATGAGGCTTATATCAAGAACCAGCCGCAATTTAAAACACTGAAAAGTACCCTTACGTTTTCGCAAAACAATACCACGCTATTCAACCCAATTGAGCCCGAAACACCTTCTAACGGCTTCTTTGGTGGCAACATACTGGCCGAGCAGAATAATATTATCTATACCGATGTGGCGAATCATATCAGCATTTGCCAGAAGAAAGTGTATGAGGAAACTTTCCTGGTTAAGGATAGTACACGTAAGATCAACTGGAAGATAACCAGCGAAACCCGCGAAATCGCTGGCTTTAAATGTCGACGTGCTAACGCTTTAATTCTCGACTCCATTTATGTTGTGGCATTCTATACCGATGAGATACCGATTTCTGGTGGCCCTGAGTCATTCACAGGTTTACCCGGGATGATATTGGGCGTAGCCTTACCACATGAAAACATAACCTGGTTTGCTACCAAGGTAACTGATTTGCTGGCAAACCAGAAAGCGCCTGCTCCACCAACCAAGGGAAAGCCAATTGATAATAAGGGTTTAGCTAAAACATTACAGGCAGCGCTAAAAGATTGGGGTGATTACGCACAATCGGCGTTAAAAGCATTTTCGTTATAGCGATTACCCTTTTATGATGATAAGGTAAGGCTGTCGTTGAGGACTCTTTATTTTGATAAGATATTCCTTTTGTTCTTAAGAATATCGCGCCTTTCGTTTACGACTCCGTCATATTGTGTATCTATCATAGTCATTTCAAGAATGGTTAGATCAGATGACTTGAAAGCGTCCGACGGCGCTGCATATCTGATGGGCTTTAAATAAAGCTGTTTTAAGCAATTTAGCAAACTCACCAACGAGCCATGTTATCCAAAACTAGATACAGAAAATATGAAGATAGAAAGCTTTAAAAAAACTATCGTTGCGACAGATGGAGCAGAATTTAGCGAAGTAGAATAATTTCGATCTTCTGCCGGCAGTAGTTTAGGAACCCTTATAAAACAACAAACCCCATCAACGTTAGTTGACAGGGTTTGATTAAGATTGGGCACCGACTTACTCTCCCACGTTTTACCGCAGTACCATCAGCTCTGGCGGGCTTAACTTCTCTGTT
>Ga0209026_1000477_pt1 | contig 30249 bp, 37 predicted proteins | sample AraplaCL_Col_mCL_FD_184262 | JGI IMG/M metagenome (GOLD analysis project Ga0209026, IMG submission 184262) | Arabidopsis root microbial communities from the University of North Carolina, USA - plate scrape CL_Col_mCL (SPAdes) (version 2) | ecosystem: Host-associated > Plants > Roots >... | reverse complement strand
TGAACGGATTGCCCACGCAACCGCTGAGCAGGACGGAACCTGCCGCAATGGCGAGCACTGTCCCTAAGGCCGGGGTCGTCGGAAAAAGCGGGCGCGACGCATTCATTTGCGCCAAGGTCTTATGCGATGATCACGCCAGGCGAAAGAGTGCGACTTCAGATCGCGCCATTCGGGAGAACGACAGGATGAGCGAGCAGACCTCGACCCCCGGCAAGGGGCCGAAGAAGGCGGGCTCGAAGAAGGGCGGCAAGAAGGCGGACAAGGCGCCGGCCAACGAAGCCAAGAGCTTCAAGGCTGAACCTGCGCCGCAGCCCTCGCCGCAACCGCAGCTGTCTGCGGCCCCGACGTTCGACCCGACGGCTTTCACGGCCGAGCATCGGGCGCAGATCGAGCTGCTGTCCATGAACCTGGCGCGGGCGGCGATCACGGCCCAGGGCGCCATCGCCGAGATGGCTCTGCGCCAGGCCGACCGGCCGGCGGCGCTGTCGCCCGACCCGTTCCACGTCGCGCCGGCCTTGACCCAGGTCATGAGCCGCCTGGCGGCCCAGCCCGACCGGATGATGCGGGCCCAGTCGGACCTGTTCGCCCGCTACCTGGACCTGTGGCAGTCCACGGCCCGCCGGGCCAGCGGCGAGGCCCCTGCCCCGGTCGTCAGTCCGGCCAAGGGCGACAAGCGGTTCAACGATCCCGACTGGTCGGAGAACCCTGTCTTCGACGTGATCAAGCAGTCCTATCTCCTGACCGCCAATTTTCTGAACGACCTCGTGGCCGAGGTGGATGGCGTCGATCCGCTGGAGAAGCGCCGGGTCGAGTTCTTCATGAAGATGCTGACGGACGCCTTCTCGCCGTCGAACTTCCTGGCTTCGAATCCGACGGCGCTGCGGGAGGTGATGACCACGGGCGGCGCAAGCTTGGTCAAGGGCATGGAGAACTTCCAGGCCGACCTGCAGCGCGGCGGCGGCTCGCTGTCGATCGCCCAGACCGACTACGACATGTTCAAGATCGGCGAGAACGTCGCCACGGCGCCCGGCAAGGTCGTCTTCCGCAACGAGATCATTGAGCTCCTGCAGTTCTCGCCCTCGACCGAGCAGGTCTACGAGATCCCGCTGCTGATCTTCCCGCCGTGGATCAACAAATTCTACATCATGGATCTGCGGCCCGAGAACTCGCTGATCCGCTGGTTGGCCAGCCAGGGCATCACCGTGTTCGTGGCCTCCTGGGTGAACCCCGACGCCAGCCTCGCGACCAAGACCTTCGAAGACTACATGCGCCAGGGCATCTACGAGGGCGTCGCCGCGGCGAAGACCCAGGCCGGCGTCGATCACGTGAACACCGTGGGCTACTGCATCGGCGGCACGCTGCTGTCGGCCACGCTGGCGCACATGGCGGCCAAGGGCGACACGTCGATCGGATCGGCCACCTTCTTCGCCGCCCAGCAGGACTTCTCCGAGGCGGGCGACCTGCTGCTGTTCACCAACGAGGACTGGCTGAAGGACCTCGAGGCCAAGATGGACGAGGGGGGCGGCGTCCTCTCGGGCCAGACCATGGCCGACACCTTCAACGCCCTGCGCGGCAACGACCTGATCTGGTCGTTCTTCGTGAACAACTACCTGATGGGCAAGGAGCCCAAGCCGTTCGACCTGTTGTTCTGGAACTCGGACCAGACGCGGATGCCGAAGACGCTGCACACCTTCTACCTGCGCCGCTTCTACGGCGAGAACGCCATGGCCAAGGGCGAGCTGACGCTGGACGGCGTGCAGATCGACCTCAGCAAGGTGAAGGTCCCGGTCTACGTCCAGTCCTCGAAGGAGGACCACATCGCCCCGGCGCGCTCGGTCTACAAGGGCGCCAAGCTGTTCGGCGGGCCCACCACCTTCACCATGGCCGGCTCTGGCCACATCGCCGGTGTGATCAACGCCCCGGTGGCCAACAAGTACCAGCACTGGACCAACGACCAGCTGCCCGCCGCGTTGAACGAATGGCAGGCCGCCGCCGTCGAGCATCCCGGCTCGTGGTGGCCGCACTGGGCCGCCTGGCTCCAGGCAAAGTCGGGCAAGCAGGTTCCGGCGCGCGATCCGGCCAAGGGACCGCTGAAGCCGCTGGGCGATGCGCCGGGCGAATATGTGAAGGTGAAGAGCTAGGCGTGGGGCGACCGACGCTCCTTGGGCGGACCGCGGCGTTGCTGCTGGTCGCCAGCCCCGCCCTCGCCGCGCCGCGCCCAAACCTGGACGGCCCGAGCCAGCTGGACATGAACGTCCAGGCGGGGAAGCGCCATCAGATGGCTGACCAGGATCTGAACAAGGCCTACGCCAAGGCGATGGCCGAGGCGTCGCCGGACGGCAAGCTGCGCCTGCGCGCCGCACAGCGCGCGTGGGTCACCTTCCGGGACCTCGACTGCGCGGCTCGCACCGGGTCGCGGGGCGGCTCGTTCTATCCGGCGGCGCTTTCGCTGTGCCTGGAAGAGGTGGCCGACGCCCGCACCAAGGTGCTCGAGGCCGAGATGGCCTGCGAAGAGGGCGACATGCGCTGTGGCGGACACACCGAGGACTGACTACAGCGCCTGGTCCGCCAGCAGCGTCCCCTTGGGATCGGCCATGGCCTGCGCCCGCTCAGCCTCGGACTTGGCGGTGGAGACCAGCGGCTTCGCGGCCGCGAGCGCCAGCCCGTAGGCCTCGGTCAGCGCCTGATCGACCGGGACCACCACGTCGGGCTGGACGCCGACACCCTCCCAGTTCGTCCCGGTCGTAGGGTGTGTCACCTTTCCGTTGGGGACGAAGACCCGGAAGCCATAGCTGAGCGGCGTCGGCATGTTGGACGGATTGGCCCCGCCCCCCGTGACCTCGCCGACCAGCGTGGCCCGACGCGCAGCCTTCAGGTCGTAGGCGAAGGCCTCAGCGGCCGAGAAGGTGCGCGACGAGGTGAGCACATAGACGGGCTTGTCGGCGTAGAGCGGCTGGCCAGTCGGCTTGCGCGGCGCGCGCTGCATCACCTCGGTCCCGCCGCCTTCGGTGCGCCAAGTGATCTTCGCCATCGGAATGGCGTCACGCGACAGATGTCCCAGGAACGCCTCGTCGCTGGCCCCGCCGCCGCCGCGGTTCTGGCGCAAGTCGATGATCAGGGCGTCCGTGTTCTGCAGCAAACTCAGCGCGGTCTCGACCAGCGTCGCCCCCGCCTCGCCCTGCTCGAAATAGCTGAGCTTCAGATAGCCGATGTTCGCAGGCAGGTGCCGGATCCCCATCAGCCCATACGCCAGCCGCTTGTCGACCAGCGCCTGTTGCTCGTCGGTCAGCCGCGCCTGCTTGCCGGCGTCCACCGTCAGGATGCTGACCTTGAGGTGCTTGTCATGGGTGACCTCATACAGGTCCTTGCTGACCGCGGCGGCGAAGGCCTCGCGCGTGTCCAGTTTCATGTAGTCGTTGCGGTGCGCCTTGAGCGTCGCCTGGGCCTTCGCCCCGATCGCCGGGTCCATGTAGACGGCCAGGCCCGCGACGACCTGATCCACGACCTCGCCCGCCGCCTTGGGCGTCAGATCACCCGCGAGGGCTAGGGTTGGAAGCGCGGCGATCGCGCCGGCGAGCAGCAGTCCTCGGAACATGTCGTAACCCCCGGATCGGTGTGTGGAGGCTCGGTCGCACAGCGTCCCGCCGACGCCGAGTTACGGCTGTGTCATGACTAAGGTTTAATGCAAGCTACCTTGCACCACTCAGTACCTTGCCGTACCTCATGGGTCAGCAAGGAGGCCCAAACAGGTGCCTGAAGCCATTGAGATCCAGCTGAAGAAAGGGGCGCTCGAACTGTGTGTTCTGGCCCTGCTCCATCAGCACGACAGCTACGCCTACGAGATCGCCAGCCGCCTCGCCGACGCCATCGGCATGGGTGAAGGCACGATCTATCCGCTGATGCGCCGGCTGCAGTCCGACGGACTGGTCGAGACCTATCTGGTCGAGAGCTCCGCCGGCCCGCCGCGCAAGTACTACCGGTTAAGCGAGGCCGGAAAGAAGAGCTTCAACTCGCAAGCCGCCGCCTGGAAGTCGTTTTCCGGTGCGGTCGACACCATCCTTGGAGGGGCGCAATGACACGCCAGGCTTTCATAGCCCGGCTGCGGGAGGGGCTGCGTGGCCTGCCTCCGCAAGCTGTGGCCGATATCGTCGCCGACTATGAGGCGCACTTCACCGACGGGGAGGCCGCCGGCCGCACCGAGGCCGAAGTCGCCGCCGCGCTCGGCAATCCCGACCGCCTCGCCCGCGAGGTCCGCGCCGAAAGCAGCATGACCCGCTGGCGCGAGGAGCGCAGCCCCTCGTCCGCCGCCGCCGCGGTCTTCGCCGTGCTGGGCCTGGGCGCCATCGACATCCTGTTCCTGCTGCCCATCCTGATGGGCGTGGCCGCGACGATCGTCGGGCTGGCCGTGGCGGTGATCGTCTGCTTCTTCGCCGGCGCCTTCGTCTTCGCCGCCGGCCCCTTCATGGATCCGCCCGGCGGACCCGCGACCGCGATCCTGACCGGCATCGGCGTCATGGCCGGCTCGGCCTCTGGCGGCGCCATCCTGACGATCGTCTCGATCGGCCTGATGAACGCGCTCGTCTGGTACGGCCGCCTCCACTACCGGCTGCTGAAGCCGGCCCTCGAACCCCAAGTCTGAGGAGCGAACCGATGATCCGCGTTCTCTTCATGATCGCCATCGCGGGCTTCGTGCTCTCGGTCGGCACGCTCGCCGCCGCCGTCGCCATCGGCGGCCCCGAGACCATCGCTCGCGGCGGCTGGATCGTCGCCGGCAACAAGTGGGCCAACGACTGGGATGTCGACTGGGATTGGGACAATCACTCCGAGGTCCGCCGCGGACACGACGACTGGCGCGCCAACGCCGGCCCGCAGGTCACCCGCACGCTCGAATGGAGCGGCGCCAAGCGCCTGGACGTCGATCTGGCCGCCGACGTCCGCTACATCCAGCAGGCGGGTCCGGCCAGCCTGACCGTCAGCGGGCCTGACGCCGCGGTCCAGCGCGTCATCGTGCGCGGCGACAGCATCCGCTATCGCAGCGGCCGCCACCGGGGCTATCCGCGCCTGACGATCGTCCTGCGCGCGCCCGACGTGAGCGGGTTCAATATCTCCGGTCACAACAGCCTGGCGATCGAGAACTATCGTCAGCCCCGCATCGGCATCGACGTGTCGGGCGATGCGGACGTGACCGCCACGGGCGAGGCCGACGAGGTCAACCTGGATATCTCGGGTGACGCCAAGGTCGATGTCGGCGCGCTGAAGTCCAAAGGCGCTTCGGTCGATATCTCGGGCTCCGGCGACGCGACCATCGCTCCGACCGAATGGGCGAACCTGGACATCTCGGGGGCCGGCGACGTGCGCCTGCTCACCAGGCCGGCCCGTCTGGAGACCGACATCAGCGGCGCGGGAAAGGTTCATCAGGGCGGACCTTCGCCCAGCCCGAGCCCCTCGCCCACACCGTCACCCTCTCCCAGCCCGAAGAGCGCCAAGCTCTAGGCTGACACTGACCGGCCCGGGACCTTGCGCCGTCCCGGGCCGGCTTTTTCAGGCGGGAATGAACTTCAGCGCCACGCCGTTGTTGCAGTAACGCAGGCCGGTCGGGCGCGGCCCGTCGTTGAAGACGTGGCCCTGGTGGCCCAGGCACTGGGCGCATTCGTAGGCCGTACGCGGCACGCCGATCTTGTAGTCGGTCTTGGTGATCAAGGCGCCAGGCAGCGCACGGTAGAAGCTGGGCCAACCCGTCCCGCTCTCGAACTTCGTGTCCGAGCTGAACAGCGGCAGGTCGCAACCGAGGCAGGCGAACGTGCCCTTGCGCTTCTCCTTGAGCAGCGCGCTGGTGCCAGCCCGCTCGGTCCCCTCCTGGCGCAGCACGTCGTAGCTGGCCGGCGGCAGCCGCTTGCGCCAATCGGCGTCGGTCAGCTTGCGGAACGGCGAGTTCGCATAGGCGTCCTTGGCGGCCGCCAGCGAGGTGGTCGGGATCGCGAGGGCGAGGGCGGAAGCCGCGGCCAGGAAACCGCGTCGATCGAGGGACATGGTGCTCATGCTCCTAAGTACGTCGGGCGCCGGCAAAAGGTTACATCCGTTCGACGCGATCGAAAGGCCTGGCTTACAGCCCCTCGCCCTCCGGCAGGCCCAGCATCAGGTTGAGGTTCTGCACCGCAGCGCCCGACGCTCCCTTGCCCAGGTTGTCCAGCAGAGCGACCAGCCGCGCCTGGGTCCCGTCGGCGTTGCCGAAGACGAACAGGCGCATCTTGTTGGTGCCGTTCAGCGCCTCAGGGTCAAACGCCTGGACATAGCCGCCGGCGCCGGCGCGAGCCTTCTGCAGTTCGGCGCACTCGGCCCCGCTGGCGACCTCGACAAACGTCTCGCCGGCATAGGCTGCTTCCAGCGCCACGTGCAGGTCCGCTGGCGACGGTTTGCCCGGCAGGGCCCACAGCTGCAGCGGAACCTCGACAAGCATGCCCTGCGCAAAGCGGCCAACGGACGGGGCGAACACCGGCGGATGCGCGATGCCGGTATGCAGCCGCATCTCGCCCAGGTGCTTGTGCGCCAGGGTCAGGCCATAGGCGCGGAAGGCGTCGTTCGTCCCGGCCGGCGGCGCCTGTCCCTCGAACTCGGCGATCAACCCCTTCCCGCCCCCGGAGTAACCCGAGATGGCGTTCACCGTCAGCGGGAAGTCGGCGGGGATCAGCCCAGCGGCCACCAGCGGGCGCACCAAGCTGATGAAGCCGGTCGGATAACAGCCGGGGTTCGACACCCGGGTCGCGCTCCGGATCTCGTCGCGCTGGGTCGGCGACATCTCGGCGAAGCCGTAGGCCCAGCCCGGCGCGATCCGGAACGCCGTCGAGGCGTCGACCACCTTCACGGTGTTGGACGTGATCATCGACACCGCCTCGCGCGAAGCATCGTCCGGCAGGCACAGGACGACCGCGTCGGCGGCGTTCAGCAGCTCGGCGCGGGCATCGGCGTCCTTGCGGCGCGCCGGATCGATCGAGAGCACCTCAAGATCCGAACGCTGGGCCAGCCGATCCCGGATCTGGAGGCCCGTGGTGCCGGCTTCGCCGTCGATGAAGATGGTGTGGGTCATGACGCGGCTTCCATCAGGAAGAAGGACAAAGAAAAAGGGCGCCTCGGTTTCCCGAAGCGCCCTGATCCGTAAACGCGAGTAATCGCTGCGCGGATTAGCGCTTCGAGAACTGGAAGCTGCGTCGGGCCTTCGCCTTGCCGTACTTCTTCCGCTCGACGACGCGCGGGTCGCGGGTCAGCAGGCCGTGCGGCTTCAGCACGGCGCGCAGGCCGGGCTCGTAGTAGGTCAGAGCCTTCGAGATGGCGTGACGAATGGCGCCCGCCTGACCGGAGAGGCCCGAGCCTTCCACGGTGGCGATCACGTCGAACTGGCCGACGCGGTCGGTCAGTTGCGTGGGTTGGGCGATCATCATGCGCAGCACGGGACGGGCGAAGTAAACTTCCTGGTCGCGGCCGTTGATGGTGATCTTGCCGGTGCCCGGCTTGATCCACACGCGGGCGACGGCGTTCTTCCGCTTGCCGGTGGCGTACGAGCGGCCTTGCGCGTCGATCTTGGGCTCGCGGACGATGTTCTCTTCCGCTTGCGTGCCCAGACCCTTCAGGGCGTCGAAGCCAGTGGCTTCGGTCGTGGTGGCTTCGCTCATTACGCGCTCCGCACGTTCTTGGCGTTCAGCTCGGCGAACGCGATGGTCTCGGGGTTCTGCGCGGCGTGCGGATGCTCACCGGTGTTGTAGATGCGCAGGTGCGTCATCTGCTTGCGGGCCAGCGGGCTTTCCTTGGGCAGCATGCGCTCGACGGCCTTTTCCAGGACCCGCTCGGGATACTTGCCGGCCAGGATCTGCGCCGGGGTGCGTTGCTTCACGCCGCCCGGGTGGCCCGTGTGCCAGTAGTAGATCTCGTCCGTCGCCTTCTTGCCGGTGAACTTCACCTTGTCGGCGTTCACGACGACGACGAAGTCGCCGCAATCGACGTGCGGGGTGTAATCAGCGCGATGCTTGCCGCGAAGACGCATGGCGATGAACGAAGCCAGACGGCCGACAACGGCGTCCTGGGCGTCGATCACGATCCACTTCTTCTCGACCTCGGCGGGCTTCAGCGAAGCCGTAGTGCTCTTCAGCATGAGGGACGATCCAATAGACTTAGCGGAGGCGCTGGAGGCGTCCCCGACGTGAGGCGCGGCATATGCCGGGCGAAAACCTTAAAGTCAACAGCGGAAACGTCGCGCATTTTGCTGAAAATGACGCGATTTCAGTACGTTAGGTATTGCGGTAATATAATACCGCGACTTTCTTCGTCTCAGACCCGCCGCACGCGCCACCCGAACGCCACGGCCAGGCTCAGGACCAGCGCCGCCACCAGCTGGTGCACGATGCTCATGCCGACCGGCGCACGCATCATCAGCGTGCCGATGCCCAGCAGCGCCTGGAACACCACGGCCCCCGCCACCGCAACGCCCAGCAGCTTGGATTCGCGGGCCAGATAGCTCGACCGCCAGGCCGCGATCCCCAGGGCCAACGCCACGATCGTCAGCAGATAGGCGACCAAGCGGTGATGCAGTTGCACCGCACCCTGCACGTGCGCCAGCGTCGCCCAGAGGCTGGCGCCCGAGCCATAGTCATCCGGGACCAGGGCCCCGTTCATCAGCGGCCAGTCGTTATAGACCAGTCCGGCGTCGTTCCCGGCCACCAAGGCGCCCAGCAGGATCTGAACATAGATCAAGCCGATGAGGATCGACGCGCGCCGGCCCCACGGACTGGGCAAGGTCTGGCGCGCCGCCCCGGCCCAGGCGTCCAGCGCCGTCCAGAGCAAGAGGCCCAGCAGCGCAAAGGCCAGGCCCAGGTGGACCATCAGCCGCTCGGGCGCCACCGAGACCCGCTCGACCAGGCCACTCGACACCATCCACCAGCCGACGGCACCCTGAAGCCCACCCAGCACGAAGATGCCGCCCAGCCGCAGGAACAGCCGTCGCGGCAGGTCGCGGCGGATGGCGAACACCACGAACGGGACGAAGAACACGACGCCAAGCAACCGCCCGAGAAGCCGGTGCGCCCATTCCCACCAATAGATCGACTTGAACGCCGACAGGCTCATGCCGGCGTTAAGCTGGCTGTACTGCGGGATCTGCTTGTAGAGGCCGAACTCGCGCTGCCAGTCCGCGTCGCTCAGCGGTGGGATGGCGCCGGTCACCGGTTTCCACTGGGTGATCGACAGGCCGGAGTCGGTCAGGCGCGTCGCGCCGCCGACGATCACCATCGCCAGCACCATTACGGCGACCACCAGCAGCCAGATCGCCACGGGCTTTGAACGGTCGGAACGCAGGAACGAAGTCATCGTGGGGCGGTGGCGCAGTTTCTAGGCCGAACTTTGGCGGGCTCTCTAGCCGTCTTCCGCCTTGGCCTCCAGCGCTCTATGACGCGGCCATGTCTCCCCGCCTGCGCAAGTTCATCGGCCTGATCGGCATCCTGGCGTTCTGCGCCTTCTACATCTTCGTGGTGGCGACGTTGGGCGACTACCTGCCCGACCACTGGGCCGTGCGGCTGGTCTACTACGCCGTGGCGGGCACGTTCTGGGGCGTGCCGCTATTTCCGCTGATCCGGTGGATGAACCGTGAGCCGGGGCCGCGGGCTTAGGACCTAAGGCTTCGCGCGACGCCCAAACTCCACTTGAAAGCGCCAGATCCCATCGTCCGGCGCGGCCCCTTCGGGAGCGGGGCCGGCGACCATCCAGCCTTGCTCGGCCATCTTCAATGCCGCAAAGCCGAAGCCGTATTCCGGCCGGAGCACGTCAGCAACTTCGCACTCGCGTAGCTGTCCCGCCTCCCCAACCCGGCAATCGACCAACGCTACAGACGTCACACCTTCGCGGGCGGCGCGGTCCGGAAAGTACGGGCCAGCGGGTCCGTATCGCGCATAAGCCGAGCTCTTCTTGAAGACCGCGCTACGCATCGGAGGCGTCGGGAGGGCGGGAATGAAGCGCAATGGAACCACGGCGCCGCCAGGCTGCAGCGCGACGGACCCGGTGCACGGTGGCGTTCCCTTGACCTTGTCGACCACGGTCAACGCAGCCACGCCAAAGCCCAAACCGGCCGGCTCTTCACTTGCGACGGCGCAGTTGACCATGTCGCCCCTCTTGGTCGACTGGCAGCGTAGAACCGCGCGGCCGGCTACCCGCGCCTTCAAGGCTGCAGGGGGATACGCCGCCGCGAGTTCGGCCTGCGTCGGGACTTGGACCCAGCCTGGAGGCTGACAGACTTCGCCGCGGGCAGCTGAGGCTCCTGAGAGAAGGAGAGCAAAGGCCGAAATGAACTTTCCCGTTGCTCTCATCAACGCTTCCGCTAGAAGACGCGCCTCGCCGCCTGGCCCTTCGGAGCGTGGCGCAGCTTGGTAGCGCACTTGACTGGGGGTCAAGGGGTCGCAGGTTCAAATCCTGTCGCTCCGACCAGCGGCCGGCGGCGAGATTTTTCCTCCACGACCCCGTCGCGTCCTAGGCCAGCGCCGACCGGTGCCGGGCTCGAAGCGCTGCGCCCACGCCGCCAAAGCCCAGCAGCATCAGCGCCCAGACGCCCGGTTCCGGGACCTCGCGCGCGTCGGTCGAATAGATGCGGAAGGCCGAGCCCGGCGCGCCGGGAGCCGGATAGTAGCCGCCGGGCGGTCCGATGGCTTCCCGCAGCGGATCGGGCACGAAGTACGGCATGAAGCCGAACAGTGTGTCGGTGGGGCGGACCTCGAACGCGATCCAGTAGGCGCCCGCGCCCAAGAGCCAGTTCAGGCCGTCGGTTCCGATGTACCCCGAGCCGGGCCCGCCGTCCGAGAGCGCGACGGTATGGATCTGAGACCCGGGGACCCAGTGGTTCGGGCCTGGGCCGTCCTTGTAGAGGGTGATGTGGTAGGTGCTGTCCCCGCCCCCGTACCGCGCCACCCAGCCTTCGACGCCGGTGATCGTATCGGTCTCTGAGAGCGTGAACCTCGCTGCGATGCTCTGCGATGGAAACCCGGGAATCGCGTTGGGACCGAGAAGCGTGTAGCCGCCGTTCACGTAGGTCGGATCGCCCGTGTCGACGATCAGGCCGGCGGCAGCGGGCCCGGCGCCCAATGCAAGAGCGGCGGCCAGGCCCGCGAACGGGATGGCGCATGTCGTGGGAAGGTTAATCATCGGTATGCAAGCCCCTGTTGTGGCGCTTGAAACGCTAAGGCGCGCGCGACCTCGGCGAAATTGGACTGAAGTCGTAGGACTAAGGACCTAGGCGGTCGCCCATTTTGGGTAGCGCCGTTATGCCATGTCCGAAATGTCGCACGGCCAAGCGCGCGTTGGCCTCGTAGATGCAAGGGAGCGGTTCACACCCGCCGTCTGTCTCTTCGAGGACCAGCCATGTTCCGTCGCACGCTCACCGCCGCTGTCGCCGTCACCGCCCTCTCGGCCGTGGCCGCGCCGTCTCATGCCGGTGTGAACCTGCTGGTGAACGGCGGCTTCGAGGCCAGTCAACTGGGCGCGGGCCAATACGACTATCCCTTCGGCACGCAGGACGGCTGGTACTACTGGGGCTCGGCCATCGTGAACGGCGAGGACGGCAGCGCCTGGTGGCCCAACGGCGACAAGCCCGCCGGCCAGGAAGGCGACAAGTTCGCCGCCCTGCAGACCACGAGCGTCATCGCCCAGAATTTCGCGATCGGGGCCACCAGCCTGACGCTGAGCTGGCTGGACGCGGGCCGGCCATTCTCGTGGGGCGGCTGCTGCAACGGCGATCAGACCTATCAGGTCCTGCTCTACAACTACGACACCGCGGCCGCCACGACGGTCGGCCAGTACTCGACCCTCAGCGGCCAGGCGTTCGGGCGCCACACGGCCACTGTCGGCGGCCTTGCCGCAGGCAACTATGCGCTGGTGTTCCAGGGTCTGAGTTCGGACCGCGACGAGACGGCGTTCATCGACGATGTCTCGGCGGTGGCCGTGCCGGAGCCCGCCACCTGGGCGCTGATGATCATGGGCTTCGGCCTGACGGGCGCCACGCTGCGCCGCCGTCAGCGCGCCCTGGCCCGCGTTCGGGCCTAGTCCTTCAGTAGGCCATCCAGGCGGGCCTTGGCGGTCTCGAGGTCACGCAGCGCCTCGAGCAAGGCCGAGGTGTCGCCCTTGGGCGTCGCTGCCGGCTTTTCTGCGGGCGGCGGTGCGCTGGCGGACGGAACAACGCCCTCGCCTGCCGCCACCAGATGCTTCAGCCCCTGCTCGCGGTGCAGCTTCTGGACGCCCTTGATGGTGTAGCCCTGATCGTGGAGCAGTCGACGCACGCCGTGCAGCACCGCGATGTCGGCGGGGCGATAGAAGCGGCGCCCGCCGGCCCGCTTCATCGGCTTGATGAAGCTGAACTTGGTTTCCCAGAACCGCAGCACATGCTGGGGCACATGAAGCTCATCCGCCGCTTCGGAGATCGTGCGGAAGGCTTCGGGCCCCTTGGCCATGGGCCTTATCCGGCCATTACCGAGCGAGGGCTCGGTCGACACGCGCCTTCATGACCTGCGAGGCGCGGAAGCCGATGACACGGCGCGGATCGATGGCGGCCGGCTCACCGGTCTTGGGGTTGCGACCCATGCGAGCGCGCTTGGCGCGGACCTGGAAGACGCCGAAACCGGACAGCTTGACCTGCTCGCCACGCTCCAGCGCCTGGCACATCAACTCAAGGACCCGTTCGACCAGTTCCGAGCAATCCTGACGGGTGAGACCAACCTGCTCGTGCACCGACTCGCACAGGTCGGCCCGCGTCACCGTCGCGCCCTTCATAATCGCACTGGTCCCCACCGACATGTCGTTCATGCGTCTTGATTGTCCTATTGCCACAAAGACTTCAAGTCACGCTTTACAGCTTAAGCCTAACTGGGCGTCAAAGGCGCAAGACGCAGGCGCCCCACGTTAGTCCCCCGCCCATGGCTTCGAGCAGGAGCAGTTGGCCCAGCTTGATGCGACCGTCCTTCACGCCCTGGTCCAGCGCAAGAGGAATCGAGGCGGCCGAAGTGTTCGCGTGTTCGGCGACAGTCGAAATGACCTTGCTTTCTTCGATGCCCAGCCGCTTGGCCACGCCCTCGAGAATCCGCTGGTTGGCCTGGTGCGGAATGAACCAGTCCACGCTGGCCACCTCGACGCCCGCATCCTCTGCGGCCGCGCGCACGGCCTCGGAGATGTTCACCACGGCGTGACGGAAGACCTGGTTTCCCTGCATCCGCAGGTAACCGGTCTGGCGGTTGGTCGAGACCCCGCCGTCGACGTACAGCAACTCCTGCTTCGTGCCGTCCGCCCGCAAGGCGAAACCCAGGAGCCCCCGGTCGTCGGTGGTCCCGGCGCCCTCACCAGGCTCGACCACGACGGCCCCGGCGCCGTCGCCGAACAGCACGCAGGTGCCACGGTCCGTCCAGTCCATCAGGCGCGTCATCGTCTCGGCGCCAATCACCAGGGCGCACTTGGCGCGCCCACGGGCCACGAAGCCGTCGGCGGTCGACAGGGCATAGACGAAGCCCGAGCACACCGCCTGGACGTCGAAGGCGATGCCGATCGGACACCCCAGCTTGCGCTGCACGATGGTGGCGACGGCCGGGAACGTCAGGTCGGGGGTGGTGGTGGCGACGATGATCAGGTCGACGTCGTCCGGCGTGCGGCCTGCGGCCTCCAGCGCCCGGCGTGCGGCCTGGACCGCCAGGTCCGAGACCGGCTGGTCGTCGGCGGCCTGGCGACGCTGGCGGATCCCCGTGCGTTCGCGGATCCACTCGTCGGACGTGTCGACCACCTTGGCGAGTTCGTCGTTGGTGACGATCCGGTCGGGGAGGTAGCCGCCGACGCCGGTGACTACGGAACGCAGGACTTTGGACAATTCAGGCGGCTCCGTCCGCGGGTGCGGGGTTCGCCGGCGCAAGGGCGGCGGGAAGCCGCCTCATATTCCGTTCGATCTCTGAGGCAAACCCGCTTTGCGCCAGATCAGCAGCCGCGCGGATCGCCTTGGCGAAGTCGCGCGTGTCCGCGCCGCCGTGACATTTCAGGACCAGGCCGTTCAGGCCAAGGAACGGCGCGGTCGGCGGCGGGCTCATTTTCTCGCGGAACCGCAACAGCGACGGGCGGGCCAGCATCGCGCCCAGGCTGGTGACCGCGCCCGAGGTCAGGGCGGCGCGTAGCTCGGCGTACATGAAGCGCGCGGCGCCCTCCATCGCCTTCAAGGCGACGTTGCCCGTAAAGCCGTCCGTGACAACCACGTCCACCACCCCCTTGGTGATGTCGTCGCCTTCGACGAAGCCCTTGTAATCCAGGTCGATGTTGCCCTCGCGGAGGATCCGATGAGCCTCGCGGACTTCCTCGTGGCCCTTCATCTCCTCGGAGCCGACATTGAGCAGACCGACGGTGGGGCGCGCCACGCCGTGGGCGGCGCGGTGATAGGCCTCGCCCATGATGGCGAACTCCACCAGGCGCTCGGCGTCGCAGTCGACGTTCGCGCCGACGTCCAGGAAGGTGGTGACGCCGCGTGGATGGGGCATCGAGGCCCCCAACGCCGGCCGCTCCAGATCAACGCTCATGCGCAGGATCAGTTTGGAGATCGCCATGAGGGCGCCGGTGTTGCCGGCCGACAGGGCGATACCCGCCTGCCCCTCGCGGATCGCTTCGACGCAGGCCCACATCGAGGTGCCCTTGCCGCGGCGCAGGGCCTGGGCCGGCTTCTCGTCCATGGCGATCACGCGCTCGGCATGACGCACCTCGACGCGGCCCTCGGGGACTTTGCAGCGCGCCATTTCGGCGCGGATCGCGGTCTCGTCGCCATGGATCAGCAGCCGCGTTTCGGCGGGCAATTCCGCGAGGGCGGCGGCGCAAGCCGGCACGATGACAGCCGGCCCGTGGTCGCCGCCCATGGCGTCGACGGAAATCACCAGGGATTGGGTCAAATTGAGCGCTTTCGTCCCCTAGCGACCGGCGGAGCCGATAGCGGTGTTCAGGATTGGCCGTTCTCTACGCCGAACCGTTCCCCACATCGACTGGGAAAGGCTCGCGAACCGGGATTCGCGGTTCGACCTTACTCCCGCCCATCGCAGACTGAAAACTAGGGCTTTGGTTCCGTGAGCTTCTTCAGCGCGGCGAAGGGAGAGGTCTCCTCCTCCGGCGGCTGATAGTCGAAGGTCGCGCCGGGCTTGCGCGGGAACGGATCGATCTCCAGCGCCAGGTGCTCGACGACATAGGCGGTCACGTCGATCGTATCGGTCTCGAGGACGTCCGGCGCGTCGGGCGCTTCCGAATCCAGCTCAACTTCGCCGGGCTCAGGGGTTGCGGCGTGCGCGCTACCCGCAGGCACCAGCCGCAGGTCGATGTCACCCTCAAGCGGCTGTTCGAAGTTCTCAAGGGAGACGCCGCACACCTGTTCGACCACGGCGTCGAACCGTCCGGTCAGCTCCGCCCCGTCGAGCCACGGCTTGACGGTCACCCGGGCGGTGAAGGCAGGCAGGCTCCGGAGGCCCAGCTGCTTGGCCACCGCCGTGCGCTCGGCCTCGTTGGGCTCGAGCGTCAACCGTACCGGCCCGCGGGCCAGCTCGTGCAACTTGACCGGCTTGCCCCAGCTCACAGCGCGCTCCAGGTGACCTCGCCGGCGTTCAACCGGTCCAGATCCTGGGCTGCCAAGGTCTCGCGCTGCGCGACCACATACGCCGCCAGCTGCGGCGCGTAGGCTTCGTCAGCCTTGGCGTAGACGGTCCGGGCCAAAAGCGCTTCCAGCGCCGCGCGATCCGGCAACGCCGCCAGCGCCGCTTCGAACGCGTGAACACGCCCGTAGAACGCCTCGCCCAGCTTTCGCATCCGCTTGCCCACCGACAGGTCTCCGACGCCCAGCTCGCGCAGCCCGTGGTCCAGCGCGCTCAGATAGGTGTCGAACAGGACCTGCGCCGTGTCGGCGGCCTGGGCCCCCTGCCCCTTAAGTCGCTCCAGCAGCAGATAGGTGTGCAGGCTGTAAAGCTCGAAGCGGCCTTCGGGCGTGTCCGGCGCGCCAAGGTCAGCGTAGAGCGCCGGCGTCCGCGACTGGGCGACCACGCGCGCATACAGTTCCTGTGCTGCGACCTGCGTCGGTCTTGGCTTGAACAGTCGCTTGAGCATGGAACGGCCTCGATTTCGCCCGAACCCCGGACTAAAGCCGGCATTGAACTAAGGGGCGGCCGGCGATAGGTCAAAGGCTCTCGCCCGATTGGCGTCCAGAAACGAGTCCTGATGTCCCGCAAAGCCGCCCTCGCCGCTCTCGCCGCCGTCACCCTGGCGGGCGCCGGGCTTTCGGCGTGCTCGCCGATCACCAGCTATTCCGGTTTCCAGGCGATCGACAGCGATCCCAAGGATGTGAAGGTCGGCACGGACACCAAGTCCACCGTCCGCGCCAAGCTGGGCTCGCCCTCGGTGCAGTCCACCTTCGATCCCAACGTCTGGTTCTACGTGAACCAGGTGAAGGAGCGCGTGGCGTTCCGGAAGCCCCGTGTCACGTCGCGCAATGTCACCGCCATCCAGTTCAACAAGGACAGCGAGATGGTGGAGGCGGTGAACCTCTACACGCTGAAAGACGGCAAGGTGATCGCGTACAACAACCGCGAGACCCCGACCCGCGGCCGCGAGATGACCGTGCTGGAACAGCTGCTGGGCAGCGTGGGCCGCGGCACCATGCTTCCGCAGGACGACGAGGGCGTCCCCGGCAACCGTCCGGGCGACCGGCGCTAACGCGCCCGCGCCACCAAAGAACAAGGCCCCGGAGATCGCTCTCCGGGGCCTCTTTCGTTTCAGCTGTCGGCTGAAGCGCTGGTCTAGTGCGCGGCCAGCACCGCCAGCAGGAGCAGGGCCACGATGTTCGTGATCTTGATCATGGGGTTCACGGCCGGACCCGAGGTATCCTTGTAGGGGTCGCCGACGGTGTCACCGGTGACGGCGGCCTTGTGAGCCTCCGACCCCTTGCCGTGCTTCACGCCATCCGAGTCTGTGAAGCCTTCCTCGATCACCTTCTTGGCGTTGTCCCAGGCGCCGCCGCCGCTGGTCATCGAGATGGCGACGAACAGGCCGGTGACGATCACCCCCATCAGCATGGCGCCGACGCTGGCGAAGGCGTCGACCTTGCCGGCGATGGCGTTGATGGCGAAGAACAGCACCACGGGCGACACGACCGGCAGCAGCGAGGGGACGATCATCTCCTTGATCGCCGCCTTGGTGAGGATGTCGACGGCGCGGCCGTATTCGGGCTTCACCTCGCCGGTCATGATGCCCGGGTTCTCCCGGAACTGACGGCGGACCTCGACCACGACCGATTGCGCGGCGCGGCCCACGGCGGTCATCGACATGCCGCCGAACAGGAACGGCAGCAGGCCGCCGAACAGCAGGCCGACCACGACGTACGGATTAGACAGGTCGAAAGCCACCGCGCCCAGGCCGTCGAAGAACGACCCCGGCGCCGCGTTGGCGGCGAAGTACTTCAGGTCCTCGGTATAGGCCGCGAAGAGCACCAGGGCGCCCAGGCCGGCCGAACCGATGGCGTAGCCCTTGGTCACCGCCTTGGTGGTGTTGCCGACGGCGTCCAGCGCGTCGGTGGTCACGCGGACCTCCGGCGGCAGGCCGGCCATCTCCGCGATGCCGCCGGCGTTGTCCGTCACCGGGCCGAAGGCGTCCAGGGCGACCACGAACCCGGCCAGCGACAGCATGGCGGTCGTGGCGATGGCGATGCCGAAGAGGCCCGCCAGGTTATAGGTCACGATGATGCCGACGATGATCACGATCGCGGGCGCCGCGCAGGCCTCCAGCGACATGGCCAGGCCCTGGATCACGTTGGTGCCGTGCCCGGAGACCGAGGCCTGAGCGACCGACTTCACCGGCCGGAAGTTGGTGCCGGTATAGTACTCGGTGATCATCACGATCAGCGCGGTGATCGCCAGACCCGCGAGCGAGCAATAGAACAGCGACATGGCGTTGAACGTCTTGTCGCCCACCGTCAGATCGCCCGTCACAAGCGCCGGGATCAGGAAGTAGAGCGCGATCGCCGACAGCACGCCGGTGACGATCAGGCCCTGATACAGCGCGCCCATGATCGAGCCGGACTTGCCCAGCCGGACCGCGAAGGTGCCGATGATCGAGGTGATGATGCAGACGCCGCAAATGGCGAGCGGCAGCAGCATGATGTTCCCCAGCAGCGCCGTGCCGCCGAAGAAGATCGCCGCCAGGACCATGGTGGCGACCGTGGTCACCGCATAGGTCTCGAACAGGTCGGCCGCCATGCCGGCGCAGTCGCCGACGTTGTCGCCCACGTTGTCGGCGATGGTGGCCGCGTTGCGGGGGTCATCCTCTGGGATGCCGGCCTCGACCTTGCCCACCATGTCGCCGCCGACGTCGGCGCCCTTGGTGAAGATCCCGCCGCCGAGGCGGGCGAAGATGGAAATCAGCGAGGCGCCGAAGCCCAGCGAGACTAGGCCGTCGATCACGTGGCGATCCGACGGTTGCAGGCCTTGGGGACCCGTGAGGAAGGCGTAGTAGCCCGCGACGCCGATCAGCGCGAAGCCGGCGACCAGCAGACCGGTGATGGCCCCAGAGGTGAAGGCCAGCTTCAGACCCTTGCCGAGGCCCTCCGACGAAGCCTGCGCGGTCCGCACGTTGGCGCGCACCGAGATCAGCATGCCTGCGAAGCCGGCCGCGCCCGAGAGCACGGCGCCGATCACGAACCCGGCCGCGGAATAGCCGCCGATGAGAAGGAACAGAACGACCAGAACGACCACGCCGACGATGGCGATCGCGGTGTACTGCCGCTTGAGATACGCCTGCGCGCCTTCCTGGATGGCGGCGGCGATCTCCTGCATTCGGGCGTTGCCCGGCGAGGACTTCAGGAGCGAAAGGGTCTGGACGATGCCGTACAGCACCGCCAGCGCTCCTGCGCCGATCACCAACAGTAGAACGGAACTCATAGTCGATAGCCCCTTTGCGATTTGCTCGCGGGGGTTGCCGGCGGCCGCCTCTTGTGGGCGTGCGTCCGGCTAGCTCCCATCCCCCGACGCGTTTCCTCAACCAAGAACCTTCGACGCGCGCAGCTGCGCCGTCGAAAGACCGTGGAGCGTACTCAGGTTTTCAACCGGGGTGCAACCGGCGACGCCGGGGACGCTCACCTAGAGGAAGCGCGGTCAGGCGGCAGGGAAGCCCGTGCGGCGGCGAGACTTCTGCGAGGTGATGACGACTGACCGGATCTGGCCCGGCCCGACGATCGCGGTCGCATCGCGGACCAGGGCGGCCGAAAGGCGCGCCGCATCGACTTGGGTCAGGTCGGCCGGGTTCGTGAACGGCGTGCGATGGCCGGCGCGGACCAGGGCGTCGCGGAAGAAAGGCTCCTTCTCGCGCAGCTTGGCCGCATTGGCGGTGTCGGTCAGGTTGATACGGACCACCACGAACACGTAGTTGACCAGCCGGCCCTTGCTCATGATCGGCATGCCGGTGGGCTGCAGATCGACATACTGGCCGACGTCGCCTTCCTTCTTCTTTTCCTCGGCAGCCTGCGCACTGGTGGCGGCGAGCGTGAGGGCGGCGGCGAGGAGCAGGCGGCGAATCATTCCCACAGCATCGGGCCGACCGGTTGCCGCAAGGTTGAGGCCCGGCCGATCACCGGACGTTGCGTGGCGACGCTCATCGAACGGTGATAGCTTCACTGCAATGACATAAAGGGAGGAGGACGGAGCCATGTCTCCGACCCGTCGCCACGCTACCCTCAGCCTTCTGGCTGTCGGCGGGCTGGCTCTACCGACCAGCCGCGCCCTGGCCCAGGACAGCCCGACGCGCCTCGAACTCACCGACGCCGACGAGCCTCGCACAGAGCTGGGTACGACCCAGAGCAAATACGAGCACCTGCTGGCTCCGGTTCAGATCAACGGCCAGGGCCCCTTCAACTTCCTGCTCGATACGGGCGCCAACGTCAGCTGTGTCTCGCACGCCCTGATGGAGCGGCTGGACCTGAAGTCCAGCGAGACCCAGGCGGTCCATACGGTCGTGGGCGTGCGCCAGCGGCCCGTCGTCCTGTTGGACCACCTGCAGGTCGGGCCGCGCAACCGCCGCAAGGTGAAGGCGCCGGCCCTGCCGATGAAGGGCGAGGACGTCGACGGCGTGCTGGGCGTGGACTGGTTGAAGAACCAGCGGCTTGTCCTGGACTTCAAGGGCAAGCGGATGGAGATCACCCGCTCGCAGGCCGATGAGGCCGAGCCGGGCCGGGTCGTGATCATCCCCGCGCGGCGCAAATACGGTCAGCTGACCATCGTCGACGCCGACCTCGGCGGACGGCGGATCAGCGCCATCATCGACTCCGGCGCCCAGGGCACGCTGTGCAACAGCAAGCTCCGCGACATCGTCCGCGAACAGGAACGGAAGAACGGCAACAGGATCCCGCCGCTGACCTTGGTCGAGATGGAGTCGGTGGCCGGCGAGAAGTTCATCGGCGAGTCTCTGTTCCTGCCGTTCCTGCGTCTTGGCGGCCTGCACCTGGGCAACGTCCAGGTCACCTGCGCGGACATGCATGTCTTCGACATCTGGGACCTGAAGGACACGCCGGCCCTGGTGATCGGCATGGATCTGCTCAGCCAGTTCGAGCAGGTGGCTCTCGACTTCGGCCGCTCGCAGGTGCGGTTCGAGTTCGTCTAGTCCACGTTGCAAAGATCGAGGAACTCGCTCAGCCTTCCGGTGATCTGTGGGGGCTGTACGCATGCGTTGGGTTGTCTTGATCGTCACAGCGAGCCTGCTTGGCTCAAGCGCCGCGGCAGCAGAAGCCCCTTCCCCAATCGATCCTGCGCGCTTGGCCCTTGCTCACGAGCTTGTGGCCGCTACCGGCGGCAAAGCGGCCGTTGAGGCTCGCCTGCGCCAGGTTTTCGGAACTGCATTCACCGCGATGACCAAGGACTGGTCGGCCGACGCACAGACCATGATGGCGGACTTCAACCGAGATCTACAGGACGAGATCGCGGCTATGATCCCCTCAATGCTTGAGACGACCGAGAAGGCATATGCGCGCCATCTCTCGGAGAAGGAACTGCGCGACCTCCTGGCCTGGCAAACGAGCGAGACCGGAAAGTCGGTGGCCTCGAAGCTGCCCTCGATAACGCAGGAGGTGATAGAGGCACAGCTTCCGCTGATGAAGGACATGACGCCTCGCATCATGCGGAAGATGTTCGAGCGAATGTGTCAGCGCAAGGCCTGCACGCCGGAGCAACGCGACGCGATGGAAAAGCGCCTGCGCACCTAGTCCGGGTGATCTTTCGCGCTGGCTGGCGCGATGTGCTTCGGGAACGACTTGCCGATCGGGTCGAACTTGGCGCGGGCGCGCTCGATGCGGCCGCGCATCTCGGCCAGCACCTCCGGATGCAGGCTAGCGACGCTGTAGTTCTCTCCGGGGTCGTTCGACATGTCGAACAGCAGCGGCAGGCGGTCCAGCGGCACGTCGTACGTGCGGTAGTAGGACCTGGCGACCAGCTTCCAGCGATTGGTGCGCACGGCGGCGACGTCGTTGTTGTTGAAGAGCAGGATCTCTTCGTTGGGCGACCCCTCGCCCGTGGTCAGCATGGCCGACACGTCCCGCCCGTCCAGTTCGACCTCCGGAAGCGGCAGGCCCGCCAGGCTCAGGACGGTCGGCAGGAGGTCCAGGTTGCTGGAAAGCCCGTTCGCCACGAGACCGGCCGGGATCCGGCCAGGCTGGCGGGCGACAAAGGGCACGCGATAGCCGCCGTCCCAGGCCGAGCCACCCTTCCGGTCGCGGAACGGGCCGGATGAGCCCTCGAACCACGGCCCGTTGTCCGACGTGAAGATCACCAGGGTGTCGTCGTCGATCCCCAGCGCCTTCAGCCGCTCGATCAGCCGGCCGATGTTGACGTCGATCTCCTCGACCACCTCGCCGTAGGCGCCCGCCGGCGAGCCTGTCAGGTCATCGGGGTTCGGGACCAGCGGGATATGTGGCGCGGTCAGGGCCAGCAGGACGAAGAACGGACGGTCCTTGTTGGCTTCGGCGAAGGCTGTGGTCTGCTCGAAGAAGTTCTGGGTCAGTTTGGCGAAGTCGACCTTGCCGTCCTGCTGGCTGACGGCCTCCCCCTGCCCTTCGAACAGGGACAGCGGCTTCATGTCGTGGCTGTATGGCAGGCCATAGAAGGCGTCGAAGCCGTAGGCGGTCGGCGGCCAGTGCGGCGCGACGTGGCCCAGGTGCCATTTGCCGATGAGGGCGGTGGCGTAATCCGGCTTCAGCGCCTGCGGGATGGTGATCTCCGAGAGCGGCAGGCCGGTGGTGTCCGCGGGCTGGATCACCTCGTGCGCCAGGCCCGAGCGGATGGCGTAGCGGCCGGTCAGCAGGCCGGCTCGCGAGGGGGTGCAGACGTTGGCCGAGGCGTAGAAGTCGGTGAACCGCACCCCCTCGGCCGCCATCCGGTCCAGGTTCGGGGTGCGGATGTGCTTGCCGCCGTCGCAGCCGATGTCGCCGTAGCCCAGGTCATCTGCCAGAATGATGATGATGTTCGGCTGCCGCATGCGCCCTCCCCTGTTTTGCGGGGAGAGTACCCCGGATCAGCCGTGCCGCCAGCCGCCCGCGCCCGCGTCGATCGTCCGGCCCGCGGCCCGCACCTCGACCTCGGAACCCTCCCGCACCTCGCCGATGACGGTGAAGCCGGGTGGCTTCTTCACGCCTGAGGCCATGGTGCAGACCACCTCGTAGTCGTCGCCGCCCGTTCCCAGCCGCAGCAGGCCTGCGCCCACGTCGCCCTGGCCTTCCAGCCAGGTCGCGGCCGCGCCGGACAGCGGTAGCCGGTCCAGGTCGATCAGCAGGCCCACGCCGCTGGCCTCGGCGATGTGTCGGGCGTCGGCGACCAGACCGTCCGAGACGTCGGCCGCAGCGGTCGCATGCCGTCGCAAGGTTTCACGCAGATCCACGCGCGGTTCCGGCAGCCGGTAGCGATAGGCCAGCCGTCCATCGGGATCCTCGATCTCGCCCATCACCGCCGCCAGACCGAGCGTTGCGTCGCCGATCGTCCCGCTGACCAGTAGCTTGTCGCCAGGTCGCGCGCCGGCCCGCCGGACCATGCGGCCGGACGGAACCCAGCCCATAGCCGTCAAGGTGCAGGTGAAGGGCCCCGGAGTCTTGACGGTGTCGCCGCCCAGGAGGTCGATCCCGAAAGCCTCCAAGTCGGCCGACAGGCCCATGACGAAGTATTCGCGATCGCGCTGAGAGAAGCCGTGCGGCCAGGCCACCGCGAGGAAGGCTGCGAACGGCTCGGCCCCCTTGGCCGCAAGGTCCGAGACATTGACCCGCACCAGCTTGCGCGCGACCAGCTCGGGAGCTTCGCCGACCGGAAAATGGACGCCCTCGACGATGGCGTCCTTGGTGACGACGAGATCGAAGCCCGCGCGCTGCGGGATGATCGCTGCGTCGTCCTTGAGCTCGAATGCGCCGGGTGCGCCCCGGGTCAGAGGACGGAAGAGCCGGTCGATCTCGCCGAACTCGTCCAGCCCCGTGGGCGCCGGCTCAGGAGGCTGAGCGGACATCCCGCGCCACGCCATCGAGGGCGCCGTTCACGAAGCCGGGCTCGGTCCCTTCGAAGAAACTCTTGGCCACCTCGACATATTCGTCGATCGCGACCTCGGTCGGCACATCCGGGCGGTTGATCAGCTCATAGGCGCCGGCGCGCAGGATGGCGCGGACGGTGGCGTCCACCCGCTCCAGGCGCCAGTTCTCGGCCAGGCGCTTCACGATTGCAGCGTCCACGCGCTTCTGTTCGGCCACGACGCCCCGCACCAGTTCGGCGAAGAAGTTCTCGTCGGCCGTCGCAAGGGTGTCGTCCTCGCCGTCGACGCCTTCCAGCGCGCGGTCGAAGCGGTGCTCGGTGAACTCGCGGATGACGCTCTCGACGCCGATCGACGAGACCTCCATCTGGTAGAGGGCCTGCACGGCGGCCAGACGCGCGACCGAACGGGACGCGTGGCTGCTCATCGGGCGGCGCCCGACAGCTGGTGCTTCAGCTCGATCATGGTCAGGGCCGCGCGCGCCGCGCCGCCGCCCTTGTCGCCCTCGCTGACGCGCGCACGCGCCCAGGCCTGATCGTCGTCCTCGGTCGTCAGGATGCCGTTGCCGATGCAGAGCTTCTTGTGGACCGTCAGATCCATGATGCCGCGGGCGCTCTCGTTCGAGACGATCTCGAAGTGATAGGTCTCCCCACGGATCACGCAGCCCAGCGCCACAAAGCCGTCGTAGCGCCTGCCAGCCGGGCGGTGGCCGCCCTCCTCGGCAAAGGCGATGGCCCCGGGGATCTCCAGGGCGCCCGGCACGGTGACGACGTCATACTCCGCCCCATAGGCGCTCAACGCCTGGGTCGCGCCTTCGAGAAGGGCGTCGGCCAGGTCGTCGTAGAAGCGTGCTTCCACGATGAGGATGCGGATGGGCTCGTCGCTCATGGGTGGTCCTTCGGTACTTGAGCGGAAGCCTTTAGGCCGTTTCGCGCCAGCGGGCGAGATACCGCGCCAGCATGTCGATCTCCAGATTCACCCGCGAACCCACCTTAAGTGTCCCGAGGGTGGTCACGTCCCACGTGTGCGGGATCAGGTTGACGCCGAAGACGTCGTCCTCGACCTCGTTGACCGTGAGCGACACGCCCTCGACGGTGATCGAACCCTTGGGCGCGATGTAGCGGTGCAGCGGCCGCGGCACGCGGACCTTGACCCGGTGCGAGCCGCCTTCGCTTTCGATGGAGATCACCTCGCCCACCCCGTCCACGTGGCCCGAAACGATGTGGCCGCCCAGCTCGTCGCCGACCTTGGCCGCGCGCTCCAGGTTGACCGGTCGGCCTTCGTGCCAATCCGACAGGGTGGTGAGCGATAGGGTCTCGCCCGAGACCTCCACGGCGAACCAGCCCTCGCCCTTCTCGACGACCGTCAGGCAGCAGCCCGCGTGGCTGATCGAGGCGCCGATATCCACGGTGGATAGATCGAAGGCGGTTTCGACCTCGAACCGGCGGTCGCGGTTGGTGTCGCGGACGGCGCGCACGCGCCCCACGTCAGTGACGATGCCGGTGAACATTCAGCCCCTCGCGTAGCGTTCCCAGAGGTCATCGCCCAACTGGCCGACCTCGACCCGCCGGAAATGGGGCGCCTCGGCCAGCGCTGCAACCGCCAGCGCGCCGACGCCGGGCCGGCCCTCGCCGCCGATGATGATCGGCGCGCGGAACCACTCCAGCGCATCGACCAGGCCGCAGCGCAGGAAACTGCCGGCCACCTGGCCGCCACCCTCGACGAACAGGTCCACCAGGCCCTCGGCGGCCAGCGCCTCGACCACGCCCCTCAGCTCGGGCCGATCCTCGCCGACCGTACGGACTGTCAGGACCTTTACACCCGCCGCGACCAGGGCCGGGTTCGCCGCATCGGCGGCCACCACATAGGTCGGAATCTCGCGGGCGGTCGTCACCAGCTTGCAGTCCACGGTCAGGCGCTGGCGGCTGTCCAGAACCACCCGGGCCGGCTGGCGGCCCTCGTAGCCCGGCAGGCGGACGGTCAGCTCGGGATCGTCGGCAAGGGCGGTCTCGATCCCGACCAACACCGCGTCGTGGGCGGCGCGCAGGCGGTGCACCTGCTCGCGGCTCTGCGGTCCGGTGATCCAGCGGCTCTCGCCGGCCGCCGTGGCGATCCGGCCGTCGAGCGACGTGGCCAGCTTGAGGGTGACGCTCATCCTCTTGTCATATGGGCCGCACGGCGCGGGCGCCAGCGGATGAACGCGGCAAGCCTCCCCAGATCGGGGCGCTGCGCCGGGCGTTAGCCGGCCGCACCGCGGGCCAGTCCGAAACGGACCAGCTGGATCACCTGGAACAGCCCGGTCACCGTCGACGGCTTTTCCAGCACGGCCAGGGCCTGGGTGAAGCTGGCCGGGATCGCCTCCGGGTTCGAGGTATGGAAGACGACCGAGATTCCTTGTTCGGCCAAAAAGGCCGCGATGGCCGGTCCGGTCGGCCCGTCCGCCAGATTCACGTCCACAAAGGCCAGGTCGATGCCGGTGAGCGACAGGCCGCGCACGCCGGCGGCGTCCGAGGCCTCGGCGACGACCTCCTCGCCCAGACCTTCCAACGCGACCTTGAGCGCGAGGGCGATGAGGGGATGATCCTCGACCACGAGGATGCGCAGCGGCTTGGCGGGCGAATGTGTGAGCATGACGGATCAGCGCCCGCGAACGGGCGTGCGATGGCGTCGGCGCATCGCCCGGTCAGGCGGCGCGTCGGCTGGGTTGATGGGAAGAACGCCGGCTTCAGGCCGCCGGCGGAGCGGCGGATCTCAAGGCCCGGCGAAGGGCGAACGTCGAACTTGCGGCATAGGTAGGTGTCCGAGCTTGGCCGCGCCACCCCGGGATAACGGTGGTCGCCAGTCGCTCAGGTAGGTATGCGCCGGGCGTTCCGGAAATGAATTGTTCGACTGGTGATCAGTCGGAAATGGAATAGCCCGGCGCGGCCGGTTCGCCCATGTCCCGCATGACCTCCAGCCAGGCTCGGGCCGCGTGCGAAAGAAAGCCGCCGGCCCGCCAGATCATGGTGGTGTGATAGTCGACCGGCGGATCGTCGACCGGCACATAGACCACGGACGGATGCGGCCAGGCGCCGACCGCGACGCTGGGCAGGAAGGCCACGCCCACGCCCGCCCCCACCAGTTCGATGATGAAATCCAGCTGCCCGCTGCGCGCGACGACCTCGGGCTCGAAGCCGAGGCCACGGCATTGGTCCAGCACGATCTTGCTCAGGGCGAAGCCTTCGTTGAACAGGATGAAGGGCTGGTCGCGAAGCTCCGCGAGCTTGACCTTGGCCTTCTGCGCCAGTGGACTGTCTCCGCCTACGGCCACCACCAGCTGGTCCTGCCGAACGTCCTGGCGTTCGAAGGCCTCGTCGTCGATCGGTAGCAGGGCTGCCGCCATCTCGATTTCGCCGGACAGCAGCAGTTGCTGAAGGCGCTCGGCGCCGTGCTCCGTCAGCCGGATCTCGATCAGGGGGTGGCGGCGCCGATAGGCGGCAAAGTACGGCGCGAACACTCTGCCGCTGCTGACCGGCGGCAGGCCCAGGCGCAGCGTGCCGCGCTTCAGATCCCGCAGCTCGTCCAGTTCGCCCAGCAGGTCGTCGCGCTCGGCCAGCATCTTAAGCGCGCGTTGAAAGACCACGTCGCCGGCCGTCGTCAGCGTCACCTCATGGCCGACGCGGTTGAGCAACGGCATGCCGATCTCGTCCTCGAGCTGCTTCACCGCCTTGCTGACCGTCGATTGGGTGGCGAAGACGGTCTTCGCGGCCTGGGTGAACCCGCCCTGTCGGACGACCTCCACGAAGGCGCGAAGTGTCCGAAGGTCCATGGCGTGGCCCGCCTACCGGTCCTCGGCACCCTCGCTCAGCCCCTCTTCCCCGAGGAAGCGGGCGAAGTCGTCGGTTTCCTTGAAGTCGCGATAGACCGAGGCGTAGCGGACGTAGGCCACGTCATCCAGCTGCTTCAGGTGCTTCATGATCAGCTCGCCGATCGTGGAGGACTGCAGCTCGGTCTCGCCCATGCTCTCGAGCTGGCGGACAATGGTGGAGATCATGCGCTCCACGCGCTCCGGCTCGACCGGACGCTTGCGCAGGGCCACCGAGAGCGAGCGGGCCAGCTTGTCCCGGTCGAACGGCGCCCGGCGGCCCGAGCGCTTCAGGATCGTCAGCTCGCGCAGCTGCACGCGCTCGAAGGTCGTGAAGCGGCCCTCACAGGCGGGGCACAGCCGGCGACGACGGATCGCCGCGCCGTCTTCAGACGGTCGGCTGTCCTTCACCTGAGTTTCGTCGTGGCCGCAGAACGGGCAGCGCATATCTAGCCCCCTATCCGGCCACTTAACGCTATTAGGCGTATATGGGGAAGCGTTTGGTCAGCGCCACGACTTCGCCGCGCACCTTCTGTTCCACGGCCGTAGAGTCCTCGCCGGTCGAAACCGCATCCAGGACTTCGCCCATCCACTTGCCGACCTGGCGGAACTCTGCCGGGCCGAAGCCGCGGGTCGTGCCGGCCGGCGTGCCGACGCGCAGGCCCGAGGTCTGCATCGGGGGCAGCGGATCGCCCGGGATCGAATTCTTGTTGGTGGTGATGCCGGCGCGCTCCAGGGCGATCTCGGCCTGGGCGCCCGAGACGTTCTTGGGCGTCAGGTCCACCAGCATCAGGTGGCTGTCGGTGCCGTTGGAGACGATCTTGAAGCCCACGCTCTGCAGGCTGTCGGCCAGGGCGCGGGCGTTCTCGATCACCTGCTTCGCATAGGTCTTGAAGCTGGGCTGCAGCGCCTCGCCGAACGCCACCGCCTTGCCGGCGATCACGTGCATCAGCGGGCCGCCCTGCAGGCCGGGGAAGACCGCGCTGTTGATCTTGGTCGCCAGCTTCTTGTCGTTGGTCAGGATCAGACCGCCACGAGGTCCGCGCAGGGTCTTGTGCGTGGTCGTGGTGACGATGTGGGCGTGCGGGAACGGGTTCGGATATTCGCCCGCCACGATCAGCCCGGCATAGTGGGCCACGTCGCACATCAGGACCGCCCCCACCTCATCGGCGATCTCGCGGAACTTCTTGAAGTCGATCTGGCGGGAATAGGCCGAGCCGCCGGCGATGATCACCTTCGGGTTGTTGGCCTTCGCGACCTCGTAGGCCTCGTCGTAGTCGATCAGGTGATCCTGGGCGCGCACGCCGTAGGCCACGGGGCTGAACCACTTGCCCGACTGGTTGACGCTCTTGCCGTGCGTCAGGTGGCCGCCGTGATCCAGGTTCATGCCCATGAACGTGTCGCCCGGCGTCATGGTGACCATGAACACCGCCTGGTTCGCCTGGCTGCCCGAGTGCGGCTGGACGTTGGCGTACTCGCAGCCGAACAGCTGCTTGGCGCGCTCGATCGCCAGGGTCTCGACCTCGTCGACGACTTCACAGCCGCCGTAGTAGCGCTTGCCCGGATAGCCTTCGGCGTACTTGTTGGTCAGGACCGAGCCCTGGGCGTCCAGAACCGCCTGGGAGACGATGTTCTCGGAGGCGATCAGCTCGATCTGTTCCTGCTGGCGCGTCAGCTCGGCCCCGAGGATGGCGGCGACAGCCGGATCCGCCTGGCCGACGCCGGCCTTGAAGAAGTCTTCGGTCGAGGGCTGGGCGGGCACGTGCAGGTTCAAGGGCAAGACCTTTCGTCTGGCCGCCAATGTCTGGGCGCGAGTCTGGCGGCGGAGGCGCCTCCTTTACTCCTTAACCCCCGCCCCTCCAACCGCACGGCGCCGCAGTATTTCTGGAACCCTTCGCAGCCTCCGGGCGTTCTCCGGCAAAGGCCGGAACGCGCCATCTTCGTTCACGGTCGTCTCAGCGTGTCGAGAAGAGGTGTTTATGAGCGTAGGACCCGATTCCGAGGGCCCCTCGGGCGAAGACCTGATGCGCCTGGGCGCGGGGATCGTCTCCGCCTACGTGAGCCGAAATGCCGTCACGGCCGACGCCGTGCCCGACATCATCCGCACGGTTCACCAAGCCCTGACCCAGCTGACGGGCGCGCCGCCCGTGGCCCAGCCGGAGGAGCGACCCAAGGCGGCCGTGCCCGTCGGCCGGTCCGTACAGCACGACTACATCGTCTGCCTGGAGGACGGAAAGAAGCTGAAGATGCTCAAGCGGTACCTGCGGTCCCGCTACAACATGAGCCCCGACGACTACCGTCGCCGCTGGGGGCTGGCCCCCGACTACCCGATGGTCGCGCCGGCCTATGCCGCCCGCCGCTCGGACTTCGCCAAGAAGATCGGGTTGGGCCGAGGCGTTCGCCGCCGGAAATAGTGAGAACGCCCCTGCCGGGTCAGCAGGGGCGCGCCCAGAATCGGCGCCAGTTGTCGGGCTGGTGGGAGGGCCGATCCACAGGCGAGTAGGACATGATTTCCGCACGCTGACGTTGTGTCAGGCTGCCGCAGCGCGGTTTGTCGCATACCCGACGAAAAAAGCCTCCGAGGTCGTCCTCGGAGGCTTTCGTGGTTCGGCGATGAGGGCTGCGGATCAGGCCGCGTAGCCGCCCACTCGCTTGACGTTGCAGTGCACCCACAGCTTCTCCAGCACCTCGACCAGTTCGTCCATCATGCGGTCGTCGTGGGCGGGGGATGGGGTGAAGCGCAGGCGTTCTGTGCCGCGGGGCACGGTGGGGTAGTTGATGGGCTGGACGTAGACGCCGTAGTCCTCGAGCAGGATGTCCGAGATCATCTTGCAGTGGACCGG
>Ga0209026_1000474_pt1 | contig 30684 bp, 27 predicted proteins | sample AraplaCL_Col_mCL_FD_184262 | JGI IMG/M metagenome (GOLD analysis project Ga0209026, IMG submission 184262) | Arabidopsis root microbial communities from the University of North Carolina, USA - plate scrape CL_Col_mCL (SPAdes) (version 2) | ecosystem: Host-associated > Plants > Roots >... | reverse complement strand
CATTCTCCAGTAGGTAGCGGCGGATCTCGCTCTCGCCCGAGCCGGCCCCGCCGGTGAACAGCGGCGAGCCGTTCAGCACGATCCCGAACCGGCAGCCACCCTCCGTCGCCGGCCGCATCTTCGACAGCATGTGCATCAGGAACAGCAGCGAGCCGTCCGATACGCGCGGCAGGCCTGGCCCGAAGCGGCCGGCATGGCCCATCTGCTCGTGCTCATCGCGCACCGCCCTCTCGACCTTCTTCCACTCCACGCCGAAGGGCGGGTTGGCGAGCATGTAGTCGAAGGTTTTGTGCGCGTGGCCGTCCTCGCTGAGAGTATTGCCGAAGGCGATGTTGGAGACGTCCTGGCCCTTGATCAGCATGTCGGCCTTGCAGATCGCGTACGACTCGGGGTTCAGCTCCTGACCGAACATGGTGAGCTGGGCCGTGGGGTTCAGACCCTTCAGGTGCTCCTCCGCCACTGAGAGCATGCCGCCCGTGCCGGCCGTCGGATCATAGATCGCCCGCACCGCCTGGGCCTTGGCCAGCACCTCGTCGTCCTCGATGAACAGCAGGTCCACCATCAGCCGGATCACGTCGCGAGGCGTGAAGTGCTCTCCCGCCGTCTCGTTCGACAGCTCAGCGAACTTGCGGATCAGCTCCTCGAAGACCAGACCCATCTGGCTGTTGGACACGCGATCGGGATGCAGGTCGATGCCCGCGAACTTCTCCGCCACCTGGTACAGCAGCTTGGCCTTCGCCAACCGGTCGATCTGAACGGCGAACTCGAACCGCTCGAAGATGTCGCGCACCTCCGGCGAGAACCCCTGGACGTAGGCCTCAAGGTTCTGGCGAACGTGGCCCGGGTCGCCCAGGAGCTTCTTCAGGTCCATCGGCGAGATGTTGTAGAAGCTCTGCTTCGCCTTGCGCTTCAGGAACGGCTCCGGGTTCACCCCCGCGACCGTCCGCGCCTCGAACTCCGCCAACACCTCGGCCTTGGTCGGAGCCAGCACACAGTCCAGCCGCCGCAGCACCGTGAACGGCAGGATCACCTTGCCGTAGTCCGCGGGCTTGTAGTCGCCGCGCAGAAGATCGGCGACCGACCAGATGAAGGCCGACAGTGCTTGTTGGTTCATACGCAAAACTCCCCCGAAGCGAAACTTTGCACCGGTCCGGTGTATGCAGGCAACTCAGCTTCAAGAGGCACTCGGCGGGTGCTCAACGCCAGCAGCGCCAAGCGAGACAGACATTCAAGGAGGTGTCCCCGGCAGCCGCTAGAGGTCAGTCATGTTCCCCAGGGCCATAGGGAATGAAGCGCACAAGGACGATGGCTGCGAAAGCTAGGAAGAAGCCCGAGGCAACACCCCAAGCCCAGTTCCAATTCGTCGGCTGGGTGGTAGCGATGAGGAAGATGGAGATGCCCATCAGGGCGCCACCTCCTGTGGTCAGCCAATTTGACCACTGTCTGATCAATATTCGCGTCGAACGCCGCATGCTGCCGACCCTGACTGAAAGCTAGGCGAGGCAGACTGCAGAGCCGATTGCGACCAGCAACGATGCGACGATCGCCGCGCCGAGCAGCAACTTCACGGGCGCGAACGTGAGCTGTTGATCCATATGGCGGAGCTGCTGAAGCTTCAATTTTCGGTCTAGCCTCATGATTTCTAAGCGGAGGTCGTGCTCCGGGTCGTCTACGTCTGTCGATGTTGTCATCATGGCGATGGCCGGCCGCGCCGAACCTCCTAGTTGGTTGCTTCTATTGAGTCGCCGAACACGGTGAATCGTCGAGCTAGACTGAGAGTCTCACGTCTGACTTCAATGCCGATCACTTGGCCCGTGTCTATGATCTCTCGAGCTAATGCTTGTAGAGCAAGGTGAAGGACCGAGCTCAATGCAAGTCGTCGGTCCCCGACGAGCGTCATGAATTCGATCCAGTAGCCCGGCATGGCGACTGAGGTCAGGTAGACCGGCCGCCCGTCGACGTCCGTGTGGGAGTAGCGGTCGATACGATTGGGCGGCGCCCACGACGATGACAGCGCGTCCAGATAGACCAATTCGGTCGGCCGGCACTGCCGGCTGGCAGCGAAGGTAAGCAATATCGCGTCCAACGATCGTCCGGTGAGCTCAACGACTTCCTTCACCGCCTTTTCGAGGTCGCTGGAGAGCTGGATGATGACTCGCGGACCGTTGGCAGCGGGTTCCCGCCAATCCATTGCGAGGTCTAATGCAACGCCGAGCGCGTCGACCCCAATTGCCACGCGACGCGTAATCGTCTCGCCGAAGGTGGAGTCACCCATCAACGCGCCTTCGCGCTCCAACTCCGTGAGCACGCCGACGGGAATCGTGATCGCAGCCTGCATTGAGAACTCGTAACGCTGTCGCCTGTGCACCCATTATGGGTGCAAGCGTGAACTTGACTAGCCCTTCCCGCACAGGGGAGGCGCCAAGTGCCGGGAAGAAGGACAGGGCCGTTTCGGGCGATCGGTCTTCGCCTGGCGGAACTGCGCGAGGAGCGTGGCCTTACCCAGCGCGAGCTTGCGGAACTTCTGGAGCTACCACGTTCCTACATTTCCAAACTTGAGACGGCCGAGCGCCGCCTCGACATACTGGACCTTGCGCGGCTTGCAGACGCTATGGGCGTCTCCCGGGCGGAGTTGCTGCAGAGGCTGCTACCAGACTGAGCGGGCGATCCGCACCTTGTGCCTCAGGCCGGCTGGCTTGGTGCGCGCGCCTACTTCGTGCGATCTCCACGTAACGATGCAGAGATCCGGTGCCAGCCCAGCGCGCTGCATCCTTGATCAGCAGGACGATCGTCTCGATCGACAGGTGCCGACCGTGCTCATCAACGACGTCGACGTAACGTTCAGCCAGCCGGGTGAGGTGTACGGCGCGTAGGCGGTGAAGAGAGGCGTTTCTGATGCCTGCCATCTTGAAGAACCTCGCCATCTGCCTCGATACGGTATTTGGCTTCGGCGCCGCGCCCGTCTCAGAGAGGAAGAGCGCGCCGCAGTCTCTAAGACCATTCAGGCGCGACCTAGCCCTCTCAAGCGTGTCCGCCCTCTCGAATTCGATGTAGTCGCGCGTCTGATCCAGCAATGACGGCATGACGCTCACCGCGCAGTGCCGACCACCCTTCAATCTCACGAGAATGGAATGAACTTCCTCTCGATCGTAAAGCCTCTGGATATCCGGCGTTGCTGGGATCTTCTGTGTCGTCAGGGAGAGGATCTCGGCGCGTCGGAGGCCGGTCTGCTCAGCCCACGCCATAATCAGGCCATCGCGTACCGCATGTCGCCCGGCGAGTACGACATGCAAGTTCTCAACTTCTTCATCTGTAGGGGTGTGTCGGTTCGGCTCCTCAGTCGTTTTGAACACCAGGGGACAAGAGTAGGCGTTTGGGCCGGTTAAGCGTGTTGAGATTGGAAGCTGACTAAATCTTCTTCCGGATAGGTCGACAACGGAGGAAATCCTGCCGGTCTCCTCCGCCCAAACATAAAGGCCGAACGTTGTCCGAAGTTTCTGGTTGATCGTTGCGTCCTTCAGGTGCCTCTTTTCTCGCAATTCGTTCCGCCATCGCCTCAGGAAGGCGTCATCAACGCGCATCCAACACTTTCTCTTGTCGTGTAGGCGGGTCCAGAACTCGCGTAAAATCTTCGCATATGTATCTAGCGTGCTCGAGGGAGTCCCCGACATGGCTAGGTGTCGGAGATAGTCCGACGGCACTTCCACAATACCCGACCTATCAACGATCGTTGGTAGGCCCAGCAAACTTGCCTGATCGATCTGACATCTTTCATCACTGTAAAACAGCTCAAAGCGGGACACTGCTCTCAACGCAGGGTCACCACTTTCAATGCATCGCGCTGAAGTCTTGCAACTTCGTCGTGGGATTTCTTTAGCTGCTCTTCCAGGCCAGAAATCGTCCGACGCGCGATATCAACCTCTGCTTTGGCTGCTTGCCACTGGCTGGTCAGCCCTTTGATCAGATCTTCGCGATAGCGAAGACGCTCGCGGAGGGCCTTATTTGACGCTTCGGTGCCAGGCCGTGCTCGCGGCCTCCGCTTCGCCAGCTCGGCCATTAGGCGAATGCAGTCGGCGACGATCGGGCCGTTCTGAGGGTGCGTCACTGTGCAGGCGTTGCGATGACCGATGCGATCGATCCCAAGCGCCGCGTCCTCCCATGCCATCAATTCATTCTTGCTCTTCGGCGCGGCTTTGCCCGAGGGCACGCCGGCCGCGCTCCATTCAAGGAGGGTGGCGCGCCGAACCTGAAGCCGTTCGCTGATCCCAGACATTAGATGGCCTTCGCGGCGTTGATATCATTCACATAGTCGCGAAGGCGCGTCAGCCGGTCCTCCAGCGCGTGGAGCAAGAGTCCACCCGGATGGCCTTTCAACGTGCGTTCGGCCCGGTCAATCTCACGCTCAATAAACGGGGTGAATCGCGCATCCGTGAGGTTGAAAGTGCACCCGCTGCAGACCTCTGGCCGCGCCTGAGCGAGGTTCGGGCCCGACGATCCCGGCGGCCTCCCAGAGCCTTGGCACCTAGCCCTACCGGCAGCGGCCTCTGTGTTGGGGCTGAGGCAGTATGACCATGGATTCATCTTCACGAGGACCTGCGTGCGTTCAATTACGCGCGACACGATCTTCGGCAACCGATCTGGGGTGTGGACCTGCAGTGTTCCCCTTAGCCGCGCCATCATCTGTTTGAGGCGGACGCCGGCTTTTCCTCCCACTGCCCGGGCTCCCGTTGCGACCTCCAGCGCGACCTCGTAGGTAAGCTTGCGCTGCTCCGCGTCGAGTTCGACGTGGTCTTCGACAGTAAGATAGCGCTTGGTCATGTTGAGGTCGAAGTGACGGAGGTGGTGGCTCAGGGACTCCAAGTCGCCGAAGTGCCAGCGACGTACGTAGAGGATCGCGAACATGCGGCGCAGCTGGTGGGTCCCGAACGACCATTCTGATCCATCCTCCTGCGGGGGAAGGCGGATGAAGCGGGCGAATCTCCGCACTGCCTTGTTTGGCTCAAGCTTTCGGACCGCCCCAAACGGAGTTCTCCATTTGAAGAGATCCTCCTCGCCACCCAACTGCTCTAGAAGTTGAACGGCGAGGGCCACACAGGCGGGGCATGGGGTCTCATCGTCGTCGCGTATTGTCTTCGCAATGTACGAGCCGAGCCAGAAACCGTCCTTGGCAGAGCCCCGGATGCAGCCACGCTGCAAGTCCAGGATTTCTGATCGCCGACGCGCGCTGAAGGTGCCAATTACGACGTAGCAGGCCGCGACCAGAAACAGGATCGCGGTATCAAGATCGATGCGGTCACCCTTTCCCTGACGCGTCGGCGCCAGGGGCCAAGGGCTATTCGGACCGGCGACCAATTCCGCGGGTGGTTGATGCACATCGCCGCTGCGATGACGGCGTAGGGCTTCGAGCAATTCGGGCCCGTAATCGGCGACCCAGCGCATACTTGCGTCCAGCAGCACCATGTATTGCCTGGAGGGGGGCGTCGGCGTTCGGCCCACCGCCGCACCGAGGGCCTTTGCGCCTTTGGTGCGTTCCTTGTTCGGAAACGGCGCGAACGTCGTGGAGTCAGCGGTTACCGTTTCCCGCAAGTCGTAGAGATGCTGCAACGGAACCAGCATGTCTGCGACCATTACCCAGTTTCGCCGCGCTCTTTTAGGCTGCTTTGGTGGTGTGGGGCTGGCCGGCCTCAGCCCCTCCGAAAGCGCTGCCCTGTGAACGAGGTCGCCGCAGAACATTGTCGCTCGACGATTGAGCCGGGCCTGACGGCAGAGCTCGTCTTGATCGACTATCAGCGCTCCATATTTTTCGCGCCTGGATGGCAAACCGATCCCCGACGCTGCCCGATCGCTGAGGTGTTGCTCCATGCGTTCGTAATACCGAAGCATGCTCGGCGCTCCGAACGCCGCCTCCTCCTGAAGAGCTGCGATGTCCGCGGGGAGCAGTTCGGAGAAGCGACGCTTCCCGCGCAGGACAGTCCAAGACATCAGATTGAGCAGATTGCGCACGAGGAATTCCTGCCGCGTGCCCTTGGTGGTCACCTCCGCTTGACGGAGATGCCAAGCGTAGTGCCGAGCTGTGTCGAGCCATAGTTGGTTGATCGGATCCGTCACCTCGGAGCCGTCGGGGAGCATGTACCGAAAATCGATCTCTCGAGTCTTGCGGCCTGGCCGACGATCGTCGTCCTCGACCACCCAGACTGGAGCGTCATAGGTGCTATGGAGCCACGGGGCCTCACGCGGTCGGTCGGGCATGAAGTCGGCGGGGCAAGTCTCGTCCTGCGGAGCTGTCGGCACCAGCTCCAGCTCAAGCTGAACTTGCGCCGAAGGCGGCTTAGCCTTCACCACAGTTCCACCAATTGTTCCCCAGCCGCTTGTCGTGCGTCGGCGATCTTCTGGCCTTCCCTGTGAACGCGGGCGAGAGGGCCGCGCGTCATCAGTTCAAGCGCCACCTCAGTCAGCGCCAAGTGGGATAGCCATACTTCCTCCCAGCGCTCCGGCCTTTCTGACGCCCACGCTGGTTCCGCTTTCCAGAGCGCCCTATTGAACAGGATCAAGTCAGCAACGAGTTCTGGCTCTGCTACGATGACGCGAGCAGTACAATCGGCGCAGCGATCCAGTTGCAGGCAGGTGGCGCCGCTTGGCGTTTCAGGCTGCAGGCCTGCGGTCGGCGCGCCGCAAAGGAAACCTAAACCTGTCCTCTTCGCTTTGTCAGCGTACAGCTGGATACGATCTCCTCTAACGCCCAGCCTTTCAAGCACAGCGGGCATTCCGACGAGTACAAGCGCCTCGAAGTGATCTTGGAACTGACGAATCTTTTGTTCATATATGAGGCGGACGGGATATTTGTTGGTGTAACCCGCGGATTGGTCCATGCTTGCGTGGTGGGCACGGGCCTGCACAAGCTTTAGTCTACCCTCGTCAGAAAGGGCGAGGTCCAAGAGTATAGACGTGCGCAGCATGGACGGTGAAAGCGTCAGATCTTCCAATTCGGAGTGCTGACCAACGATGTCTCGAAACAGGGAAAGAAAATATAGGCCGCCGACATCCTTCACAGAGCTCTGTGGCCTAACAAGAAACATGCTATCCTTGCTAGCCAGGGGGGCAGCCGATCTCAATTGATTCAGCATCTCTCGAAGTTTCGTCAATGCGACGACAGTCGACAATTGCCAATGTGGGTCGACGTCGGGAAGATCAGCGCGGATGGCCTTTCCATTCGCCGTAGTTTTGTGGCCCGAGATGGTCGTATGCCCGGCGAGATTGGACCTATTCAAAGCGTTGACTTTCAGCGTTCGTGCGACCTGCACGTTGGCGCCACTGTCGACAAGATAGAGAGTTATTGCGGCGGCCACCGTGCGTGAACTCGCGTGCAGACGATCGGCAACCTCATCAAGGCCGCCGCATAGGCGGAGTAGCTTCCTGTGCCAGGCCGGAATGAGCCGGAGCGTCGAGTTCTTTGGTGGAAATCCGCCGTTCCACGCAACCAAGCCCTTTAGGTACCGCGCGAGCAGCTGTTCCCGCGAGAAGTGGTCGCTGCGCGCGGCCAGTTCCTCAAACGGCATCATCTCGTTGGTGCTCTGGAGAAGCTCACGGCCCTCCTTCCAGCGCCCATATCCGTAATCGAAGACCGACTGGGCGGCCGAGCGGACCGCGCTTAGGCGGCGGCGGTTGAGGTCTCGGATCGCCAGGATCACGTCCGCGGCGTCGGCGGGGGCAGCTTCGCGAAGGGCGGCAATGAACTGGGCGCGGTCCTCGCTCCAGGCGTCGAGCCCACGGGAGCGCGCCTCTTCGTCGATAGCGTCCTCGAGTGGATCCCGTGTGGCCTGCGCGATTGAGGGGCGCGGCTGGACCTTCCGTCGCGCGTCCCTTACCGGTGGAAGATGCGGGTCACAGGGCGCCAAATCTGACTTGTAGAGAATGCTCAGGACTCGCCGCAGGTCGCCGATGATCTTGCTTTGAGTGGTCGCCTTCAGCGCGGCGCGCCGGACGACATCTCCTCGCCACGCCTCTACTCCTCGCCGATATTCTTGCTCTGGCGGCATGTCTCCGCTCGCCCAAGCTTCGAGTGTAGTCCGGTGTCCGCTGGTGCCGTGCAGCGATTTCAGAAAGTCGAAGAATGCAGTCCAGCCATTGGCCTTGGTGGCCGGTGCAAGGGAGGCAAAAGCGAGATCGATCGCACTGGTGATTGCGCTACGGCGCTTGCCCAGAAGGCGGAGGGCCCGATCTGCGGCCTCATGTGTTGTATGGGGAACCAGGCGGACGTCAGCTTTCAATGCCTTCGTGGGTCGATGGGCGTCGAGCTGTGAGCGCAGCGAAGGCACGGTTCGTATCGTCGTGACAGGAAGGCCGAGTTGCTCCGCTGCCCAGACATGGCTGACCTTGCCGTTTCGATACTGCACGTCCGGCGAACGAAGGAGCTCCTCGAGGCCGGGGGCGTATCGGTCAAAGGAAGACGACCGGCCACGCGTGTAGCCGCCCCGTGCATCCGCCAAGCAAAATTCGGCTTCGACCTCCGGGCACCTTTGCAGCGTCTCGCTCAGCCCGAGTGCCGCAGCAACGGCTCGCCGGCTGATTAAGCCGTTGAAACGAGGCAGGTCCTCCACAGGAACGCGCGCGCGCAGGTACGCTCGCACTCGCGCTGCTGCCTCACCACGTGCGGCTGCCCATTCAGCTCTAGACAGCGACGGACATCGCGATTGACGGATGGGGCGCGTACCCCTCGAGCGCGAAGTCTTCGATCTCGTACTCGAAGAGAGACGGCGGACGCCTCTTGAGGGTGAGTTTCGGGAACGGCCGAGGTTCCCGGCTGCGCTGAAGAGCCAGATGCTCTGAGTGGTTCGAATAGATGTGGACGTCGTGCCCCACCCAAAAGAGCTCGCCGGGCTCTAATCCGCACTGCTGAGCGAGCATCCTGACCAGTACCGAGGCGCCAATGATGTTGAAGGGCAAGCCCAACCCAACGTCGACGCTTCGCTGGTAAAGCGAGCAGGACAGGCGTCCGTTGGCCACGAAATATTGGTACAGGAGATGACAAGGCGGAAGCGCCATTTCGTCCACATCGGCCACGTTCCAACCGTGGAATAGGAGCCGGCGCGAGTTCGGATTTGTCTTGATCTGCTCCACCAGCTTAGCCAGCTGATCATGCTCTCGCCCATCGTGGCCTTTCCACCGGCGCCACTGAGTGCCGTAAACTGGGCCGAGGTCTCCCCATTGCCGCGCGAAAGCATCATCTTCGAGAACACGCTTCTCGAAAGCTTCCATGGAGACCGCGTCGCCGGTCGCCTGCACATACTTCTGGTGGGGCCAGTCGGACCAAATATGCACCCCGGCCGCCAATAGGGGGCGAATGCTGCTCTCGCCTGATAGGAACCACAGCATCTCTTTGATGGCGAGCTTCCAGCCGGTCTTCTTCGTCGTAAGAACGGGGAGATGCCCCTCCGAAAGGTCAAAGCGCATCGTCGCGCCGTGAATGGAAAAGGTGCCAACGCCTGTGCGATCGTCGCGGTGAAAGCCGCGTTCGAGGATCTCTTGAATGAGATCGAGATACTGGCGCTCAGCGGCGCCATCGTTTGCCAACGGCATTGGGCAGTCCCGGACGTGCCCAAGCCAACTTGGCAAGGGCGGAAGTCCGAGCTTCGTGATTCGCTCGCCTAGTTCAATCCGACGTGTGGGAAAAGTTGTGCATACCGGTATGCTCGCCGTGGGCGAACGTGTAGACCGCGCTGTGGCGAACTAAGCCTCAGACATTTCGTGATATTCTGAGTGGCGAAGGGGAACTTTCCTCGACCATACCGACCGTCAGTGGACGGAAAAGCATGGCACGCCCAGGAAGACGTCGGCCGAGCGTTGGTAGAGCTGGCAGCTCAGCTTTCCATCCGCCACGAAGAACTGGAACAGGCAGTGGCAGGGCGGCAGCGCCATGTCCTCCACCTCGGCCGGGTTCCAGGCCGAGACGATGTGGCGGCGGCTGTTGGGATTGGTCTTCAGGCCGTGGACCAGATTGACGATCTGGTCGATGACCCGGCCGTCGGGCGCGGTCCACGAGCGCCACTGCTTGCCATAGACGGGACCCAGTTCGCCTTCGGCGTCAGCCCATTCGTCCCAGATGCTGACGCCGCGATCCTGCAGCCAACGCACGTTGGTCTCGCCGCGCAGGAACCACAGCAACTCCACGATGATCGACTTGCGGTGCAGCTTCTTGGTGGTCAGCAGCGGGAAGCCGCGGGCCAGGTCGAAGCGCATCTGGCGGCCGAACACCCCCAGGGTGCCCGTGCCGGTGCGGTCGCCCCGCTCGACGCCGTTCTCGAGGATGTCGGCGAGCAAACCGAGATACTGGCGCTCCGGATGGTCCGGATCGGCCTGGTACGGGGCGGTGATGGCGACGTGAGCGTTCATCTGTCCGCCAAGGTCGCCCGCGCGGGGTGATTCGCAAATCGACGATCGTGTGAAAGGCCGCCTCATCCACAAGCAGCATGCCCCTGCAGCATGACCGTTCGTCGATTCTCGCCTTGGCCGGTGTCTTAACGGCCGTTAAGACCCATCCAACAGTATTTACGCAAGATGGAACCTCCATGCTGATTTCTGCCCTGGCCGCGGTGGTGATGTTCGCCGCGCCCGAGACGACCCAGGCTGCTGACACCGCCGCCAAGCCCGCCAAGTCGGCCGAAGCCAAGGCCGGTCCGTCCAAGACCTGCTACACGGCCACGCCCAGCGGCTCGCGCATGCCCCGCAAGGTCTGCGTCACCAACGCGCCCAAGGGTGAAGACAAGTCCGAGAAGGACCTGAAGGCCGAAGCCAAGCCCGAGTAGGGCTCTCAGCCTGCAAACCCACCGTCGTCGAGGAACTGCTGTTCCTCGGCGGTGGTCGTTCGACCCAGCATCGGGTTGCGGTGCGGGAAACGCCCGAATTTCGCGATGATGTCGCGATGGATGACGACCCACTTCATCACCTCGGGGTCGTCCAGTTCCTCGGCGAGCGCCAGGCACAGGTCCTGGTCGGCGATGTCCTCGGAATGCTCGAACGGCAGCAGCATGAACTGTCGCAGCTGAGGCTCCACCTGCAGGTGCCAGCCGCGCTCGGTGGCGTCGCGCGCGATGGCGCGGGCCTTGGGATCTGTCGCGAAGGCGTGGGCTGACTTGCGATAGAGGTTCCGCGGGAACTGATCGAGCAGGATCAGCAGCGCCAGAACCCCCTCGGGCGTCGCGGTCCACTTGTCGTACTCCCCACGCGCAGCAGCGTGATGCACCGGTTCGAACTTGAGGCGGATCGCGGCGTCGAACCGCCAGTTGGCGGCGTACCATTGCTTGGGGCCGGCGTTCGTCCAGAACCCCAGGATATCGTTGGGCGTCGCAGCCAAGAAGCGATCCTCCGTCAGTAACCTTGACTTCGCGCGGTCGCCGTCGCCGTTCAAGCCCGGTTCAGCCTGGCCGGCCCATCCTGTGCACAAGGGACTATCGGGCTGCGTGTCGCGGCCCAGGATTGGATTGAAGACGATGAAGATCGCAATGGCGGCCTTGGCCGTCGTGCTTTTGGCCCAGGCGGCGCCCGCGATGGCGCAGGAGCGGGGCGAACGCGGAGACCGTGGGGATCGCGGGGACCGCCAGGAGCGCCTGGAACGGCGCGACCAGGCGCAGCCCGACCGCATGGGATCGGGCCGGCCGGACTGGGCCGGCCGCGGCGTCCGCGCGCCCGAGCCGTCCGAGGCGCCGCGCGCCCAGCCGGCGCCCCAGGCCCAGCAGGCGCCGCAACCCGATCGCCCGCGCTTCCGCGGCGACGGCCGGCCGACGCAGCCCGGCGGCCAGGACCTGAACGATCGGCGCGGCGATGACCGTCGCGGCGATGGCCAGCGCGGTGGCGGGCAACGTGGCGATGGCCAGCGTGGCGATGGCCGCCGTGACGACGGTCGACGCGACTGGAACGGCCGCGGTGGCGACGATCGCCGCGATTGGGACCGTCGGGACAACGACCGTCGCAACGACGGTCGCGGTTGGGACCGCGGCGGTGACCGGCGCGACTGGGATCGGCGCGATGACCGCCGGGACGACCGGCGCCGCTGGGAGCGTGGGCGCTATCCGCCCGCGTATTTCAGCTCGAACCGCTACCGGTACGCCTGGCGGCCGCCGAGTGGCTTCTACCTGCGCAGCTGGAGCTTCGGGGAGTTCTTCCCGCGGGGCTGGTACGGCCCCGGCTACTGGATCGTCGACCCGTGGCAGTACGACCTGCCGCTGCCGCCGCCTGGGTATGACTGGGTGCGTTCGGGCCCGGACGCCCTGCTGATCGACCAGTTCAGCGGCCGGATCGTCCAGGTCGTGCGGAACGTGTTCTGGTACTGACCGTGAAGGTCCTCCCCCGTCCCGAAGAGGACGGGGGAGGGGGACCGCGAAGCGGTGGAGGGACGTCAGATCGGATGCTCAGAGCGGGCCGCCTCGCGCCCCCTCCGTCTCGTCGCTTTGCGCCGATCCGCCTCCCCGCTGCGCAGGGGAGGAACGACATCTCAATGCCCCTGCTGGCAACCCGCGCAGAGGCCGCGGGCTTCCAGGGTGATCTGGCGAACCGCATAGCCGGCGGCCTGCGCGGCCGAGAGCTGTGAGGCGAAGTCCGGCTCGAACTCGGCCGCCTCGCCGCAGCAGTCGCAGATCAGGAAGGCGGCCATGTGCCCGCCTTCGATCCGGCAAGGCACATATGCATTCAGGCTCTCGATCCGGTGCGCAAAACCCAGGCGTTCCAGGAATTCCAGCGCCCGATAGACCGTGGGCGGCTTGGCCGGTTCGCCCTGGCCGCCATAGGCTGCGATCAGGTCATAGGCCTTCAACGGCGCGTCGGCGGCAAGCAGCAGCTCCAGCACGCGCCGGCGAGGGGCGGTGAGCCGCTCATGACTGCCGGCGCAGCGGGCCTCCGCGGCGTCCAGCGCACGGCCCAGCTCCGAGCCGTGGAGCCCGTGATGGTCGTGATCCTCGTGGTGGTGGCAGGCGCCGCTCATGGCCTTCAGCTAACCCAGATCAGCGTCATGCGGCAACGCGCTTGACGAACGGTTATGTTATTTCATAACACTTAAGCCGTTCCGCAAGCCCGCCTCCCCAGAAAGCCCCCCCCCATGTCCCGCGTAACCCTCTTTGCCGCCGCAGGCGCCTTGGCCCTGCTTGCTCCCCCCGCATATGCGGCCGACGACGCCGGCGGCGGCAAGGACCTGGACGAGGTTGTCGTCACCGCCGCGCCCTATGTGGTCTCGATCGACTCGACGACCACCAGCGTGAACGTCGTGAAGCGCGAGGCGCTGGACCTGGCGCCGTCGGCCGGCCTGGGCGACGTGCTGGCCAATTTGCCGGGTGTGCGCTCGTCGTTCTTCGGGCCGGGCGCCAGCCGCCCGGTGATCCGCGGCCTGTCGGGCCCGCGCGTGCAGGTGCTGACCAACGGCATCGGCATGATCGACGCCTCGGGCCTGTCCCCCGACCACCAGGTGGCCAGCGACCCGCAGGAGGCCGAACGGATCGAGGTGCTGCGCGGCCCCTCGGCCCTGGCCTATGGCGGCTCGGCGATCGGCGGGATCGTCAACATCATCGACGACCGGATCCCCTCGACGTATCGCGATGGCATCCACGGCCGGGTGCTGGGCTCGTACTCGACGGGCGACGAGGGCAAGGCGGTCTCCGGCGCCGTATCCGCCGGCGTGGGCAATGGCTTCACCCTGACCGCGGACGGCACGCACCGCCGCAGCGGGGACTACGAGATCCCGGTCGATCCGATGTCGTGGGAACTGGCGGACAGCCTGGGCCTGCCGGCGCCCGGCCGCTCGCGCACCAAGGTGCCCAACACCTATGTGGATCTGGACGCCTATGGCGCGGGCGCCTCGTATGTCGGCGAGCAGGGCTGGGGCGGGGTGGCGATCAAGCACACCAACAGCGAGTACGGCAGCGCCGCAGAAGAAGAAGTGCACATCGGCCTGAAGCAGACCCGCGTCGATGCGCGGGGCGGCTTGAACCTGGGCGGCGGCCTGTTCGACAGCGTGAAGTTCGCCGGCGGCTATTCGGACTACAAGCACACCGAGTTCGAAGGCGACGAGCCGGGTACGACCTTCTTGTCCAAGGGCTATGAGGGCCGCATCGAACTGGTGCAGCCGAACCGGGACGGCTGGCAGGGCGCTGTCGGCGTCCAGGGCCTGCACCGCGACTTCGACGCCATCGGCGAAGAGGCGCTTATCCCGGCCACCAAGATCGACGAGGCGGGCGTCTTCACCCTGCAGCGGCTGGACAAGGACACCTGGGGTATCGAGGGCGGCGTCCGCGTGGACACCCGCTCGATCAAGAACGCGCGCGCCGACCGTGACTTCACCAACATCTCGGCCTCGCTGGGCGTGTTCGTCCGGCCGATCGAGGGCTGGTTCTTCGGCGCCTCGCTGTCGCGCACCAGCCGCGGCCTGACCGAGGAGGAGCTGTCGTCGTTCGGCGCTCACCCGGCCACCGGCGCGTTCGAGGTCGGCGATCCGACCTTGGACAAGGAAGTGTCCTACTCGCTGGACACGACGGCGCACTATTCCAACGCGACGTGGTCGCTGGACCTGCACGGCTTCTATGCCGACTATGACAACTTCATCGACCTGATCCCGACGGGCGCCACCGACGCGGACAGCGGCTTCCCGATCTTCAACTTCGTGCAGGGCGGGGCTAAGTTCTATGGGACCGAGGCCGAGGTCGGCTATACGCCCTGGCGTTCGGGCGAGAAGAGCTTCCGGCTCGAAGCGGCGGGCGACTATGTCCACGGCAGCACCGACGCCGGTCCAGCCGTGCGCATCCCCCCGTGGTCGCTGACCGGCCGGGGCGTCTATGAGGGCGGCTGGTGGAACGGAACCGTCGAGGTCCGCACCGTGGGCAAGCAGGACCGGGTCGCCAACTTCGAACTGCCCACCGACGGCTACACCATGCTGAACGCCTCGCTGGTGGTGCGGCCGTTCCCGAACGAGCCTGACCTGAAGGTCTTCCTCGATGGCCGCAACCTGACCAACGTCGAGGCGCGCGAGCATGCCTCGTTCCTGAAGGACGTGGCCCCGCTGCCGGGCCGCAGCTTCCGGATGGGTGTGGGCTATCGGTTCTAGGCCGACACCGCCTTAGAGTGCCGCCCCAGTGATCTGGGGAGTACGGCATGCGGAATGGACTGGGGCGGGCGCTGGCGGGCGTCCTGGCGGCGCTCGCGTTGGGTGGGGTCGCCGCGGCGGCGCCCGAGCCGGCCGCGCATGACTATGTGATCAAGAACTTCGGCTTCCGGTCGGGCGAGCGCCTGCCGGAGCTGAAGGTCCACTACTACACCCTGGGAACGCCCAAGACCGACGCGACGGGCAAGGTGACCAATGCGGTCCTGATCCTGCACGGCACCGGCGGGACCGGCCGGCAGTTCCTGTCGCCCCAGTTCGCCGACGTGCTGTTCGCGCCGGGCGGCCTGCTGGACCCGGCCAAGTACTTCATCATCCTGCCCGACGGGATCGGCCACGGCGGCTCGTCGAAACCCTCCGACGGCCTGCGGATGACGTTCCCCAAGTACGACTATGCCGACATGATCGAGGCCCACCACACCCTGGTGACCCAGGGCCTGAAGGTGGAGCGGCTGCGGCTGCTGATGGGCACGTCGATGGGGTGCATGCACGGCTTCATGTGGGCCGAGGCCTGGCCGCAGTCGTCGAAGGCGTTCATGCCTCTGGCCTGTCTGCCGGTGGAGATCGCCGGCCGGAACCGGCTGTGGCGCAAGATGGCCATCGACGCGGTCGAGGCTGATCCGGCCTGGAACGGCGGTGACTACAAGACGGCCCCTGTGCAGGGGCTGCGAACGGCGCAGGACCTGCTGATCCTGGCGGGCGCCTCGCCGCTGCCGATGCAGAACCAGCTGCCGACGCGTGAGAAGGTGGACGCCTGGATCGGGCCCGAGCTGGCCCGCCGGATGGCGCCCGTGGACGCCAATGACATGATCTACCAGCTGGACGCCTCGCGGACGTACGACCCGTCGAAGGACCTCGAGAAGATCACCGCGCCGATGACCTGGATCAACTCGGCAGACGACTTCATCAACCCGCCGGAGCTGGGGATCGCAGAACGCGAGGCCAAGCGCCTGAAGACCACCACCTTCGTGCTGATCCCGGCCAGCGAGAAGACCCGCGGCCACGGCACCCATACCTGGGCGGCGCTCTGGAAGGACCAGTTGGCGGCGCTGCTGAAGCGGTCGGAGTAGTTCGGCTTTTCCCTCCCCTTCAGGGGAGGGTGGCCTTGCGCCTTGGCGCAAGCCGGGTGGGGATCTTGCGATCACGCGCGAAGTCTAGCCGCGCATTCCCCACCCTGACCGCGATGCGGCCTGTCCCTCCCCCAAAGGGGAGGGATGATCTCTTAGTCTTCGGACTCGGCGGGGGCCGGAGCGCCTTCGCCTTCGAAGCTGCGCGGGGCGCGGCGACGACGGGGCTTGGGCTTTTCTTCGGCATCGGCGGCGGGCGTCGGACGGGGCGCTGCGGCCTGCAGGAAGGCGGGGGCGTGGCTGGCGCCGCCATCGGCGTCGCGCAGCATCGGGCCGCGCTCTTCCGGCGCGGGGTCGCCTTGCGGCTGAACCACGGCCAGCGGATCGCGGTCGCCCCGGTCGTCGCGGTCACGATCCCGGTTGCGTTCGCGGCGCGGACGATCCTCGCGCGGGGCGCGGTCCTCGCGTTGGGCTCGCTCTTCGCGAGGAGCCCGGTCGTCGCGGTCGAAGCGCGGCCGGTCGTCGGACGGACGGTCCTCGCCCTCGTTGCGGGGGCGGTCGTCGCGGGGACGGTCGTCACGCGGACGGTCATCCCGGGGGCGATCGTCGCGGTTGCGGTTGCGGTTCTGGTCACGATCGCGGTTGTCGCGGTCCCGATCCCGGGGGCGGTCATCGCGATTCTGCCAGTCGCCGCGGTCCCGGTCGCGGCTGCGGTTCTGGTCCCGATCCCGGGGGCGATCATCGCGGTCGCGGCTCTGCCACTCGCCGCGATCACGATCGCGATTGCGGTTCTGGTCACGGTCGCGGTTCTGGTCGCGCGCTTCGCCGTCTTCGCGGGCCTCGGCGTTTTCGGCGGCGGCCTCATCGGCCGCCAGGGCCGCCTGCTGGCCGCTCTCGTCCTCGAAGTCGATGTCGTAGCCCGAGGCGAACTGATCGCGGTTGTAGATCTCGCTGGCGGGCCGGTTGGGCTGGATGGCGCGCAGGAGGCGGAAATAGTGCTCGGCGTGCTGGAGATAGTTCTCGGCCAGAACGCGGTCGCCAGCCGACGTCGCGTCGCGGGCAAGCTGTTGGTATTTTTCGAAGACGTGCTGGGCGTTGCCGCGCACCTTCACGCCATCGGGGCCGTTCGAGTCGAACGCCCGGTTGGCGTTGTGCTGCTGGGGCTTGCCGCCGCCGCCGCCGCCACCACCCCGATTGCGCCCGCGCTGGCGCTTCATACCCTTGAAATCTCTCATAATTCGGAAACCGTTCGGTCTTTCCCTAGCGCCCCATTCGACGCCTTGGCCTTCAGCGTTGTCGGGCCTCGGCCCGGTCAGTCATGTGAAGACGTGTGTTTTCCCCGTCTTCCGCCCGGAAGCTCATCAGCGAGAGGTTTAGGAACCGTCGCGCCTGTCGGGCCGGGCGGGCGTCCTTCATGGGGACGCATCTACCTGCAACACCGACGAATTTGGGTGGAGACGTAAACTGATGTAGCGAGTCAGCCGGCCGTTTCCAAGGGCTTTTTCTCGCCGACGACAACGCGGTCGCGGTCGGCGAGGTCTTTGATGGTCTCCACGAAGACCGCGCCGGCGGCCTTGAAGAGGGCCTCCACGGCCTCCTTCTGATCATAGCCGATCTCGACAGCGAAGCGTCCGGCGGGCTTCAGCACGCGCAGGATCTCGGGCGCCAGGACGCGGTAGTGATCCAGGCCGTCGGCGCCGCCCTCCAGGGCCAGGCGCGGCTCGTGGTCGCGCACTTCCGGCTCGAGCGTCTCGATGACGTCCGTGGCGATGTAGGGCGGGTTCGAGACCACCAGGTCGAACGAATCGCCCTCCAGGCCGGCCGTCCAGTCGCCGCGCAGCAGCGCCAGGCGATTCGCCAGGTCCAGCGACGCGGCGTTGTCGCGGGCCACCGCCAGCGCTTCGTCCGAGACGTCGATCCCCAGGCCCTTGGCGGCTGGACGCTCGGCCAGGATCGCCAGGATGATCGCCCCTGAGCCAACGCCCAGGTCCAGAATCCGCCAGGGCGCAGCTTCGGGGAAGTCGCGCAGGACGTACTCGACCACCGTCTCGGTGTCGGGACGGGGCGTCAGGACGTCCTTGGTGACGCCCAGCATGATCTTCCAGAAGCCCTTGCGGCCCAGGATGTGGCTGACCGGCTCGCGTCGCTCGCGGCGGCCGAGATAATCCTCGAGCCGGGCTTCTTGCTCGGGCGTCAGGGCGCGGTGGGGGTCGGTGACGATGTCCACGCGGGTGGCGTCGGCCGCGGCCTCGACCAGCAGGCGCGCGTCGATCACCGGGCCCGAGACGCCGGCGGCCTCCAGGCGCGCTCGCGCACCTTTCCAGGCTTGCACGAGATTGAGGCTCATTGCGGCGCCGTCGCCGCGTCGCCCAGGGACACGCGCCCGGCCGTCGTCATCTGAATATAGATCCCGCAGAACATGTGACCGTAGTTGTCGAACAGCGCCTTGACGACCGGCTGGTCCCGTATCGCCGTGGTCGGGTCGACCTCGGTGGCGGCGCAGCGGACGATGGGCTTGAACACCTTGGCGCGCGCCCAGCCGACCATCAACTCGCGGCCGGTCCATTCGTTCTCGACCCAGGCGGGCCAGCCCTCGACATAGAGGTTGGCCCGGAAGCGCAGCGGGTCCAGCTCGGTCCCCATCCTCTGCGACAGGTCGCGGACACTGGCGAGGTTGACGATCGAGACCTGGCCCAACGGATGGTCGGTGAAACGGAAGGCTCCGCGGGCGTCCATCACCTTCAGCGGCCCGCGGATATCGTCGGGGTCGAGGAATGCGCTCAGCCACGCGGCGAAGCCGTCGCGGCCGCCGGTTTCGGTCAATCGGCCAGCGAACGTCGCCGCGCCGGGGGCTTCCGCCGACAGCACGCCCGTGGCGTCGTCGTAGCGGGTCCGTGCGGCCGCCACCTTGGGGATCGCCGCCAGCACGGTGAACTTCTGCTTGGGCGTGAACGCCGGCGCATCGGCGTCGTAGCCCGAGGGCCCGTTCTCGACGGCCCAGAGGCGATCGTGCGGAAACCCCTCGCCGGGCGCCAGGTCCACGTGCGTCAGGCTCTCGGGCGTGAAGCCCTTTACGGGGTGGCGGAAGATCGCTGCGACGTGGCCGCTCATGGGCGGCTTCTGGCCGAAACCCGGCCGATGCTCAAGCGTGTCGCGTACCCGACGGCGGGAACGGACCGCTGCGCCGTGGGTTAGCCGAAGCGTCGCCAGGGGAGCGTGCGCGTGACTGTCGCCCATCCATCGCCGCCGCGTCGGGGCCGCAAGAGCGCCCCGTCGGTCGCCGCGCTCGCGCCCTGGGCGCTGACGGCGGCGCTGGCGGCCGCCTGGTGGAACGCCAGCCGAGCGCGGCCGGCGCCGCAGCCGCTGCGCATCGAGCCCAAGCCTCAGCCTGGCCTAAGCCGCCAGACGATCGCCGAGCCGGCGCACTTCGAGGTTCAGGAGCCCGGGCGGGGGCGCGTCGCCGAGCGGCCGCATCACATCCCCTGGCGGGGCTGGAAGGACATCCTGTGGCGGACCTATCGTGAGATCAGCCACGACCGGCTGACCGTCGTGGCCGGCAGCGTCACCTACTACACCCTGCTGGCGATCTTCCCGGCGCTGGGCGTGTTCGTCTCGCTGTACGGCCTGATCGCGGACGTCACCCTGGTGGAGGCGCAACTCGTCCAGCTCTCCAGCATCTTCCCGCCTGAGGCGGTGCGGCTGCTGGGCGAACAGATGCTGCGCCTGGCCAACGGCAAGGCGGCGGGCCTGTCGTTCGCCTTCGTCGTCAGCCTGTTGCTGTCGATCTGGAGCGCCAGCGCCGGAGTGAGGTCGCTCTTCGATGGGCTGAACATCGCCTACGACGAGGACGAGAAGCGCAGCTACCTGGCGCGCACGGCCATGACCTACGGCTTCACCTTCGCGCTGCTGCTGTTCCTGGCCCTGATCAGCGGCATCCTGGTGGCCGCGCCGCTGGCGCTTGAGGCGCTGCGTCTGCGCGAGGACTGGCTGATCGCGGCGCGCTGGCCGATGGTCTATGTGGTGGCCACGACGGCCTTCAGCGTCGCCTATCGCTACGGCCCCAGCCGAAAGCGTGCGCGGTGGCGCTGGCTGGTGCCGGGCGGAGCGGCGGCGGCCTTTTTCTGGATGGCGGGCTCGGCCGGCTTTTCCTGGTATCTCAACAACGTCGCCCGGCTGGACGCCACCTACGGCTCGCTGGGCGCGGTGATCGGCTTCATGCTGTGGGTCTGGTTCTCGGTGATGGTGATCCTGATCGGGGCTGAGCTGAACGCCGAGATCGAGCACCAGACGGCCATGGACTCCACGACGGGGCCGCCCAAGCCCATGGGCGAGCGCGGCGCGGCCATGGCCGACACCGTGGGCCTGCGCTTCATCGGCGTGCGGCAGGGCACGGGTCAGTTGCTGGAGACGGCGAAGCGGCAGATCCGCAATCTGCGGCGCAGAGGTCAGACGCCCGAGACGCCGCCGCTGGCGAAGGCGGCCGGCGAGGTCGACGGCCCAGGCGCGCCTAGCTGAATTCGTCTTCCAACGCCGCCAGGCGCGCGGCCTGATCCTCGGCGATCAGCGGGTTGATGACGTCGTCGAGGGACTCGCCCTCCATGATCTTCGGCAGGTTGTAGAGGGTCAGGTTGATCCGGTGATCGGTCACCCGGCCTTGCGGGAAGTTGTAGGTGCGGATGCGTTCCGAGCGGTCGCCTGAGCCCACCTGGCTCTTGCGGGCGTCGGCGCGGGCGGTGTCCAGGGCCTCGCGCTGCTGGTCGTACAACTTGACCTTGAGGGCCTTCATGGCCCGGGCGCGGTTCTGGTGCTGCGACTTCTCAGAGCTGGTCACCACGATGCCGGTGGGCAGGTGGGTGATGCGGACGGCCGAGTCGGTCTTGTTCACGTGCTGGCCGCCGGCGCCCGACGAGCGGTAGGTGTCGATGCGCAGGTCCTGGTCGCGGATCTCGATCTCGACGTCCTCCGGCTCGGGCAGGATGGCGACCGTGGCGGCCGAGGTGTGGATGCGTCCCTGCGCTTCCGTGGCCGGCACGCGCTGCACCCGGTGCACGCCGCTCTCGAACTTCAACCGGCCGAACACGCCGTCGCCGGTGATGGCGGCGACGATTTCCTTGTAGCCGCCCATTTCACCTTCGGTGACGCTGTCGATCTCGACACGCCAGCCGTGGGTCGAGGCATAGCGCTGGTACATCCGGAACAGGTCGCCGGCGAAGAGGGCGGCCTCGTCGCCGCCCGTGCCGGCGCGCACTTCCAGGATGGCCGAGGCGTTCTCGTCCTTGTCCTTGGGCGCGAGGAGCAAGGCCACCTCGTGCTCCAGGGCCGGCAGCTTCTCCTTCACCGCTTCCAGCTCGTCCCGGGCCATCTCGGCCATGTCGGGATCGCCCGAGGCCAGCATCTCTTCCAGCCCCGGCTCCTCGGCCTTGACCTTCTCCAGCGCCATGACGGCGTCGGCCACCGGCTTCAGCTCGGCGTGTTCCTTGGAGAGGCGGACGATCTCGGCGCCGTCGGAGGCCGCGCCCATGCGCGCCTCGATCTCGCGGAAGCGGTCGAGCACCTGGTCGAGCCTGGCCTGGGGAAGTCGCAACGGTTCAGTCCTTTGAAGGGCGCTGTCTGTAGCCGAGGCCGGGCGCGGCGCCAAATCCGCGCTATGCTCGGCGCGGGAGGACGACCATGTACCATGAAGGCAACCGGGCTTTGCAGGACGCTTTCGGCAGCCGAGAGCTGGCGGACCGGCTGGACGAACGCCTGCGGCACGACCGCTTCACCGACGGCGACGCCGCCTTCATCCAGGCCCAGCCGTTCTTCTTCCTGGCCACCGCCGACGACGAGGGCCGGCCGGATTGTTCGTTCAAGGGCGGGCCGCCGGGGTTCGCGCGCGTGGTCGCGCCGGACCTGCTGATATTCCCGGACTACGACGGCAACGGCATGTTCAAGAGCCTGGGCAACATCGCCGCTAACCCGCACGTGGGGCTGCTGTTCATGGCCATGGGCGAGCGGGCCGGCCGGCTGCGGGTGAACGGGCGGGCCGAGGTTGTCGCTGACGACCCGGCGATGGCGGACATCCCCGGCGCGCAACTCCTGGTGAAGATCACGCCCACCGACATCTTCCCCAACTGCCCGCGATACATCCCGAAAATGACGATCGAGGCGCCGTCGGAATACGCCCCCGTCGCCGGCGCCGAGCCGGTCGAGCCGAAGTGGAAGGCGTTCCCGGACTTCGTCGACGTGGTCCCCCCGCGGCGGCGCTAGGCCGACGGTTCATAGGGTCCAGCTTGGCGGAACACTCGTCCCGTCCAGGGGTTACGGCCCCCGGTGACATACGGAGATTGGTGAAATGGCGACCGAACGCGTGACTGAACGCAGTGACGGCCTGACCCGCGAACGTGTGATCGAGCGCGACGTCGGCGGCACGACCTATGTGGACAAGGGCGGCTCTGGGATCGGCGGCGTCGTGATCGGGATCGCGGTGCTGGCGATGGTGGCGATCGTGGCGTTCTTCCTGCTGCAGTCGAACCGGAACGATGCGATCCGCACCGACGCGGTGACCAGCGCAGCCTCCAGCGTGGCCAACAGCGCCTCGTCGGCGGCCGACGGTGTCAGCTCGGCGGCCAACAAGGCCGCGGACGCGGTGACGCCCGAACGGTAGAGCAAGAAAGGGCCCCCTCCGTCACCGGAGAGGGCCCTGCCTTCTACGCCCTGAGGCGTGGATCGATTTAGGCGCGCTCGCCGGTCAGGGCGGCGTTGCCGAACATGCCCAGCTTGCAGTTGCCGGTCATCTTGTCGCCGTCGACCTTGGCCGAGAACTCGAGCTTCATCGGCATCGGGTTCGTGATGTCGGTGCTCCAGGTCAGGGTGTCGCCGTCGACCTTACCGGTCACTTCCTGCGCGCCCATTTCCGAATCCACCTTGCCGGTGAAGGTGTCGCCGCTGGTGGCGATCGAGACCGCCATGGTGCGTGCGCCCATCGGCGTGTTGATGGTGACTTTCCAGTTGCCGTCCGCGGACATTCGTCCCTCCCAAGAATTGGAGGCGCACCTAAGCGCGGAAGGGCGATCTGCGCAAGAGTGACGCAGGCGTCATCTTTGCAACAAACTATTCGGCGGCCTGCAGGGCGGCGGTCTTGGCGGCCTCGATCTCGCGGGCGCGAGCCTCGACCAGTTCGACGATGTGGTCGACCATGCCCTCGTTGTCCTGCTTATGGTCGGGCTTGCCGGCCATATAGACCATGCCCGCGCCCTTGCCGCCGCCGGTAAAGCCCAGGTCGGTCATCAGCGCCTCGCCGGGCCCGTTCACGACACAGCCGATGATCGACAGGCTCAGCGGCGTCGAGATGTGGGCCAGCCGCTGTTCCAGGGTCTCGACGGTCTTGATCACATTGAAGCCCTGCCGCGCACAGGACGGGCAGGCGATGATGTTCACGCCGCGGTGGCGCAGGCCCAGGCTCTTGAGGATGTCGAACCCGACCTTGATCTCCTCGACCGGGTCGGCCGCCAGGCTGACGCGGATGGTGTCGCCGATGCCGGCCCACAGCATCGAGCCGATGCCGATGGACGACTTCACTGTGCCGGTGCGCAGCGCCCCGGCCTCGGTCACGCCCAGATGCAGCGGGCAGTCGATGGCCTCGGCCAGCTGCTGATAGGCGGCCACCGTCATGAACGGATCGGACGCCTTCACGCTGATCTTGAACTCGTGGAAGTCGTGGTCCTGCAGGATGCGGGCGTGGTTCAGCGCGCTCTCGACCATCGCGTCGGGGCAGGGCTCGCCATACTTTTCCAGCAGCTCCCGCTCGAGCGAGCCGGCGTTGACGCCGATGCGCATGGAGCAGCCGTGGTCGCGGGCGGCCTGGATGACCTCGCGCACCCGCGAAGCGTTGCCGATGTTGCCCGGATTGATCCGCAGGCAGGCCGCGCCGGCCTTCGCCGCCTCGATGCCGCGCTTGTAGTGAAAGTGGATGTCCGCCACGAGCGGGACCTTGGCCGCCCGGGCGATCTCGGCGAATGCCGCCGTGGACTCCTCGTCCGGACAGGAGACGCGGACAATGTCGGCGCCGGCCTCTTCCAACTGCCGGATCTGTTCGATCGTCGCCTTGGCGTCGGCCGTCAGCGTGTTGGTCATCGACTGGACGGTGATCGGCGCGTCGCCGCCGACCTCGACATTGCCCACGCGGATCTTGCGGCTCTTGCGCCGGTCGATGGCGCGCCAGGGGCGGACAGCGGTGTGAGCTTCGGTCGTCATGCGAGCGGGAAAATAGTCTGTCCGGGCCGGAAACCCAACTGCGGCCTAAGGCCGGGGCGCGGCAGGCTTCGGCGCCGGGACGGCCGCCGCCTTCGCCGCCGGCGGCGGCGGGGTGATCAAGGTGGGCGTCGCGGGCCTGGGGGCGGCTGGCGGCGCCACGGCGGGGGTGGTCGCCAGCTTGGACGCCAGCACTTGCTGGGCGGGCAGCACGCCCTTGGACTGGCCCGAGACGAAAACCTGGAAGTCGTGCGGCGCCGAGACGTCCAGCGTCAGGCCAGCGAGCTGCGGCACGCGGTAGGCTTCGCCCTTGGCGAGTTGGCGAGCGAAATAGACCGAACCGTCGGGCCCCCGGACGATCAGCGCGCCAGCCTTGATCGCCTGGACCGTGACGACCGAGGTCAGCTGCGGATTGCCGGCGTCATAGACGCGGCCCTGGGGCTGGAAGGTCGAGGGCAGGGCGGCCAGGTTCACCGGCGGCGGCTCCCCCACCTTGGTCGGCGGCGGGGCGGGTGTGTTGGGCGCGTTCGGGTCGGTCTTGACGCCCATGGCGGCGGCCAGGCCGGGCGTCTCATAGGGCGGCGGCGTGGTGGACTCGACCGGCGCGGGCAGGGGATAGCCCAACTCGACCGTACCGGACTTGATCTGTCCCAGGGCCTTCGCGGTCTGTGCCGGCGGCGCCAGCGGCGGCGGCGGGGCGGCGGCCATCATGGCCCGCTGGGCGACGTTCCACAGCACGATGGCGGCGATGATGATCAGGGCGCCGATCAGGAAGGCGGCGACGCGCGGGTCCTTCTCGTCGGGCACGCCCACCGGCGCGCGCAACGGCTCGTCCAGCACCGGCTCGTCGCTCTTGAACCGCTCGGTAGCCAGGTCGGGATCCAGGCCCAACGCCGTCGCATAGGCGCGAATGTAGCCGATCGTGAAGGGACGCGAGGGCAGAGCGTCCAGCCGCATCTCCTCGATGGCCTCGAGATAGGCGCGCCGCACGCGCGTCCGGTCCGCCAGTTCGGGCAGGGTCAGGCCCTTTTCCTGGCGGATCGCCTTCAGCGCCTCGCCCAGGGTCTCATGGGCGTGCAGCGGATCGACGGGCGGCGGCGGGCCGGCGTCGACGATCTCATGCGCGGGCGCCGGCGCCTCGGACGCGCCGAAATTCAGCGCCGCGCGAAGCCGCCCGCGCGCCGTGTCGGCCTTCTTGGATGTCCGTTTGCGTAACACGCGGGTTCCCGGCGCTCCTGTCGCCTGCCGAACAGTGTCGCCGGATTCGGGCGAGGATCAGACGGCGAGGTAGAGTTTGCGAGCGAGGGTTTCAATCTCGTTCCGCACCGAGCCGGCGGAGGACTTCAGCAGGGCCGACACGCCACGCCGCGCGGCCTCGCGGTCGCAGCTCAGCACCATCTGCTTCACCGGTCCGATCCCGGCGGGCGACATCGACAGCCGCTCGTAGCCCAGGGCCACCAGGGTGAAGGCCTCCAGCGGGCGGCCGGCCAGCTCGCCGCACACGCTCACCGGGGTCCCGGTCTCGGCGCACGCGCGCTGGATGGTCTCGAGCGCACGCAGCGCCGGCGGCGACAGGATGTCGTAGCGGTCGGCCACCCGCGGGTTCCCCCGGTCGGCGGCAAACAGGTACTGCATCAGGTCGTTCGTGCCGACGCTGACGAAGTCGGTCATCGGCAACAGGGCGTCCAGGTGCCAGATCAGCGACGGCGCCTCGATCATCGCGCCCACGTCCAGCCGCGACGGCGCCGGCCGTCCGCGGCGCTGAGCCCAGGCCACCTCGGTCTCGACAAGGGCGCGGCCGGCACGGAACTCGTCCACGTTGGCCACCAGCGGGAACATGATCCGCAGCGGCCGTCCCCGCGAGGCGGCGATCAGGGCGCGCAGCTGCAGGCGCAACAGGGCGGGCCGGTCCAGACCCATGCGGATCGCCCGCCAGCCCAGGGCCGGGTTCTCTTCGCGCTCGGCCTCCATGTACGGCAGCACCTTGTCGCCGCCGAGGTCGAGGGTGCGGAAGGTCACCGGCAGGTCGCCCGCGGCGTCCATCACGCGCGAGTAAAGCGCCGTCTGGGCGTTGAACCGCGGCATCTCCTCCGAGACCATGAACTGGAACTCGGTGCGGAACAGCCCGATACCCTCGGCGCCGGTCTCCGCGAGGCTCTCCAGATCGACGTCGAGGCCGGCGTTCATCAGCAGGGTCACCTTGACCCCGTCTCGGGTGAAGGCCGGCGTGTCCTTCAGCTTGGCGAATTCGGCCTGCCGTTGCCGCCGCACGTCCATCCGCGCCTTGATGGCGGTCGCGACGTCGGCGCGCGGCCGCAGATAGGCCTCGCCCGTCTCGGCGTCGACGATGACGGGGTCGCCTTCCGACACCTTGTCGCGCAGGCCGTTCAGGCGGCCGACGCAGGGGATGTCCAGCGCGCGGGCCACGATGGCGGCGTGCGAGGCGGTCGAGCCTTCTTCCAGCAGCAGGCCGCCCAGCTTGGTGCGGTCGTATTCCAGCAGGTCCGCCGGCCCCAGGTTCCGGGCCACCAGGATGGCGTTCTCGGGCAGGTCGCGAGCGACGCTGCCGTCGCCGGACAGGTGGCGCAACAGCCGGTCGTTCAGATCTTCCAGGTCGTGCAGGCGCTCGCGCAGATAGGGATCGCGCGCCTGGCCCAGGCGGGCGCGGTGCTCGGAACGGACCCGCTCGACCGCCGCCTCGGCGGTCAGGCCGTTCTTCACCGCATCCTCGAGGCTGCGGTTCCAGCCTCGGTCGTGGGCGAACATCCGGTAGGTGTCGAGGACGTCGTAAGAGGCGTCCACCAGGCCGTGCTGGCCCTCCAGCATCTTGTCGATCTGGGCCTTCAGGCCCTCGAGCGCGGCGGCCAGACGCGCCTCTTCGGCCACGACGTCGTCGGACAGCAGCTGCGAGGAGGCCACCGGCGGCTCGTGCAGCACCGCCACGCCATAGGCCAGGCCGTCGGCGAACTTGGAGCCCTTGATCCGCTCGGGCCGGCGGGGCGCCAGTTCCACGCCCTCCAGCTCGCCGACGCTGATCAGCTCGCCCGAGGCGACCATCTCGGCCAGCACCATGGCGACGATCTGGATGTCCTCGACCTCGTCCTCGGAATAGACCCGTTCGGTGCGGTTCTGGACGGCCAGGACGCCGATCACCCGGCCGCCGCGCAGCAGCGGCACGCCCAGGAACGCGTGATAGGGGTCTTCGCCGGTTTCCGGACGGTACGAGAAGGCGGGGTGTTCGGGGGCGTCGGCCAGGTTGAGCGGCCGGCCCAGGCGCATGATCTCGCCGACCAGGCCTTCGCCCGGCTTCATCCGCGTCACGTGGACGGCGCTGGTGTCGAGGCCCTCGGTGGCGAACAGCTCCATCTCGCCGTTGGCGCGGCGCAGATAGATCGAGCACACCTCCGCCACCATCGACAGCGCGATGATGCGCACGACCATGTCCAGGCGCTGTTGGGCAGGACCACCGCCGGCGAGCGCCTCGCGGATCTGCTTCAGAAGGCTGCGTTGTCCGCGTATGGCCACAGGCGCCGGCATCCTGGACGACATTCCTCCCTTACCCTTTGCCGGGTCCCTAACAGTTTTATCTTTCAGAACCGAGACCTAAAGGCGCATCGCTCGCGTCTCCGGGGAACTGCCCAGCCTGTGTGCATGGCCATGTAGTGCGCCTCAAGCTACACTGCGAGGGTGTCCGACGCCGCCGTCCAGGACCTGAGGTTCAGCCCGCCGGGGCCTGCCCCCGGCCCGCGGGATATTTCGCCCATCGACGTGCTGCTGAAGTTCGCCAGCCGGCCGCTGGAAGCCTGGCCGCGCGCGGTGTTCGAGACGCGGGTCTGGCGTCCGCCCCTGCCAGGAACGCCGATCTTCCTGATGGATCCCGCCGCGATTGGCGAACTCTTCGTCGGGCAGGCGGCATCGTTCCCCCAGGGCGCGCTGTGGCGGCGGATGATGCGGCCGGTCTGGGGCGACGGCATGGTCACCTCGGAGGGGCCAGCCTGGCGCTGGCAGCGCCACGCCGCGGCCCCTGCGTTCCGTCCGGCGCAGATGCAGGCCATGGCGCCGATCATGGCCCGGGCCGCCTCCGCCGCCCTGGCGCGCTGGCCGGACGGCGGGCGGATCGACGTCGCCGAGGAGGCGGGCCGGATCACCTTCGACATCCTGCTGGACGTGGTGCTGTCGGGCGGCGAGGACTTCGACCGCGGCGGCGCGCGCGAGCTCATAACCGGTTTCATGGGCGAGCTGGGCAAGATGCGGCTCAGCTACTACCTGGCGCCCGACGCCTATCACGAAGGCCGGGTGACGCCCGCCGCCCCCGAGGCCGCGGAGCTGCGCGCGGTCATCGACACCATGATCCGCCGGCGCAGGACGGCCCCGCCGCGGGGCGATCTGGTCGACCTGCTGCTGGCGGCGCGCGATCCCGAGACGGGCCAGGGGATGGACGACGCGATCCTGCGCGACAACCTGTTGGGCTTCATGGTCGCCGGCCACGAGACCAGCGCGGTGGCGCTGACCTGGGTGCTCTACGTCGCGACGGCCCACGCCCCGACCTTGTCTCGGCTGCGCGCCGAGGTCGACGCGGTGGCGGGCGGCCAGCCGATCGAGGCCGCACATGTCCCCCAGCTGATCTTCACGCGCCAGGTCGTGCAGGAGGCGCTGCGGCTGTATCCGCCGGCGCATACGTCGACGCGGGTCTGCACCCGGACGACCCAGGTCGGCGGCGTCACGATCAAGGCCGGGACGCGGGTGCTGATCCCGATCTACGCCCTGCACCGCCACCGCCTGTGGTGGCGCGACCCCGACGTGTTCGATCCGGGACGGTTCGCCCCCGATCAGCCCTCGCCGGACCGCCACCTCTACATGCCGTTCGGCGCCGGCCCCCGCGTCTGCCTGGGCGCGGCGTTCGCCATGACCGAGCTGGTGGTCATGCTGGCCACCCTGCTGCGCGGGGCCGATTTCACCCTGGCGGCCGGACACAAGGTCTGGCCGTTGGCCGACATGGCCCTGCGGCCGCAGGGCGGCATGCCGATGGACGTACGGCCGCGGCCGGTCAGCCCTTCGGCGTCAGCTTGATGATCGCCCCGGCGGGGCCGTCCTTCAGGACATAGACCGCCCCGTCCGGACCCTGGCGGATGTCGCGCAGGTTCACCGGGCCCGGCACTTCCAGCCGCTCCTCGCCCACGACCTTCTCGCCCTTGAACGTCAGGCGCGTGATGAAGCCGCCGGGCAGGCCCTGGGGCTGCTTGCCCGAGATCAACATGCTGCCCTTCCACTTCGGGAACAGGCCGCCCGTGTAGAAGATCATGCCCGAAGGGGCGATCACCGGGTCCCAGTAGTAAAGCGGCTGCTCCATGCCCGGACGCTGGGTCTCGCCATTGGTGATCGGCGTCTTGGCCGGGCCGTAGTTCACGCCGTAGCTGATCGTCGGCCAGCCATAGTCCTTGCCCTTGCGGATGACGTTGACCTCGTCGCCGCCCTGAGGCCCGAACTCGACCTCCCACAGCTCGCCGGTGGTGGGGTGCAGGGCCGCCGCCTGGACGTTGCGGTTGCCGTAGCTCCAGATCACCGGCTGGGCGCCGCCCTTGCCGACGAAGGGGTTGTCCTTGGGGACCGAGCCGTCGGGATTGATCCGCACGATCTTGCCCAGGCCGCTGGCCAGGTCCTGCGCCTGGCGCTGGCCCTCCAGGATCGAGCGCTCGCCCTGGGTGACGAACAGCGTCCCGTCGCGGGCGAAGACCAGCCGCGAGCCGAAGTGCAGCGGCGAGGCCAGCGACGGCGTCTGGCGATAGATCACCTTCAGGCCTTCGATCTTCGGCGTCGGCCCGTCCACCAGCTTGCCGCGCGCCACGGCGGTGTTGTTGGTCTTCCCGTCGGCGTTCGGCTCGGCATAGCTGAGGTAGATCAGGCCGTTGGCCTTGAACTTGGGGTCCAGCGCCACGTCCAGCAGGCCGCCCTGGCCGCCGGAGAAGACGGTGGGCGCGCCGGCGACCGGCGCCTCGGTCAGCGTCCCGTCCTTGGCCACGATCCGCAGCTGGCCCAGCCGGCGCTCGGTCACCAGCATCCGCCCGTCCGGCAGGAACGCCAGCGCCCAGGGATACTGCAGGCCCGGGGTGACGACGGTGGTCTGGAAGGCGACGCCCAGCTTCTCCTCGGGCGCGCGGGTCTGGCCGGCGAAGGCGGGCTTGTAGGGCGTAATCGGCGGGCGGGTCTCCACCGGCCCGGCCGGCTGGGCGCAGGCGCTGGTGGCGAAAG
>Ga0209026_1000472_pt1 | contig 30801 bp, 24 predicted proteins | sample AraplaCL_Col_mCL_FD_184262 | JGI IMG/M metagenome (GOLD analysis project Ga0209026, IMG submission 184262) | Arabidopsis root microbial communities from the University of North Carolina, USA - plate scrape CL_Col_mCL (SPAdes) (version 2) | ecosystem: Host-associated > Plants > Roots >... | reverse complement strand
CTTGCATTTATTGGCGCTAAAATGCTGGCCGCGCACTATGCCGAAGTTATCGGGCTTACCACCATGCGCTCGCTTATCGTGATCATTCTAATTTTAGGAGTTAGCATTGCGGCCTCGCTTGCCTTCCCGAAAAACGACAAAAAGATAACAGGATAACAATTACCTTTTCTGTGTAAACTTGTTAACTTCGTAACAATGCAGTCAATCGATCTACACTTATTTAAGTTCCGTTTTTTTGATGTGGTAGATATTGTGATCGTAGCAATCATAATTTACCAGTTATATAACCTGATCAGGGGAACCATCGCGGCCAATATTTTTATCGGGCTGGCGCTTATTTGCATTCTGTATTTTGTGGTTAAGGCATTAGAGATGCCATTGCTTACGCGCATTCTGGAAAACTTTATGAATGTGGGCATACTGGCGCTTATTGTAGTCTTTCAGCAGGAGATACGGCGGTTTTTACTGCTTGTAGGTAAAAATGCATCGCTGCAGCGTAATAAAGCCTGGTGGCGGTATTTTTTTGGCAAAGCTGATGACGAACGTAATAATCTTGCCCGTATAAAACCTATTATAGATGCCTGTAAAAGCATGAAGCAAACCCGTACTGGAGCGCTGATTGTGTTTGCCAAATATTATGATGAACAATTTTATCAGAATAGCTGCGAGGTTGTTGATGCTAAAATATCAAAGCGGTTATTAGAAAGTATATTTCAAAAAAACAGCCCGCTGCACGATGGCGCGGTAGTGATTGCCGAAAACAAAATTAAATCGGCAAGCTGTATTTTGCCGCTTACCGATAATACCGACCTTCCGCCGCAATTTGGTTTGCGCCATCGTGCGGGTATAGGTGTATCCGAAGCTAATGATGCTACCGCTCTTATTATTTCTGAAGAAACCGGCGAAATATCGTACGCCAGGCACGGCCGCGTAAAAATGAATATCAGCTTTGCTGAACTGGAGAAATTACTGAATAAGGATTTTTATTAAATTGATTTGACAGAATAAAAAAGGCTCGTTGAATTTCAGCGAGCCTTTTTTATAGTTGATATAAGTCTGTTATTTCAACTCATCAATACAAGTTCCTATGTATTGCACCAATTGCTGCAATTGCTCTTTTTGCGCGCCTGTTGCGTTTTTAGTCTGTTCTTCTTTTTGAGTCTTTATGCCTTCGAGCAGATTGCCGATGTAAGGCATAGCGCCAAACGCTTTGTAGCGGATAGCCATGGCTTTCAGATCGGTTACCCCATCTTTAACAACTTTAGGATCGTTTATTTTACCCAATAGTTTGGTGTAATCAGGCAGCATGTTGAATTGCTGTTGTATACCGGCTGTTTTAAAGGAATGTTCAATAAACGGGAATTCCTTTTCGCCGCCATGGGTCATGTATAGTTTGGTAATGGCTGTTGTTAACGCGCCGCCATTATCTGCTTCGAGGTTTTTGGCAATTTTAAGTGCATTATCTGGCTCAAAGGCCGATATACCATTCAGGGCAGCACCTTGTACAGCGTACGACGGGCTGTTGATGGCTGATTTAAATAAGGGCACGTTATTGGCGTCGTTTAGTTTGGTGAGTTGGTTAATTGCAGCCGCCCGTACCAGGGTTTTCTCATCGCTTTTTACTATTTCGTTCAATACCGGCACTGCGGCGTTGCGCACATCGGCGTTGGTTAAGCTTATGGTATTAATAGCTTTTATACGCAGGTTAAAGTATTTGTCTTTTAAAGCCGCTAACATCACTTTTTGCGCGCCATCGTTATCCTGATGTGCGGCTGCCATATTGATAGCCTCTAAACGATCGAGGTAAAGCGGCGCATGAAAATACTGGAACACAAACTCATCCAGCGGTTTGTTATCGGTTTTTTGACAGAGCAATATTTTATCACCATCAAAATTAACCAGGTCGGGTTTGGTATCGGCGGCAAAGGTTAAGGTATCAGCGCGGTTACGCAGCCAAACTTTGTGGCGCATCACTTTACCGCCGGCATAAATATCGATGCTTGTAGGAATGATAAACGGATTAGCAGTCTGGGTTTGCTGTACGTAAACGGTTTCTTTTCCGGCTTCCCATTTGTAATCGATCTTAAACTCGGGATGGCCCGGGCCGTAGTACCATTGGTTAAAGTACCAGTTTAAATCCTGACCGCTGGCCTGTTCTAAAGCCAGGCGCAATTGCTGTGCTTCGCCATTGCTGAAAGCATTTTGCTTTAGGTAAATGTTTAGGCCCTTAAAAAACACATCGTTACCCAGATAGTTACGCAGCATGTTTAAAATACGGCCGCCTTTTTCGTAAGTAACGGCATCAAACAGGTCTTCCTTATCGTGATAATAAAACCTTACCAGGTTTTTTGTTTTGTTGGCGGGCGGACGCAGATATTTCTGCATAGCTGCGTAGTTAACTTCGTCACCGGCATCTTTGCCGTGTTTGTATTCGGCCCAAAGGGTTTCGCTTAAGTCGGCGAAGGATTCGTTCACGGTAATGTTGCTCCAGCTTTCTGTGGTCACATAATCACCGAACCATTGGTGGAAAAGCTCGTGTACAATATCGGTTTCGCTTTCAGGCTTGCCATCAATCAATTCGTGACGGGTTGCTTGCACCTGTACGCCGTGGAGGGTAGCAGTAGTATTTTCCATTGCGCCGCTTACGTAATCGCGAACTACAATTTGTGAGTATTTGTTCCAGGGGTATTCAACGCCTAATATTTTTGAGTAAAAGGTCATTACCTCTGGCGTAAAGCCGAAGATATCCTTGGCATAAGGCGCGTATTTAGGCTCAAGGTAATAGCTTACTTCTTTATCGTGCCATTTATCCTTATAAATTTTAAAATCGCCTACGGCCATCATAAACAGGTATGGCGAGTGTGGCAGATCCATCTTCCAGGTATCGGTACGGGTACCATCGCCGTTTAATTTTTGCGACGCCAGCCGGCCGTTTGATAGGGTAACGTATTTGGCCTGCACCGTCATGCTGATCTCTTCGGTGGTTTTTTGATTCGGTTTATCGATAGTTGGGAACCATGCTGACGAAGCTTCGGTTTCGCCCTGTGTCCATATCTGGATAGGTTTAGTTTTATCGGTACCATCGGGGTTAATAAAATACAATCCTTTGGCATCGTTAATAGCGGCACTGCCCTGTACTTTCAGTTCGTTAGGTTTAGAGGTATAATCGATAAATACAGTGTAGCTTTCGTTTGGCGCATATTTTTTATCGAGTGTGATGGCCAAAGAAAGACTATCGTAAGTAAACTTAAGCGGATAAATTTTTCCGGCTTTTACAACCGAGATGTTTTTGATATCCATCCCTTTGGCATCCAGCCTGAGCGAATCGGTAGGGTAAGCGTGAGGTTTTAAAGTCACCCATTCTTTACCGTACATGTAGCGTTTTTTATAATCAAAACGCACGTCGAGCTTGGTATGTACCAGGTCGTTTATCTTAGGTGCCGCTGCACGATAGATCTTTAAAAGCGGATCATCTGGTTTTTGTTGCTGCGCGATTGCCACGCCGGACGAGAAACACAAGAGCATTGCCATGCCCGAAAACCATGGGAGGGATTTGTTAATTATCATGAGGTCAGTTATCTATTAATAACCAAAGTAAAAGATTTTTTAATAATTATTTAAACGGTGGTAAATAATTAACCGAACTAATGCCTACAGACAAACTGTAAGGTTAACGGCCGTTGTGCGACTAACAGGCATATATTAAACTAAAACATATTATTATGAATGCTAAAAAGTACATGTTGTTTATGTTCGCTATTTTTTTATCGGTAAACATTTTTGCTCAAACGGGGCTGAAGAGTGGCGTCAGCGCGCCGATGTTTTCGGCTAAAGATAATACCGGGAAAACCATTGATTTGAAAGACCTGCTCAAATCGCATAAATCGGTAGTGTTGTTTTTTTACCGTGGGCAGTGGTGCCCGTATTGTAATAAACAAATGCAGCATCTGCAAGACTCGTTACAATTGATGACAGCGAAAGGCGCTTATGTAGTAGGCGTAACACCCGAAACCGGAGAGAATATTGACAAGACCCGCGAGAAAACACACGCTTCGTTTTCGTTAATACACGATGAGGGCTATAAAATTATGAAGGCTTATGATGTTGATTATAAGGTAGATGATCCGATGTTTGCGAAACTGAAAGGCTATGGCATTGACCTTGAAAAAGGCAATGGCAATAATGATCATGTTTTGCCGGTACCGGCTACGTATATTATTAACAAATCAGGCAAAATTACTTTTGTTCAGTTTGATAAAGACTACACTAAAAGGCCGCCGGTGAGCCGGATATTGCGAGCATTGTGACCGACTTTATTTGACAAGTGAGCCCGTTGTATAAGCAACGGGCTTTTTTTTGAACTGCTATTACAACAGAGAAAATTTTGTACTGTACCCAACAATCGTGGCCCCGTTTGCGATATAGTATAAATATCCGTTTAATGAAGAATATATTTATAGTGCTCGGATTGATCATGTCCTCATCCTTTATCATCCTCAATCTATCATTAATCGGGCTAATATTTATTAGTTGGCTCCCACTTTTAGACTTTATAAAGTCGCTGTTTGCAGTGTTTATTTTATCGTGTATAAGCTTCCTATTTATATTGGTTTTCATCCCACATGGAAGGCGGGGGCAATAACCAATTATCAAAGACTTGTGGTATATCTGGCCGAAATACGCAGATAAGGATAGGTTTTATTAACGTCGGCGTAATTTTTAAAGCCGCCGTGCAGCGTGAAGTTACCCGATTCGGCACCCAGTAAAAATCTTTTTACAACTCTAAACACCAGTTCGTTGGTGTAGGCATAGAGAAAATAATGCGACGGATTACCATTTATGGTTTCGAGCCAGCCGCCGCGATAGTTGAAATTATAAAAGATATTATTCGAAATGCCGATACCAGCGCTGCCACTGACTGCAAAGCCGGGGCCATAATCGTAATTGCGATTATTATCATGCAGGTAAGGGTCGGGTACGGCGGCTAAAATAACCGGCCCTGCGCCAAGCGCCGTATTAACCTTTATTTTTTTCGATAAAACCGCTTCTGAATATAAATTCATTTTAACACTTTGGGCACCGTAAAAAAATGCCGCATTGCGTATATAGTCGTAATTGGCCGATAGTATGGCGAGGTTCTTTATTTTTTCGGTATAAATTTTCCATCCGGTTAGGGACCCGTATGCCGACACTACATTCACCTTCGAGCTATCGTCCTGCCCGAACTCGGCATTAATGGCAATATGAGTAAAAGGCCGTTTAAAATCCTGGTAAGGCGTACCGTATTGCATTTTAATATGCCCATACCAGCCATAGTGCCCATTTTTAAGCGGATTACTGCTGTTGACGTTAAAAGAGCGGATACCCAGATCAAATTCGGCGCTTACGCGTGACGAATCATAGCCGGGCGCGTTATTCATTACTTTACCCCATTTACCATCTATAATGCGGTTAAGCCCGTTTACCGGATTGATCAGGAGTCCCAAAACCTCGCTGGCCTGCCGCTTAAAACCACGGCTACGGTTATTGATGATTTTGTTTGACAAGCGATAAGTCATTTCGCCCAGTACTATGCCGCCAAAACTGGTGTTGATGAAATCGTTTGGGGCGGGCGCCTGGTTTTCGGCGGCGGTTTCCCAAATATAACTACCAACTACAGCGGCTGGTGCCGACTGCCAGAAAGAGTAGCCATTGGTACGAAAGGTGCTGAAAAAATAGCTGCCATGATAGGGGTGGCCGAATTGATTGGTTTGAAAATTATCATCATCCCAGGCCCAGCTGGAAGGGTTTAAATGCTGCCCGACCGTTTTGAACGATATTTTGGCATAGTCGGCATTTTTTAAAAAACGGTCCCAAACCCAGGGCAGTACCTCAACACTGCTAAGCTCCAAAGCACTGCGGCCAAAATTTTTCCGGGTAAAAGAGTGACGGGCGTATTGGCGCTGGTGTTTTGGCGAGGTATCGGCTTTGAGTTGTTCGATATCGAAAGGGCTTTGTGCCATAGCCCGGGCAGATAAAAGCAATAAAATTATTAGCGCAGGTAATTTTAAAACAAGTCTTTTTGTAAAATTACCATCATATGCCATATCAACAAATTATTAGCTAAAGCTAATAAAATGATTTTGATGGGTAATTGTTTTGATCAAAAGATCAGCAAGGCGCACCAATGCCTATATAGACGGGTTTTGGCTGTATTCCAGCCAAAGGGCATCGACCGTTTTACCGGTAAGTTTGGTCCAGATTTCGGTGTTGTAAGCGCCCTCGCGCATTATTTTGTCGAGCTTTTTTACAATGCCTTTTTTCTTGTTCTTTTCGAGCCAGACTAAAAAACGCGCGGTTACGCGGTAGGCATTATTGTAGTTTTGACTTGCTTTAAAAGCAGGGAGGCTCCAGCCGGCCTGCGCGTTATTGATACCGAATTGATTACGTGCATAATCGGCAATGCCTTCGGTAAGCCAGCCCGGCCCGCCTTTATCGCCATAGTTTTGTACAATGTGCATTACTTCGTGGGTAACCACATCAATATCTTCGGGGTGCTTTGCAAACCATTCTGGGTTAAAATGTACTACGCCATGGCCGGTAGCAGCAACACCCTTGTAGCTGGTATCGATCATAAAAGTAACCTCGCGCAGCGATTTTTTATTGTATTCCTTTATTTCTTCGGGATATACCTTGAAAAAGGCATCGATAAGCCGCTGTTTGGTAACCGGGCTGAATGATGATGCTGTGTTGACGAAATTAAGGGTTAGGTTACCTTTTTTAATCACATCGGCGTTGACGACTAATGTATCGGTTAAGCCCTTACCAGGATGAGCGAATAAACTACAGGCAGCAGATATCATGATGGTAGCAAGGAGATACTTTTTCATGCCTAAAAATGCGTATTTTTTTTGAAAAAGACGCTTGCCGACGTTTGCTGATTGTAATATTATAGATGGGATTCGTAAGTTTTGGTTTGAATAAATGGGCGGTTTTTGGTATATTTAAGGGTGGAGAAGAAGGCACAAAGAACAAGGATGAAAGACATAAAACAATTTGAAAATACCCATATTTACCCATGTTGTTTCTGAAATGTCATTGCGAGGAACGAACCAATCTCTTAGGACAGTCCTCTTCGCCATGCATAAGAGATTATGGATTTGTTGTTTGTTTTTTTGTGGTATCCATGAGCTCTCTGTCGTTCGGTTGTCCACGCTATGCTCGCAATGACATGGAGTAAAAAGCATAAGAAAAATACCGATAAATACCCATGTGTTTATGACGAATCCGTCAGGATGCATTATGAAAATGGCAATGATGGGCATGCATTATTTTGAGTATAATTGCCATAAGTTTATTTACGAATCAAACAATCTTGATACATGAAAAATAAGGTATCCATAGCGATATTATTAGTAACGGCGTTACTGACGAACGGCGCCTTTGCAACAACAGATATGCCCGGCAAAGCAAAGCGTTATACGATTACCGAACACGGCGCCATTGGTGATGGAACGACGCTGAATACTAAAGCCATACAAGCCACTATTGACGAATGTGCAAACAATGGCGGCGGTACACTGGTAATACCCAAAGGCGTATTTTTAAGTGGCGCGCTTTTTTTGAAGCCCGGAGTAAATGTTGAAATAGAACAAGACGCGGTGTTGAAAGGTTCGCAGGATATCAACGACTATCCGAAAATGATGACCCGTATTGAAGGTCATTTTGAGCCCTGGCGCACGGCCCTGATAAACGGGGATAAAGTTGATCACCTGCGTATCACCGGCAAGGGCACGCTCGACGGCAACGGGGCGCCATTTTGGAAGGAATTTTATGACCGCCGCAATGCCGACCGGAAAACTACCAACCTGAATGTTGAACGCCCACGGTTGACTTTTATACAAAACTCGCGCGATGTAAAGATAGATGGTATTACTTTTAACAATTCCGGCTTTTGGAACCTGCACCTTTACCGTGATCAACAAGTTTCGGTTGATAATTGTCGCTTTACCGCGCCACATGGCGCGATACCTGACCATGCCCCAAGTTCGGATGGGATTGATGTAGATAGTTCGCAGGATGTAAGTATAGGTAATTGCTTTTTTTCGGTGGGCGATGATGATATCGCACTAAAAGGATCGAAAGGCCCTTTTGCAATGCAGGATAAGGATAGCCCGGCAGTAGAACGCATTCATATTCACGATTGCGTATTTGAAGCCGGCGGGGGCATCATGACCTGCGGCAGCGAAGCCACAATAGTGCGTGATGTAAAAATTGATCATTGTACCACAACCGGCCCTACTGTTTTACGCTTAAAGTTACGCCCCGATACGCCACAGCAATATGAAAACATCAGTTTGAACGATATTACGATAAACGGTAATGTGGTGATCTTAAGCATTGCACCCTGGACACAGTACTTTGACCTGAAAGGCCAGGCACCGCCGAAATCGCTGGTGCGTAATATCTCTATCACCAATGTCAAAGGTTCGGGCAGCGCGATAGGTAAAGTCGGCGGTAACCCGGACACCGATTTTGGCGACATTACTTTAAAGAACTTTAACGTAACGCTTAAAAATGCCGAGTTTGATGTGAGCCGGTTTAAGCAGGTGAGTTTTGAAAATATCGTAGTGAACGGCACAGCAGTGCCTGCGCCCGTAAAACAGTAAGATATCAGCGATCAATATGGAACATAAAGGCATATCTATCCGGCCGTTTATCGGATCAAAGAATTTTGAAATATCCCGCAGTTTTTACCGCGACCTGGGGTTCGAGGAAATTGTTTTATTTTATAACATGAGCTACTTTAAAACCGAAGGTTTGGGATTTTATTTACAGGATGCCTATGTGAAGGACTGGATAGACAACACCATGGTTTTTTTAGAAGTTGACGACGTTAAACGGTATTGGAACGAGCTTTCGGCTTTAAACCTCCCGGCAAAATATCAAGGTGTAAAACTGACCGCCATTCGCGAGGAAGCATGGGGCAGGGAATGTTTTCTGCATGATCCATCTGGCATCCTCTGGCACTTTGGCGAGTTTAAGAAGTAGGAACGGAAACAACAAAGCCCTCCGATAAATCGAAAGGGCTTTGCACCCGGTGTGGGTGTTTAATCAACAGTAGTGTTTTTATTCGCTTGGAGGTCCGCCAAAGCCGCCGCCCATTGGGCCACCATCACGAGGGCCGCCATCGCGTGGGCCGCCTTGCGGAGGAGAAGGGCGCTGACCGGCAAACTTTTGCAAACGCAGCGTAAAAGTAAGCAGGAAGTATCTGCCCAAGCGGTTACTTTCGGTTTGTGTGATATAGCTGCCGTTCTGGGTGTTGCTAAACCCGGTATTCTGATTGAAAACATCGAAAGCCGACAGGCGCAGTGCACCCACGTTCTGTTTCAGGAATTTCTTCTCAATGTAAGCGTTCAGAATATTTGGGTTTGAAGCCCCTGCGTAACCATAATACAAAGTCTTGGTAAAGTCATAGCTCAGGGTCCAGGTTTTGTCAAAGTAGTTTTTGCCGTTTAGTCCTAAATTCCATGTGCTGAAACCGTTGTTGAGGTTGTTTTGTGTAAGTGAGTTATCGGTACTGGTTATACCGTAGCTTGTGCTTGCTTCGGCATCTATTACATTCTGAATGCTTGTCCTGAACTTAATACCCTGCGTAAGATTTAAACTTTTTGCGATGTTCTTTTCGGTAGAAAGCACATAAGTTGCAGGTGCCACATTGCTGATGTATGAAATATTGTTGCTGTAACTGGCGCTACCGTTAAACATCAGCGTAAACTTACGTTCCTGCCAAGGTTTGGCGTAAGTATAGTTACCCGATGCCATATAGAAGCCGTCGGCATTGAGATACTGGGTAAGTATGGTGCCGGCCAGTTTGCTGTTAGGGGTATATACTTGCGGGTAAGTGGTTGTATTGGCAACTATCTTATTATCGGTTTGAGTGAATGACAGGCCGGCGAACAGGATATTGCCCGACTGAAAATCGAACTTGTTGTAACGTACAGACAGGTTGTTGTTGAACTCCGGCTTCAGATCGGCATTACCTTGTACCGGGTACAGGCTGTTGGAGAAATCAGTTACCGGCTGCAGTTCGCTGTAGGTAGGTTGGTTACTCGCGCCACTATAGTTGAAATTGAACGACTGGCTGCGCGAAACATTATAAACAAAACGGGCGGTCGGCGCAAAGTTCAAAGTAGTTACACGGGTATCTATCCCGGTTTTAGCTGAGTAGCCGCTCAACAACGATGGCTGCACACCAAACCCCAGGGTGTAGTTATATTTTGTTTCGATAAAGCGGTAGTTTAACCCTGCACGGTTGGTGATGAAATTGAACGAGTAATCGTTACTCAGCAGATCATACCGGTTACGGGTTTCGCTTGTAGTTAGGGTATCGGTTTCCTTATCCGAAGTAGTATGTGCGTAGTGGTAAGCGTAGTTCAACTCCAAAAACGAATGTTTGCTTAGCGGCTCCATATACGATAGCGTAGCGCCAACACTATCCAGTTTTACATTGGTACTGATCAGTTGGTTTACCGGCGCGCTGGCTGTGCCGGTAATATAATTGTAAACCGGGTTTTGTGTTTGCGTTAACGAGGTTGAACCCGCGCTTGCATTGATGCTGAAGTTACGGCCACGGGTATTGAACTTATGGTTGAACAACACATTGGTGCCAAAGTTTGGCGATGATGAACTCAACGTTGAGTTGAGGTTGTAATTCCTGATAGTTGCATTATTCTGCGTAAGCACGCTGTTTTGCGATTGTGTAGTGTTGATGCCCGCGTAGCTGAATGTCGGCGAGATTTTAAGGTAGTTAACGGTATCTATCTTATACTCGATATTGAAATTGAAACGGTGGTTTACCTTACCATCGGTTTGATTATTGTTGAAGTTATTGACACTCGGGGAGGTTAACGACGTGTTGGTTTGAATTGTAGAACTGAGGGTATTTACCGTATTATCCGAAAAGCTGTAGCTGCCGTATACCGATACCTTTTTGCCCCATTGGTCGCGAAAGTTTGCACCTGCCGAACGGGTAGTTGTGATGCCATTACTGCTGGAAGAGCTGCTGCCGCCACCACCGCCGCCAGGGCCACCACCACGCGGGCCGCCACCGCCAAAGGTAAACAGGTTGGCATTGGTGTTGTTTAGGTTGGCTAATACGGCTATCTGCTGGTCGCCATTAAACTTGAACAGGTTGCCCGATGCCACATAACGGTTATCCTCGTTTTTACCAGCTATAGAGTTCTGAGCATCGCTGCCATCGCCTAAATTGAGCTGGCCAAAGTAGCCATAGTTCTTATCCGGGCGGATAGTAATGTTGAGTATTTTGTCGGGCTCGCCGGTTTTTAAGCCGGTCAGGTTTGCCTGATCGCCATAGTCGTCGATGATCTGGATGTTCTGTACAATGTTTGCGGGCAGGTTTTGGGTGGCGGTTTTTACGTCGCCGTTAAAAAAATCTTTGCCGTTTACACGCACTTTGGTAATGGTTTTACCCTGAGCGGTTACGTTGCCATCTTTATCAACATCTACACCGGGTAGCTTTTTCAGCATGTCTTCTACCGGGGCACCGTCCTGTACCGGGTATGCAGCCGCGTTAAATTCAACGGTATCCTCTTTTAGTTTTACCGGGTTAACGCTGGTGATCTGTACCGTATTGAGTAAAGTGTTGTTGGTTTTTAGTATGATGGCACCTAAAGCAAACGAGCCGGTTTTACCGGCGCCTACAAAGGTTTTGTGATAGCCTGCATAGCCAATGGCCGACACTTTGATCGTGAATGTAGACTGCTCCATGTTTTTGAAGCTGAAAATACCATCGATGCTTGTGCTTAACGATAAACTGTCTTTCGCGGTAAGCATGGTAACGGTTGCACCTGGCACGGTGAGGCCTGTGGTGTCTTTAACTATGCCGGTTACGGTGTAACCCTGCTGGGCAAAGCTGCGATTCACTATAAAAAGCAAGGCGATAAATAAGAGTTTCCTGAACATATACTTCGTTTTTGTTGATTGAGAAATTAATATGGCTCAAAGAAAACGTGCATTCCGCGCGATAAAAAACACGATAGACCATTGCGGGAAACTAATCGACCATTAACCAAAAGCTGCCTCAAATGCCCTCTGTTTTGGAGTAAGAAGGGTGCCATCGGTAAAAATCGGTAAATGGTCGATAGCGAATGGCTTTTCGCCGATCAGTAATTGACGATTGATTTTGTATATTTATCATTGCTTCAAAAACAACGGAAATGAAGGTATTGAAGAGGAGTAACGTTTTTATTTTAGTGCATTTTTTTTGCTGGCTCATTCTGGCGGTGGGAGTCTTATATAATCATCCAACCGGTTTGGATATTACCGTTACCAGTGGATTCTGGATCAGGCAAACTGATCTGCTTATCATCCTGATAGGCATATTTTATTTAAACTATTACCTGCTTATCCCACACCTGCTGATCAGGCAAAAAAAAGTGATTGTTTATATCCTGGTGGTGATCGCATTGTTGGTTGGAGTAACCTGTTTAAACAGTTTTATCAATTCGTTTTTTAACCTTAACCCATTTGTTTTTAATCACCCGCGTCCACCACACGAGGGACCGGGGCATCCAGATCGCCGCGGGCGTTTCGAAATTTTTGTACCGGGAATGAACCTGCTCATGATAGGGCTGGGCATAACGATCAGCTTTATCCGCAAATGGCAGCAAGAAGTAAACCTGCGCCAGCAATTGGAGCAGGAAAAGATAGCTACCGAACTGACTTTGTTAAAGGCGCAGATCAACCCGCACTTTTTCTTCAATGCGCTCAACACCATCTATTCGTACACGCTTTCGGATGGTGACGTTGCCCGGACAGCAATCACCAACCTATCGAAAATGATGCGATATGTATTGTATGATGCCGCTGGATTGCAAACACCTTTAAGTAAAGAGATCGCTTTTATTAAGGAATATACCGAACTGATGAAACTGCGCATCAGCAAAAAAACTACGGTGCTGTTGCAGGTGCAAGACGGCGCAGGAGAGGTAATGATAGCGCCGATGTTGTTTTTGCCATTTGTTGAAAATGCCTTTAAGCATGGGGTAAGTGGTATTGCCGATGGGCATATCAGTATCTGGATCACCCAAAACGCCGGAGAAGTAGAACTCATGGTAAAAAATACAGTTTATGAAAGCAGGAGGGCAAGCGAAGACGAAAGTAACGGTATCGGCATCGTCAATACAACGCGGAGGCTCGATCTGCTATATCCTGGTAAATATTCCCTGGCTGCCGGAATGCTCAATGAAACCGAATACGAAGTTAAGCTAAAGCTGATCTTATGACATTGACTTGTATCGCTATAGATGATGAACCACCCGCGCTCGATCTGCTGTGCAGGTTTATCGGGCAAACGCCGTTTTTAAAACTGGCCGGGATTTTTTCAAACGCTATTGAGAGCTTACGCTTTATCAGCGAGAACGAGGTTGACCTGATCTTCCTGGATATCCAAATGCCCGATCTGAGTGGGATTGAGCTGGCGCGCATCCTGTCGGGAAGGAATATGGGCCATACCCCGGCGATCATATTCACCACCGCATTTGATCAATTTGCACTGGAGGGATATAAACTGGATGTTATAGATTACCTGCTTAAACCTTTTGGATACGAAGAGTTTTTACGTGGCGCCAATAAAGCCCTCAATTTGGTGAGCCGAAAGGCGGTATCGTCGCCTGAATCTGTTTCGAATGAGGAAGAGTACATTTACCTGAAGGTTGAATTTCAAATCGTGAAAATAGCCTGCAACGATATTACTTATATCGAAGGACTGAAAGATTATGCAAAGCTCCACTTAATCAACCCCGAGCGAACTATCCTTTCCCTCATCACTTTAAAAGCTCTGGAAGAAAAATTGCCGAAGGACAAGTTTATGAGGATCCACAAATCAACCATCGTTTCGCTTGATAAGGTGAGTGCTGTAACCAAAAATGCCGTTTATATTGGTAAGTTGATGTTTGCCGTGTCCGATCAGTATAAAGATGAATTTGCCGGCTTTGCAGAGAGGTGGCGTTAAGGTCATCCTAAACGGCCGAATGTCTTAAGACGTAAACGATCACTAAACTTATTTGATATTGTAGGCAATAACACTGCTTACCGAATTTGTTGTAGCGCTGCCCGGAATAACCAGCTGAGAATCAATTTCAATAATACCGATACCCTTGGCTATATAGTATTCAAGGCTGCCCAGAGTAATAAAACCGCCGCCTACATCGTACTGCAACTGCAATGTAGTATGCGTTACATAGCTGAAAGGTATGCCCGAAACCGTTTTGTTGATGTTCTTTTCGGTTACCGTACCTAAGATCTGCGCAGGATACCCTTTGATTGTTCCGTTATCGGTTACAGGCGCTTTCCAGGTTGCTCCTACAGCCGCGTTATCAATCAGGTATTCAAGTTCAAGGGTAACGCCCGATGAGGCGTCTGTGGCCCTTGCTGTATACACGTGGTTGATGTTTGAGTAATAGCCCGTTGAAGCGCCATAAGTTAAAGAGTTTATAGCAATTACATTATAAAGCTTATTGTTAATGGTGGTAGTGGAGCCCGTCGCCGTATTGGTAGTGGTATCGACCTTGGTGCCGGTTACTATTCTATATTTAATATACGAGTTGACGGCGGTAGGAGCATAACCTTTACTGGTATCGGCAGGAGCGCTGGTGGTTTTCGCCAGTTCGCCGGGATATTCATATTGTGCTTTTTTACAACTATATAGTGTGGATAATAGAAGTATAATTAAAATAGCGGTATATTTTTTAACCATGGTATTTGTTAGGGTGCCATAAAACTATCAATTATCGGCGACTATACAACAAGCGGCTAAAAAAATCAAGCCAGATTGCTTAAAAATAGTAAACTTATACGTTTAGTCCAATAAAAAGGTTAAGTATCAGCCTGATAAACAAGCGCCTAAAAAAATGTGAAAATAAATTTTGACAAAACGGGTTACACTTCTATATTTGCAGTCCCAAAACAAGGGAGTTTAGCTCAGCTGGTTCAGAGCATCTGCCTTACAAGCAGAGGGTCACTGGTTCGAACCCAGTAACTCCCACTTTAAAAAGGTCTTTTTCTTCGGAATTAGACCTTTTTTGTTTCTTGTACTTTTCTAAGCCTTCAAACTGCGTGCAAATCGTTTGCAAACTTTTCAAGCCGTGTAGTAACAACTTTTAAACCAGGAATAGAAATAAAAATAATTCGGGCACTCTTTATTGTTTTGGTTTTTTTGCTTAACTTTAATATGTTCACTATCAGCAGATAGTCGGCTAACCTGAATAAAGTGTAAACTATTAAAATCTTTTCCAATAAAGAGTTGTTGTTATAATTAGATTATTTAAAACATAATAAATCAGTTATGAGCCAGGTCAATGAAATTAAGTGTCCTGTTTGCGGAAAATGGAGCAACGGGACGGGAAGAATAGACGAGAAATGCCCGAATTGCAACGCGCAACTTAACCCCGAACGCCTCCAGTACGAGGAAGAAAAAAAGGTCAATACAGAGAGAGCCCACAATGACAGTTACTTTATGGTTAAAGATACAGATGATACCATTGTGGTAATGGCGAAGCAATTTATAAACTGGCTTCGCTGGGGTACATTTTATGGGTTGTCGGTGATCTATTTTTTTATCGCTTTTATGATCATCGTGTTTGGTTTGGTTGTGCTTTAAAACGTGATGATTTTTTCTGCCGACACCCTTAAATGCATTATTCGCCCGCGAGGAGTGGCAACCTGCAAATAAATGGCGACAGATACATTTAAAATAACCATCCATATGGTTTTAAGTCTTGATGGTTACATCGCCAAAAAAGACAATAGCGTTTCGTGGTTTGAAACATCCGACAACTATAAGAAAGGAATTACTGTTACAGAACAGGAGGCGAAGGATTTTCTTAAAAAGATAGACTGTTATGTGATGGGTTCGCATACATACGAACACGCCCTGGAGCTTTCAAAATCATACGGCTGGGCTTACGGCGACGTGCCGACCATTGTATTAACTCATAAAAAGCTGTCGGCTGACAGACCTAATATCGAAATTTATTCGGGCGACTTGCACAAATTGGTGAATGAACGACTAAAACCAAGTTACAAAAATGTTTGGCTAGTGGGTGGTGCTAAGCTCGCAAAAGAGTTCATCCGTTTAAAATTGGCGGATGAAATAAGACAGTCGATTTTGCCCATCATTTTAGGTGACGGGATGCCATTTTTTAATGAGATAGGCCAGGAACAGGCATTACATTTAACAGACGTAAAAGCTTATAAAAGTGGAATGGTAGAGCTATGTTATGAGATCAGAAAATAAGTGAACTGCCCAATTAAGGGGTACACCAATAAAAAGGGCGGCATGGTTACATGTCACCCTTTTTAATATACAATAGAAAATTAAAATCAAGCCAGATCGAACCGGTCAAGGTTCATCACCTTGGCCCATGCTGCAACAAAGTCGTGTATAAACTGCTCTTGCGAATCATCGCAGGCATACACTTCGGCTAATGCCCGGAGCTCCGAGTTGGAACCGAAGATAAGATCGACACGGGTGCCGGTCCACTTCAGTTCGCCTGTCGCCCGGTCGCGACCTTCAAAAACGTCTTGTTTATCCGAGGTGGAGTTCCACTTCGTATTAAAATCGATCAGGTTTACAAAGAAATCATTAGTAAGTACTCCCGGCCGTTTGGTAAATACGCCATGTTGAAATTGATTGAAATTAGTATTGAGCACACGCATACCGCCTACCAGCACGGTCATTTCGGGTGCAGTTAGCGTAAGCAGTTGTGCTTTATCTACCAGCATTGCCTCCGCTGCCGCAACGTGCGTAGGGTTTAAATAGTTGCGGAACCCATCTGCGGCTGGCTCCAGTACCGCGAATGATTCGATATCGGTTTGCTCTTGCGATGCATCAGCACGCCCCGGGCTGAAAGGTACCTTTACATCGTAACCCGCATCTTTTGCCGCCTGCTCAACGCCGGCGCATCCGCCTAAAACGATCAGGTCGGCTAACGAAACAGCCTTGTTGCCAAACTGGGCACTATTAAATTCTTTTTGGATGCCTTCGAGTGCCGCTAGTACCTTAGCCAATTGAGCCGGGTTATTTACTTCCCAATTCTTTTGCGGTGCAAGGCGAATACGTGCCCCATTTGCGCCGCCACGTTTATCGGAGCCGCGAAAGGTTGATGCCGATGCCCATGCTGTTGATACCAGTTGGGATACAGATAGCCCGGAAGCTAGTATTTTGGCCTTTAATGAAGTAATATCGTGCTCGTCGATCAGTTGGTGTGTAACCACCGGAATAGGATCTTGCCAGATCAATTCTTCGGCGGGCACCTCGGGGCCCAGATAACGGGCGCGTGGACCCATATCACGGTGTGTTAGTTTGAACCATGCCCTGGCGAAAGCGTCTGCAAACTTATCCGGGTTTTCGAAAAAGCTTCTTGAAATGGGTTCATAGATAGGATCCATGCGCAACGCCAGATCTGTAGTAAGCATAAAAGGATCGCGACGTTTTGCCGGGTCGTGCGCGTCGGGCACTGTGCCTGCGCCGGCGCCATTTTTGGGTTTCCACTGTTGCGCACCGGCGGGGCTTTTGGTTAGTTCCCACTCGTAACCAAAAAGATTCTCAAAGAAATTATTACTCCACTTAGTTGGCGTAGTGGTCCAGGCACCCTCTAATCCGCTGGTAATGGTATCGCCTCCGGCACCGGTGCCATAAGTGTTTTTCCAGCCAAGACCCTGCTCTTCAATACCGGCACCAGCAGGCTCCTTGCCAACATATTGGCCAGGATCGGCAGCGCCGTGGGTTTTGCCAAAAGTATGCCCTCCGGCAATTAGAGCAACGGTTTCTTCGTCGTTCATCGCCATACGGCCGAAAGTTTCACGGATATCGCGTGCGGACGCAAGTGGGTCGGGATTTGCGTTCGGGCCTTCGGGATTTACGTAGATCAAACCCATTTGTACCGCGGCCAGCGGGTTTTCCAGGTCACGGTCGCCGGTATAACGACTGTCGCCCAGCCAATCCGTTTCGGATCCCCAATAAATATCCTCGGCAGGTTCCCAAACATCAGCGCGTCCGCCCGCGAAACCGAAGCTCTTGAACCCCATCGATTCGAGCGCGCAGTTGCCGGTAAGGATCATCAGATCTGCCCAGGAGATTTTCTTTCCATATTTCTTTTTGATCGGCCAGAGCAGCAATCGTGCTTTGTCGAGGTTTGCATTATCGGGCCAGCTATTGAGTGGTGCAAAACGCTGGGTGCCGAAGCCTGCGCCGCCACGACCATCAGAGATGCGGTAAGTGCCAGCACTGTGCCAAGCCATCCGGATGAAAAATGGGCCGTAATGGCCATAATCAGCGGGCCACCAGGCTTGTGACGTGGTCATTAAATCGAAAATATCTTTTTTAACGGCATTCAGATCAAGGCTCTTGAATTCTTCGGCGTAGTTGAATGATTCGCTCATCGGGTTAGAGAGCGAAGAATTTTGACGGAGAATATTTAGTTTTAGCTGATTTGGCCACCAATCGCGGTTTCGTGTGCCGCTACCTGCGGTTTGTTTTAAAGCTCCGCCTAAAAACGGGCACCTGGCTTCGCTCTTACTTACATCTGCCAACGGCTGAGATTCGTTATTTTCCATAATGTTATATTGGTATTGGTTTATGTAACCAATTTATGACATTATTTATTTAAATAATAGCGCTAAACTCAGATATAAAAATAATTTACATCATTATGGCTTAATTAAGCGGGATTGCGAATGTCTGCTGTGGGAGCAGTTGGAATAAATCAACATGCCGCGCGCTAAAGCCGGCATGTTGGTTTGATTTAATGTATTACAGCTGTCTGCAGGGTTATTGTTCCTTGCGAAATACATCTTAGCGCTTGTATACCAGGCATAAATACGTATAAGCTGCCATCGGTACGTACATAGCGTTGCAGGCTTTTGGGTGCAGTGTAGTATTTTGGAGCGGCGTCAATAGCTGTCTGGGGCACTGCAAAGGCAAACTCCAGGTCGGGGGGATAAGTGTCATCAGTTTGCGCCCCAAATATCGGGTCGACTCCACTTTGGTTCGGCGTATTGTCGGGCGTACGGAACGAACCGTGCTCAAGCCACGAATGCATGACAAACCGAAACTGGTCATCAAGCACCGCCCCAATAAACAAACCCACCAATCCACGCTGTATTTGCAGACCCTCCAACCGTTCGGCCTTGCTATACGGAGGGCCATAAGGTGTCGCTCTTCTCAATATCCGGTGCTTAACGGCTTCATCGTCGTTAAGGGTTACTTGTACATCATCCCGTGGGTTTGCCCTGCGGATATGTGCCGCGTAAGGGCATCGCAACCCGTCGTCATCATTAACCATGTCGCCCTTTTGGTGTAGGGTTTTGCTGTGATAGTTAAAATTGGTGTAATCAAATCCTTTCAGATGCGGGTCCATTTTATCCGGCGACACAACCAGCGGTGTTCCATCGCGCCAACGCCCACACATTTTTGCCGCCATTAATTCCGGCGATACGTTTGTCGGGTCCTGGTTAATAAAATCCTCAAACCCGGCAACATCCTGGTACAATAGCCTGAATGCGGCGAATGTGCCATTTTTTAAAAATGGATCGGCCGAGTAATCGTCGGCGGTGGTGCTGATAATAAACCTGTCTGCCGGCACTTTGGGCCGGTCGTCATTAGTGACCACCTCGAGCGAATTCCACGGTGATGTTTGGATACGAGGCTGTGATAAGCTGTCCTTATAATCAAAGTGCACATAAGTTGGGTCACCGTTAACAATTACCGGGTCCGAATCTTTTACAAACACCGGCTTCAAGCAAGGGGCGCCGCCCTTTGTTTTGGGTATCATTGCCAATAACTTGCCGTAATATTCCTCCCGGTGCGCAGGGTTTCGTGTATACAAGGTAAGTTGGATATGCAGGTCGCTGCCGTCGGACAATGGGTCGGCACTGCCTAACCACCCGCCCGATCTTTTCCACCAATATTGTGGTTCGCTGGTGCCGGAGTCGCCAATGTACTGCCAATCGTTAACAGCGCCACCACTAAATGAATTAAATACCTGGCTGCTGTTAGTGTTAAGCGATGTGCAATTATCCGCGCCAATAAGCAGGTTTAAGCCACTAATAGTAAAGCCTATGTTAAGGCAATAGGGTGGCTTTCCATTTACCCAAGGGGTAGCATCGGTAATTTTTAAGCCACCTGTGTGGCTGCCCGGCAACAGATCGGCACAAAACTTTTGGGCTCCTGCTATGGCATCCGCATTTGGAATCGTTAAAATTATATACTTAATAAAGTCGTAGTTATAACCACGCAATATCAGCCCCTGTATATCATCCATCTGGAGCGGCTCGTATGTACTCATATGTCCGGGTGTAAATAGGTTAAAAAATAAACTAAAACATACCGCAAACTATTTTCCGCATTTTGGCGCAGTTGATTGCTGGAAATTGATAGCAACCGGCGGGAAAGGCCAAAGTGTTTTTGCATCCGGATAGTGGCTCAGGATTTTACCCACAGTTAACCCCGGGAAAGTTGCACCTAATACATATTTGGCCCCCGGCGTTGATGAACCCGCCGCTAAGGTTGGGTCGGCAAAGTTGTAGCGCATGAGCAAACAATAGAACGCGCTTGCGTTTTTAACCACACCACCGTTTTTAAGAATATTTGCCGCGGTACTAGGATCGGCAGGGTTAAGGCCGGGTATACCGCTTTCATCCATGATATGTAAAAGGTTGGTTAAACCTGCTACAACTTCCGGTATGGTAAAAAAAGCGCTAATGTATGGTGCAAAGTCGTTATCATAAAGCGACATGACTACCAATACATCCTTGCCGGGCATAGACTGAAAGCCGGGTACTGGGATGCCGGGAGTTGCATGGCCATCGGCCTGAGGGTATATCATAAAAAAGTGAACGCCTGTGGCTGGTCGCGGGTCTGGCACTGCGGCAGTATGTGTTCTGACCAAGCTTTTTAAATGCTCAACTTCTTTAGTTGCCGAGCCTAACATTCCTTTTTTAATAGGGACAAATAAAAATAATAAGTGTTGCTCATCGCCCACAGGGACGTTTGTAATTGGTGATGCCATAATAATTGGTTTTAGGTTTAGATTTGATTACCTACTCTGTTTCAGGCTTTTCGGTTTACGCCTTTGTTAATTAAAGAAGAGTGATATTTTTTGAATAGTAATTAGTTAAAAAAATAAAAAGGCATTATTATACTTCCGTATTTGAAGACGGAAAGTTAAGATTGTATTAAAACAACTTTAGTTAACTAATTGAGAAGTAGGTTATTTACTTGTAATGGGATGATATAAAACTAAGGCTATGTGTTGATATTTGCAAATATTAAATTTAATATTTTTTGGTTGTATTATCTGATGCGCGATCAACTTCTTTATCAGGACGTTGTAGTTTAAATAATTCGTTTATTTTTGGAGTTGTAAGCGATGACTGAAGAAAACTTTGAGATCAAACTTCCGCAGTTTGAAGGGCCGTTCGATCTGTTGCTGTTCTTTATTGAACGGGATGAGCTTGATATACACGAAATTTCCATCGCCAAAATAACCGACGATTTTTTAGACTATCTGCACCATATGCAGCAATTGAATATGGAACTGGCCAGTGAGTTTATTTATGTTGCCGCAACATTAATGCGCATCAAGGCAAAAATGCTGTTGCCACGGCACGATGTTGATGAAGATGGCAATGAAGTTGACCTGAAAGCCGATCTGATACGCAAACTGATTGAATACAAAAGGTACAAATTGATTTGCGAGGAGCTTAAGCCTCTTGAAGATGAGCGATTTAAGCGCGAAAAGCGGGGTAATATCCACGTAGATATGGAGGCCGTTGCCGGGCTTGCCACGCCGGGTGAAGAATTGGAGAGTTTTGACCTTTATAAACTGATGCTGGTTTATAACAGGGTAATGGTACGTTATCAAACCGCCAGCCAGGTCGTAAAGCATACGGTTGTACAATATCCGTATACCATCGAAAAGCAAAAAGAAGCAATTGCGAGACTTGTTGAAATTAATAAACGGCTCGATTTTGGCCAGATCGCTAAAAGCAGCGCCAACAAAGTACATTTTATCTACAATTTTTTAGCCCTGCTCGAAATGCTGCAGCAGGAACTGATCTCGATACAGATTGGTACTGGGTTTAATAACTTCTGGATATCGGCCAGGGAGCGGGAAGCTTAGGTCATCTTAGGGCGAACCCTCTTTTACTCCAACAATAACATTATTTAACATTTGCTTACAGGAATCTTGCCTGTTTACCTTGCATATTTGTATATAACCTATACCTATGCTAAAAAGCTACATCAAAATTGCCTGGCGAAATCTGTGGAAACATAAAGTGTTTTCGCTCATTAATATTTTAGGGCTTTCTATCGGGATAGCTTTTACACTGCTTATCGGCGCTTATGTTTGGGGGCAGTTGCAGGTTAATCACCAGCTCAAAAACGCAAATAACCAATACATTATTCTGAGTAAATGGAAAGACCCAAACCTGGGTAACGACATCACATCAATTGCAGACCTGCCAAAGTCATTAGCGGATAATTATCCAAACCTGGTGGCCAACTATTATCATTTTGACGGGGTTTCAACCAATGTATCAAAGGGTGATATGCATTACCGCGAAGCCATTCAGTTGGGTGACAGCACCCTGTTGAAAATGTATGGTTTCAAACTTTTGGATGGGGATGCAAGGACAGCGCTCAACGATCCGTTTGCGGTGGTCATTACACAAAAAATGGCACTGAAATATTTTGGCAAAACCGAGGTTGCCGGGCAAACCCTTTCGTTTGAAAGTATGCACGGAGATCATCACGATTTTATGATAACCGGTGTTTTAGCGCCAATAGGCAAAAACTCAGTTACTGATCTTATCGCCGGTTCCGGTTCCGAATTTTTCTTTCCCGCGGCAGCGGCAAAATACTTTAACCGAACGCTTACAGGCTGGGTAAATGCCGGTACGGTTGATTACCTGGAACTAAAGGCGGGAGTTGATCCAAAAACTGTAGATAGAGCGATAGCTTCACTAATGCAAAAGCTTGAGCCAGACCAGGTGATCCGCACCAGCTTAACGCCTTATCTGGTAAATCTACAGGACTATAGCATGACGGCCAACGGGGGGCTGGTTAAAAAAATGACCCGGACGCTTTCGGGCATTGCTTTTTTTATTTTGCTGATGGCGATCATTAATTTTGTAAACATTTGTGTTGGCCGCGCTTCGGGGCGGATGAGGGAGATGGGGATCCGCAAGGTAATGGGTGGATTACGAAAGCAACTCATCGGGCAGTTCCTGGCTGAATCGACATTAATGGTGGCGATTGCAACCGCAATAGCATTGATTATCTATTTAATAGCACGGCCTTATTTCTCTGATATATTGGGTAGTGACCTCGCCGGGCTATTCAACTTCCCACTTTATTTACCGTTGGTTTTAGTACTATTTGTGCTGCTGATTGGGATGATAGCAGGTATTTATCCCGCATTGGTGTTGTCGGCCTTAAAATCTGTCGACTCGCTAAAAGGTAAATTATCATCGGTAAAAGAAAGCGTTGCTTTTCGTAAAACGCTCGTCGCGTTCCAATTTTTAACGGCGGGCACGGTGCTTATAGGGGCGATCATTATCTCTAAGCAGGTAAACCTGTTTTTTAACGGCAATTTAGGGTACGACAAAAACTATATAGTTTACGCCCAGGTACCTCGCGACTGGACCCCACAGGGCGTTAATAAAATAGAAAACATCAGGCAGCAATTGCTACAAATGCCGCAGGTAAGCAACGCCACGCTTTCGTATGAGATCCCTGACGGGCATAATGGCGGCAACTATTTGGTTTATCCGCAAAGCAATAAAACCCATATCATATCTGTAACCGGCATGGTAACCGATGGGAACTACACAGCTGTGTATAACATCCCGTTGAAGGCCGGCACCTTTCTCAATCGGACGTATAGCCCTGCCGATTCGGTGCAGATTGCGGTAAATCAAAGTCAGGCAGCGGCTTTAGGCTGGCGAAACCCAGCCGACGCGGTTGGGCAAAAGGTTATTATTCCGGCTTACAGCAACACTGAGCCTTATACAATATGTGGCGTAACAGCCGACTTTGTTTTTGGTTCGATGCGGACGCAAACTGGTCCCGTCACTTTTATGAATGTATACAAGACTAACCTATACCGGTATTTTTCCATCAAGCTTAAACCAGGTAATCTACAAGGCAGTATTGCGGCGTTGCAAAAAAAGTGGGGCGAATTATTGCCCGGCGCACCGTTCGAGTATCATTTTATGGATGATGCGCTCGGAAAGCTCTACAGTAACGAGATCCACCTTAAAAAGGCAGCTTACATAGCTACCGGGTTAGCTATGGTTATTGTACTGCTTGGTGTACTTGGCCTTATATCGCTAGGCATTCAAAAACGCACCAAAGAGATCGGCATCCGCAAGGTGCTGGGCTCATCGGTGGCCGGTATCTCGGTTTTGTTTTTAAAAGATTTTTTAGGTGTGGTGATGATTGCAGGAGTAGCGGCTTGCCCGATAGCTTATTTTGTAATGAACAAGTGGCTCAACGATTACGCTTACCGTATCAGTATCACGCTAACACCTTTTATTTTTGCTGTTACGATACTGACCCTAATAACGGCCGGATTAATTGTTTTGCAAACCATGAAGGCCGCTTTTTTAAGTCCGGTAAAAAGCTTGAAGAGCGAATAAGCCCATTGCCTGCAAAAAGCCTTGTTTCTGTGTGAGTTCTCTTAAAAAGCTCTTAGGTTTTTGCTAACTTAGCGCCCTTTAAATATTACAATGAAAAGAGACAAACTAATTTTTAATTTGCTGGACGAAGAACAACAACGCCAGGAAGAAGGACTTGAACTGATAGCTTCGGAAAACTTTGTAAGTAAACAGGTTATGGAAGCGGCGGGCTCTGTAGCAACCAATAAATATGCCGAAGGCTTACCCGGAAAACGGTATTATGGTGGCTGCCAGATAGTTGATGAAATTGAAACCATCGCTATCGAGCGTGCTAAACAACTGTTTAATGCCGAATGGGCAAATGTTCAACCTCACTCTGGCGCACAGGCTAATGCCGCTGTTATGCTGGCTTGCTTGCAGCCGGGAGATAAAATTTTAGGTTTCGATCTTTCACACGGCGGGCACTTAACACATGGTTCGCCCGTAAATTTTTCGGGTAAATTATATGTGCCCTTCTTTTACGGAGTTAAAAAAGATACTGGTTTAATTGACTACGACCAATTACGCAAAGTGGCTTTAAAAGAGAAGCCTAAAATGATCATTTGTGGTGCTTCGGCATACTCCCGCGATTGGGATTATGCTTTTATCCGCTCGGTAGCTGATGAGATTGGCGCTTTGGTATTGGCCGATATATCGCACCCGGCGGGCTTAATTGCCCGTGGTTTGCTGACCGATCCGCTACCGCACTGCCATATTGTAACTACTACAACACATAAAACCTTACGCGGCCCGCGTGGTGGTATGATACTTTTGGGTAAAGATTTTGAAAACCCATGGGGGTTGAAAACACCAAAAGGCGAAGTGCGTATGATGTCGGCATTGCTTGACTCAGCCGTATTCCCGGGTACCCAAGGCGGCCCGTTAGAGCATATCATCGCTGCAAAAGCTGTTGCCTTTGGCGAAGCGTTGAGCGAAGATTATATGAAATACATAGTACAGGTTAAAAAGAACGCCGAAGCTATGGCTGCCGCGTTTATTAAACTTGGTTATAACATTGTATCGGGTGGTACCGACAATCACTTGATATTGCTCGACCTGCGCAATAAAAACATCACCGGTAAGGATGCCGAAAACGCTTTGGTAAAAGCCGACATCACCGTAAACAAAAACATGGTGCCTTACGATGATAAATCGCCATTTGTAACATCGGGTATCAGGGTAGGCACAGCGGCTATTACTACACGCGGTTTGAAAGAAAAGCAGATGGAGAAGATTGTGGAATTAATAGACGCTGTAATAAATGACCCTGATAGCGAACATAATATCAAGAAAGTGCGTAATAAGGTTAACGAGTTAGTGGAGAAATATCCCCTGTATAAATAATTGTTGATCAAGTAAATGGTATTAACCCGTAATCCAATTCCGGTAAATGAGGCTGAGCGCATTAATGCGCTCAACTCATATCATATACTGGATACTTTACCCGAAAAGGATTACGATGCTATTACCCGCCTGGCCTCTTATATTTGCAAAACCCCTATTGCTTTAATATCCCTGATTGATGTCGACCGGCAATGGTTCAAATCAAAAGTAGGCCTGCAGGTGGCAGAAACGCCGCGTACTGATGCCTTTTGCCGGTACACCATTATGGGTAACGAGATAATGGAAGTACCGGATGCTTTGCTCGACGATTTGTTTGTTGATAATGTACTGGTACAGGGAGAACCTAATATCCGTTTTTATGCCGGCGCACCGCTGATAGATAGCGATGGGCACAAATTGGGTTCGCTTTGCGTTATTGACAGTGTTGCACGCAAGCTTACTTTTGAGCAGCGCGATGCACTGCAAACCCTGGCTAACGAGGTGATATCTCATCTCACTTTGCGTAAGCAAAAAATGGAACTCGAGGAGAGCCTGAAGCTGCATAATGAGTTTTTTAACCTGTTCAATAACTCGCCCGAGATACATTGTGTGATGGACCGGACCACTCGTATACAACTCATCAATAACTCGGTTACCCGAATATTAGGTTATACGCCACACGAGGCTATAGGACACCCCATATGGTACTTTTTCCCGAAAGGCGACAGGGAGCACCTGCTTAACATTGTTGAAAACGGCTTACGCAATAAAAAGAAATCGTACGACCTGGAAACGCGTATCGTTACCCGTACCGGCGAAATAAAATGGGTAAGCTGGTCGGTTATTGCCAAGGGCGAAAACTGGTATGCCAGCGGCCGCGACATCACCTTCCAAAAAAAGGTTGTTGCCGAGTTGGAACAGCTATCGTTGGTGGCAAGTAAGGTAAGCAATGGTGTGGTAATAAGCGATGCCGATAACAAAGTAGTTTGGGTTAATGATGCTTTCGAAAAAATTACCGGCTATCAGCTGGATGATGTTCAGGGCAACCCGCTTGGCGATGTGATCAAAGGTGAGCTTACCGATGTATCTATTATTCACAAAGCGCGCGAACTCTCAAAAAATAAGCAATCATTTGAAGTTGATTTGTTGATGTACCGCAAGGATGGGCAACCTATCTGGATATCTGTTATCAATTCTATTATTCTTGACCAGTTTGGTAACATTGATAAGTACGTTGAAGTAATTATTGATATTACCGCTAAAAAGAAAGCAGAACACGAGCTGATATCGGCAAAAGAAGAAGCAGTACAGCTTAACCGCGCCAAGGATATGTTTATCTCGGTGATGAGCCATGAGATACGTACTCCGCTGAATGCGGTGATCGGTATTTCGCATTTGTTGATGGAAGATAACCCCAACGATTCGCAAAAGGAGAATTTAAAGATCCTGAAGTTTTCGGCCGATAATTTAATGACGCTGATAAACGATGTGCTCGATTTTACGAAAATCGAGACAGGTAACATCGAACTCGAAAAAATACCCGTGGACCTGCGCGAATTAGTAGACAGCGTGGTTAACTCGATGCAGTTTAAAGCCAAGGGTAAAGATGTTTATCTTAAGGCCCAGATTGATGAAAGTTTGCCTGAAAACGTTGTTGGCGATAAAACCCGGATTTGCCAGATACTGCTGAACCTGGTTGGTAACTCAGTTAAGTTTACTGATAAAGGCGGTGTAACGATTGATTTGAGGGTGATAGAAGAAACTGATAACGAAGTACGGATACGTTTTGAGGTATCGGATACCGGTATTGGTATTGCGGCTGATAAAATTAATACGATATTTGAATCGTTTAAACAGGCTGACGCCAACATAACCCGTTTATACGGTGGAACAGGTTTGGGTTTAGCCATCACCAAGCGTTTGGTTGAGCTGCACGATTCGCGGATAAATGTAGAAAGCATCTACGGGCAGGGATCGAAATTTTGGTTCACTATAACATTTAACAAAAGCGCCGACGCGTTAAAAGCAAAAACAAAAACAGTGGAAATTGGTCTGAAATTAAATATACTCGTGGTTGACGATAACCAGATCAACAGGTTATTAATAGATAAGGTTTTAAAGAAATGGGGCGTAAATGCCGACTTTGCTGAAAATGGCGTACAGGCACTGGATAAAATTGAAAGTAAAGGTAACTATGATGTTGTTTTAATGGATATCCACATGCCGGAGATGGGTGGATTAGAAGCTACCAAATTGTTGCGTGCCAAGGCCGATGCTTATAGCCAGCAATTGCCGATCATTGCGCTCACGGCGTCGATGCTGAACAACCAGATGGGTATGATAGGCGACGCCGGTATGAACGATTATATTCTGAAACCGTTCAATCCTAAAGAGCTGTACGATAAGATCAGCAAGTTCTCGAAGGAATAGGCAGAGAGTTGTCAGTTGTCAGTGGGGAGTTGTCAGTACCTCTGCACCTTTATACTCACTATTCACAACTCACCAAAATCATTCCGCGTAAGCTATTGCCGCTACGCTGATCTTCACTCCCGGTATTTTAAGCAGTTCCAATCCGCAAGCTTCTAAAGTTGAACCGGTGGTGATGATATCGTCTACCAAGAGCAAATGTTTGCCGGTGAATTTCTCCTTGTCGCGAACGCCAAAAACATCTTTCATATTCTCGTACCGCGAAAAGCGCGACTTTTTTGTTTGCGTATCGGTATGTTTAAGCCGGATGAGGTTGATTGTATCCACAGGCTTATTTAGTTTTTTCGCCAGTCCTTCGGCGAATTGAGCGCTTTGATTATAACCCCGTTGTTTTAGCTTTCGCGGATGTAGCGGGACCGGGATAATAAAGTCAACATCGCAGTAAGCCTCGCTCGTTAATAATTGTTTACCGGCAACTTCGCCCAGTTTGTTGCCGATTTTGGGAGTATTACGGTACTTTAGTTTATGCATCATATTCTGCACTTTGCCACCTTTGGAAAAGTAGAGCAATACATAAGCCGATTGCAGTTCTATCCTTCCCCAAAACTGGCGCGCTACGACGTTATCCGGCTGCTGGTGAAAATTGGTATAGGGCAGATCATATTGGCATGCGGTACAGATCAGGTCTTCATTAGCCACCAGGGTATTATTGCATGCCTGGCAAAGCTGCGGAAAAATAAGCGCGGTAAAATCGTTCCAATAGGTGGCGAGCAATTTCATAAACTGAAATTAAACCATTTGTGCCAAATATCAGCTTTCGCGTTCCAGAATTTTAATATGCCTGATGAGGTTCTCGATCTCGAACATAATGGTGCCATTGTAAACCCCTCGGATGCGACCATGCTTATCAACTAAAATAAAGTTCTCTGTATGCAAAAACTGCGATACATCTTTATTAAAGCCCACGGCATCATCCGCAAAATAGCCACGGCGGGCTATGGTGTAGATCTGATCTTTATCGCCGGTAAGCAGGTGCCAGTTGGGGTTGGTGATGTTTTTATGCGCGGCATAAGTTTTTAATATCTGTACGTTATCCAGTTCGGGCGTTACCGAGTGAGAGAGGATCATCACAGTATCGTTATGCATAAATGTTTTGGCTACTACGCTCATGTTATCCGTCATTTTTGGGCAGATGCTGCCGCAGCGGGTAAAAAAGAAATCGGCTACATATATTTTACCGTTCACTGTTTTGTTATTGACACTCTTACCGTTTTGATCGGTAAAGTTAAAAGCGGGAATGGTATGCAGTTTTTGGTATGCTTCGGTATTTTTATCGGGCCAGGTTGGGGTAAAATCGGGCGTGTTAAAATAGGGTAGTTCTTGCGGCTGGGTTTTGTTTTGGTTGCAGCCGAATGATAGGCCCACAATAGCTAGGAGTAGTATTACCACTTTAAATACTCCCTTCTCGAGATGGCGCGCGTAAGGCTGGGGTGGGTTATTGCATAAAGGACACACCCCTCCACCCCTCTCAAGAGGGGAATCGCACAATCCATTGCTTTGGGATTTCATTATCACTGTTTCTTTAACACGTTTACGCATAACTTTTGCCCGAATAAGCCAAATTTCTCACCGTTGATGATCACATAGTTGGCACGCACTTTCCCATCTTCCCACCACATTTTTTCGCTGCCTTCTTCGTGCCCGGCTTTGTAATGAAAAAGGCGAAACATCCGGCCATTGGCTCCCCATTCCTTCAATTCGCCGTTGTACTCGTCATCGGTAAAATGGTATTCAAACTTTAGTCGTCCGTTAGGCCACCAGCCACGGTGAATGCCTTGCTTTTTACCATCAGCAAACCAGCGCACCTGGTCGATCTGCTTATTGGGGTACCACCATTTTAGCCAGCCATCTTGTTTACCGTTAATATATTCAACCCTGCGTGCGGTATCGCCGGTTGGGTACAGGCTATAAGTAACCCCGTTAAAAGGCAGGTTATGGTAAAGCACAAGCTCGCCGCGTTGACTTAATGCGGCATCGCTCATGCTTATTTTTAAAGCGCTGCGCTGTTTGGTGCAGGCGCTAAACAGCAGCAGTAATAGTATACAATAAAACTTATTGGGATATAGTACCTGCTGTGCCATAAAATCCACTTCCGTTAATGTAAGGCGCTGCCGCTGTAGTATGGTAATGGTAAATGCCGTTTGGATAATCAGCCGTTACAGCAAAGTGGCCGTGGTAAGTATCCAGGTCGCTGTTGCTGATGGTTTTACCGTTTTCGATGGGGCCGTAAACCGGAAAGCCATCCAATAGAAAACCAACCAAGGCATC
>Ga0209026_1000469_pt1 | contig 31122 bp, 23 predicted proteins | sample AraplaCL_Col_mCL_FD_184262 | JGI IMG/M metagenome (GOLD analysis project Ga0209026, IMG submission 184262) | Arabidopsis root microbial communities from the University of North Carolina, USA - plate scrape CL_Col_mCL (SPAdes) (version 2) | ecosystem: Host-associated > Plants > Roots >... | reverse complement strand
ACATTCATCCCTTGACCGGCAGACACCGGATCAGGCTTACTTCAACGCGCTGACGCCAATGATGGTGGCGGCATAATCGAGGCGGAAATCCACTTAGCAAAACGCCCGGAACTGTTCAGACAAACCGTGCCACCTCTGTCCGCTCGCGCGCTGCCGCCTTTGCGGCACGATAACAGAGACCTCGACCGATGCCATCTGCCAGTCCGGCAACACTATCCACGGCGACCCTCGCCTTAACTATCCAGGGCAGCCAGGTCTCCCGTTGATACGATCCCCGCCGGCCTTAGCGCTGCAACACTGAAGAATCACACTTTCGAGATCGGATGGCGTTCTCCGGCTCTGACCGCATCCTTCAATCGATTTCCCGATGGCGCCAATGGGCAGACATATCGTGAAGAATACGCGCATGAAGGAAAGTAGGAGAAGTTGAAATCAAGGACCAACGTACCGTTTGCGCCGACAACTCCCAGATCCGCTCCTTTGATAGTGTCGAGAAGATATCGCCCGCCGCCATATGTTTCGGTCCCGGACGTCACGTCAACAAAGGGCAGGAACACACCACCGCCGTACCCCTCGATCCAGTAAAGCGTCAGTTCGCCACCCAATTTGGTCTCAAGACCCGTGGTACGGGCGAACGAATGCATCGATAGGTCGCCATCCGCTCCAGTTGCAACGGTCATCTGTTCCGGCGTGACCGGCTCAAGCCGTACGTTGAAGCGCAACGAAGGATCATAAGGAAATGTTGTCGGCCCTTCGAACATCTGTCGCTCTGCTGCCTCGATCGGCGACTGAGGATGATCGCGAAACAGGGATGCGCGCGTGTCGCACCAGAGGCGCCAGGCAGCAACGACGTCCGAGCTGGAGCGTATCATGTAATAAAGGTCGGCGATCCTGCGCCGCCATTCCCAAAGTTGTTCGTCTTCTGTCATGTAATATCCTCACTTTTCGTAAAGTTTACGAGCCACGATTCTTGAGGTCTAATAACAAAGTCGGCAAGAGCTCGGAGACGGTCGGATGGATGGGCAAGGCCCAGCGAAACGTGTCGATCGTCTGGCAGGCATGCATCATATCGAGGACACCATGGATGGCTTCGTCCCCACCGGTGCCGAGGGTTGCTGCGCCCAAAATCTGCCGAGTGCCAGCGGAACCCATTCCTTTCGAGAATCTCACATCAACTGCCCCATCTCAAATTAAGTGCCGTGCTATCTTATTGAAAATGTTAAAGGGAGAGCCTCGCGGTTAACTGCAAGACGACATCTTCTTGGCTTCCCGCCGAACGACGTAGTAGGCATTCGCCGTCGACCTCGAAAGATCGACTACCGACATCAGCGCGTCGGTGGTCCGCGACATACGTCAATGGACAAATGCCTGCATCATCGCCTTTAGGATCAGCACGGCCGAGGCCGCGCCCGGGTCCATGTGCCCGAGCGATCGTTCGCCGAGCTTTGCGGCGCGTCCGCGCGTGGCGACCATCGAGCGGGTCGCATAGGCGCCTGCCTCCCCCGCAGCCACGGCATCGGCCCATATGTCTGAAATGCTTCGGCCCTGCTGTTGGGCTGTAGCGGCGGCGTCCGCTGCGGGGATCCAGACATCGAGCATGGTCTTGTCGCCGCGTTGCCCGCGGCCGCGCTTTCGTATGCCGCTCGCGATAGCGTCGATCATGGCGACCTGCCCGGTTGCGTCAAGGCAAGGCTCGGCCTCCAGCGCGGCGGCAGCGCTTTGGAAGGCGGTTGCGTAGAGCGGTCCAGTCGATGCTCCGACCGCATCGAGAAAGGCGGATGCGGCCAATCTCATGACCTCTGCAGCGGAGAGATTGTCGAGGTCCGCCCTTCCGAGTTCGTTGACCACAGCCGCGAAGCCCAGCGACATTGTAATCCCGTGATCGGCATCGCCGATCGCGCCATCGAGTTCTGTTAGGTGGTCCCGTTCTCCGGCAATGGCGGAGGATATCCGATTGAACATCAAATGGAGCGTCCGCGCCGCGTTTCCCCGCATATGGTCTCCTCCCATTTCCCCACCTCAATCCTGCGATCTCAGCCGCTCGATCTTATCCTTAAGTGATTGTCAGAACGGACGTCTCGCAAGGATGGTGCAAGAGTTCGGTCAATTCGCTATCCAGCGCCAGGATCGAGATGGATGCGCCAACCATGTCGAGCGAGGTGCAATAGTGGCCAACCCAATTCGCCTCGATCACGATGCCCTTGGCGCTCAATCTCTGCTCGACACGACGGAAAAGGATGTAGAGTTCCATCAGCGGTGTGGCTCCGAACGAGTTCACGAGGACGGCGACGCGGCCGCCTTCGCCGACCTTCATCTCCAGGAAGATGCGGTCCATCACGCGGTCCACGATGTCGTCGGCCATCATCATCCGTTCCCGGATGACGCCGGGCTCGCCGTGAATGCCCATGCCGAACTCGATATCGTCGGGGCCGATTTCGAAGTTGGGGCGCCGCGTCTGCGGCATTGAGCCCGGCTCGAGTGCCACACCCACGGTATAGGTCCGCTCATTCGCCTTGCGGGCGGCTGCTTCACACTGGTCCAGCGACAGCCCCCGATCGCAGGCCGCGCCGGCGATCTTGAAGACGAAGAAGTTGCCTGCGACGCCGCGCCGTCCGTCGCGATCCTCGGGCGGCGACGAGGCGATATCGTCGGTGGTGAGGATCGTGCGCACGGGTATGCCCTGCTCCTCCGCCATTTCCGCCGCCATCTCGAAATTCATCACGTCGCCGGCATAATTGCCATAGATGAAGAGCACGCCGGCTCCGGTGGAGGCGGCCTGCGCACATTTCAGGATCGGTACGGGCGGCGGCGAGGAGAAGACGTTGCCGATCGCAACCGCATCAACGAGCCCCTTGCCGACATAGCCGAGGAAGCAGGGTTCATGGCCGCTGCCGCCGCCGACGACCAGGCCCACCTTACCCGGCCTCGGCCCGACCTTGGCCTTCAGCGCGCGGTTCGATCGATCGATCGGCGCGAGATATTTCCGATGCGCCCGAACGACGCCGTCGAGCATCTCTTCCACCGCATGGTCGGGGTCGTTCAAGAACTTCTTGATGTAGGTGCGGGCGGCGCTGCGCGGTTGGGCCACATTGCCCTCGTCCCGAAGCCGCTGCGGCGGCCGCTGGTTGACCTCAGTGACGCCATCGGCGTTCAAGATACCGCGCCCAGTCGCCGCGTCCGTGATCAGCACGCTGACATAGCCGCCGCGAAGGGCGGCAAGGATCGCCGGCACCTTGTCGAAGCCGCCAGCCGCGGCGATTCGCACATCGACATTCTTCAGCATCTCCAACGAAATGCCGATGGTCCGGTCTTCGAGCGGGCCGACGATCGGACGGCCCTGCCCATCGATGAAGCGGCCGGAGATGACGCCGACAGCGCCCTTCGCCAGATATTCCTGCAGGGTGACGGATTCGAAGAAGCCGCTGGTGTGAATGGTCGAATTCGGGCGCAGGGAGGCAATTCCGAAGATCGCCTTGTTCGCGCCGACGAGCTGCTGAAACTGATCGCTGATCAGCGGCTCTTGCAGCAAGGCATCGCGCACAGTGCTCGTCGAGACGATGGCCGGCGCAGATATGCCGATCAGCCTGCCGTTGACGGCCTCTGCGACCGCGGCGGCGCATAGTTCCGGCGTATAGGCGAAGGTCGCCCGCGTGCCGCCGGTAGCCTGAACGACGGTGACGTCCTGCAGGTCGCGGACGGAAGCGCGTTCGCCGATCGCAAGCACGGTTCGCCCCCAGGATACCGCGATCGTGTCGCCCGACTTGATCAGCCGCTGCAGTGCCTGCGCGCCTGCGACGCCGATCCGGTCGATGAGCGGGCGCGCCGTGTCGTCGCTCGGTACGACAAGGCAGTCGTCCAGGCCGAAATGGCGCTTGAGTTCCTGCGCGACGGTCAGGGAGGCGAGGCGAGCGGGCTCGATGGCGATGTTGACGATGCCGCGCGCTCTGGCGTCCGCCAGATAGGTATTCACTGTGGCGCGCGAGATGCCCATTACATCGGCGATATCGCCTTGGGTCATGTCCTCTTCATAATAGAGCCAGCAAGCCCAGACATAGGGGTCATCGCCATAGCGAAGTGGCATGCGGTCAGGCGTCGGCGCCGCCTCCGTCTTTGCTGCCCCGCTCTTGCGAGCCTGTTGTGACTTTGTCGCCATGCGTCTGAACCGAACTCCCGCTCAAAGGATCGCGAAGATGCAGTCAATGCCGCTGCATTGCAACGCCATTTTCGGTCGCGGTCCGGTGCGGTCCGCTTTTCCCCCGGCGGATCGTATCGTCCTGAGGATCGTTCGACAGGCGTCAGGCCTCAGCTTTCCTGGAGCCGGGCAGTGGTGCCGAGCGCGAGTTCCTTGAGGATCAGCGCGCAGGAGGTTGCTCCGGCGTCGAGAATGCCGAGTGAGCGCTCGCCGAGACGGCTGGCACGCCCGATCTTCGCCACGAGATTGATGGTGGAGTCACGACCTTTTTCCGCTGCCTCGATCAGCGCGGCCAAGGCATCGGAAAAGGGCTTTCCGGCGCCGTTGGCGGCATCGAAGGCTTCAATCGCCGGAACCAGCGTGTCGAGCAGCGTTTTGTCGCCGACCTTGGCGGAGCCGATCGACTGGATGCCTTCGAGGCCGGCATGCAACATCTGGCTGAAGCTAGCCGCGTTGATATCGGTCTTGCCTTCTAGCCTTTCGGCGAATTCGGTGAACATGACGCCGTAGAGTGGACCCATCGAGCCGCCGATTTCGGTCATCAGCAGCGTGCCGAGCGTGTCGAGTGCCGCGCTGAGCGAAGCGTCCTTGCCCGTCAGCCGCTCCACGGCCATGCCGAAGCCCTTGGCCATGTTGACGCCGTGGTCGCCGTCGCCGATCTTGCCGTCGATCTCGCTCAGATAGGCGCGATTTTCGATGATGCGGTCTGCGATTGAAAGGACGATGGCGCCTGCGGAAGAATTCTTGAATGTCTGCATGGCCATCAATCCTCAGAGCAACATGGTGCAGGACGCTTCGAGATCGAGAAGCGGCTTGAGCTCGTCATCGAGAGCGAGAACGGTCAGCGTCGCGCCGACCATTTCCAGCGAGGTGAAGTAGTTGCCGATATAGGTCTTGTGGATCTTGAGACCGCGGCCGGTGATCTTGGATTCGATGGTGTCGTTCAGGATATAGAGCTCGTTGAGCGGCGTGGCGCCGAGACCGGAAACGAGGACGGCGACCTCCGTGCCGGCGGGCAGATCATGATCGTCGAGCACGATCCGGCACATGTCCTTGGCAACCTCTTCGGCCGTCTTCATCGGCTCGACGCGAACGCCCGGCTCACCGTGGTGGCCGATGCCGACCTCCATCGTGCCCGGTTCGATCTGAAAGTTCGGATGACCGACGGCCGGAAGCGTGCATGGGCCGAGGCCGACACCGATCGAGCGGCAATTGTCGATCGCCTTCTGCGCCACGGTCTGCACCTCCTGCAGCGTGCCGCCGAGTGTCGCCCTCGCGCTGCCAATCTTCCACATGAAGATTTCACCCGCGACACCGCGGCGCTTTTCGCGCTCGCTTGCCGGCGCCGAGCAGACATCGTCATTGGCAACGACAGTCAGGACCTCGATGCCTTCCTTGGCGGCAAGCTTGGTCGCCATTTTGACGTTCATGTTGTCGCCGGCATAATTGCCATAGAGGCAGACGACGCCCGCGCCGCCATTGGCTTCCTTCATAGCGTCGAAGAAGCTTTTCGCGGTCGGCGAGGAAAAAAGTTCGCCGACGGCGACGGCATCCAGCATGTTCTTCCCCGTATAACCGATGAAGGCAGGCTCGTGGCCGGAGCCGCCGCCGGTGACGATACCGACCTTGCCGCTGACGGGCGCATGCTTGGCAACGATGACGCGCGGGTTTTGGGCCAGGCGTACGATATCCGAATGGGCCTTGACGAACCCTTTGACTGTATCCTCGACGACGAGATCGGGATTGTTGACGAACCGCTGCATGAGGTCTCCTGGAAATGGCCGAGCGTTTGAGCTCACAGAATGGTGTAGCCGCCGTCGATCAGCAGATCGGCGCCGTTGATCATGTTTGCGCCGGCCGAAGCGAGAAAAACGGCGGCGGCAGCGATTTCTTCCGGATAGGCGAAACGGCCGGTGGGAATGCGCTTCTTGGCGGCTTCGCCCTTCTCTCCGGCCCAGGCCTTCTTGCCGAGCTCCGTCAGCACGACGGTCGGTGAAATGGTGTTGACGCAGATACCGTGCTTGCCCCACTCGGCGGCAAAGGTCTTCGACATGCCGATGACGCCGAACTTGGAGGCGCAATAGGCGACATGCTCCTCGATGGCGACGGTACCGGCCTGCGAGGCGAGATTGATGATCTTGCCGCCATTGCCGGCGGCGATCATGGTGCGGCCTACCGCCTGGGTGACGAGGAAGCTGCCCTTGAGATTGACGTTAATCGTCTTGTCCCAGGAGTCGAGCGACAGATCCTCAGCCGGGGCGAGGAAGACGACGCCGGCGCTGTTGACTGCGATATCGATGCCGCCGAAGGCTGCGACGACGTCAGCGACCGCCTGAGTAACCGATGTCGGCTGCGACACATCGCAGACGAAAGACTTGGCGCCATTGCCGAGCGCTTTGGCCTTGGATTCGGCGATCTCAGCATTGATGTCGAGCACGGCAACCGTGGCGCCCTTCGCGGTCAGCGCATCGCTGATGGCCGAGCCGATGCCGGAGGCGGCGCCCGTTACCAGCGCGATCTTGCCGGTGAGCGGAAAATTGAGGTCGATCGTGGGAGCGGTATCGGTCATGGTTTCAAGCCCTAATGTTCGAGGTCGGGGCGGCGATCCGCCGCCCCTCATTTTCATCGTCCTACTTGCGGGATTCCAGCAGCTTATCGGCATTGTCCTTGGTGACGGGGGTCCACGGAACGAGATAGGTCTTGTCGGTACCTTCGCCCCACTTCATGTCCGGATACTGCTTCCATATCGGCGACTGCGGCTGGTAGTCCTTGTCGACGGCCTTGATGGCGATATCGAGCGCGCCCTGGGCTTGCGCGTTGGCGTCCTGCAGGATCGACGCCATCTCGCCGCGCTTGACGGCATTGATCGCATCGGTCACGCCGTCAACGCCGGCGATGGCGAAGTCGCTGACCTTCAGGTTGGCGGCCTTGATCGCTTCGATCGCGCCGAGTGCCATTTCGTCGTTCTGGCCGATGACGCCGTTGATCTGGCCCGGGTGGGCCGTCAGCCAGTTTTCCATCAACGTCTGGGCTTCGGCGCGCGACCAGTTCGCCGTCTGCATTTCAAGCACCTTCACATCCGGGCAAGCCTTGAGTGCCTTCTGGTTGCCTTCTAGGCGCTGAATCTGGCCGGACTGGCCGATCGGGCCTTCGAGGATGACGACGTTGCCCTTGCAGCCCATCTTGTCGAGGACCGACTTGGCTTCCAGTTCGCCGGCTTCGACGTCGTTGGAGCCGACATAGGACGTCAGAAGGTCGGAGTTGACGCGAGCGTTCGAGCCGACAACCGGAATGCCGGCATCATGCGCGGCCTGGACGGCAGCGGCGCCGGCCTCGACGTCCATCGGGACAAAGATGATGGCGTCAAACTTCTGGGTGATCATGGTGTTGAACTGTTCCTGCTGGACGAGCGCGTCGTAGCGGCCGTCGAAGACAGTTAGGTCCACCATGCCGCTCTTGACGGCCGGATGCTGCTTCAGCGCGGCCGACCAGATCTGCATGAATTCGGCATTCAGGCCATAGGTAGTGGCGCCGATTTTCAGCTTCTTGTCCGCTGCAAGCGCGGGGGAAGCTGCGATGACGGCGGTCGCTAGAAGCCCAAGCAATAATTTCTTCATTTCGTTCTCCTCCATAGGAATGTTCGGCCGTCGCGTCGACGCGCCGTAGGCGCTCGGATCATGATTGCAATCCGAATTGGTTGGGTCACTGCCCCTGATTTCGCTTCTGATCCAGCATGACGGCGCCGACGATGAGCGCGCCCTTGATGACCTGCTGGTAGTAGGATTCGATGCCCATGAGATCGAGGCCGTTGTTCATGACGCCGATGATCAGCGCTCCGATCAGAGTGCCGGTCACCCGGCCAACGCCGCCCGAAAGGCTTGTGCCACCGATGACGACCGCGGCAATGGCATCAAGCTCGTAGGCAATGCCTGCCTGCGGCAGCGCGGAGCCGGTGCGGGCCGAGAGCATCATGCCCGCAAGACCGGCGAGAACGCCCGAGATGCAATAGACGTGAAAGCGGATACGGGTGACGTCGATGCCCGAGGTCTTGGCCGCATGCGGGTTTCCACCGACGGCGTAGATATAGCGACCGAAGCGCGTTCGGTTCAAAATCCACCAGGAAATGATAAAGACGATGGCGAGCAGAACGACCGGCATCGGCACGCCGCCGATATTGCCCGTTCCAAGCCAGCGAAATGCGGGCGTCAGGGCGGGAACCGGCTTGCCGCCGCCATAAATCAGCGTCAGGCCGCGGGCAGCCGAGAGCATGCCGAGCGTCGCGACGAAGGCGGGGACGGCGAAGCGCGATACGATGAAGCCGACGACGGTGCCGCAGGCAAGACCGACCAGGAGACCTACGATGATGCCCAGGCCGGCCGGATAGGGCGCGCCGTGGAAACCAGCGGTCGCCGAGGTCGTCACCAGGCTGGCGCTGACGATGCCGGCCAGCGCCACGACGGAGCCGACCGAAAGATCGATGCCGCGCGTCAGGATGACGAAGGTCATGCCGATCGCCAGCACGCCGTTGATCGAGGTCTGTAGAAGCACGTTCGAAATATTGCCGGCCGTCAGGAAGTATTCGTTGGAAAACGACAGGATGACAGACAGAATCAGGAACGCGAAAAAGATTCCGTATTCCTGAACAAGCAGCCTGCGGCGATCCGAATTGAGAAAGCCGGTCGCCGGCTTATTTTCTGTAAGGGACACTGTTCTGAACCTCTTCCCAGGCGATCGATGATTTTTTGGGGGCGCAGTCGGCCTTGTCAGGTCGACAGGTGCACGAGCACCTGTGCATCGGTGTCGGCGCGTGCGTGGACACCGGCGGATTTACCGTTGCGCATGACGAGAATGCGGTCGGACATGCCGAGCACTTCGTCGATCTCCGACGAAATCATTACGACCGTACCGCCCGCGGCAGCGAACTCGCACATGACACGATAGATCTCCCGCTTGGCGCCGACATCAACGCCGCGCGTCGGCTCATCCAGCAGCAGGATCTTCGGATTACGCAGGAACCACTTTCCGAGAACAACCTTCTGCTGGTTCCCACCCGACAGGCCCGAGACGAGCATGGTGTCCTGCGCGGCCTTGATGGCGAAGCGCGACGTCATCTCCTGGCTCGCGGCCTTTTCGTGGCGGCGGCGCATGACAAAGTTCGGGCTGAGCTCGGGGAGGCTTGCAAGCGCGATGTTGCCGCGCACGCTGTCGCTAAGATTGAGGCCGGTCACCTTCCGGTCTTCGGTTACGAACGCGATGCCGTGCTTCATCGCGTCGGCCGGCTTGGAGATGGTGATCGGCTCGCCGTGCAGCTTGATTTCGCCCTTCTCGATCTTGTCGAGGCCGAAGATGCAGTTGAAGATTTCGGTGCGGCCCGATCCCATCAGCCCGTAGATGCCGAAAATCTCACCCTGCTTGACTTCGAAGGAAATGTCTTCGACCTTGCCGGGCGCCGTCAGATTGGTCACTTCGAGGCCGACGATGTCGGTCGGAACATTGGTTTTGACATATTCCTCGCCGAGCTCGCGGCCGACGATCATCTTGATCAGGCTCGGGCGATCGACGCAGGCCAGATTGCCGCTGCCGATATAGCTGCCATCACGGAAGACGGTGTAGGAATCGGCGATCTGGAAGATTTCTGACAGGCGATGCGAGACGTAGACGACGCCCTTGCCGGTCGCCTTCAGCCGCTCGATCGTCTTGAAGAGCTGCTGCGCTTCTTTCTCGCCGATCGCCGATGTCGGCTCGTCCATGAAGATAACTTCAGCATCATGGCTGAGCGCCTTGGCGATCTCGACGAGCTGCATCTGCGCCACGGAAAGATGCATCATGTATTGATTGGCGCGGATATTGAATTCCAACTGATCCAGCAGGCGCTGGGCATTCTGGTTCATGGTCTTGAAATCGATGCCGCCGAACCGCGTCGACGGCTCGCGGCCAAGGTAGATGTTCTCGGCGACCGTCATATGCGGGATCGGGCTCAGTTCCTGCTCGATGATCGCGATTCCCGATGCCAGCGCATCGGCGGGGCTCGAGAAATCGACCTCCTGCCCGCGCCGGCGGATTGATCCCGCATCGCGCTTGTGGATGCCCATCAAGATTTTCAGGAACGTGGACTTTCCGGCGCCGTTGCCGCCGCAGAGAGCGTGCACCGAACCGGCCCGAAGCCGAAAGCAGCCTTCTCGGAGCGCGGCCACGCCGCCAAAGGACTTCTTCAGCCCTTGCACCTTAAGCAACTCATCCATCTGCAATCCTCCCTCAACCGGCCCGCCGTTTCTCCAACCGACGAACCGATCATGCCGAGCCTCATCCGAGCTCGTTTTTACAGTTGTCAGATAATGTCTGACAAATGTCAAGTCTATGACTGCAGTCTGCTGTTGCCGGGCACGCTGCGAGCATTTTGGTGCGACGCAAGAAGTTGCAAACAGAGAAATGGAAATATTCTTGGTTGCCGAAAAGCAATACCCCCGCGCGATAGCGGTGCGTACGGCCGTCTCCACAACTTACTGCTGAGGTCGAGGAGTTCGGCGGCCAACGCTCAAGCGTTCGTCACGGATCTTCTGGATGACTTCGAGGCGATGCAACTCTTTCGGCGACATGGTGATCAAACAAGACACGACGACGACTCCGACCGCTCATGGTCTCGACCAGGCTGAAGGTCATCATCCTTGCTCCCAAGATTGGCATTGACCGGAACGTCGAGAGGCGAGACTGTTGCATTTCTATCCGGCCACCACCATCGCAGCCATATTCAACTTTGACAGCATGTAGCCGCAAAGTTGAAATGTCCTTATGGCGGTCCCTCTGCTTGGCGATCGCTCGCCTGCAACTCGCTCCAGCCGCAGTCTTGCCGTTGGGCTGGAAAACCGATCGAGATGCAGTCAGATGATCCAGACGATTTTTATGCCGGCATATCCCAAGGATTCACGAGCGCGACACCCATGCCGTCGAAATCCTTGATATTGCGCGTAACCAGCGTCATCCGACGGGTCAAGGCTGTCGCCGCAATATAGGCGTCGTTGATCGGCTTGGGATTTGGCACATGCCATTTCGCCGCCTGGACAGCCGCCGCCTCGTCCAGGGGCAGGATGCGGCCGGAAAACGCCAGGAGAACGGCATTTTCCAGCCAGTTGCGCAGCACCTTTCCGGCGGCGGCATCGTTACGCTCCACCAACCGCACGCCAATCTCCAGTTCGTGCAGGACAACGGAGGAAATGAAGGTCTCGGCCGGATCGACGGTTTCGTTCCAGACCGCGACGTTGGCATCAGCCTTGCCGCTCGCGACTTTTCGCAGCTCGGACACGACATTAGTATCGAGCAACAGCATCAGGATAGATCAACCGGCTGGGCACGCTCCACGCGCTGCGGGAGCGGCAAGTCAACGTCTTCCGCCCCCGGGGCTGCCAACATGTCACCAAGCGTTCGCATTTTGCCTGTAAGCCGCTTGTACTCATCGAACGACAAAAGGACATGCGCAGGCCGACCCCTGTCGGTGATAATGACAGGCCCGTCCTTGGTGGCGCGCTTCGCGCGCCCAAGGTCCTGATTAAGTTCTCGTCCTGAAAGCGTGGTGACGGTCATGGCGAACCTCCGAGAATGTGGTTACGTAACCACATTTAACCCCCATAGGCCGGAATAGCAAGATGCCGCGGCTCGCCGGGTAGCGTTCGCACGCGGACTTGGACCCCGTCGATCGCGCCAGTGAGACGTGAAACGAGCACGGTGCGATCCAGAGAAGAGATATCAGCCTGATTGCAACGCCTTGCCCGGCAAACATTGACTGGATTAGAGGACCGGTAAGACGATCAGCATATGCTGATGATTCACGCGATCGGATTCTTGACACGGACGCCAACTCCGCCGCCATTTTTGGGGAATAATTCTATCCCGGCCCGCCTGAATTGCGGTGATGATACTGCCGATATTATTGTTGATGGGCACGTGAGCAGAAAATGCAAGGTAGTCTTACTCGAAGGGATCACCATGGCATGGTGATATGAAGGGAATTCAATGCAAAATGGGCAGGCGTTGCGCGTGATTGGGGAGTTCTCGATCTTGCAAAGGGAACGTCTCGACCCAAGCTTTTCCTCGCCTCGAGCGCACTGAAAACCTACTATGGACCATCAAGCCGTAGTTTCCGCGTCTTTTGCCAACTCATCAATCGCAAAGCGCCCTTCAATACCCTTCGAAATTGATCGAAACTGTGCCAGAGTGCGACGGGGTTGCAGGATTGTTGGGCATGTCTTCGAAAATTGTTCGCGCTTTCGCATTGTTTTTGATTGGTATTTGGTTGAGTACGGGCCTGGGGAACGCGGCGATCCATATTCCGAAAGGATGCCAGCCCAATGCTTTCCTGACGATCTCCGGCAAAATTGGAAAGGCGACGAACAGCACCAAGAATGCCTATGAGATATCAGAACGCGAGTTTCTCGCCTTGCCGAGATCGACGGTGACAACATCGACGCCGTGGACACCCAAAAGCGATTTCGCGGGACCTTTGCTGAGCAGGGTGCTGAGCGAGGTTGACGCGAAGGGAACGAAGCTGCGGCTCATAGCGCTTGATAATTTCAGCGTGGAGGTGGATGCGGGCTATCTGGAGAAGTACGGCACCATCCTTGCCATCAGCAAGAACGGGGTCCGCCTGACGATCAGGGATTTCGGACCGATCTTCGTGATGTATCCCCGTGATCGCTTCAAACAGGAATTGGACACTCCGGCTGCGGCATCCTATCTGGTCTGGCAGCTTTGCGGGATCGAGGTGGAATGAGACGGTTCCCTCTGGCGTGGTTTGCCATTCCAGCAGCGATCGTCGCCCTATGCGTTGGCATTGTCGCCTACAATTGGGCGGCTATAAGCGCGGAATATGAACTTTGGGATTCTGCGAACAGCAAGAACCCGTCCTTCTTTTATTGGCCGACCGCGCAGGCGCTTCGGGAGCTTGAAGCTGTCAGGCTGGATCTCAAGACCATCGCCGATGGATCCGCCGTCGAACGGGACGCGCTCGGCTTTGACACCGATGTTTTGATATCCGGCATCAATATCATCGTTCGGCCTTCGGAGCTGAATGACGGTTATAAGATGCTCGCGGGCTTCTCGGAGGACGGGCCTGCTTTGGCAAGATTCGCGGCAGACGTCCTGCCGACAATCAAACCCGATATCTCGTCGGCGGATGCCCAGGCGCTGTTACCCAAATTGGAAGATATATCCGTTGTCCTGGATAGACTGTCCAAGGCTGCCTGGGATCAGGATAGCGTGCTCAAGGAGAAATCCTTCAAGACCATCCAGGCCGGCCACGCCATCATTCTCCTCATTGCGGCGCTGCTGGTCTGTGCCATTTTATCCTTCGTCGTCGTCTCGATATTTTACTGGCGGGCGATTGCGGCCAGAACGCGCGCCGTGGCAGCTGCGGAAGCGGCCGTCGCGGACAAGATCAGCTTCCTTGCCATGATCAGCCATGAGCTCAGAACGCCGCTTCAGGTCATCGTCTCGGCATTGGATATTCTGGAGCGTCCCCAGGACGTAAAGGCGAGGGGCGAATTGACCGCCCGCATCCGCCGGGCGGCAAACAGCCTGGCCGTTCAGCTTCGCGACATGCTGACACTGGCTCGCGCGCAAACCGGCTATATCGAACTGCAGCCCGGTGTCTTCGAGGCGGGAGAACTTGTTCGGGAGACCGTCGGAAATTACCAGGCCATGGCGGAAGCCAAGCATTTGCAGTTGCGCCAGACAGGTCCCGATGACGCCATCTTCGTGGTGGCGGATAGCGAGCGCATTGCGCAGTTATTGCATAATCTGATTTCCAACGCCGTGAAATATACCTCGTCAGGTTATGTCCAGATCGATCTCGCCCCCTTTGACGAGGACGCCAGCGAGTTGACCCTGCGCGTGAGCGATACCGGACCCGGCCTGCCTCCACAGATACTTGAGAGCAGTGTCGACGCGAAGGGGCTCTTCAGCCTCGGCGCCGGGCGAGGCATTGGTCTATCGGTCGTCCAGACGCTGTTGCGGCAGCTCGGCGCGCGAATGACGGTCAGCAGACCGCCCGAGGGCGGCAGCATATTCGACCTTGCGATACCCGCGGTTCTTGCGGAGGGACGTTCGCATGAGGTGGACGATACTCGCCAGCGAGTGCTTGTCGTTGACGATCATCCCGATCTTCTGAAGGGCTTTTCAGGTGTGCTCGACGGGCTCGGATTTGTCACCGATATCGCGCCCTCCGGCATGGTGGCGCTGAATTATGTGGCCGCGCACAGCTATTGCGTCATCTTCATCGACCTCGACATGCCCGTCATGGCGGGACCGGAACTGGCGGCGCAACTCCGCAAGATGAATTTGCGCCAGAAGCCGAAGCTGATCGCAATGTCTGCCGCCTATCACGGTTCCAGGCATGACCTGGCGTCCTTCGATGTGATGCTCGTCAAGCCGATACGCCGGCAGCAATTGCAGACAATCATGCGGTTTTGAAACTGGCGTTCAAAGCGGCAATCAGGATCGGCATGCTTGCCGGCTTGGTGAAGAACTTCAGATTGTGCTGCGCCAGTGCGGCGGCGATATTCTCCTCATCGACATTGCCCGTCCTGATCTGCCCCGTCAGGATAATGATCGGGCAAAGCGCATTGCGCGCGCGGATATTCTCGACCAGCTCCAGCGCGGTCTGTCGCCGCGCGTCGCGCTCTATGATCCAGTCAAGAACATAGGCGTCGAAATCGGTCTGATCGTAGAGAGCTTGAGGGTCGTTGAAGGCGACCGCCTCAAGCCCGGCCGTCTCCATGTACTGCACGATTGTCTGCGCGGTATCGGCGTGATCGTCGAGAATGGCGACCCGGCGACGCGAGGCGGTCGGTTCGATCAGCAGACGGGTGACGATATGGGCCGGAATGATCGACCGGGCGTCGGCGGGCATGACGCGCCACGACCCATCGATCTCCGCAGCAATCAGCGTGCCGGGAGAGACCTGGCCAACGATATTGCCCAGGCGGATACGGCAGGGCACGATGTGGTTGTTGATGACGATGGAGGCATCAACAAGGGCGTCGGCATTTTCCAATGTGACGAGTTCCTGCAAGGTCTCGCCAAAATGCTCGGCGACGCGCTTCAATTCCTCAAGCGACCAGGAGGCATTCGTGGTCAGGCGGCGGTTTCCGGCGGAATATGAAAGACCGAGAATTTCCGAGACGGTGACGGCAAAACGGTATTTGGGAATGCCGTGTCGTGTGAGCAGTGCGGCTATGCATTGTGCGGCGAGGGCTGGCTCGCCTTCTGGCTGATCCGAGCGCATTTCGATCATATCGTGATGACTTTCGCTTAATTTGCTCGTCATGCAGGAATCCCATATTGTAAATATGATAAATGCGCGTATACGTAGCGACGATACGCGCATCGTGAGTGGCTCTCAACGTCTCGACGTCGTTTTGGTTCCAAATCATGGCGAGTATATTGGGGAATTGCGAGATAACAAGAATTCCGATGCCGGCTTCAGCGAAATCGAGCAATTCCCGCGCCAGCGCAATTTGCCTTCAGCCAATGAAATGCGGAGATCTTGATTTGACTAAACTAAAAAAATCAGCTGGTCGCCGCCACTTATCGACTAGTGAAAAAATAAAGCGAGCAATCTACTTTGGTATATTCTATTTTATATGCCTTGTAGTCGTATATATATTTAATAGCGAATGGATTACCGTTCCAATACTGTGCGTTGTTATCGGAGCCGGCATCGGGGAGCTAAACGGTATAAGTATATTTAATTTTTTCCCTCGCGATCAAGATAAAGAGAATTAGGATATAAAGATGTTAGTTTCAGATTCTAATGACGTATCTCGAAATTCTGGGCAATCATCCGATTCTTCCCATGGCTTTAATAATCCAAATACTTTGGGAAGCGTAGGAGACTTTGCTTCCGGCATCTCTGCAGCGTTGACCGGATTGAACAACTATGTCGATAAGCTTGCTAAAATTCTCCCTGATCTCGAAATGGAGATCGGATCATATTCAACGGTGCTATCGCGATCGGGAATGGCTGTTGGTATTTTCGGCGGCTATCTTGATTACAGATCCTTCAAGGCGGTGGGCTATAGCGAGACGAAAAGCCTTGCTTTGGCGTCAGGATCTTTTCTGGCAAGTGCGGGTGCCGGTTATGTTGTTGCAGCCTTTGTTGGTGCAATTGTGGGCGAAGGTGCTGCGGCGCTCTTTGCTGGGCCGATCATCGTTGGTGTTGCATCATTCGCAGTCGGCTACGCTATCAGCACTGAAGTGCATAGTTGGTTTCCTGGGGCTATCCAAACGCCTACAGCTCCCCAACCCATGGTTTCTGCATCTACGCCATCCGATGTGTCCAAAATTCCAAGGCCGGTAGACGTAATTAACGATTCGTTGGCCTCGGGGCATTTCAGCTCGACGGCCCCTGTTGCGCCAATTGTGCCCAACAGAGTGCCGACGCCTGTCGATGCCATGTCAACCGCATTTGGCGGCGGGAGCTTTGGCGGCGTAAATTCAGATGGTGGTAGTGGCGGTGGGCATTATGATGGTGACCCTGATGCCGGAGGCGGTTCAACTGGTAGCGGCTCGTCTGCTGGTGGAACCAGCGGCGGGCGGTCTGGATCAAGTGGCTCGCATTCAAGCAACGGCAGCAATCACTCCAGCGGGAGCAGTCAGAGTCACCAAGGCGTAAATGGTGGTCCTCCTGCTGGCTATGGTGGGGGGTCATCGTCCTCCGGAACAACCGCGCAGCTGATTGGTACCGCGCCTTACAGCTACACCGATAAAGACGGCAACCTAAGAACCGGTACGTTCGAAACATATTCGGATCACACCCAAATCGCGCGTGATGTGGACGGCAAGATAGATGCTCGCATGGACATGAACGGTAGCTCCGGCGATGTCATGCACGGTACAGGCAATAGTGTCACATTTGATAGCCCGGGTCCAAGCCAGAGCGCGCCGGATAGCGCTGGGGATGACGAAGGCGATGACGAAGGCGATGATGGCAACCCAGTTCTCCTCGACCTCAATGGCAACGGCCTGAACCTCACCACACTCGGCGCTTCCTCGCAGTTCGTGAATGTGAATGGCGACGGCTACCAGCACCGCATGGCATGGGCAGGTAACGGCACGGGCGTCCTGGTGTTCGACGCTGATGGCGACGGCAAGATCAGCAATTCCAAGGAATTCGAGTTCACCCAATGGGATCCAACGGCGACGGGCGATTTGGAGGCGCTCAAGGACGTCTTCGACACCAACGGCAATGGCAAGCTCGATGCTGGCGATGCGCAGTGGTCGAAGTTCAAGGTCATGGTCGACGGCCAACTGGTGTCGCTGGATTCGCTCGGGATCACCTCGATCGATCTGACACCGAAGGGCAGCGGCCAGAGTTTTAGCGACGGCTCTGCGATTACGGGTACGACGACCTATACGAAGTCGGATGGTTCGACGGGCGCCGTGGGCGATGCCGTTCTTGCCAGCGATTCCAACGGCTACATCGTCAAGTCGACCGTTGTCACCAATGCCGATCAGTCGAAGACGAACACGATCCAGGCCTATAATGCCGACGGCAGCCTTGCCTTCCAGGATCTGGTGACATCAAGCGCTGACGGCAACAGCGTGTCGACCAAATTCGATGATGACGGCAACGGCACCTATGACCGCTCGCAGACGGATGTGACAACGTTTGCCTCCGGCGTCCGCACGCGCGTTGTCACGAACTTCAGTGCCGACGGCTCCGTCCTCAACAGCACGACGACGGTCACCAGCGCCGATCACAGCACGATCACGACGACCATTGACCAGGATGGCGATGGCAAGGCCGACCAGAGCCAGACCTTCGTCACCAATGCCGACGGCTCGACCACCACCACGACCAGGACGCTGAGCGCGTCTGGGGCTGTCCTGCAACAGGTGCAGGTCCTTTCCAGTGCCGATGGCCTGACGAAGACGACGAAGACCGACATCAACGGCGACGGCACCTATGACGAGATCGTCTCCGACGCCACGACCATCGCTGGCGACGGCTCGCGCACCCGGACAGTGTCGGATAGGAGCGCCAACGGAACGTTGCTGTCGAGCGTCACGACCGCCACCAGCGCCGACCGGCACACCAAGACCGTGACCAGCGATCTCGACGGCAACGGCACGATCGACGAGCGCGATCTGACCCAGACGACGATTGCCGCCAATGGCGACGTGACGACGGTGGTGACCACCACCAATGGCGACAATTCCGCCAGGAGTAAGATCACGACCGTCGCAGCCGCAAATGGCTTGTCGACGACGGTTTCGACCGATGTCACCGGAGACGGTATCGCCGATCTCGTTCATTCCGACGTGACGACGGTCGCAGCCGATAGTTCGCGGACCGAGACGGTTCAGGACACCAGCGCCAGCGGCGTACTGCTGTCGAAGAGCGTTACCGTCACCAGCGCTGATGGCAAGAGCAAGAATATTTCTGTCGATGCCAATGGTGACGGCTCAGTCGATAGCCAGACCGTGATTACGGTTGCAGGCGACGGAACGATCACCGAAACTGACAGCACCCTCAACCCGAACGGATCGCTTGTCAGCAAGGTGGTGACGACGACCAGCGCCGACGGCCTGTCCAAGACCGTCAGCACCGATGCCAATGGTGACGGCGCCTATGACGCCGTAACCACGGACATCATTACGGCAGGCTCTGGCGGGGCGCGCGTGGAGACCGTGACGAAGAAGAGCGGCAACGGCACGTTGATCGGCCAGACCGTAACCACTACCTCGGCCGACAGCCTGACGCAGACGGTGCAATCCGATCTGAATGGCGACGGCACGGTCGATCAGACCGCCAGCGACGTGATTGTCCTGAACGCCGGCGCCCGCACGGAAACTGTCGCCGCCACCAGTGGCAACGGCACATTACTCAGCCAGACGATGACGACGGTCAGCGCCGATCGCAAGACGACATCGGTGACGAAGGATACGGATGGCGACGGGCACATAGACGCCGCCTCAACACAGATCGTTGCTGCGGACGGCAGCCAGACGACGACCACGACACGGACCAGTGCCGACGGCACGCTGCATCGCAAGACGATCGTGACGGTCAGCGCCGACAAGCTGACGACGACGACGGCTGATGACCTGAACGGCGACGGCATGGTCGATGTGAACACGATCGACCAGACCGTCATCAATGCCGACGGCAGCCGTACCGAGACGGTAACGGACAGGAGCAACACGGGCGTTCAGCTCGATAGCGCGACGACCATCACTTCGGGCAATGGTCTGACGATCACCGTCCAGAAGGACGTGAATGGCGATGGCGTCACCGACACCAGGACGGTGGAGGCGACGGTCCTCAACAACGACGGCTCGAAGACGACCACGACTTCCGATTATGCCGGCACTTCGCTGACCGATCAGACGAAGGTGACCTTCAGCGCCAACCGCTTGGTGACCAGGACTGATTTGGACTACGACGGCAATGGCGCGGTCGATCGGACCGAAACCGCCACGAAGACGCTGAATGCCGACGGTTCGACCTCGCTGGTCGATGCCGTCACGACGGCGGGCGGTGCGCTTCTGTCGAAGACGACCAACACCGCGAGCTCGGACGGCAAGACGGTCACCAGCCAGGTGGACCTTGATGGGAACGGTACGCTCGACGTGAAGACAACGACGGTGGTCGATGCCAATGGCCAGACGACGAAGACGGTCGAGACTTACAAGACCGGCACGACGACTCTCGCCAGCCGTGCGGTTACGGCGACGCCGGCCAATGGCCTCTCCGTGTCCACGACCACCGATCTTGATGGCGACGGTATTTATGAGCAAATGACGAACGATGTCACCACGCTCAACGCAGACGGCAGCAAGACCGAGACCTTCATTCGGTCGGCCAATGCGGGGCCGATCCAGCAGACGAGTGTGACGACCTCTGGCAACGGACTGAGCAAGACTACTGTCGTATCCGGTGACCTGTATAGCGCGGCCGCGCGCGACGAGATTTATCGCATCTACCGCACAATCCTTGGCCGCGAACCCGATTATTCAAGCCTGCCGCACTTCGCCACGGCAGCCTATAATTTCGGGACAGACGCGGTTCACATTGCGTCAGATCTCGCCAACTCTACCGAGTTTACGCAAAAGTATGGGACGCTGGACAACACTCAGTTCACGACCTTGCTCTATCAAAATGCCTTTGGACGTTCACCCAGCAGTGCAGAGCTTAGCAATTGGCTGACGGCGTTCAATGGCGGCACGTCGCGTGCGGTCGCCGTCCAGACGATTGCTGATTATTGGGAGGCGAAGACGCATCTCGCCAATTCCGCTACCGCCTGGGCGCTGAATAATCCCTCGCTCGTTCTGACGACCGTCAGAACCACCACCGATGTCACGACCCTCGGTCCGGATGGTTCCACAACCGAGGTTGTCAGCAATACGGGTGTGATCGCCGATAAGACGACGACCACGACCAGCGGTGACGGTAAGACGGTCACGGTGACCTCAGACATCGACGGCAATGGCACCATCGACCAGACGTCTGTGACGGTGAAGAACGCCAACGGCAGCGTCACGAAGACCTTGTCTGACCTGACGTCGACGGGGACTGTGTCGCACTCCACAACGATGACGACGAGCGCCGATGGTTTCGGCCAGACGGTGAGCTACGACACGGATGGCAACGGTTCGGCCGACAAGACCGTGGCCGATCAGACGGTACTCAACGCCGATGGCAGCAAGACGACGATCGAAAAGACCTATACCGTCAACAGCAGCGGCACGCTGGTTCTGAGCGCGGTTACCGAGACGGATACTTCCGTCGATGGGCTGACGGTGACGACCAAATGGGATCAGACCGGTTCCGGCACCTTCACCAAGAGCCGGACCGATGTGACGGTGCTGAATGCTGACGGCTCGCGCACCGAGACCGTCAGCTATTTTACCGGCACGACGCTGACGAGCCGGTACCTGACCACGACCAGCGCCAACGGCCTGTCGATCACCTCGCAATCAGATCTGACGGGCGCCGGCACCTATGCGCAGACCTCGACGGACGTGACCGTGATCAACGCCGACGGCACGCGGACTCGCACGGTCTCGAGCACGAAAGCCGATGGTTCGCTGATCTCGAAGCTCATCACGACCACCAACGGCGACGGCCTGGTCGTCTCGACCAACGAGCAGCGGGCAGGGCTTGCGACACAGACCGTCAGCGATACGGTCGAAATCCTGGCCGATGGCGCTAAGCGCGAAACCGTCGCGACGACGGATGCCTCCGGCAAGCTCATCGACAAGGCCATCACGCTCACAAGCGCCGACAAGCGAACAGTGACGATCGACCGCGACGCCAACGGCGATGGTGTCATCGATCAGCATCAACAGACGGTGACGGCGGACTCCGGTGTTACGATGCAGAGCGTCACCGACTATAAATCCGCCGGCGTTAAGGGCGATGGTTCGACCTCCACCACCACGGCTGACGGCCTGCAAACCACCACGGATTGGGATCTCGACGGCAATGGCACGGTCGATCGCCGCCGCGTCACCGTTAACACCAACAATGCCGACGGCAGCAAGACAACCGTCATCTCCGATACCGATCTGACCACCAACAAGCTGGCGTCGAAGACGACCGTTCAACAATCGTCCGACGGCATGGTGCGGACGACCTCCAAGGATGTCGATGGCGACGGCATCGTCGACCAGGTGGAAACGCTCACCACCAATACGGTGGGCGCGGTTGTCTCCATCGTCACGAACAATGCCACCGCGCAGAAGACGAACTACCTTTTGGCCGGCAAGGTCTACTGGAAGCAGGCGATCGCCGCCAAGGTCGAGACAGACAGCTATCGCGATGGCCATACGAAGGTTGTGAACTACGACTACGACAACAACGGCACTTTCGAGGTCGTCATGCAGTCGCAGCTTCAGGTCGATGGTTCGACGGTGGCGACGGTGACCGAAACCAATGCCAGCGGCGCCGTCGTCGCCAAGGGCACGATCACCACCAGCGCGGATGGCCTGGTCACGGTTCTGAGCAAGGATTCCAACAATGATGGCGTTATCGATCATAAGGAAACCTCGGTCATCCACAATGATGGTTCGATCACACTGACCAAGGTCGATCTCAACGCCAGCAGCGCTGTGACTCAGACGGTCGTCGACACCGTTTCCGCGATGGGCAGCCTGACGCTGCGGGTGACAAGCAATGGGCAGGGTCAGAAAACCTCGCAGGTGGTGATCGCCGCGGACGGCAGCTCGGTTACCACAAACTACAATGCTGGCGGTGGGCAGGTATTGAGCGTCATCAATGCCAACAAGGCCGGCATCCCAACGTCCGCCGTCTACTATGACCCGCTGAACGCCAATCCCTGGACTCGCGTCGAGCAATCCTTCGATGCATCTGGCAAGAAGACTTTGGAGAAGCAGTTCAACGACGACGGCACCCGAACGGAGATTACCTTCTACACGCCGACCGGCGCGCAGCAACACGTCGATTTCTTCAACGCAGCAGGGCAAAAGACCGGCACAACTGATTTCGACGTAACCAATACGCAGGAATGGAGCCGGCTAGACAGAAGCCTCAACACGAGCGGCCAGGCAGTCTCTCAGACGGCGTACTACGACAACGGCACCAAGGGAATCTGGTTCTGGGATCCGACCAATGCTCAGTCCTGGTCTGAAGTTTTCCAGTTTTTTGCCGCTTCGGGTCAAATGACCAATCAGACCAACAAGTATGACGATGGCACCCGAACAGAGATCACCTTCTATACGCCCACGGGCGCGCAGCAGCATCTCGATTTCTTCAATGCCACGGGCCAGAAAACAGGCACGACCGATTTCGATGTAACGAATTCTCAGGAATGGAGCCGGTTAGATAGGAGCCTCAACACGAGCGGCCAGGCAGTCTCTCAGACGGCGTATTACGACAACGGCACCAAGGGAATCTGGTTCTGGGATCCGACCAACGTGCAGTCCTGGTCCGAGATTGATCAGTTCTTTAACACGGCTGGCCAAATGACCAATCAGAATGTCATCTATGACGATGGCAGCAAGGTGCTTTACGCGTATGATCCGGCCAACACGCAGAGCTGGTCACAAATCGTCGATTCCTATACGGCGCAAGGGAAGCTGATAGAGGACAACGTCTACAGTGACACAGCCGGGAAATTCGTCAGGACGGATTACGACGTCAATAATACCGCCGCTTGGACTCGATTTGTCCAAAACTTCGTCAACAATGTCATTAATACCGCGACCTCCTACAACGACGATGGCAGCTACACAAACTACCAGTACGACGGTTCGGGGAACATGACCGCCTGGCAGCGCTATGCTATTACTAGCGGCGGCGGAAGCCCGAATGGAGGCGGCGGTTCCGGTTATGAGATGGTCGATTATTGGCCGCAACCGCATTACGGCCACGGCCCGGTGCTGCTCGATCTGAACGGCGACGGCCATATCGACCTGCGACCACTCGATACCAATGCACTGGCGACAGGATCGTCCGTCACCTTCGACTGGAACGGCGATGGCGCAAGGGACGGTACTGCCTGGGTTGGCCCGCAGGATGGCTTCCTGGCGATCGATCTCGGCGAGGACGGCCAGGCTGGCCCGGATGGCAAGATCGATCAGTCAAAGGAGCTTGCCTTCTCCGAATGGGCGACGCCGGATCAGGTGGCTGCCAATGGTGGCTCGGTTTCCGACCTCGACGGCCTGCGCCTGGCCTTCGACACCAACCATGACAATGTGCTCGATGCCAGCGATGATCGCTGGAGTGAGTTCCGCGTCTGGCGCGACGCCAACCAGAACGGTGTCGTCGACGATGGTGAGCTGCAGACCATGTCGCAAGCCGGCATCAAGCTGATCAACCTCCTGTCGACGACGGATGGTAGCCAGGCCTTCTCCGACGGTTCTGCGATCACCGGTACGAGCTCGTATCAGACGAGCGATGGCACCTCGCACTATCTGGTCGGTGATGCCACGCTCGCCTACCAGCCGGCGATCCCGAAGCAGAATGCGGCGTGATAGCTGGCAGATGTGAGCACGCCTGCCGCCCCTAACCGGCAGGCGTGTCTCCACATCAACCAACCGTGAATGCAATCAATGCCGACAGGCTGATCCAGCGCCGATTCAGCATGTCGGCGTCAAGCCAAAGAGACCAGAATGAAAAATTATCGGACGATCTGCGCAATGATTTTCGCAGCTATTCTTTCCGTGCCGGCAAATGCAACGCCCGTCACGACCAAGGGCGGTTATGAATATGACAAGAACATGCTGAGCGATCCCGCCGCTCTCAACTGGAACATCGAGCACTGCAGCCATTATGGCATCAAGCCGGACGTCCAGGAGAAGCTTGCCAAACTGATGAACGTCGCGCCTGGGAATGTCCGGTACGAATATTGCCGCCGCATCCTCACAGGTTACGCCAAAGGCGTGATCCCTTACGAGGATTATGTTCGGTTCACTCAAAATCACGTCATGACCGCAAGCATCGCGAGAGCTCTGCGCATCACGGGATCGCATCCTGCAAAACCACGTCGGCAACACCATAAGTGACCAGGGTCCCAATAAAGGGTGTGAATGTGAAACGTGACGATGCAACTATTCGGGCCACACGCCATATGCTCGGGATGAAGCTTTCAAGCATCTTCCTGCCGGCAATCGCGTTGGCCGCATTGGTCAGCGGGAGCGCCTATGCTGCTTCCGACGCGTGTCAACCAATCCGAAATGCCATCGACAAACAGAACGCGGCAAATGAAATGCAAGTGAATAGTGTGCTCACTTACACCGATAGCGGCAGGTCATATTACTACGACCACCTGTATTCTCGTGACAGATATTATTGGCGCAACCGCAATGGACCTTGGGAGCTCTATCCTCGCCGGCCTGTGCCGCTGCTTGTTGATGGCAAGCCCGCCGTTTACGACTGCCGTTTCGCGGGGACTGATCGTATCGGAGGCGCTATCGTTGCGGTCTATACGTACAAACATTTTTACCCCGACCATGAGGTGCTTGAGTTCAAAGGGTGGATCGACGCAGACAGCGGAAAATTCTTGCAGACGGAACAATCTGGCGGACCGCTTTCGGATCACAAGACGATGTACACCTTCAACTATGGCCCAAATCCTCCACTGCCAGCGGTTGACGAACGAGTGCTTTGGCATCCGCCACATTGATTGCTAGGAAACGTCGGCGAGATTCTAACCAACATGAACCAAACAGCCACCATTGAGCCGCCACTACCGACAACCACATCAGCAGACGAAGCGCCGCGTCCCGATAGCGGCCTTGCGGCAATTGCAGCAATTGCCGGCTATTTCCGCATCGCTGCCAATCCGGATGTGCTGGCCCGGGATCTCGCTCTGTCGAAGCCTGCTGGACGCAGCGACCTGCTGCGTGCGGCCAAGCTCGTGGGACTGAAAGCAAAGCATCTGGAGATCCAGTCGGACGTCCGGCTTGCGACCTTGCCGACACCTGCGATCGCCTGCCTGAGCGATGGCCGCTTTGCCGTGTTCGGTGGAGCAGCAGCGGACAATGCCTGGCGCATCATCGATCCGACGGATTTCTCCAGTCGCAATCTCGGGGCGCATGAAGTCTTGGCCGAGACGGCAGGCCACTTCATCCTGCTGCAGCGGCGACTTGCGGGACCAGGATCGTCGCGCGGCAATTTCGGCTTCCGCTGGTTCCTGCCGTCGATCTGGCGTTATCGCCATGCCTTCGCTCATGTGCTGCTCGCCTCGCTGATCGTGCAGATCTTCGCCCTGGTGACGCCGCTGTTCTTCCAGGTGGTGGTCGACAAGGTGCTCGCCCATCGCAGCTATTCGACCCTGATCGTGCTGGTCGTCGGTCTGGCAGCCGTCGGCCTGTTCGACGTCGTGCTGCAATATCTTCGAACCTATGCGCTGTCGCACACCACCAACCGCATCGATGTCGAGCTCGGGCGACGGCTGTTCCGGCATATGCTGAACCTGCCGCTTTCCTATTTCGAGACCCGGGCGACCGGCCAGACGATTGCCCGCGTGCGCGAGCTGGAGACGATCCGCAATTTCCTGACCGGGCAGGGACTGTTTTCCGGTCTCGATCTCATCTTCACCATCGTCTTCATCTTCGTACTGTTTTCCTATTCCGCAAAGCTTGCCTGGATCGTCGTCGCCTCGATCCCCTTCTATCTGGCGATCGGCTTTCTGGTGCGACCGTTTCTGAAGGAGAAGATCGACGAGAAGTTCGAGCGTGGCGCCTATAGCCAGCAGTTGCTCGTCGAGACGGTGGTTGGCGTGCAGACCCTGAAGGCCTCGGCCGTCGAGCCGGTCGTATCAGCGCAATGGGAGGAGCGGCTGGCAGGCTATGTGCAGTCGTCCTTCGGCACGACCATGCTGGCCGCCAAGGGCCAGAATGCCATTCAGTATGTCAACAAGATCACCTCGGCGGCATTGCTGCTCTTCGGCGCCCAGGCGGTCATCAATGGCGAGCTGACGGTTGGCGCGCTCGTTGCCTTCAACATGATCGCCGGCCAGGTCTCGCAGCCGATCCTGCGCCTGTCTCAGCTCTGGCAGGATTTCCAGCAGGTGCAGGTGTCCGTCGCCCGTCTTGCCGACATCCTCAACGCCCCGCCGGAGCCGCGGCCGGAAGTCTCCGTCAGCCTGCCGAAGCCGAGGGGCGCCATCAGCTTTAGGGGTGTCAACTTCCGCTACACCGCCGATGGCCCGGAAGTGCTGCGGGATATCTCCTTCTCTGTCAGGCCGGGCGAAGTCATCGGCATTGTCGGACCATCCGGATCGGGCAAATCGACGCTGACGAAGCTGGTACAGCGCTTCTATATCCCAACCCGCGGCCAGGTCTTCGTCGACGGTCAGGATATCGCCCAGGTCGATCCCGCCTGGCTGCGCTCTAATATCGGTGTCGTCCTGCAGGAGAACATGCTGTTCAACCGGACGATCCACGACAATATCTGCCTGGTCAATCCGTCGATGTCGCGGGCAGCCGCCATGCAGATGGCCCGGCTCTCGGGCGCCGACGAGTTCATCGCCAAGCTGCCGAAGGGCTATGACACGCTGATCGAGGAGCGCGGCGCCAATCTCTCCGGCGGTCAGCGTCAGCGCCTGGCGATCGCGCGAGCCCTTGCCACCAATCCGCCGATGCTGATCCTCGACGAGGCCACCAGCGCCCTCGACTATGAGAGCGAGCGCATCATCCTTGGCAACATGCGCGAGATCGTCAAGGGCAGGACGGTCATCATCATTGCCCATCGCCTGGCGACCGTCCGGCACTGCGATCGCATCATCGGCATGAAGGATGGCCGCATCGTCGAGGAGGGCACGCATGACAGCCTGATTGCCCGGCCGAACGGACTTTATGCCCATCTCTGGCAGTTGCAGACGGGGCTCAATCAGCCATGAACCAGGTGGTCAAGCCTCCCAAGCGCCCGAGCCGGCCGCAGCGGCGCAGCAGAACCGAGAACGAGTTCCTGCCGGCAGCCCTCGAGATCCTCGAGACACCGGCCTCGCCGATCCGCACCGCCTTCATCTGGTTCATCGCCATCGTCGTGGCGGCAACACTGCTTTGGAGCTATCTCGGCACCTTCGACATCGTCTCGACCGCGCAGGGCAAGATCCAACCGACCGGTCGCGTCAAGGTCATCCAGTCGATCGAAGTCGGCAAGGTCAGATCCATTCCCGTCGTCAATGGTTCAAGGGTGAAGACCGGCGACATCGTCGTTCAGCTCGACGATACCGAGCTCAGATCCGACGAAGAGGCGATGGCGGTCAATCTACAGGCCTATCGGGGCGAGATGGTCCGTCGCAACGCCGTGCTGGCAACGGTCGGGCAGTGGCAACAGCAGGGCATCTGGACAAGCGAAAGGCAGATCCCCGATGCTCCGCTCGTCTTCGCGGCCGATACGCCGGAAAGCATCCGTGAGCGCGAGCAGTCGATCTTCAGGGCCGATCTGTCACAGCTTGCCGCAAGCCTCAAGAATATCGTCGCCCAGCATGTGCAGCAACAGGCGACCGTCGCCCGGCTGCAGCAGACAATGACGGCGCAACAGAGACTGGTCGATACGCTCAACGAGCGGGTCGCCATCCGCGCGACGCTGGTCGATCAAGACGCGGGCTCCAAGACCGGTGTGATCGACGCCAAGGAGATCAGTCAGAAGGAGGAAGCGACGCTCGCCGAGGAGGCCGGCCAGCTCGAGGAGGCTAAGGCATCCCTCAGCGTCACGACCAGCGACGGCGAAAAAACGCTGCATACCTTCATCGCCGACAATGTCGAGAAGGTGGGTGAGGCCTCGCGGCAGGCCGATGAGCTCGACCGTCAGCTCGTCAAGGCGCGCAAACGGCGGGAATCCATGACGATCGCAAGCCCGATCGATGGTACCGTCCAGTCGTCATTGATCAATACGATCGGTCAGGTGGTCACGACAGGCATCGATCTCATGCGCATCGTTCCGGACAATTCGACGCTGGAGGTCGAGGCATATCTCCCCAACAGCGATATTGGCTTTGTCGCCGTCGGGCAGGAGGCCGTCGTCAAGATCGAGGCTTTTCCATTCACGCGCTACGGCGTGATCCACGGCCATGTCACGGCCGTCGCTCGGGACGCGATCCCGGAACCCGATGCCAACCAGGTCGAAGGCGATCCGACGAAGCAATTGCAGGCGACCGTGCCGACGACCAACGTCCAGCGCGTTCAAAACCTCGTCTTTCCCGTGACCGTCAGGCTCGACACCGGCACCATGAACGTCGATGGCCATATCGTGCCGCTCTCACCCGGCATGGCCGCCACCGCCGAGATCAAGACAGGCAAGCGCCGCATTCTCGAATATCTGTTCTCGCCGATCGTCGAAGTGACGTCGCAGGCGATGCAAGAAAGGTAGGCCGAAATGAAGGATAGAACAGGCACAATGAAAAAGCATATGATTTGGGAGGCTCCGTTGATCAGCCTGCTTGTCACGTCTACACAAGCTCTGGGCGCAGGCGCTACTCAATTGCCTTTTCCACAATTTAACAGTGTAGCATATTGTCAGGATCTAACATCAAAGATGCTCAACCAGACTGAGCGTGAGAGCGCGACCGCAAGCTGCCTTGCAGAGGAAAAGATCTCGAAAGAGCGGCTCCAAGGGCATTGGGGTTTGGTTTCCGCTCCAGGATACGCCGAGTGCATGAAGGAACGCGGTACCTTGAAAAGCCAAACCTATGCTCGTTTGGAGCTTTGCATCGCTGTTGACGTAGGGCTGCAGTGTTTGCGAGACGATATAAAGTGTGAGGTAACTAGATAGCGGAAAATAATCAACTTAGTCCGTCCTGTATTCTGTTCTCGCTTTCGGTCTCTTCATCCTCAAGGGTAGGAGGTTCCCCGATGGCCAGACCGCTAAAAAGCAGTAGGAGAAGTCCATTACGAGGCGACCATTGCACCTTGTTTGGTTGATCCGGTTTGGCCTTCTGCAAGAGAAATTGGTGGTATCACAGCCTATATCCACTCATACTTTTGAGTACAGTTTGCTGACTCTCGACATAAATCGCTTTGAGCTTAATCCAGCCAACAATATGTACGGCGGAATGCCAAGCGAATAGTGGCCACAGTTGAATTCCAGAATACCTGGCCGAGCGCCGGCGTCCTTCAGGCTTTGAATGAAGTTCTGCGATAGCTCGTGTCTGGTGTCTCAAAAGTCAGGCAGACTGTCCAAAAACGCGGATGATCCGTGCTGATTGTAGCGCTTCAGTAGGTGCCGTCGGGAAGCCACGCATCAAGGTATTCCTTCATGGATTTTCCGGCCATCACGGTCGAGATCCAAGCGCGGCGTTCGAAGTCAATTGGAACGAGCTCGTAGGCACAAGCCATGAGATCAGATTTCGCCTCCACAAAATTCGGAGGTCCGCGGTAGGCAGACTGGGCAACATGTTGCATGCAAACGCATTCGTTCGTCCACCATTGGGTCAGCAACGATTTCGCTCCACTCCCATGATGCAGGATGACAAATCCGGTTGAGTAATGCTCGGTACCATTCATCCGAGCGAGATTAGCCTCGACATAATCCCGCGCTTTGCAGATCAGCTCACGATCTAGCAGTGTGTCCTGGTACGGAGTCTCCGCCGCAATTCCATAGACTTTCATTGTCCAATTAGCCATTTGCCAGGTACCTAGCCGACCAAATTGTCGTGGCGTGTATTCGGGGATCTGCATGTAACTCTTCTCCCGCATTAATAATCGTCTGCCCCTGCGTTTCCACAGGATTGGCGGTCATGATAGTTTATGGCATGGCACATCTTTCAGGAACAGATCGCGCGCAATTGCTGCTTCTGCCGGAAGCGGTGGAAGATTACGTGGGGCCGGACAACCCGGTCCGCTTCATCGAGGCCTTCGTGGACGGCCTCGATCTTGCTGCCGCAGGCTTTGTGCGGGCGGCGGCAAAGGAGACCGGCCGTCCGGGTTATGATCCGGCCGATCTTTTGAAGCTCTACGTGTACGGCTACATCAACCGGGTGCGATCCAGCCGGCGGCTGGAGGCCGAGGCCCATCGCAATATCGAGGTGATCTGGCTGCTGCGACACCTGAAGCCGGACTTCCGCACCATCGCCGATTTCCGCCGGGTGAACCGGACGGCATTCAAGCAAGTATTTCGCGAGTTCGTCATCCTGTGCCGGCAGCTCGATCTGTTCGGGCGAGAGCTTCTGGCGGTAGATGGCACGCGCATCAAGGCAGTGAACAACAAGGATCGCAACTTCACACGGGGAGCGTTGACCAAGTTTATCAATGAAGCCGACGAGAAACTGGCCGACTACATGAAGCGGCTCGATGAGGGCGATGCGCAAGAGGAGAAAGCCGGTGGTAATGGCGGCGATACTGCGGATTCCAACGATGGCGCGCAGGCATTCCAAATTGATCGCGCGCAGCGTTCCAATCTGATCGCGCGCAGGTGAAGCACCCGATCGTTCAGGGTAAATGTTACTATCGTTTGTTCTTGGTCAAGC
>Ga0209026_1000468_pt1 | contig 31124 bp, 28 predicted proteins | sample AraplaCL_Col_mCL_FD_184262 | JGI IMG/M metagenome (GOLD analysis project Ga0209026, IMG submission 184262) | Arabidopsis root microbial communities from the University of North Carolina, USA - plate scrape CL_Col_mCL (SPAdes) (version 2) | ecosystem: Host-associated > Plants > Roots >... | reverse complement strand
TCGCAGGCGCTTCGCCCAAGGCCGCGCTCGCAAAGAAGGCGGTGAAAGCCGCAAGGAAGGTTCCGGCGAAGAAGGCAGCCAAGAAGTAGGGGCTGGCGTCAGGCACGGAAAGAAAAGCCCCGATGGGGTTTCCTGCGGGGCTTTTCTTATTGGCTTTCCATCTGAGACCCGACATGCGGTCGCTTGCGATCCGTGATCCATCGCACGAGGATCAAGTTCTTAATTGCGCATTCTTGGTACTTCAGGATAGCTGTTGCGCAGCTCGCTCCCTATCACGCAAGCCCCAAACAGCCTCTCGGCCATAGGTTGCGTTGCGACTGCACCATGCATGCTTATGTTGCGTCCGATGACGATCCCAGCGCAACACCCTAACGCCAGCGTTGCAGCGAATTCTGCCGGAGTGTTGCGTTCTCGCTGCCAAGCAGGCAGCCGGTGTCGGAGGACGCTGCCCTTGAGCGCTCTCGCAGCTTGCATCGCACGGCTCTAGCTGCCATAGCGAGGGGCGCCGTGGGAGTTCTTCATCACGCATCGGCGGCCTCACCATGCCTATACGCCACGCTTTCGGCGGTTTGGTGGCGCGCTTTTGGGCGTGGTCACCTTCACTTTGGCGGAACCATACCTCGCAATGCGGGCTTTCATACGCGCCATCACCTCGCCGTGCGGGAGGCTCGGACGTGGATCGTTCGCGGATTGCTGAATCTCTAGGGAGAGTTGTTTTGAGTCGTTCATAGGAATGAGCCTCAGCCGTCACATACGAAATTCCAGGGTGTTGTCGTTGGATGGGATGAGTGTCAAGGAAAGAACTTCGGCGAGCGACGCGATGGTTTGGATGCGCCCATCTTCCGTCACGGCAGCAACGAGTGAGTACTCAAGGCTGCCAGTCCCGCCTTCTCGTGCCGATTTCTTTTCATTGACGAGCATTTTTAGGTAGCGCCAAAAAATCTCGAGATCATCTGTTCCTTGCGTTTTCAGCAGCGCATTCATAGATACGGTGTCCGCTTGTTGCCAATAACGGACGGCGGCGAGCTCCAACTGGCTACTATCCTGATGAAGCACCCCGTAGACGAAGAAATGCAGATGCTCCCCCGCCGTGCTCAACGCCTCCTTGGCCAGATCGTAGCAACTGAACTTGTCCTCTTCGTTGCTGAAGTCGCTGGCTTTGCGCTTGAACTCAATCAACAGCCACCTGGTGTTTTCCAAGGTGAAGATCGCATCGGCGGCCCGCTCATGGTTTCCATCCAGCGGGACAGCGCACGTCAGGCACGGTGCGTGGCGCATGACGAATGCATATTCGACCGTCTTTTCGAACCAGTGAGGTGCCTGCGGCGATGAAATCGACATGAATGTCCTTGCGCTTCCGGTGTGGATGGACGGCAACTCGTATACGCAGATCGGTAGCATCGCCCAGCTGGTGCATCGCGTTGGCTGCGCGGCTAGGTGCCTCTAGCCGATCGCTGGCGACCGCATCGCCCTAGCTGCTCCCAAGACGCGGGCATGAGGCGGTACCGACCAGCGCCTTGAGATCGATAAAGTATGTTGGCCCATCGACGGACTCTTTGATGTAAAGCTTACCGTCTGACGGAAACACGACCCTCAGTTCTTTTGACTGCGATGGATGGTGCATGTCAACGATCGCCTTGGGTACGGTGTCGTGTATGTCGCTCTTGAATAACAGAATTGTGCAAGGCCGTTCCGCGCTTGCGGTTGAGAGCAGTGCAAACGCAGCAAGGCGTGCACCCAATGGCGGAATCATTCCGACAAAACCGAGGAGAACCAGTGCCAGGCAGACCAAGTGTTTTAGCAGGTTTGGATACCAGCCATGGGTTACACGCTGTGACACCATCATCTGGAACATTGCAACCACGGCCATGACCAGGACGAGCACCACCCAACACGCCAAAATTGCCATGAATGTCGAAGCTGCGATCGACTTCACTACGGCGTACATCGCCCAAAACGCCACCCAGTATTGTAGGAGGAGGCTGAAAAGCAGCATCCAGTAGAAGCCCGCGCTCGCAGGGTCTTGACTGCGCAAGGCACGTTGTAGAGTCGGTCGCGCAGAGGCGGTTTGAAGCAAGATGCACCCGAGCAACAAAAGGAATCCAGACACCAAGGGCGTATCCGGCCGGATACTCATCCAACCGATCGCCATCGCCCAGGCGACAACAGACGCCACACCCATTCCCACCCAATAGCGTCGAATGATGAGGGTCGTTCGCCGGACTTCAGGCTCGGGCGATACTGAGCCGGTCGGTAAGCACAGCTGTGCCAAGCTTGCGGCATCCTTGCGCAGCGGATGGGTGAGAACCATCGCAGGAACGGCAACTCCAGTGACGATGCATCCGACGGCTACGCACACGATGGCTGCCAATGAGGGTAGGGCAGTCAGCATACTGCTGCTGGCGAAGCCGATGGGTAGCGCGAATTCGCGTCGGAAATCGGACCACAGCAGCGCCGCAATGCTGATGGCTATGCCTGTCAGCGGTGCGGCACGTTTTGCCATCCAGATCAGCAGACGAGATACCGAGCCGAAGGGGGTGATAAGGGGGGCGGGCACGGACATGCTGAGCTCTCTAATTGGCGTATCAGTGGTGCTAGCAACAGCATGCAGTGGACGGCGCTGCGCGTTTAACGCCCACCGCCGCGTCGACCGCATCGTGGAATTCCTTTTCCATCATCGTCAATTTCTGTTGTAGCCGTGGACGCGTGAGCCCAGCACTTTTTTCCAGTGCGTCTCGCGTTTGTCGAGGTCCGTGGCAGTCGTTGGGGCAATTTCGAGGATCGAGAACCTCAGATCAAATTTTCGCTCAGGAGGCGCGGCCAAGCCGAACTCCTTCATCAGGGCCACGTTGTTGCCGTGACCCGTCAGGGCGTAGGTTGTCCACCGGCCCCAGAGACCATCGGCGCCGTCGGCCTTGCCCACGTACAGCGCCCCCTCCTTGTCGGTGATCAGGTAGATGCCTTTCACCGACGCCAACGCCGTGCGCCAGGATTCAAGGCTGTTCCGCACGATGCGGTCCAGCTCCGCCATGGTGATGTCCACCTGGTTGAAACCCGGGAAGGTGGCCATTGTGTCCGGCTCACGTGTCAACTCTTCCACCACCAATTCCTGCTCCAGCCGCTCCCCTGTGGGCCACGAATTGCGTTCTTTGTAGGGGCTTTGCACGTAGAGGCGGCCGCGCCACTCATCCGCCGCGGTGAGGCGTTCGAGGTCATAGATGTAGTGAGACTTCTTTTCTGGTGTCGCTTCGTGGAAGGCTTTTCCGGCGGGGCGGTAGAGTCCCGCGTAAAGCCAGCGCGTGACCGTGTTGGGAAGCTGGATCAGCGACAGCACGTGTTCCCGGTTGAAGTAGTCCATGCTCTGCCAGCGCTGCCACTCTTCGAACGTGCCAGCTAGATATTGGTCGTGCGGTTCTTCGCGCCCGTTCCAGCGTGCCAGGTGAACCTTCGTGTTGCGTGGGGTGCACTGGGGCACCCACAGCTTGATCACGTCGAAAAGTAGCATGCAGTTCTCCTGTCCCGGATGGCCATTTTACCGCGAGCGGTCTCAGTGCCCGAGACGCTCACTCGATCAGCCGCTCGCCGGCCCCACGGATCGCTTCCTACGGGGAGGAGACGGGAAGGGCGTGGGTGCGGGCGCGCTTCGCGTCCATTGGTGCAAAGGCGGCGTCTTGACCGAGTGGTAGCCCAGGCCGAGGATTGCCGGGTTGCCTACATGCGATTGCACAAGGCGGAGGTTGAGCATTTGCAAGCGATGATTGCGCTGGTTCAGAAGTCCATTGGCGAACAGAAGCGAGGGTTGCTCCATGCGATCTCAGCGGAAGCCTTCGGTAGGCCCGTGTAGCCACGAATGCCGACCCTCAGGTTGGATCTTGCAAATGTGAAGTCCCAGCCCTTGCATCGGACCGCGCTACACTCACGGAAGGGAATGCAGGGGAGGATGCCGTGAATCACTTGGAGCAGTTGGTCGCGGAATGGTACGAGTTCCGCGGGTATTTCGTACGCCGGAACGTTGCAGTGGGAAAGCGCTCCAACGGTGGCTATGACTGCGAGTTGGATGTGGTTGCGTTCTGCCCCACGCGCCACCAGCTGGTGCACCTGGAACCCTCGATGGACGCCCACACCTGGGCCGTTCGGGAGAAACGCTACGCGAAGAAGTTCGAGGCAGGGCGCAAGCACATCCCCGGGCTCTTCGGCGCCATCAAACTTCCAGACGTCATTGAACAAATCGCCGTGCTGGGCTTCGCCAGCAACACCAATGTAAAGACGCTGGCTGGTGGCCGCATCCAGACGTCAGCAGAACTCCTGGCCGACATCACCTCAGAGATCGCGTCACGCAGGATCGAATCAGCCGCGGTTCCTGAGCAGTACCCGCTGTTGAGGACCATCCAGTTCGCGTATCAACATCGGAAAGGGGCAGGGTGGTGATGCATGGGCATCGAAGGACGTCAATGGAATGATGTGGTACCGCTTGTTTTTGAGAGCCTTGCAAACGGGTATCACACCGAGCACTACTTCAACGATGTGATCGAGCCGGCGCTTCGAACACTCGCCGATCAGATCGATGAGTATGAAACGAAACAGGAAGGGGCTTGGCCCTTCGTGGTGCTGCACATACGGGCAGTTGAGAAGGCAACGGTTGAAGCGTTCGCACTGGCGCTGCAGTCCATCTGGGAGCGGCAGTTGCGGCGATACCTGGGTACCCACAAGCCGCAGGACTTCCCCCTGGAGAAGCTGGAGAAGGCCACCTGGGGCGGACTGCAATCCCTGTTTCGCGCCTGGCGCCCATTCGCGCTAGATGAATTCGACAGTTTTGAATGGCTCGACTTGCTGCAGGAACTGGGCAATGCGTGTCGGCATGGAGATGGTCGAGCCTCACGCGTGCTCTTCAAAAGGTACCCGGGGCTCTGGCCGAACTGGCCGCCGAAGTTTGTAGCGCCGCTGCCGGACATGATCCGGCCTCCGGTACTACCCACCGGAGAACCGCCGTTTCGAGACATAGTTATCCCAGAGCACTTTCTGCAGCGTTTTTCCGAGGCCATCAGATGGTTCTGGGAAGACATTGAGTATCTGTATAACCGTAGCCTCCAGCATCCGGACGAGTATTTGATCCAGCGCCTCGATGCCATAAGGGACACCTGGGGCGAGCGCGGAAAGGAAATCACCTACTAGGCGTTGCGGTCAGTCTTCGCCGAGTCGTAGGCGAGGTCGACCTGTCTGGTTTCTGATTGCCCACGCCGCAGCCACGCGTCGATTTGCTAAAAAATGCGGAAATGAACACTTTCGACCCGAATGCCGCCGACCCTGCTGAGCCCACGCCGTCGCGCATTACTGCGCCGGCGGAAGGGGAGCGCCGTGCCATGCGCGGCTACACCCGTCAATACGGCAGCGCGGCCGCCGCAATCTATCACGGCCTGCAGCGCGGTGACCTGCGCTGGGTCGGTCTGGCCGATCGCTGCGCTGGGATCGCCGACGATGTCGTGCTCGGCTACGACACCGAAGCCATCGGTCACCAGTTCAAGTCCAGTCGCGACCCCGATGCCTTCCGCATCGGCACGCTGCTGACCGGCGCCAACGGGTTGCTGCCTGGGCTAGTGGTCGCCTGGCAGGAGTTGAAAGCTAGCTGCTCGGGGCTTCGCATTCGCTTGCGCGTGGTGGTCTCGGACACGCCCTCGGATACCGACAGATTCGGCGATGCTCGCGGCACCACGCGGCAATTCGTTACCGACTGGCATGCGCATCCCGAACGCACGTTGGCGCAGTGGCGGACTACGCACTGGAGCGGGTTCATCGACGAGTTGCGAATCGCGTCGGGCCTGCCCGACAATGAGTTCGAAAGCTTCTACCAGCACCTGGAGCTGGTCCACGGCGACCAGCCGGACTTCGCCACGCGCTATGGAATTACCGACCGCACACAAGCGCAGGTCGATCGCATCGCCGAGCGGCTCCCCAATCTGGTCGCCTTGGTGCCCGAGCGCGACCGCTGGACCCGGGCTGAGTTCTTGCGCGAGATGGGCTGGCGGGATACCGAGTCCCGGCATCGTCACCAGTTCCCCGTTGGTGCGGCCGTGCAACGCAATCCGGAAGTCGAAGCGCAGCTGCAGCGGGTGGTGCGTGCCAATGCGTCGGGCTACGCGTCGCTGGTGGGCCCGCCCGGCTCGGGCAAGTCCACGCTGCTGCAGATCGCGCTGGAAGCCGAGCTGCAGCTGGTGGTCGTTCGCTACCTAGCGTTCGTTCCCGGGGGTGCACAGGGCATCGGTCGAGGCGAGTCCGCCGACTTCCACGAAGACCTGATCGTGGGCTTGCGCAATACCGGCTTGCCGGGGCTGCGCTTTCGGCGTGAGTCCGCGCACGATCGCCGCGAGGAATTGGAGACCTTGCTGCGGCAGGCCGGGGAGCGCTATCAGACCGATGGCTTGCGCACCCTGATCATCGTGGACGGCCTAGATCATGTCCCGCGCGAGGAGCGCCCCGAGCGCTCGTTCCTGATGGACTTGCCCTTGCCCGCATCCGTGCCGGACGGCGTGCTATTCGTGTTGGGGACGCAACGCGTCGACTTGGCGGATATTCCGCCCGCGGTGCAGGAGCAGTCGCGATCGACCGACCGCCTGGTCGAGATGACGCCGCTGTCCCCGGCCGGCATCGCTGCCCTGGCTGATGCCGCTGGCCTGCCGCCCTCGATCTCGCGTTCGCGCCTGCGTGAGCTGGCGCAAGGCCACCCGCTGGCCACGCACTACTTGCTGCAGGCCCTGCTGGCAGCGGGCGACGAGGGCACGCGGGAACGCATCTTGTGCGACGGGTTTGAATACGTCGGCGACATCGACGCGCTGTATCGCGTTGCCCTTCGAGGTCTGGATCAGGACACCGAGGTGCTGGATATCTTGGGCCTGATCGCGCGTGCCGAAGCGCCGATGGACCTTCACCAGCTCGAGGGGACGTATTCGGCTGCCGCTATCGAGCGCGCGTTCGGTCGCGTGCACCATCTGCTTCGACGCTCGGGCAAGGGCTGGTCGATCTTCCATAACAGTTTCCGCCTGTTCCTGACACGGTTGGAGCGAACCCGGTACGGGGTTCCGGACGCAGAGTACTCGGCGCGCTTGTATCGCCAGCTGGTACGCATTGCCGAGCAGTCCGGCCCGACCTCGCCGCAGCGATTCCTGGTTGCGCGCTATCTGATGCGCGCCGACGCGCACGATGAAGCATTGGCGTTGGCGACGCCTGCGATGTTTCGCGCGCAATATCTCGCGGGGCGGGCGCCGTCTGCCATCCGCGAGGACATTCGCCTCGCGTTCCAGTCCCTGAAGGTCATCGTCAATCCGACCGCCGCCTTCAGGCTCATCCTTGCTTCCGATGAGATGGCTCGACGATCGGATGCGTTCGATGAGCCCGATGATTCGCTGATGGCGCTGATCGCGCTGGGCGAGCTCGAAGCCGCGGAAGACTTCCTGGAGGAGGTCGGAGGCGATGGCTATCTCATCGTGGACGCCTGGTTGGCGCAGGGGAACCTCGATCGGGCCCGTCACCTGTTCGAGCGAATCGAGCCGCTGCATGACTTTGGCAGCGAACGGCACGGCAACGGTCCGGCATATCGCAGGGACGAGTTCGCCGACTGGGCAGAACGAGCAGTCGATTTTCGCTCCCCCATCGAAATCGTCGCGGGGGTCGAGCGATTCGTGGCCGCCCTGCGTGTCGAGGACGGACCGATTGATGATCCGGACGAGGTGGGCCTGGACTTGCGTCGCCGTGCGGCGCTGGCAACGCTGCGCCGCGAACCACTCGCCGATCGCGATGCGCTGATCACGAATTATCGCCTCGAACCGGCTGATCGCGCCGACTTGGCTGTACAAGCAGCCGAATATCTACTGCGCGATGCTTCGGCCGATCGGACGGCGGATGCGGCGGCCGCGATCGGTGAAGCGGCGACAGATGCCGCCGCCCTGTCGGAAGTGCCGCGGGTGTATCGACGCGGCGCCGCTTTGCAGGCCGCCCGTCGAGGGCAGCTGACTGCAGCCCGGCAGCTGTTCGACACCTTGGCCGTTCCGGCGATCGCCGAACTCAACGCCGTGACCGACTACAAGGCCGGGACCTACGTGGCGCGGGCCGTCATGGAGCACGCCGAGCTCGCCACGTGGCTGGGCGAGTCTGTGCCCGCCTCGGCGCCACCCGAGCGCACGGTACTGCGTCCGCTGCAACAGTTCGCCGCGGATATCGGGGCACTGGCCGCCCGGACGCGACGTGATCCGGTGGGAACGCTGGCCGGATCGGCCGCCAATCTGTGCGCAGGCTTGATGCGCTACGTCGGTCGCACCGGGACGGGCGGGATTGACGAGCACTTCGGGGCGCAACTGCTCGACCGCGCCGCACGCGTCTTGTTGCGCTCGGTGCTCGGCTCGGCCGCACGGATGGGCACGACCGAGGTCGTCGCGACCATCGTCGAATTCGATCACGCTCTGGAACAGGTGCCATCGCAAGGCGATCGTCATGTGCCATTGCAGATCCTGGTGGCCGAGGCGCTGGCCGGGGCGGGACAGAATGCGCATGAAGCCGAACGGCGACTGGATACATTGCTGGGCCTGCGCGAGGAGGACACCCCCAGTCAGTTCCTGGCGAGCACGGCGCGCCTGGCGAAGGCCTACACGCGCATTGGGCGAACAGCGCGGGCTCGCGAGTTGCTGGCGCAACAGCGTGGCCAGACCTTGGGGTACGCGCTGCGGGCCAAAAAGGATCCCCAATACGCGTTCTGGTCCGACTTGCTGCAGGCGGCGAACGTCGCCGACCCGTCGGGGCGTGCCCAGCGAGTTCGGATTCTGACGCGGCAAGCGATCGGCATGGCGTCCACAGAAGGCCGCGACGCTGCGCATCGGCTGGCGCACGTGTTGGTGACGGAAGCGGCGACCGAGAGCGCTGCGCTGGGCTGGAGCATAGGTCAGGCCTTGCTCGAGAACAGGTTGATTGAATTTTCGGCCATGGTCGATGCGCTGATGAAGGGCACAATTTCACGCGATCCATCCCGCCTGTTGCCTTGCATCGACGTGTGGGTCGCACTGTGCCTGCCGTTCCACCGCGCCGCTTACTACCGCGAACACGAAGAATCCGACTTTCTGGAGCAGGCGGTTCGGACGGCGGCGTCCGAGCAACTCGCGATCGTGCGTGATCGGCTGATTGAGAATGTCGACAGCCACGCGCTGATGGACGTTCGGCCCGACGCACTGCGGGTGTTGCGCGCGGTGCTGATTGCACGCGACGAAGCCCCCGCTCGGGTGGATGCCGCCTTGCAACACCTCAGCAGCGCTCCGTCGATCGCTCGTGCGGGTGCAGGCACGCCGTCGCCCTACGACGGGGAAGCGGACATGCCTTCCCTTGCGACGCGTCTGGATGCGGAAGCGCAGGCGGGCGAAGTTGGCCACGGCGCCTCGCGCGCGTTTCGTCACCTGTTGCCATCCGCTGATTTTTCCTTGGCCCTGGCGCTGTTCGACCGCCACCCCAACCTGCAAGATTACGATCGGGCCCGGTTCGACCTGGCCAAGCGCGCCTTGGCGGAAGGGCAAGGCGCAATCGCGACGCGCCTGATGGCCGACTATCCCATCCGCGACGATCGTGGCGCGCGTTGGTCCTGGGTGTGGGGCGGGGGCCTATGCCACTACTTCGGGATTCGCCTGCAGATGGAGGGCGAAGGCGTGCACGACATTGCCTACGCCAACTTCGCCGCGGCCTTGGTATCGGGCGAGGAGCAGGTCAACTCTCTGCTGTGGGATGTCAAAACGATCTTGCCCGTGCTCACCGCCACGCCCGACTGGGCGGCCCTGTGGGCCGCCGTCGAGGAGCAGCTGCCGCACACGCGAGACTACGCGTTGGGCCAGGACGTGCTCGATGGCAACACGCGCTCGGATGCTCAGGTTGCGGCCCTGCTAGTCGAGCGTTTGGTCACCCTGCCCGTGGCCGAGTTGCGATGGCACGCCGGACGCGCAGCACTGGCGTTGGCGGCCTCCGACCCGTCCGCGTTTAGGGTCTTGCTCAGAGCCTTGCTCGGGAACGACGACGAGGACGCGATCCTCAGCGGTCTGCGACTGGTACGCAGCGTGCCAGGGTTCGAGGTCGACGACACCTTGAAGGCGCAAGTGCTCGCGCTGGCCGGGCATGCCGACTTCGCGGTTCACGTGCTCGCGCGGCGTCTCGCCGAACAGTGGGGCGAGGTCGCCCCACCAGTCACCGCGCCGATGCCCGCCTTTTACAGCCTGGCGCTGCCCCCAATCGGTACTCTGTCGAGCACCGAGGTGCTGCGCCACCAACCTTTCGGGCCGCCGCTGGTGTCCGATCCGGCAGCCTGGAGCGCGCCGTTCCCGGCGTTGATTGTTTCCCTGTCCACGATCTCTGGCGCGAGCGAGGACCATGTGCGTCGCCGCATGCAGCAGTTGATCGACGAGTGGGGCGGGGTGGAAGCCTTCGGGCAGCCGGGCATCCGTCGCTTCGAGCAGACCTTGTCGATGCTCGGCTTGCAGATCACCTACTTCTTTCCACATGTACTCGCCGGACTGCGTGCGTTGCGGCATATCGCTGGGGAACTTGCAGCCGCCGGTCGTGTTCCGGCGACCCGCGAAGACGAGCTATTGCGCAGGTTCCACCAGGCGATGCAGTGGACACGCACTTCCGTCGATGCCCGCCCGGCCTTTGTCGCCCGACCGGCGTTGCCGCGCGAATACGGCAACGAGGACGACTGGTTGGCCCAGGTCGAGCAAGACCTCGAGGAGCAGGCCGGCGGTGACACCGTGTTCGCCGAAATCACCCGGTTCAAGGGGCACTACAGCTCCACGCACTACGAGTGGAGTCGCCTGCGCCTATTGGGAGTGCGCATCCCGGAGGTGGGCGACCCGCTGGACCTTGCCGATGGTATGCCCGACGAGGGCGTGCCGATGCAGCGTGTGACGCGCGTGGGGTTGGGTGTGATTCCACGCTGGGAGCTCACTCTCAATCCCGAGTTTGCTGTCCAGATGCAGTGGTACACCGACGATGAACACACCTGGCGTGATGGCAGCGGCGTGGTGATGGCGACCGCCTACTGCTGGCGTGACGGCGGGCCGGATGGCGACCTGCACGGCCACAATCTGGAGGGCGAGGGTGCGGCGATCGTTCTCACGGCGGCGGGTCGCTCGCAGTTGGATGCCGTGCTCGGCTCAAGGGCGCAGGACGTCATCGCGCGCCGGCAGAAAAAGTCTGGCGGCCAGAGCTCGGAACGCATCGCGCATGCCACGCGGCGTACCGAGGCTTGAGCCGAGCGATGAGACCGGCACGCAACTGGAGGTGCTCAACTGCGAGGCGATGCGGATGGCAATATCGAGGCCTTCGAGCACCACATCACGGGAACGGTCGTCGAAGTGCAGATCTAGGCCGACCTGGGGATACGCTTTGAGAAAGCCACCTACCCAGGGCGTGACTTTGTCATTCGATCTCAGATTGAATCGAGTTGATCCAACCTTCGCCTGCAGATTGGGGGTGGGGTTTAGCCATGCAACTGGCGGTGGTTGATCCCAGCGTCTGCAACTGGGCAGCGGTTAGACGCGACCCGACGATCGACTGAGCCAAAGCCAAAACTGCAGAATCGGTGGTGATGGTCGCCTCGCCGCGAAACATGAGCTCATTCCATTGCGCGTCGGCCGGGTGAGTCAACGATATGGGAACCTGAACTCCGGCGGTCTTTGGTAGGTCCGAGAGTGAATTTGTACTCCATTCGCCGCGTGACTTGCCGTCACTGACGTTCAGCAGGGAGCGCTTGATGTTTTGAATCGTGATGAGGTTGTCGCCCTCATTGACGACCGACACTTGACCAACCAATTTTCCGTCCGACTGTATGAACGCATTACAGAGGATGTTTACGCTAGGCTTGAGAGTATTGATGTACATGGTGAGTGACTGTGCAAATTTGGCGCTGTTTAGTTCTTGATTTGCGCGCGTCACGAACACCCAGCCTGCAATGCCTGTGACGACGACTACGATGAGTTGCAAGGCGGGTAAATACAAGTTCGCCCAAGCCAATGCTGAGTTGATCCATCGCATAGATGCGCTCCTGTTAAGTGGCAGCGTCCGTGGCCGGTACGCTGTCAAACGCGGGTTCTAACAAGATAACCGAAAAACCGACGCCCCCCCGGTTTTGAGTAGCCCCTGGCATCCTTCAACGGTCGCCTGCGCGATGAGTGCCTCAACGAACACTGGTTTCCCAGTCTGCTGCACGCCCGCACCGAGATCGAACGCTGGCGGCGGGAATACAACGAGGAGCGACCGAAGAGGGCGTTGGGCGGGCTGACACCGGCCAAGCAAGAATAAGCTCCCGCCAGTTGCGTCAGAGTTTCTTGGTGCGATCGGAGATCGCATAACCGGACCCTAGGGTCCGCCTAATCGATGGTTATACCTACGGAGACTAATTCCCATGACCGGCCCTGGAATTTCGCGAGCCTAGTTCGCGCGGGTATTCGTTAGCCGCTTCTGCGCCCGAATGAGTCTCCGCCTTGGAGCAATAGGACGCGAGCCAAACCTGCCATCGATCTCTTTAAGGGTATCGCGTGCACCATAGGCATTGATGTCGAGCAGTGCCTCGAACACGGCGACGCCTATCTCTCGTGGCTCGCCACCCAGGCGATGCAGAGTGAGCGCAAGGTCTGTCAACTGGGGAGCCGCCAGTGAAGCCCCGCCGCGGATGTCAGCCAATGCACCTTGCCAGGTGCGAACAATCTTCAAGGCCAGAGATCCCACCAGAGTCGCTGCATGCGGGAGCAGCGTTTGAAGGTTCTCCACAAAGAACGTTAGCGGAGCAGCAGCCAGGTCGAACGATGGATCTAAGAGATCTTTCAAGAACCCGAGCGTTAACGGCTCTGGCCTGAGCTCGTTCGACATCCTGAATACGTCCAGGATCGCGAAAGTCCGCGACCTGTCTGCGCCCGGAACTAACTGCCGCAACAGCTCAGCGGCTTCGATATGGAATTTGGGTTCATACCAGAGATTCGCACCGGCAAAGGCCAAGCCAGTTTTGGCCTCCGCGCTACCTTGACGGACCAAAGTGGCTCGCAGGGTTCGCGTTTCGTCCGATCCGTTGGTAATGGATACCAGCCCGACGAGCTCTCCTAGCGCTTGGCGCTGCGCGGCGGAGCCGGTTTCGTCCCAGTTCGCAATCACGCCAACGACCAAGGCGCTGTCCCAACGTTGTGCGTAGGCTAAGAAGTACACGGCCTCGTGCGTTTCCAAGAGCGAGGGATAGCGCGCGAAGAGCGCTCGAACGAAGTCAGAGACCACGGTCGGCGTTCGACCGCCGGCATGCGACAAGCGCACCAGCAGCGCCTGCCACACCTTCTTGTTCGGCTCTCGGGCTAAGTGATCGGTCAGGATCGCCATCAGTCGGTTTCGACCTTCCTCGCCATCTCGCAAAAGTATCGCAGTCAAAGCGGACAGGATCGGGAAATTTCCGTCGGGAAGTACGCTCATACCTCCGAGTCCCCAAAGCAAACTCGCAGGTTGAGACGCCCGATCGCCTGCGTGGATGCCGGGCTCTTCACTGGCCACCGCGTCGTCGGCAGAAACGTCGGTTTCAATCGGTGGAGTGGCCCGCAGCCAGGAGACAAGGCTCAGGACGATGACCGGATCTACTCGACCGTCCCGGTTTGCGATCTTTTCGATTCCATGCGACGAGGAGCTTCGAAACTCCTGCGATGAAAAATCTCTGTCGAAGAGGGTCAAAAACGCCTCCTGCACTAACCGATCGTTCTGCTCATCCTCCGCCATAGAATCGAGCGCGTAACCCGCAGCTCGTTCCTGTAAGCCAGGCGCGAATTGGGCGAACATGCCGACGGCGCGAGCCGGCTCCTTCTTCGCGAAGTCTGCAAACGCCCTAGAGAGTTGGATGTTCCCGCCGCGCATCCAATCGGTCGGGTGATCCCAATGGGTGTTATCCGGAACCTCGCGAAAGATCTTCAATATGTCGCTGTCCTTCGCCTTCGACATCGCCTCTGCCGTCATCGGCGGTCCGATGTGCATCATCTGACTCGAAGGGTCGATGCGCTCTAGGTAAGCACCAAGGGCGCGTTTTTCGGTCAGGACTAGATGGTTTGCTTTGTCTGAACGTAGCGCTTCGGGAATGGCCTCGAGTAGCTGTTCTCTTGTCGCGCGCAGAGCACGTTGGAAGCTTCTTAACGACACAGCGTTGTCGAGACCCTCGGGCGCCTGTTCGCTGTAGGAGAAGACTGCCGTTTCGAAGGCTGACCGCTGCGCCGGCGTCCAGTGAGGTGATACCGCACGCACCAAACCGAGGGTCGTGCCCATAAGATCGTTGTGACTTCCGAGGTGCAGGCGACGATGGTCCTGCAGCAGCCAATTGAGCGCCCGCTCGGCGAAGCGCGCAGGTGAAGCAGCTAGACCGTGCGCGATGAGCCTCTGAACTGGGGCAAACTCAATCCCGCAGTTTTCATCCTGCCAAGTTGAAAAGAATTCCGGCTCGGACTGTGCGACCCCCTCGAGAGCCAAACGAAGCCCGGTCAAGAGAGAAGCTTCGCGACCTGCCAACGGCCTCGAAGAGCTGTCGAGATCGAGACGGACAGAGTAAAAGCCTGGATACCCTCGCGCATGCCGTTCCCGCGTCAAGGTAGCCTGGATCGCTTCAAACGTTTCCTTGTACCAAGGCCAGAGAGTTTGAAGATAGGCTTTCGGGTGAGCTTCGGACAGTGCTGGAACGCTTTGCCACTCAGAACTTTCCAGCACAGCTTCGAAGTGCCGCGCTGGGTCGTCCGTAATCAGCCACGACACCAGTTCCGGGGCGGATCCGTCGGCCGGGTACGCCTTGCCTGCGGGCGCGCGACGCGCGGCGGCGAGCAGGTAGTCGAGCTTGCTTCGTATAAGTCTTAACGCGACCTCAGGGGACTCAACCCCAAGCGTTGAGCTGGTGTAGTCAACCTGTGAAATACCTATCGGCGTCCGCAGCAATACGGTACGTGCGATCTTTTCGACATCCGAATTCCAGGATCCGCAGGCGTCTACCGCTAGCCAGCAGAAGGTGTCCTTTTCCGCGTCGGGGAGCCAGTACTTCTCCAACAGCTTGGTGACGGTCTCAGACGAGACAGTCCAAGCTCTTTCAAGGATCCAGAGGGCCAGCTGGGCGTCGGTTTCGTTACCGAGCATCGCCCTTGTAACTGGGCCATCTGCAAACTCGATAAACCAGTCCGGGTTGCCAATACAGGAGCGCAGCGCCGCGACATGAAAATCGTGGGATTCTATGGCTTGTTCTAAGGCGACAATCTCAAAAGGAGCTGGCGAAGCGACTTCGCCAAGAAACTCGATCAGAAGCAGCCTGAGATGGCGGCGGAGATCGCCACAAGTCCATATCGCCTGAAACTCGCGTTCATAGGCCGTTAGCTCCGCGTCGCGAAGGTACTGCAATGCAGACCACAATTTACCTCGAACGAACAGTGAGTTCTGTCGTTCGAGGACATAGGATGAGAGTCGGCCGCTGCTCCTTACAAAACTTCGCGCCAGAACGAAATCAAGGACAGTCTGGTGACTGAATGCGATGCTGGTTCTGGTTTTAGAACGAGCGATCAGGCCAGTGGATTCAAGGCGATCGAGCAACAGTGCGCGATCGTCGAAGCGCGAGGCGGCGAGCCAAAGTGTCTCTTCCTCCGCCATAGCCCCGGCAATATCCGTGGCTAGCGATGCCAGCGCGGTTCCGTCCTGAGCGTTGCCAATCTTTTGTCTCCAGAGCTCCTCAAGCATTGATTGGTACTTGGAGAAGTGCGTGACATCGTCGCCACTGTCGATGGACAAGTATGTCTTCAGCGCTTGAGGGCTCCGAATCGCCTCGCGTGCGCTCTCTGGCCAAGCGTCAGGATCAACGCCTTCGTCGACTAGTGCCTGGCGAACCTCGTGCCATGGCGGTAGCGTCAGGGTTACCGGATCCGCCGCGATCGATCGAAGGCGTACATCGTGATTGAACTCGAATGTCCTTGAAGAAAGGAGAACGTGGACGTTGGGAAGCCCGCCAACCCGACGGACCAGGTTCAGAAGAACGTTGAGCCGGTCACTCTTCAAATCAAGAAAGGTGGCGAGCGCATCCAGCTGATCGATGACGACATAGACCGGCTGGAACTCCGCCGCCTGTTCAATCAGCCTCGAGGGCAGATCCGGCAGTTGGAGGTTCCTCATCAGACCCTCCTCATCGCGTACCTCCGTGCTGACGAGGTCCGACTTGATTGCGAGCACTGCATCACCAGCGTCAATGCGTTCCGCGGCAATCGTGGCCAGCAAGGCAGACTTGCCCGAGCCTGGCGGTCCGAGTAGCACTGTAGAGCTAGAAATCGACTGAAAGCGGTTCTCAAGCTGTTGCTTTTCTGGACGATCCAACCAGAGAAGGTCGGGGGACAAAGGATCCAACTGATAGTGCGATCTCGCGGCGTCTTTCAGTGCATGTCCCGCCCAGTCCGAGCCGTCCAAGTCGTCGAAAGCTCCAGCCCCCAGCATCAATGCTTCGCGGCCCCTGGCTACAGATTTCAAGGTCTCAAGCGAGAGGCGCTCCACGTCCGTCTCGCGCACACTGACAACCAGCCTCACCGATCCTCGGTCTATCCGGACGAGCGTCACGTCCGGGTCCCCTGTGATCGATTGCAACTCTTTGATGATCTGCTCGATGTCAGATATCGGCCAGTCTTCAGGTTCACCGCGCAAATTAAGTACAAAATCGATCCTGCCCGCGTAAGGGCTCGGCTCCTCCAGCTGGCTCGTGACTGCTGGGAGTGATTCCGAGTCCGACGGACTCGCCTTGCTTAGGACCGACAGGATTGCAAAGGCAAAGGCCGCGGCATGGGCAGATGCAATCGGTTGGAGTGTGGCGTCGGCCTTCTCGTTCTTACCCGCGCACATGTCGGAAATGCCACGAACGATGATCGCGGACGTTTTGCACTGGAAGGCAGCGCTCATGGCGCCGTACCCCTCCATTTCGACCGCGCCAGCATCATTCAGATGCTCACGAATGAGCTTGTAGATCGGGGTGTTACCGCCGGCGACAACCTGCTCCCCAGAAGCAATACCTTTCAGGAACGCATCGGGTGGGTAAGGGCAGGGATAAAGCTCTACGGACGGAAGCTTTGTGGGCAACGGGTCTCGGACGTAGGTCACCCAATCGCCTTCAAGGATCAGCACCTGCGCAGCATTTACGAGTTCGGGTGCGGCGGGGTAGTCGTGAGGGCGGGCGTAGTAGCCGTCATCGGTGGTCTTGCCCGAATGCGCGTTGTAGACGAAATTACCCGCGACGACGCTTCCGGGAAGGATGTCGTCTTTCAGCGAGCCCGCAACACCGACAAACATTTGGACGTCGAACTTTCCAAACTCGTAATGGGCTTTCGTCGCGACCGACGACGCATCGCTGTTGCCAGGCTGGCAGATGACGTGAATGACCTGCCAATCCCCCGCTGGTTCGGCGTAGCGACCCTTGTAGTAGATCGCCCCGTTATGTCCCGCGATCTTCTCGCGTTCCGAAAGGTGTGCGTTGACGGCTCTGCTTTCGTGACTGACCGTCGTGAGGATGAGCGCTTTGCGCGGCGCTTTGACGAATTCGGGTTTGACCTGATCGACGGTCCGGTAGCTTTCCATGCGTAGCCTCAAATTTAAGTCGAGACGCGGTCATCAGCATATCCCGGTCGCCGGGACCATCGTTCGCCACGGTGTATCGGTTGATGACTGGTGCCTCGCAGATCCCGCCAGTCTATCTAAGACGTAACTTTGAATTCTATGTCTGGCACCACCAGAAACATGTAATGGTCGTTTCCTGAAGTGCCCTCGTTTTTCCGGGTCGCCGAGAGGTGAAGGTATTGGATCATGCAGAACTCTTCCGGCGGGGAAACTCTAGTTCTGACTGGCTCCAATCAATGGGGACACTTCAGCGTCTCTTCGGCGGGGATGGCCCCGAGGGTAGGGGAGCCACACTGGCCACCGGCAAGGCGCCGAGCGCCTCGAGCTGCCTGCGTGCTGCAGCGTAGTGCTCGTAGAAGGCTGCCCACTTACCGAAACCACCGAGTTCTCCTACCACCTTGATCATGGCCAGATGGGAGGCTGCCAGCAGCTGCACCTGGCTCTCCAGCGTGATGATGCGTAGATCCTTTTCCGCCAATGCTGTTGCAATCTTAGCGGACGCCTGGTGTGGCAAGCGGCGTTGCCACCGGCGAAACTCAGCCTGGCGTTGCTGATATTGCGCGAGCAATACGCTGCGTGCCGGGCTGCGGGTGATCGAGGACGCAGCCTTGAGGGTAGGGTGATGCCGGGCGACCGCTCGCGCAGTAATGTTTTCATCGTGGGCTAGCAGTTCCTCCAGAATGCGCTGCAGGTCTGGATCGTCAGACGCCGGTTCCGGGGTCTTGAACTCAGTCATCGAGCACTCCACGCGGAGAGGGCACTGACAGGTCCGGTCCATCTGGGAACGGACGCTCGCCGTCGGCAGTGGTCAGCAGCTTACGCACACCATCCAATCGGACCTGTGCATGAGCGATCTGGTTGTCACGGCCGGGCGTCGTTGCTGGCCTCGCCTGAGCATGCTCAAGTGCGGCAACGAGTTTGCCTTCGAGGTTGGTCAGGTGCGCGCGGTTTTCTGGCAGGTTGGTGGCAGACAGATGCCGGCAACCGCTAAAGCATTCCAGATGCTTGGGGCACGGATCGACCGTGAAACTGTTCAGGCAGTGCCCATAGGGCGTCGCATGGAAGCCATCGGCTTCTGCCTTCAAGTATGCGAAGGCCGCCTCGTCGCCCTCATCGGTCTGGATGCGCAGGAACGTGGCAACCACGGGGCCACTGGCCTTGCCAGCCTGGATCATCTTGGCCACCGTGGAGGCCTTTTCGCCCAAGGAGAGCTCCACTTCGGGTGGCAGCTCGATCTGGTCCAACTGTTCGGCCAGGCTGCGATGGTCATACTCGTAGCTCTGAGCCACGCTGCGCCGGTTAAAGCGCTTGGAGATGATCGTGTCGGCGACGCCGAGCCGGAACAACTCAGTGTTTTGCAGGTGCCGCAGCGTGTGTGACTCGAGACGCAGCTGCTTGTCTTCCGGACTTTGCCCATAGCGTTCGAATAGGGATGCCGCCGTCTGGTGCTCCCCAATCGCGTTCCCCACGAGACCTGCATCCGGTCGGTTCACCGCCATCACCCGCGTCACATCACAGAGACCGTCACAGCTTTCCTCCGCCAGAGAGCGTTTCGGTGTCAGGAACAACAACTCCCAACTTTGAAGTGTGCCCGACTCCAAGGGCAATGCTTCTGTGTCCGAGAGCTTAGTCGGCACCGCAGCTCGCAGATATGCCTCAAGCTCGCCGATGTGCAGGCAGGTCTGCGCCCATTCCTTTCGTTCCCATCGTGGGATCACGCTGCCGTCAGGACGACGGAACGATAGGGGAGGGTCATTGACATGCATGGCTTTGCCGAGAAGGTTCAAATACTTGTAGGCAGCCGTGTTCAGTCTCGACCGCCGTCGATAGCCAGCCCCTTGCAGATCGTGAATTTCCTTAAACAACGAAGAATCGAACTGCGTTCGATAGCGCTCCTGCAATCTGTCGCGGTCCTCGTCGTCGATGGCAGCCCAGAAGGCATTGCCCGTGAGGTGAGGGTACAGATGAGCAGCGAGTACGATTTCGTGTTCGGAGTACCAGGGCAACAAGCGCTTTGTCTCAGTTTGCCAGCGCAACGTTTGACGCAACGGTTCCGTGAGTTCTACACAGCGTTGCAGTGTCTCAGTAAGCAGTTCGCGGAACATCTCCGGAACATACTGGGCCTTTTCGAACAGCACCCGGCTGTCGCTTTCCTCAATCTGCTGCTTTTCCGCGAAGTGTCGCAACATAAGGGCATCCGCATACCCTCCCTGTGCTCCCGCAGATCGGTCTTGCCGGTCGTAGTAGACCCGATTGCGTTGCCAATCTGCCGGAAGCAACACGGCTTCTCCAACGCGCAATCCCGTCACGATCATCATGCGCACGCATAGGAAGCGCAGCGCATCGACGTAGCTGCGCGGTGACTCTGTCATGACGATGCGCACCAACTCCCAGAAGGCGCGCGGCCCCGGAAGGCGCTCAGCACGCTTGCGCTGCTCAAGGCTGTCGCGCAGCTCGTCCTCGGATTTCAGGAAGGCGGCGCGGCGGCGCGTCGACGCGGATCGCGGTCGAGGCACGCCGCGATATAGCGGTCCGGCATCGGCGATATGCTGCACATCGAACAGGTTGCGCAGCACGCTTTCCACCAGCTCCCCCAGTTTGCCGCAGGCTTGCATGCCGCGCGCCAACTCGACGGCGCGACTGCCGTCCTCCATCGTCAACTGCCAGGGCTCCTTACCCGGCATGCACGTGGCCAGCACCCGCAAGGGACGCACGATGTTGCAGACGATGTGCCCCGTGGTATTGCGCTTGACCAGCAACTGTTCCAGTGCGGCCGCCTTGATCAGGTCTTGCCACCCCGCCGAGAGAGGAGATGCTACCAACGATGGTTCGGCCATCGCTTCCAGCATCTTGGCTTCGCGGCCGAGATGGTTCATGTAGTGTCTGGGCGGCGGTACATCGCCGGAGAGCTCGGTAAGGTTCCAAGCGTGTCCCTTGATCACGCGCCCATCCGGTTCCAGCGGCAGCGACCAGCGCAGTCCTCGCTGTTCCGCCAACGTACGGCCCAAGTCCACGTAGGCACGATAGCTGGCATTCATTGCGTGTCCCCCTCCAGTTCGGTGAGGATCGCCTGCACGCCGGCAATGGCATGTTGCAACTGCACGTAGGCAGGAGAGGATGCCTCGCCGCGCGAGGTGTCATGGAAGAAGCGCACCACGCCACGCAGGCCTTCGAGCACCTTGCGATGCAGACCAACGTCACGCACGGGCATGAACCGATGGCATCCATAGCACGACGTGATTGGGTTGAACGGACACGCCGGTTGCCCGGTACTGCAGCCACCGATGCCGGCAATCGCCAATCCATGCGGTACGCCAGCGATCTGCTGTTCACCCTTGAGGGCAGCCAATTCTTCTGCGCTGATGAAGCGCGCATGTGCAATGCGAGCCACCCGTTGGTAAATGGGCGACAGCCCCATTGCACGATTGACGCGCTCGGCCTGGTTGGGCGAAGTGTCGAAGTACACCAGCCCCGTCTCGAGGTCGGCATGACCCAGGAAGTTGGCTAGCTCCTCCTGGTTGGCGCCCGCATCCACCAGTCGTTGCGCGGCCGTATGACGCAGATCCGTGGCCGTGACCCGCACGTCGAGCAAGCGCTCGGTTAGCGCGGCAATCCGCTTCGAGACCTCCGAGGCCGAACCCACATTGCAGAAGCGCTCGTCGCCTGTGTGTCCCTGGGCACGATGGGTCTGCTTGAGTTGCGCGGGAAGCGCTGCCCACTCTCGTTTGACACGGCGGGGCAGGGGCTTGGTTACCGCACCATGCCGCTGTTTCACCATGCGGAACGTCAAGTGCACCGCTGGCAACGCATCGCCGACCTCCTGCCAAACACGCACGTCACGCAAGGTCAGCAGCGCAATCTGGATGGGCCGCATGCCGAATTGATAGGAACACAGCAGCATCACGGCGTCGCACAGGTCCGCGTGTCCCATTTCCGCGCCGGCTTGCACAGCCTGCACGGTCTCGTCCAGATGGCGAACAATCACCGCCTCTTCCTCGACCGACAGGAAGACCTCGCCCGTGCGCACACCCACATATTTATCCTGGGCAGGGTAAGGCAAGGCAGCGCTCAAGAACTCCCGGTACTCCGGGCTCCAGCCGCCTAGTCGATAGTGGCACAGTAACCGCAGAAGTGCCTTGGCAAACCCATAGGCCTTGATGGGCTTGTCGGCTGCACGCAGCATCATCCATCTGCGGACACACCCTTCTGGTCCTACCATCAACAAGGTCATAACCTCGGCATAGCTGAAGTCCTTAACCGCGCTGAGATACTTCGCTACCGTCGATACGTGCAGGTCTTCGGTTAATAGATGCGCGAATAGATGGCGCAGCAGCATCGCATAGCTGTGTTCATACTGAGAGAACTCGAGATACTGCACGCGTCCATTGATATGGAGCACGAAGACGGCTGCGTCACCCGGGTTGTGGATCACGCGCGTGGTGTCGTCGAAGTCGTCGTAATACCGTAACAAGGACGGCAGGGCAGGTAGTTGCCGCACGACTTGGCCTAGCCAGTGATCGGCATTCTTTTCGGTCCATTGCTGGAGGTCAACAGGTTGGACCGGCATCGCGGATTCCAGGTGGTAGGGCTCGCAGCACCGCGACCCGATCATCGAAGACGTTGTTCCAGACCGCCGCGAGACGGTCCTCGAACACGGCCCGCGCATAGTGCGTTGGCATATCGGAGGTGCGGGACCAACCGAAGAAAGTGCGCATTTTCTGTAGCGCTTCGTCCATTGAGTCGCCCTGGCTCAGCAATTGATTGAGCCGCACCACCGCACAGGTATGACGTAGGTCGTGTGGCGTGACGTTCGTCTTGCCGGTGCGGTCCTCCAACTCTGCCAGCACCGCGGCTGGCAACGCTACGGAGACGCGCGCAAAGAGCTTGGTCACGGATTCCGTCGACAGCGGGGTATTGGTCTGCGCATTCAGTAGATAAGGATGATCGGGCCGGCCACGGTAATTATCGACATAGCACTGCACCAGGTTCGCGGTCAGTTCGCTGACGGGAACCTGCCGGATCGAATCGGCCGTCTTGATCCCAGGCCGGGAGTAGCGGAAATCGGTGTCGACGCGCCCTTGTTCGCTGACATTGAGCCAGTAGCGCCGGCGCTGCTGCCGCGTATCCAGGCCGGACTTGATGGCATTCGCATTCAGCAGCAGCAATTCACCTCGGCGCAACCCCTGGTGCAACATCAGCACAAACGCGGTAAAGACACGCCAGCGCGTGCGTGCACCCTTGAAAGGGTTCGTGTCGGACTCAGGATCCAGAAGCGCGTACAGCGCTTCGACGACCACGGCCGGTAACGCGCGCAGAATGTTGGTGCGATGGGGGCGTTGGATCTGCAGCTGGCCGTACAGCAGGTTCAACCGCTGCCAGCGCGCGTCGAGCCGAGCCAACCGGTTTTCATGCTGCCGCGTCCCTTGGCCCAGCCAAGTCGTCATCGTCACGACGAAGTCCAGACCGGCACGCCAGCGCTCCTGATCAAAACTCGTAATCCGTGGCTGATTGCGAATCGTGACGAACCAGCCCTCAAGGAGCGTGCCCAAACGTGCCTCGTCCAGGCTGGCCAATGCGTCGTCCAAGGCGCCAGCACCGAACAACTCGTCGGCATACGCATACAGCCGCTCAATCGCGTGCAGTTTGCCCAAGCGCGTCAATTCGGCCAGATCCACCAGCGCGAGCTGCGCCCAGACGGTGGCCCAGTACCGAGGCAGCCCGCAACCGTCCACCAGCAACGTACCACGCAGACGCTGCGGAATTTCCGGGAGCCGGACCTGGAAGACCATGGACGAGCGCTCCTCGATGTCGAGCGATCTGTACCATAAATCATGCTAAGCGTTGCGCCAAATCAGGCCAACCGAGCCAAAACTGCGCAACACCTAGAAACATACCTCTTGTGCGCATAATGTATATTATGTCAAATTACAGAAACTGCTCCGGTGGCTTGGCACCGCCCTTGCTTGGCTGTTCTCGATCGACACGGACGGAACCCATGGGGCGCACTCGCAGCCGCCTGCCCTGGCGCTATGACGACCAGCGGCAAGAATTCATCACGCCTGCCGGCGTGGTCACCTTGCACGAGCTTGCCGGTCTCCGGTACGGGCTGGCCACGTCACACATTGACCTTGCCGGCCCATGGACAGGCTGGCGAATCCGAGGCGCGATGCTGAAAGCTCCACGCGGCGCGGAGATGACGGTACGGCCAGAAATCGCCGCACAGTTCGGGCGATGGCTGCGCGACGTGGAAACGCGCGAAGCAGCGGCCTACGGCACGCGCCCGCCCAACGCGCGGCCAACCCTGTACCTGATAAAGAGCTAGTGGATCGGCCGATCCGCTAGAGCGCCCTGGCATCGCACAGGGTCACCCGGCGCACCCAACTGGGTAAACGTGCTGCCCACCTGTCGGATCACCATGCCGCCCATGCACCGTTCGTTCGCAGCAAGCCGGCGATGCTCGTCAAAAAGCATCTGCGCCGCGATAGCACGGGTACGACCTTCCTCGCGCTGGGTAATCTCTACAGCGGCCTGCTGCTGACCAGCCTGCAACTGCCGCTGCGCATAGTCGGCAAGACTCTGCATCACCGCACGTTGATGCGCTAGACGCGCTTGCGAGGCCGCGAACAGCAGCACCAGGACGAGCGCGGCAAAGGCTACCAGCGCGCCAAAGACACCGAGGAACACGCGAAGCTCTAGGCTCATTGGCTTCGCGACACCACGCCGACGAGACGACGAAGAGCGAGCGCGAGGCTCGACATACAACGGATGATCGTCAAACTGCACGCTACGCCCCCTAAAAAGCGGTTCGGCGGGAAGAGGTTACCACCGAAGGGAACAACCGACCCCGAATGCGACCGGACAGAATGTCCGCTTTGTGTCCCCATCACGCGCCGGTCTAGGGACGCCGGTTCCACCGGCTCGCGCCTGCGGCGCAGGGAGCGCGACAAGCGTCGAGCGAAATTACATTAACGGAAGCTGTCTCAATTCTGAACAGTGAATGAATGGCATGCTTTATGCGTTATTGACTATGCATGTGATTCATGCTTAGAAATCACTGCAAAATCTCTTCCGGATTGCGAGGCGTCGATTCTGGCGGGAAATAAGCCGCGTGCAGACCGCCCACAACGCCACGGAAGCCTATACCCGCACCAGCGGCATCAGAGGGTACAGCCGGAGCAGGGACAGCCGCAGGGGACGGCTTCGCCGCCTCCCCCTGCGGCTGCTCCCTGCCCCGGCTTTGATCCCCCGACACCACATGATCGCGCTCAGGATCCAGGAACGGATCATAGACACCATGGGCGGCAATCTCACGGGCAACAGCCGGAGGCACATCAAGATCGGTCCCCTGCTCCGTCACGCAGTGCGTAGAGCCGTCTTCAACGGCAATACAGAAAACACGCGGGTTAGAGCGCACCGTCAAGTGATCGTAAGCGGGAGCCGTCCAGGGCAAACCGGGGACACGCGGAGTCAACCACTTCACGTAGTCCGTAGAACGCATCGCGGAATCCACGGGAGACCGGTTGGCCAACGCCGACGAACTCGATGGCTTAACGGAATCAGCATGCTCCTGACCCGAAGCAACACGCTTAAGATGATGCATCACAAAAGGAAACGCGACACACACGCCAACAAAAACGACCGCGAGGAAAACCAGAATCCACACCTTCGCAGGAATGCGCCGTTTCATGTTGTGCGCATTCGCCGACTTGTATAAATCGAACACTTTGGCAGGAAGCGTGCCAACACTCTGAACAGCAGCCTTTTGAGGACCACTTTTCTCGCAGTTTTCCATGCACCGACCCCACGTATAACGCTGGACTACGTGAGTATTGAACTTACGAACTGCATGAACATGCAAATCCACAAGACGACGAACGTAACTGCTCAACATATTAGGGTGTTGAGTCGTCAAAAGAAAATCCATACCCTCATGCCGGACTTTGCTAATGCGCTTGACCCATTCGGCAGGCCGACCCTGATCCAAAGGCATGAGACCCTCTTCCTGAGCCTCATCGACCGCGATAATCGCATTCGGCGGCAAATCCCACCACTTGGTTAACTGCTCATGCGTTAATTCAGTCGCAACACCATCCGCCAAACCGTCAATGCCGTAATAGAAAAGCGGACGCTCCGGATGCTTATCATGCAAATCGATCAATTCGGCCACAAGACACGCGGTCTTGCCCGCACCCGGAAGCCCCGTAAATAGTTTGACTGGCATTAGCTCTGCCCCTTGAGCTTCGGATTGAAATTCTCAGTAATGTAGGCTTTAGCAGCGTCCGTTATCTCACGCCCCGCCCAAGCACTGAGAACAATGGTCATAAACGTGTCAAGCCCAAAATAACCGATAAACGGTACTAACGGGCCAGCCTTAGCGAGCATATTTTGGATAGGGCCGTATTCCAAGGCAGCATGGCCCGTCGCATGAAGCGCAAAACCAATTCCAACAGAAACCAACGCAGAAATAACCAGCCGACCTACAACAGTCAGCAACATTTCACCGATCCAAGCGACGACCACAGGCATTAGCGATTACTCCCGGCAGTAATGCATGCGCCAAGATACAACGCAAATCCGATAACCACCCAGCGCAAATAACTGGTCGCATCACAAGCTTCGGACCACGACAAAGAAAACGAAGAGGACATGAAAGTCACATGCGTATCTACAAACGGGCACTGTGTACCGTAACCAAATCCTGACTGATCGTAATTGCCCGCATTCGCCTGATCGCCCACAGTGTTACCCGTGGAAGGCGTGGTCCAAACGGACCCCTGATCGTAACTCCCACCCGTTGCAAGCGACGTGGCAGAAGGCGCGGGCAACGTACCGGCCAAATCGGTATGCACCTGGCACGTAGTCGCCCACTGCGCACGGGAGGCACCGCAAAGCACAGCGTCGCCAGTACACACAGGCGGCGTATTGCAATCCGTGCCACCCGAGTACGTACCGTTGCCGCCCGCACTCGACGCATGCGCCGGTGCATTACCCGTGGTGGACTGCCCGCCGTTCGCTGGACCACTATCGCCGGCATTTTGCCCACTGGCGGTTACCGTGTTACCGGTCGCATAGACAGTCGTCGTGACCTGGACAGGATTACCACTCGCCACATCAGCTTGCTGCGTTTTATCGATGGAACGAATATCGGTCGCCGGGTCCGGAACGTTACTCACAGGTGGCGAAGGAGAAGCCGGCGATCCAGAGCACAACGTACCGCCGCCACTACTCTGACAACCACCCGAACTGCGCGCCGTCGGTCCGGGAACACAAACTTGCTGCCCATTCGACGTAGCACAATACTGATCCGAATTTGGATCGTAACAGCTACCCCCGCCGCACACTTTCGGCGGGTTCGTAGTGTTGTACGGCGTAGGCGGGCCGGGCGGGGCGTCAGCCGTCGAGACGGCTTGACCGCTGCTCGACTGCCATTGCTGAGAAATCGGGGAGGATGACGTGGTAGAGCCACATAAAGCATGCGTCGCCGACGCCGTAACTTTTGTGCGCCACGCACCTAACTGAGGATCGTAATACGGGGGACTCGACGGCTGCATGGAATGCCCGCACTGAACCCAATTACCCGACACCGAATCTTGCTGCGACTCACACGACGAATAACCGGTGAGAATTTTTCCCACGAGCCACGAAGTAACGGCGGCATCATCACCATCATCACTTTTCGAGCATGCCGAATTATCCTCAGTGACAGAGCCCGTAAATCCATACGTATTATCCAACACCTGCCCGCCATTGTGCATTTGGAGAAGATCAATACGGGAAAAATTAGCGTCCTTTACACACCAGAATTGATCCGGTGACACCGCCTGATTAGCAGACAACTGCGCTTGACAAGCTGCCACGGCTTGACTGTACGTTTGCGCGCTCACCGCAAAGGTACAACCGAACAAGAGAGCGAAAATAACAAACACAGAAAAACGATGCATAACGGTTATTTCCGACGTGAAAACAAAATCCACGCAGCGCCCAACATACAGACGAGCACCAGATACCCCGCGTAATCTACGATTGTCATACCCTTTCCTTTCAGACGTCTAAACGGCTAAACGACTCAAAGGAAAGGGCGGCAAAGCCGCCCTCCCCTGGCTGGTTACAGGTTCGCCAGCCACTTCCAGACCTTGCCGCCGTAGCGCATCACGAGGTAGGCGGTACCCATTGTGGTGAACGCGACGCCGGCCCCGACGAAAATCGGCGTCACGCCCGAAACGTCGATGGTCGGCGTGGTCTGAGCCATCGAGGCACCGGCAGCGGCAAGCAGGCCGGACGCGACGGCAACACGGGTTTTCAGGTTCATCTCAGTCATCTCCCACCTGCTGTAGGTCGGCAAACACACGTGCAATCGCCCAGCAGGTGATGATGGCGACCGACAACGCGACCCCCGCCGTAGCGTCCAACGGAGGCAAAACGAAAGGCTGCTGCACCCACACGAGGTGTTGGCAAACAGCCGTAGATGGATCGATATCAGCAGGCGCACACGCAGCGAACTGAACCGCCGTAGGAGCAGGATCAGTCGAGGAAGCAGGCGCAGGTGACGACGACGACGAAGCTTGATACATGGCGATCCCTACGGGCCGGGCTGCTACGGGTTCGCTACTCGCTCATCCCGCGTTCGCGGGAGTGAACCCCTCCACATCCCTATCGCGACCGCCACCACACCGACCAGAACGCCCAGGACGAAAGGAAGCAACTCCATAGGATTCCAGACGATGCAGTAGCAGCCGAGACAGAACATCACGCGGCCTTTGCGTTCTTGATCAGAACGAGGCCGAGATCACGCGCAACCTGCAACCCGAAGCGACCGACCGTGAACGGCGTGGTCACCTCGTACGTGCCCACGGCATAGCCCGGATGATCGTCTGGCAGCGTGATCCGCGTTTCCAGCGGGAAGCGAGCAGCACCATGCACGATGCACCGCTGCTCCTTGATCGAATACGGCTTGCCGGTTTTCTGACTGGTGCCCGAGCGGACTTCCACTTGGGCATTCTCGATGATGATGGTGGTTGACATTTCGGTATCTCCAAATGGACGTCTAGCCGTCTAAACGATTCCTACCACCCGGCTAGAACGGTGGCGGAACTTCATAACCCAGCTGGTAGCGCAGCACGCCGAGCAGCGATTCATGGTCAAGACCGGAACCCTTGAAGCGCGACGGCAAGGTGTTGCGGAAAATTTCCTCACGGAAGAACTCCACGGCCCGATCGCCCAGGCATTGCCACATGAGGTTCAGGAGAGGCCCGCATTGCTCGCGAAGAAAACGGCAGGCCGCGACCGCGTGCGCGGAAACCTCGCGAGCCTTTTTCTCGGGCCTAGACGACTCGTCACACATAGGCACGCGATCCGCGAGCACGGCATACGCACCACGCATGAACTCATGCGGACGCGTCAGCGCGTCCAGAGGCACCACGGAGTCAGCGGCCCACAGGCGAAGCTCAACGCGAACCCACGGCGATTCCGGATCGCCCAGTTGCTTGCCTTTTTCGTAGATGCACAGCTGCTTGCGGCCCTTGAGACCAACGTACACCGTGCTCCCCTTCCCGCTGCCGTGATCGTCGTGGAACGACGTCACGGGAGGCTTGCCGCAGCCCACCGGCGCGAATCCACCCGTACGAGCAAGCTCGTTAATCTGGCGAATGTCACCGAGCAGCACCGCGCCGAAATCGTCCAGGGCGATATCGAGGCGCGAGATGTGGGCGTCGAGGTAGCCGGCCTGAACCTTGACCCAGTGCCAATTGAGAACCCGCTGGCACCCGGCACCCGTCAGGGAAACGCACCACGTGTCACCGTTGCCGCCACGACCGATGCGACCGACACAGTTACCCTCGGCATCGTTGATGTACGCGGAGAGCTTGTAGAACTGCCAGAACTTGGAGCGAAGCTCCGTGGGGTACAGGCCCGAGTCATGACCAAACAGCCAGTCAACAATGGTGCGCGTGGACTGTCCGCACATCTCCCCTTTCTCAGCAGAGAAAACCAACGTGCAGTAATCAATGGAGAGATGGAAGGGTATCGAGGTGTTTAGGCCCGTGTTACTAGACGGGCCGGCATGGCGCGGCGACAGCGCTACATTTGTCGCAAGCCGCTCGACAGCCTGATCCACCGTGCAGCCGATGGCAGCGCCGGAATGCGGAACGCGCAGGTAGATCGCATCCGATGGCTGGAAGGCGTCCAAAGGGCGGCGCATGAACGGACGCGGCATCATCGACGGTTCTCCCGCACGAAGGCGATAACCACGCCCGCGAAAAGACCCACCTCAGCAAGCCATATCTGACAACGCAACCAGTCAGAAAAACTCATACCGGAACCTCCCCAAGCAGGAGATTCGCGACACGCTCCAAGCGCAGAGAACGATCACGCCCAGAACGGACGGCCAAACGGTATTCAGACAGCGCGCGATCTTGATCGGCGTGCGAACGATGTTGCTTACGGAGCGCCAGATCGATGGCGTTTTCGTCAGCGCTGAGCGGCTGCGTCTGCCTCATGACGACACCGCCATGCGCGCGTTAAGGAACGCGATAGCGGAATCCATGGCGGCAAGATCAGCGCAGGTAGCAGCTTGCAGAAGATCGCCAGCTTCAAACGCCGAGCGTTCCGCAAGAAGCGCATCCTCACACCGTTCCGCCGCTTCTACGATGCGACGGCGAGCATCCTCACGAAAGCTCATCAGCGCGCCCTCACGAAAGCCGCACCGCCCTGCCCGGTGGACGGAAGGGGCCGACCATGGCCCGAGCAGGACGATGCGAACACCGGAGGAACGGAGGAACCGTCGAGCGCGTCGCCCAGGCGGTTGCAGAGGATCACCAACGCGAGAGCAACACGCGCGGCGGAGTACAGAACGAGCAGCGCGAGCAGCGAAATACCGAAGCTGGCGAGCGGGTAGAGAGTGTGCATGGTTGGCCCCTTTTAAGTCTCCGACCCGGAGACATGGGGCTATGTATACTGCCCGGAGACATCAACGTCAACGGGTCGAGGACATGAACAGCACAATTATTTTGCTTGACAAATACCGCGTTTCGTGCTCGCTCAAATCCGACAACGCATGCGCGGTATCACTGGGCATCGGAAGAGCAGCCGTCAGCAAATGGCGCAACGGCACGGGACACCCCGAGGCCGACAGCATCGAACGCATGTGCAAGGCCACAGGCGAGCCGATCGCCAAATGGCTGCCACTGATCGAAGCAGAACGCGCACGCACCCCGGAAGCGAAAAAAGTGTGGCTGCGCATGGCGCACATTGCATCCGCCATCACCCTACTACTGGCAATGAATCTGCACAGTTCGAAGGCTTACGCAGCCAGCGATACAGCGACCCATAATCCGGTGTCCACTGTATATTATGTCAAATTACAATGGAGGGGTTCACTTCCCTTGTACTGCGGGCGGCATAGTTTCCTGTTGGTTTGGTGACCCGCGCGACTGCTGGCTGCACAGTGCATCCACAAGGGGAAACTCATG
>Ga0209026_1000463_pt1 | contig 31275 bp, 24 predicted proteins | sample AraplaCL_Col_mCL_FD_184262 | JGI IMG/M metagenome (GOLD analysis project Ga0209026, IMG submission 184262) | Arabidopsis root microbial communities from the University of North Carolina, USA - plate scrape CL_Col_mCL (SPAdes) (version 2) | ecosystem: Host-associated > Plants > Roots >... | reverse complement strand
CGAAATCCGAAATCAGGAAATGGGGGGATACCAGAGCGGTCAAATGGGACGGACTGTAAATCCGTTGCTTCGGCTACGAAGGTTCGAATCCTTCTCCCCCCACATTTGAGTTGGCAGTTGTTGGTTGAGAGTTGTCAGTTTTTAACTGATAACAGAAAACCGATAACTGCAAACTTAATTAAAAGCGGAAGTAGCTCAGTTGGTAGAGCGATAGCCTTCCAAGCTATAGGTCGCGAGTTCGAACCTCGTCTTCCGCTCAGGTTGGTTATTAGTTTATCAGTTGCTTAGTTGGTTTGTAAAACACTAATCAACCAATCGACTAAAAAACCAGGCAACTAACAAATAAGCCGACGTAGCTCAGGGGTAGAGCACTTCCTTGGTAAGGAAGAGGTCATGGGTTCAAATCCCATTGTTGGCTCACTTATAATACATTATATAGTATATACAATAGTTTAAAATAAAAATTAACCAACAAACATTTATAAATCATGGCAAAAGAAAAGTTTGACCGCAGTAAGCCGCACTTAAACATCGGCACAATCGGTCACGTTGACCACGGTAAAACAACCCTTACCGCAGCTATCACCAAAGTATTAGCTGATGCAGGTTTATCAGAAGCCCGTTCTTTCGATTCGATCGACTCGGCTCCTGAAGAAAAAGAACGTGGTATCACTATTAACACTGCTCACGTTGAATACTCAACAGCTAACCGTCACTATGCTCACGTTGACTGTCCAGGTCACGCGGATTATGTGAAAAACATGGTTACTGGTGCTGCTCAAATGGACGGTGCTATTATCGTAGTAGCTGCAACTGATGGTCCGATGCCACAAACTCGTGAGCACATCCTATTAGCTCGTCAAGTAGGTGTACCTGCACTTGTTGTTTTCATGAACAAAGTTGACATGGTTGATGATCCGGAATTGTTGGAACTAGTTGAAATGGAAATCCGCGAGTTATTATCATTCTACGAATATCCAGGTGATGATATCCCGGTAATCCAGGGTTCAGCATTAGGTGGCCTTAACGGCGACGCTAAATGGGTTGGCAAAATCATGGAGTTGATGGATGCTGTAGATAGCTACATCCCAATCCCTCCACGTTTAACTGAGCTTCCTTTCTTGATGCCTGTTGAAGACGTATTCTCGATCACTGGTCGTGGTACTGTAGCAACTGGTCGTATCGAGCGTGGTGTAATCAACTCAGGTGAGCAAGTAGATATATTAGGTATGGGTGCCGAGAACTTGAAATCAACCGTAACAGGTGTTGAGATGTTCCGCAAGATCCTTGACCGTGGCGAAGCTGGTGATAACGTAGGTTTATTGTTACGTGGTATTGAAAAAACTGATATCCGTCGTGGTATGGTTATTTGCAAACCAGGTTCAGTAACTCCACACACTGATTTCAAAGCAGAAGTTTACGTATTATCAAAAGCAGAAGGTGGCCGTCACACTCCATTCTTCAACAAATACCGTCCGCAATTCTATTTCCGTACAACTGACGTAACAGGAGAGATCTCGTTAGCAGAAGGTGTAGAAATGGTTATGCCTGGTGATAACGTTACAATTACAGTAAAATTGATCAACGCGATCGCAATGGAAAAAGGTTTACGTTTCGCTATCCGCGAAGGTGGCCGTACCGTTGGCGCTGGTCAGGTAACTGAAATTTTAAAATAAACCCCTTACCCTTTCGGGTAATTGGAACGGTTAATTTTTAGTGTAAAAGTACCGGGATTTATCCTGGTACTTTTGCTCTAATATGAAAATAACAAAATTGCCTCGCGGCGATTAACAGAAACGGGAATAGTTCAACGGTAGAATAGAGGTCTCCAAAACCTTTGATCAGGGTTCGAATCCTTGTTCCCGTGCTACAGAGAGATAAATAAAAATGGCTAAAGTAACCGAGTATATTAAAGAATCATACGAAGAGTTGACCGAGAAAGTAACCTGGCCAACTTGGAGCGAATTACAAAACAGTGCAATACTGGTTTTAGTTGCTGCTATTATTATAGCATTGATCATATTGGCCATGGATTCGCTCTTTGGCAATGCGTTACACTATTTTTATAAATCATTAGCGTAATATTTTAATGCAGATGACAGATCAATTGAAATGGTACGTGGTGAGAGCCATTAGCGGTAAAGAGAAAAAAGTTAAACAATATATAGATGCCGAAATTAATCGTTTAGGCATTTCACATCTGGTACCGCAGGTATTAATACCGATGGAGAAATACTACCAGATGCGCGATGGAAAGAAGATCGCTAAAGAGCGTAACTTTTTTCCGGGTTATGTATTAATGGAAGCCGCGCTTGACGGTGAGTTGGAACACATTATTAAGAATATTAATAGTGTGATCGGCTTTTTAGGCGATAAGGCTGGTAATGCCATTCCTTTACGCCAGGCCGAAGTTAACCGTATTTTAGGTAAGGTTGACGAGATGACCGCGCAAGGCGAAACCATGAACGTACCTTATTACATTGGCGAAAACGTTAAAGTAATGGATGGTCCGTTTAACGGCTTTAGCGGCGTTATTGAAGAAGTTAACGAAGAGAAAAAGAAACTGAAAGTAATGGTAAAGATATTCGGCCGCAGAACACCGCTCGAGTTGAATTACATGCAGGTAGAGAAAGAATAATTTGGTGAGTGGTGAATGGTGAGTAGTGAATAGTCATCAGGAACCACAAACTTAATATATAAAGAAGCTGGGTGAATGTTTTGAAAAATGATGAGGTAACAATCACTATTCACAACTCACCACTCACAAAACAAATGTTACATAGCTTCCACTACTAACATTGAGTATTAAATAAAGTAAATTAAAATGGCAAAAGAAGTAGGTGCGTTAGTAAAACTACAGGTTAAAGGCGGCGCTGCAAATCCATCACCACCAATAGGCCCGGCATTGGGTGCTAAAGGTGTTAACATCATGGAATTTTGCAAGCAGTTTAATGCCCGTACCCAAGACAAGCCAGGTAAAGTGTTGCCGGTAGTTATTACCGTTTATGTCGACAAATCTTTCGATTTTATCATCAAAACTCCACCGGTTGCTATCCAGTTATTGGAAGCTACAGGTTTAAAGAGTGGATCGGCAGAGCCCAACCGTAAAAAAGTATCAAGCGTAAGCTGGGATCAGGTTGAGAACATTGCTAAAGATAAAATGACGGATTTGAACGCGTTCACAGTAGAATCGGCCATGAAAATGGTTGCCGGCACCGCACGCAGTATGGGAATTACCGTTTCTGGTACAGCGCCCTGGAGTAATTAATTAAATTAAAATCAGTTAAAGACAGTGGCAAGATTAACAAAAAATCAAAAAACGGCACTCTCCAAGGTTGAGGTTAATAAAGCGTATTCTTTACAGGATGCAACATCTTTGGTAAAAGATATTACTACTACCAAATTTGATTCATCTGTTGATATAGATGTTCGTTTAGGTGTTGATCCGCGTAAAGCCAATCAAATGGTGCGTGGTATTGCAACCTTACCTCACGGGACCGGCAAAACTGTACGTGTATTAGTGCTTTGTACTCCTGAAAAGGAACAGGAAGCAAAAGATGCAGGTGCAGATTATGTAGGTTTGGATGAATATATTGCCAAGATTGAAGGCGGATGGACTGATGTTGATATTATCATCACTATGCCAAGCGTTATGGCTAAAGTAGGTAGATTAGGCCGTGTGCTTGGTCCGCGTAACTTAATGCCTAACCCTAAATCGGGTACAGTAACTACCGAAGTTGGTAAAGCTGTAACCGAGGTAAAAGCAGGTAAGATCGATTTCAAGGTTGACAAAACCGGTATCATCCATGCATCAATAGGAAAAGTATCTTTCCCTGCTGATAAAATATACGAGAATGCTTTGGAAGTACTCCAAACTATTTCGAAGTTAAAACCATCAGCAGCAAAAGGAACATATTTCAAGAGCATTCACATCTCTTCAACTATGTCTCCCGGAATCGAAGTTGAAACTAAAACAGTAGCGGGGATCTAATCATGAATAAAGAAGAAAAACACGACGTTGTTCTTGCCCTTGCTGAACAAATGAAAGAGTACGGTAATTTTTATATCACCGATACTTCAAATTTAACAGTTGCAAAAATTAATGATATCCGCCGTAAATGTTTCGAAAGCGACATTAAGATGCAGGTAACAAAAAATACACTGATCAGAAAGGCCATGGAGGCTGTTGACGGCGATTTTACCGAAATCTATGACGTTTTAAAAGGCTCATCATCAATTATGTTCTCTAAATCAGGTACTGCTCCGGCAAAACTGATCAAACAATTAAGAAAACAAGGTGATAAACCGGTTTTAAAAGCTGCTTACATTGATACCGCTGTATTTATCGGCGATAACCAATTAGACGCTTTGGTAAACCTGAAGTCGAAAGAACAATTGATCGGCGAGATCATTGGCTTATTGCAATCGCCTGCTAAAAACGTTATTTCAGCTCTTCAATCGGGCGGTAACACCATAGCCGGCTTAGTTAAAACATTACAAGAAAGAGGTTAATTGATCGCCTTAACAAAAGATCAGCATTAAAAAACACAAAGCATTAAAAATTAAAAATTATAATAATGGCAGATTTAAAAGCGTTTGCTGAACAGTTGGTAAACTTGACAGTAAAAGAAGTAAACGAACTAGCTCAGATTTTGAAAGATGAGTATGGCATTGAGCCAGCAGCAGCAGCAGTAGCAGTAGCAGCTCCGGCAGCAGGTGGCGACGCCCCGGCAGCAGCTGAAGTTCAAACTGCGTTTGACGTTATCCTGAAAGAAGCAGGTGGTCAGAAATTAGCAGTTGTTAAATTGGTAAAAGACTTAACCGGCTTAGGTTTGAAAGAAGCTAAAGACTTAGTTGATGGTGCACCTAAAGAAGTAAAAACTGGTGTGACTAAAGAAGAAGCTGAAAGCTTGAAAAAACAATTAGAAGAAGCAGGAGCTGTTGTTGAAGTTAAATAATTTAGCTCAACAAATAGCTTAAACAATCAAGACTCCGACCATTTTTTGGTCGGGGTCTATTGTCGTTTATATTGCATTGAGATTTGAATATTGAGATTTGAGTATCAAACATCTTTGCGAACAGATACAGGATGAAGGCCCACAAAAGCCCCAAAACCTGTCCCACACCTCCTAATACTCAAATCTCTCCCGATAGCTTCGGGATTAAATAAGGTTACTAATAAAATTAAAATTATAATACCTTGGCAAACAAAATAGATCAAAGAGTAAACTTTGCAACCAGCAGGAAAGTATTGGAATATCCTGATTTCCTGGATGTACAGTTACAATCATTTCAGGAATTTTTCCAGCTACAAACCACTTCGGATAACCGTCATAAAGAAGGTTTATTTAAAGTGTTTGCCGAAAACTTCCCTATTTCAGATTCGCGGAATATCTTCGTTCTGGAGTTTCTGGATTATTTTATTGATCCGCCACGCTACGATATACAGGAATGTATAGAGCGCGGATTAACCCACAGCGTGCCTTTGAAGGCAAAACTGCGCTTATCATGTAACGATGAAGAGCACGAAGATTTTGAAACGATCGTTCAGGACGTTTACCTGGGAACCATCCCATACATGACCCCTAAAGGAACGTTTGTGATCAATGGTGCCGAGCGCGTAATTGTATCGCAATTACACCGTTCGCCAGGTGTGTTTTTCGGCCAAAGCCGCCACACTAACGGTACCAAATTATACTCGGCCCGTGTAATACCTTTTAAAGGTTCGTGGATCGAGTTTGCTACTGACGTGAACAACGTGATGTACGCATACATAGACCGTAAGAAAAAATTCCCGGTTACAACCCTGTTACGTGCCATTGGTTACGATTCGGATAAAGACATCCTTGAATTGTTCGAACTGGCCGACGAAGTAAAAGTTAGCAAATCAGGTCTGAAGAAATTCATTGGCCGTAAGCTTGCTGCAAGGGTGCTTAAAAAATGGGTGGAAGATTTTGTGGATGAAGATACCGGTGAGGTAGTTTCTATCGACAGGAACGAGATCATTTTAGAGCGTGAAACTGTTTTGGAAGACGATCATATAGATATGATAATCGACGCAGGTGTTAAAACCATCATCCTGAACAAGGAAGATGCGGCAACAAGCGGCGATTATACCATCATATATAATACACTACAAAAAGATACTTCAAACTCTGAGAAAGAAGCGGTTGAGCATATCTACCGTCAATTACGTAACGCCGAACCACCTGATGAGGAAACTGCACGTGGTATCATCGATCGTTTATTCTTCTCTGATAAAAGATATGATCTGGGCGATGTGGGCAGGTACCGCATCAACCGTAAATTAAAATTAACCACGCCAAACGAGGTTAAGGTTTTAACTAAAGACGATATCATCGCCATCGTTAAATACCTGATCAAACTGATCAACTCCAAGGCTGAAGTTGATGATATCGATCACTTGTCAAACCGCCGTGTACGTACTGTTGGTGAGCAACTTTACGCACAGTTTGGTGTGGGTTTGGCACGTATGGCACGTACTATCCGCGAGCGTATGAACATCCGCGACAACGAGGTATTTACGCCAACTGATCTGATCAACGCACGTACATTATCATCTGTGATCAACTCGTTCTTCGGAACAAACCAGTTATCACAGTTCATGGACCAAACCAATCCACTGGCAGAGATCACGCACAAGCGTCGTCTGTCAGCCCTTGGGCCCGGTGGTCTGTCGCGCGAGCGTGCAGGCTTCGAGGTTCGCGACGTTCACTACACCCACTACGGTAGGTTGTGTACCATCGAAACTCCCGAAGGACCGAACATTGGTTTGATTTCATCGTTATGTATCCACGCCAAGATCAATAACCTTGGTTTTATCGAAACACCTTATAAAAAGGTAGTTGAAGGTAAAGTAATGGTACAAGAGCCGGTTGTTTACCTGTCTGCAGAAGATGAAGACGGTAAAACTATTGGCCAGGCCAATGCGATATACGATGACGGTGGTAATTTTGCCACACCACGTGTAAAAGCCCGTTTCGAGGGTGACTTCCCAATTATTGAGCCTACAAGGCTTGATTATATGGATATTGCTCCAAACCAGATCACTTCGATTGCGGCATCGTTAATTCCATTCCTGGAACATGATGATGCTAACCGTGCATTGATGGGATCGAACATGCAACGCCAGGCCGTACCATTGTTACGTCCGGAAGCGCCAATTGTAGGTACCGGTTTAGAAGGCCGTGTAGCAAAAGATTCTCGTACCCTGATCAACGCCGAAGGCGATGGTGTGGTTGAGTATGTGGATGCTACAGAGATACGTATTAAATACGACCGTGATGAGGCCGATCGTTTGGTTTCTTTTGAAGGCGATACCAAATCATATCGCTTAATTAAATTCAAAAAAACCAACCAAAGCACTACCATCAACCTGAAGCCGATTGTTAAAAAAGGCCAGCGCGTTGAAAAAGGACAAGTACTTTGCGAAGGTTACGCAACCCAAAATGGCGAGTTAGCATTGGGCCGTAATATGAAGGTTGCCTTCATGCCTTGGCAAGGGTTTAACTTTGAGGATGCGATCGTAATTTCTGAGCGTGTGGTATCGCAGGATATCTTTACATCTATCCACGTTGAAGAGTTTGAATTGGAAGTTAGGGATACCAAACGCGGTGAAGAGGAATTGACACCGGATATCCCGAACGTATCGGAAGAAGCTACTAAAGACCTTGACGAAAACGGTATCATCCGCGTAGGCGCCGAAGTTAAAGAAGGCGATATTTTGATCGGTAAGATCACTCCGAAAGGCGAATCTGACCCATCACCGGAAGAAAAACTGTTACGTGCCATATTTGGTGATAAAGCAGGCGATGTTAAGGATGCATCATTAAAAACTCCGCCGTCTATCGCGGGTGTGGTTATTGATACCAAACTTTTCTCTCGTGCTAAAAAGACATCGAAAGCAGAAGAGAAAGCTGCCATTGATAAGCTGGATACCAAACACGAAAAAGCTATAAAAGATCTTAAAAATTTATTGGTTGAAAAACTATTTGAGATCGTTAATGGCAAAACATCGCAAGGTGTATATAATGTTTACAAAGAGCTGTTAGTAGCGAAGGGTGTTAAATTCACTCAAAAAATATTGATCGAACTTGAATTTGCCAACATCAACCCAACAAAATGGACCACTGATGATGACAAAAATGATCAGATCAAATTGTTGCTGCACAACTACAACATTAAAGTAAACGAAGAATTAGGTGCTTACCGTCGCGATAAATTCGCGATAAGCGTAGGTGATGAGCTTCCATCGGGTATTGTACAAATGGCAAAGGTTTATATCGCTAAAAAGCGTAAGCTTAAAGTGGGTGATAAAATGGCCGGCCGCCACGGTAACAAAGGTATTGTTGCCCGTATAGTGCGTGATGAAGACATGCCTTTCCTGGAAGACGGAACACCTGTTGATATCGTATTGAACCCGCTGGGTGTACCATCGCGTATGAACCTTGGCCAGATCTACGAAACCGTATTAGGCTGGGCAGGTAAAGAGCTGGGCGTTAAATTTGCTACTCCTATTTTTGATGGTGCAAGCCATGATGAAGTGGAAGAGTGGGTTAAAAAGGCCGGTATACCAGAATCGGGCAGAACTTATTTATACAATGGCTTAACCGGCGACCGTTTTGATCAGCAAACTACTGTAGGTATTATCTACATGCTCAAATTAGGACACATGGTTGACGATAAGATGCACGCACGTTCAATCGGGCCATACTCATTAATTACACAACAACCATTGGGTGGTAAAGCTCAGTTCGGTGGTCAGCGTTTTGGTGAGATGGAGGTTTGGGCACTGGAAGCATTTGGTGCTGCAAACATCCTGCAAGAGATTTTGACTGTTAAGTCGGATGATGTTGTAGGTCGTGCTAAAACTTACGAGGCTATTGTAAAAGGAGAAAACCTGCCAACACCATCTGTTCCTGAATCATTCAACGTATTGGTTCACGAGTTAAGAGGTTTAGGTTTGGATATCACATTAGAATAAAGTTGTGAGTTGCGGGTTGTGAGTTGTCAGTAAAACTGGTAACTCGCAACCGGCAACCGGCAACTCTAACACAAAAAGAGCTATGTCTTACAAAAAGGATAATAAAATCAAAAGTAATTTCACCACCATTACCATCAGTCTGGCCTCTCCGGAGTCGATACTGGAGCGTTCAAGTGGCGAAGTTTTAAAACCAGAAACCATTAACTACCGGACCTACAAGCCCGAGCGTGATGGCTTATTCTGTGAGCGTATTTTTGGCCCGGTTAAAGATTATGAGTGCCATTGCGGTAAATACAAACGTATCCGTTATAAAGGTATTGTTTGCGACCGTTGCGGTGTTGAAGTAACCGAAAAGAAAGTTCGCCGTGAGCGTATGGGCCACATCAACCTGGTGGTGCCTGTTGCGCATATCTGGTACTTCCGTTCGTTGCCAAACAAAATTGGTTACTTATTGGGCTTACCAACAAAAAAACTTGACTTGATCATTTACTACGAGCGTTATGTAGTAATACAATCGGGTATTAAAGAAGCAGATGGTATCAACAAAATGGACTTCCTTACCGAGGAAGAATATTTGGATATCCTGGATACCTTACCAAAAGAGAACCAGTACCTTGACGACAAAGATCCTCAGAAATTTGTTGCCAAAATGGGTGCCGAGGCTTTGGAAGAATTGTTAAAACGCCTTGACCTGGATCAGTTATCGTACGATCTGCGTCACCAGGCTGCAAACGAAACTTCGCAACAACGTAAAAACGAAGCTTTAAAACGTTTACAGGTTGTTGAAGCTTTCCGCGATGCAAAAACACGTATCGAGAATAACCCTGAGTGGATGATCGTTAAGATCGTTCCGGTTATCCCGCCTGAATTGCGTCCGTTAGTACCTCTGGAAGGTGGCCGTTTCGCTACTTCGGATTTGAACGACTTATACCGTCGTGTGATCATCCGTAACAACCGTTTAAAACGTTTGATCGAGATCAAAGCACCGGAAGTAATTTTACGTAACGAAAAACGGATGTTACAGGAAGCTGTAGACTCGTTATTTGATAACTCACGTAAAGTTAACGCGGTAAAAACAGAAGGTAACCGTGCGCTAAAATCATTATCGGATATATTAAAAGGTAAACAAGGCCGTTTCCGTCAAAACTTACTGGGTAAACGTGTGGATTATTCGGCACGTTCGGTAATTGTTGTAGGGCCAAGCCTTAAACTGCACGAGTGCGGTTTACCAAAAGATATGGCTGCCGAGCTGTTCAAACCATTTATCATTCGCAAAATGATAGAGCGTGGTGTTGTAAAAACAGTAAAATCAGCTAAAAAGATCGTTGACCGTAAAGACCCATTGGTTTGGGATATTTTGGAAAACGTATTAAAAGGACACCCTGTGTTGTTAAACCGTGCGCCTACTTTGCACAGGTTAGGTATACAATCGTTCCAGCCAAAACTGATCGAGGGTAAAGCTATCCAGTTGCACCCTTTAACCTGTACGGCTTTTAACGCGGATTTTGACGGTGACCAGATGGCCGTTCACGTACCACTTGGTAACGCGGCAATTTTGGAGGCCCAGATATTGATGCTTGCATCGCACAACATTCTTAACCCGGCTAATGGTACGCCAATCACCGTTCCTTCGCAGGATATGGTTTTGGGCTTGTACTATATAACCAAAGGACGTAAAACTGATGCCGGCAGAGTTGTAGTAGGCCAGGGATTAAGTTTCTATTCTCCGGAAGAAGTGATCATCGCTTACAACGAGAAAAAAGTTGACCTGCACGCCTTTATTAAAGTTAAAGTAAACGTTAAAGAACGCGATGGCAGCATCGTAAACAAATTAACCGAAACTACTGTTGGCCGCGTGTTATTTAACCAGCACGTACCAGAAGAAGTAGGTTATATCAACGAGCTTTTAACAAAAAAATCATTGCGCGATATCATCGGTAACGTAGTAAAGGTTACCGGTATGGCACGTGCAGCTCAATTTTTGGATGATATCAAAGAATTAGGTTTCCAAATGGCATTCCGTGGTGGTTTGTCGTTTAACCTGAAAGACTTGAACATCCCTGCTGAGAAAGTAACGTTGATCGAACAAGCTTCGAAAGAAGTGGAAGACGTAATGAATAACTATAACATGGGTTTCATTACCAACAACGAACGTTACAACCAGATCATCGACGTTTGGACACGTATCAACAACCGCTTAACCGCGAATGTAATGGATATCCTGTCGAACGATAACCAGGGCTTTAACTCTGTGTATATGATGCTTGACTCAGGTGCCCGTGGTTCGAAAGAGCAGATCCGTCAGTTAGCCGGTATGCGTGGTTTGATGGCTAAGCCTCAAAAATCAGGTTCGGGTGGCGAGATCATCGAAAACCCGATCTTATCAAACTTTAAAGAAGGTCTGTCGGTATTGGAATACTTTATTTCAACTCACGGTGCCCGTAAAGGTTTGGCGGATACGGCGTTAAAAACAGCTGATGCTGGTTACTTAACCCGTCGTTTACATGATGTTGCCCAGGATATGATTGTTGGCGATGTTGATTGCGGTACCCTGCGTGGTATTTATACAACAGCGTTAAAAGATAACGAAGATATTGTTGAGCCATTATACGACAGGATTTTGGGCCGTACATCGTTACACGATGTTTACGATCCGTTAACTAACGAGTTATTGGTGTCTGCTGGTCAGGATATTGAAGAAGATGTTGCCCGTAAAATACAAAACTCGCCTTTGGAAGGTATCGAGATCCGTTCGGTATTAACCTGCGAAAGCAAGCGTGGTGTTTGTGCATTGTGCTACGGCCGTAACCTTGCAAGCGGTAAACGCGTGCAGATGGGTGAGGCTGTTGGTGTAATCGCTGCACAGTCTATCGGTGAGCCGGGTACACAGTTAACCTTACGTACATTCCACGTAGGTGGTACCGCCTCTAACATCGCTGCTGAATCTCAGATCAATGCGAAGTTTGAAGGTATCATCGAATTTGAAAACGTACGTACGGTTGAGTACAAAGCTGAAGAAGGTAACGTTGAAGTAGTTTTGGGTCGTTCAGGCGAGTTCAGGATTATCGAACCGGGTACTAACAAGGTTATTGTAAGTAACAACATTCCTTACGGTTCGTACCTCTATGTAAAAGATGGCAGCAAGATCAGCAAAGGCGATCGGATCTGCTCATGGGATCCATATAACGCCGTGATCATATCGGAGTTTGCCGGTAAAGCGCAATTCGAGGCTATCCAGGAAGGCATTACTTTCCGTGAAGAATCGGATGAGCAAACCGGTCACCGCGAGAAAGTGATCATCGATACCAGGGACAAAACTAAAAACCCTGTTATCCAGATCGTAGAAAAAGGAAACGTAGTTAAAGGATACAACATCCCGGTAGGCGCGCACATCGCGGTTGACGAGGGTGATAAGATCCAAACTGGTCAGGTTATCGCTAAAATACCTCGTTCAACAGGTAAAACCCGCGATATTACAGGTGGTTTACCACGTGTAACTGAGTTGTTCGAAGCACGTAACCCATCTAACCCTGCGGTTGTAACCGAAATTGATGGTGTGGTAACTTTAGGTGGTGTTAAACGTGGTAACCGCGAGATCACCATCGAGTCGAAAGACGGTCAGGTTAAAAAATACCTGGTGCCATTGTCAAAACACATCCTTGTACAGGATAACGACTTTGTGAAGGCTGGTATGCCGTTGTCTGACGGATCAATATCTCCCGCTGATATATTGGCTATCAAAGGCCCTGCAGCTGTTCAGGAGTACCTGGTTAACGGTATACAGGAAGTTTACCGTTTACAAGGTGTGAAGATCAATGATAAACACTTTGAGGTTATCGTTCACCAGATGATGCAGAAAGTAACTATAGAAGATGCAGGTGATACCCGTTTCTTAGAAAAAGAAGCTGTTGACGGATGGGATTTCATGTTGGAGAACGACGATATCTTTGATAAAAAGGTAGTTGTTGATCCAGGAGATTCAAATACCCTGAAAGCAGGTCAGATCGTTTCGTTACGCAAGCTCAGAGATGAGAACTCGGTATTGAAACGTAAAGATTTGAAACTGGTGGAGGTTAGAGATGCTATTGCTGCAACCTCGAGTCCAATGCTGCAAGGTATTACCAGGGCGTCATTAGGTACCAAATCCTTTATCTCGGCTGCTTCCTTCCAGGAAACAACTAAAGTACTGAACGAGGCTGCTATTGCCGGTAAGAAAGACAAAATGTTAGGTTTGAAAGAAAACGTAATAGTTGGTCACTTAATACCATCGGGAACAGGTTTACGTATTTACGAAAACATCCGCGTAGGTTCGAAAGAAGAGTTCGACCGCTTAATGGCTTCAAAAACCGAAGAAGTAGAAGCATAAGCAAACTCAGATAAATAAACTTTTCAAAGTCCTCTCTTTTCAGGGAGGACTTTTTTATTTTTACTTCATTATGGCAGAACAAAACGATAACCAGATCAACATTGAATTGGCGGAAGATATAGCCGAAGGGATATATTCAAACCTTGCTATTATTACTCATTCAAACTCTGAATTTGTAGTAGATTTTATACGTATCATGCCTGGTGTTCCCAAAGCCAGAGTAAAGTCGCGCATTATTTTAACCCCTGAACATGCCAAAAGACTGCTTACTGCATTAAGTGACAACGTAGAGAAATTTGAAGCAGCAAATGGTCGTATTAAAATACAAGATGAACCTATTGGTTTCCCCATGAACTTTGGGGGTACTGTTGGCCAGGCATAATTTTTATTCTTGCAGTAAATTTAATTGCTCTAAATTTTATTAAAATTGCAATTTAATTTAAAAAAAAGTATAATTAATATTAATTATTGACCAGAATTTTAAAATATTTGAAGTTTTTGTTGGAAGGCTGCAGATATAATTCGTATATTGCGTCAAATCCCTAATTTGTGAGAAAAGGCCGTTTACGGTCTGTATTTAAAACTTAAGATCTACTTCATGTTTAAGCTTTACTCAAAAAAAATATTAATAAATCTTTTATTCATATCAATTGCTATTGGTTTATTCTCGTGTGGATCAACCAAGCAGCTCAAATACTTTCAGGATCTACCTGATTCGACCAAACTTTCAGCGATCAAATTGCCAGCCTATGTTGTACCAACAGTACACGTTGGCGATATATTGGGTGTAGAAATTTATACTATTGATTTAAGTGCCACAGCAAGCGTTAACATAGTAAGCAATATGCCTACTGCTATAATAGGCGGAGCCAACGTAGATTATGAGCAAAACGGTTTGATTGTTGATAAAAACGGCGGTATTGATATACCCGAACTTGGTAAGTTAAAAGTTGAGAACTTGACAGTAGAGCAAATTCAGGTTTTGGTTAAGGCTAAAGCACTAACCTATTTTAACGACCCGATAGTAATAGTTAAAAACAAAAGTTTTAAACTCACATTTTTGGGCGAATTTCAAAAAACAGGCACTTTTATTATTCAGCGACCCAGATTAACCATAATAGACGCTTTGGGCCTGGCCGGGGGATTAACAGATTTTGGTAAGAGAGACGATATTGTATTGTTAAGGCAAAATCCGGATAATACAATGAGCTCTATCAGGATAAATTTGCTTTCCAGCAATGTCCTTAAGTCGCCGTATTATTATTTGCAGTCTAATGATGTTTTATTGGCTAATCCTAACAGGTCTAAGGGTATTTCAACAGACCAAACCTTTAGTCGTTATTTAACATTGTATTCGTTGGTGGGTTCTTTATTGACTACACTTATAGTTCTTCTTAAACATTAATTAAATTATTAATGACCGATATTAATACTAATATATCTGAGCACGAGACTTCCATTGATGGCGGATTTGACATCAAGGCTATAATATCAAAGATTCTAACTTATTGGTACTTATTTGTACTAAGTATACTGATCTGTTTTTCTTTGTCGGTTGTAAACGCCAGTTTGACGCCGCCGGTATGGAATATCACAGGGAAAATATTGGTGCAATCAGATGATAATACACCCTCTTTATCGGGCCAATCCAATAACCCGCGCGAACAGATATTGAGTGCCGGGATACCTAAAAACAATATAGAAGATCAATTAGAGATCTTAACATCACGTAGCTTGATCGGCCAATTGGTATCCGAAACTCAGCTAAATGTACGAACCTTCTTAATCCTGCACTTTAAATCGATTGAAATCTACCAGGAAGTGCCATTTTATATTTCAATAAAATACAATTCAAGCAATTTTGTAGACAAGGCCTATACCGTTACTATTTTAAACGACAAGCAGTTTATATTGGAAGATAAAAAGGGTACTACATCAATTAAAGGCAAATTTGGAGATAGTATCCGGTTAAAACCTTACACTTTGGTGCTAAGTGCTAAACCAAACGATAAAAATATTTCCGGGGTATATGGCATTGCCATAGCAACAAAAGATGCCGCAATTGGCGATTTTGTATCAAATTTCAGTCCGGCTCCTACAGACAAGGCTTCTTCGGCAATTATATTATCATATAGCTATACTAACCCCAATAAAGGCGAAGCTGTTTTAGAGAGATTAATGAATAATTATCTGGTTGCGGATCTTGAAAACAGAAAACGAATAGCTGATAGTACAATTAAGTTTATCGATAGCCGTCTCAGTTTAGTTGCCGATACCTTAACAGCGTTGCAAAAAAGGTTTGCTGCTTTTAAAAGGCAGCATGATATGGTTGACTTGATTTCGAAGACAAACACCTTAACTCAAAGTGCTAACAAAAGCACTGAGATGTTAAGCGATCAGGACATACAGTTAAAAATTGTTAATGAAATTGAAAAGTATCTTACCAAACCGGGCAACACCATACCAAGTGCTGTAACTGTAAATAACGGAAATTTTACTGCAAGTGTTGATAACTACAATGCGTTAGTACTTGAAAGGCAAAAACAAAAATTATCATTGACCGATAATAACCCAGTTATCAAGAGCATCGATAAGCAGTTAGATGCTCAACGAAATATCTTATTTAAAGGGTTTGAAAATTACAAGCATAATTTAATAGTTGGAAATAACGAGTTAAAAAAGCAAAATCTATCGAATGTTTCGCAACTTAAAGAACTGCCGGACATACAACGTATTTATGACGACTTTACCCGTAAACAAGCTATTCAACAGGATCTATATCAGTATTTATTACAACGACGCGAAGAATCTGCAATTTCGAAAACGTCAACTTTTTCAAATACCCGAATCCTTGAGCACGCTAAAAGCGATCCGGATCCATTTAAGCCTAAAAAACCGGTAATTTACCTCATCGGTTTAGTTTTTGGTATAATAATTCCAACGATTTACATAGGCCTAAAGGAGTTTTTGAATACCAAGATCATGAGTAAATATGATATTGAGCGAAAAACAACCATACCTATAGTAGGAGAAATAGGCCATAAAACATCAGAAGAGGCATTGATGGTGACTAAAGAATCTCGCTCCAATATATCTGAGCAATTTAGAAGTCTGAGGACTAACCTTCAATATCTGGTTAACCCCGGAAAGCCCAACGTTTTATTATTTACATCGAGCATGAGCGGTGAGGGTAAGACATTTTTATCGCTAAATCTGGGTAGTGCCCTGGCGTTAGGTGGTAAAAGAGTTGTTTTTCTTGAGCTCGATCTTCGTAAACCAAAATTCTCTATTAATCTGGGTTTAGATAATCAGAACGGATTTACCAATTATGTAATATCCGATCAGATGGACTATCACAGCATATTAAAACCTACCTGGTTTAACGAAAACTGCTTTTTAATCTCGTCTGGGCCGGTACCTCCGAATCCGGCAGAATTATTGATGAATATTAAGCTCGAGAAATTGATCGATCAGTTAAAACGCGATTTCGATTATATAGTAATTGATACGGCTCCGGTAGGTATAGTAACTGATGCGTTGCTGGTTGAAAAATTTGCCGATATAACTTTCTATGTGGTTAGGGAAGAATATACTCACAAACCACAATTAGATCTTATTAACGAATTAAGAGAATCCAACAAAGTAAAAAATCCATACATTATCGTAAATGATATCAAATATCAAAAGGGTAATTCAATTTACGGCTATGGGTACGGCTACGGCTATGGCTATGGTTATGGCTATGGATACGGAAGTGAAGAAGAAAGCCGTGGTTTGTTTAAAAACGTGTTTGGAGGAAAAAAGTAAGTAAGTAATTTATTGAATTAAGGTGGAATATAATATATAAATTAATGAAAAAAGCATTAGTGACAGGGGTAACCGGGCAAGATGGTGCCTATCTTACCGAATTATTATTAAGCAAAGGCTATGAAGTGCATGGTATAAAACGTAGGAGTTCGCTATTGAATACCGATCGGATTGACCACTTATATCAGGACCCTCATGAAAGTAATGTAAAATTTAAACTTCATTATGGCGACTTATCGGATTCGACTAACCTGATTCGCATTATACAACAAGTACAGCCTGATGAAATATATAACCTGGGCGCAATGTCGCACGTTAAGGTTAGCTTTGATACACCTGAATATACGGCTAACGCCGACGGTATTGGAACGTTGCGCTTATTGGAGGCGATAAGGATATTGGGTTTAGAAAAGAAAACCAAAATATACCAGGCATCAACATCAGAACTATATGGTTTGGTGCAAGCTGTTCCCCAATCGGAAACCACGCCATTTTATCCCCGTTCGCCATACGCAGTTGCAAAAATGTATGCGTATTGGATAACCGTTAACTATCGTGAGGCATATGGCATCTACGCATGTAATGGTATCCTTTTTAACCATGAAAGCCCGTTACGCGGTGAAACTTTTGTAACACGTAAAATAACACGTGCGGTTGCGCGAATATCGGCTGGTTTACAGGATACTTTGTTTTTAGGTAATCTGGACGCCCAGCGCGATTGGGGCCACGCTAAAGATTATGTTGAAGCGATGTACCTGATATTGCAGCAGGATACTCCGGAAGATTACGTAATAGCTACAGGTGTAACTACCCGCGTGAGAGAGTTTGTACGCATGGCTTTTAAAGAAGTTGGTATTGAGGTTGAGTTTAAAGGTGCAGGGGTAGAAGAGAAGGCTTATGTAGTATCTTGTTCTAATCCGGAATTTCAATTGGAAAAAGGTAAGCAAGTAGTTGCGGTTGATCCAAAGTATTTTCGTCCGACGGAAGTCGACCTTTTAATCGGGGATCCAACTAAATCAAAAACAAAATTGGGTTGGGTGCCTAAATATGACCTTGCCATGTTGGTTAGTGAAATGGTTGCTTCGGATGTTGACCATTTCCGTAAAGAGAGATTATTAAAAGAGTCTGGTTACGTAATTAAAAACCAGTTTGAATAATAATAAATGCGGTAAAGCTTGTTTACTCATAAAACGGGCTTTACCGCAATAATAACCGTGTTAACTACACTTTGAAAACTAAAGTTACAGCATATGTTGAATCAGGCTGTTTGGTATAGCACTTAGATTTGTTTTGAGTTAGCAAAAATTGGAGCGAACAGATGAAGTATTTTACCCTGAAGATAGTAGAAATACAAAAGGATACTCCTGACGTAATAACTATCTTTTTTAAACAGCCAGGTTTAAAAAAGGTAAAATATAAAGCAGGGCAATATTTAACGGTGGTAGTTAGGGTTAATGGACGAAAGTATATCCGGCCATATTCATTATCGTCGGCTCCGAATATAGATTCGCATTTGGCAATTACCTTAAAGCGTATTCCTGGAGGTATAGTGTCAAATTACCTTTATGATCATGCTAAAGTTGACGAACTGTTAGAAGTTGTTGAGCCGATGGGCGATTTTATTTTTGATCCCGAAAGCCACGACGCGAAGCTCGATCATATTATGCTTTGGGGAGCCGGTACAGGTATAACACCGCTTTTATCCATTATTAAAACAGCGTTACATACCTCGCCACTTATTAAAACAGAGCTTTTTTATTGTAACCGAAATCCGGAGCATACTATATTTAAAACAGAGCTGACAACTCTTCAACAACAATACCCCGAAAGATTTACTATTCATTACTTTTATACCCAACTGCCCGAAGATATCTATCTGAATTATCATATTCCTGGTCGTATTGATGACTTGAAAATAACATCGGTACTATCAAAACATCATAATTTAAATAGTACTTACCATTATATATGCGGGCCCGCAGGATTGAAAGAAACTGTAAAATCGTCGCTAAAAACTTTAAACATCTTACCGGAAAATATACTGTCGGAAGAGTTTGAAGTGCTGATAGATCCGCAGGAATTTGATGATATAGAAACGCGCGAGATTGCATTTACAGATGGTGGCGCGGACACCAAAGTTGAAGTTATTAAAGGGAAAAGCATATTAGATGCCGGCCTTGATGCCCTGATCGATTTGCCGTACTCATGTCAAACCGGAACCTGTATGCTTTGTAAAGCTAAGTTAGTAAGCGGTAAAGTTAAGGTTATTGGTGTTGATAAAATGCCCGAAGAATTAGTTGATGACGACTGCCTATTATGTTGCAGTTACCCGTATACCGATGATGTTAAAATACTAATAAACTAATAGCGAAAAAATGAAGGTAGTATTACTTGCAGGAGGCTTGGGCACCCGTTTATCAGAAGAAACCGTCTTGAGACCAAAACCGATGGTAGAAATAGGTGGCATGCCTATACTGTGGCACATCATGAAAATCTATTCGGCGCATGGTTTTAATGATTTTGTGATTTGCCTGGGGTATAAAGGGTATGTCATTAAAGAGTTTTTTTCTAATTATTTTCTGCACAAATCGGATGTTACGATCGATTTGAAGAATAATTCCGTAGAAGTACACGATTCGCAGGCAGAACCATGGAAGATAACGTTGGTTGATACCGGCAATGATTCGATGACAGGCGGACGTATTAAACGTATCCAACCCTATGTCAATAACGAAACTTTTATGCTAACCTATGGCGATGGAGTTGGTACTGTAAATATTAAAGAACTCGTAAAAGTGCATAAAGCCCACGGTAAAATGTGTACCGTTACGTCAGTACAACCTCAAGGTCGTTTTGGTGCCCTTAATATTTTAGAAGATTCATCGGTACATTCCTTCATGGAAAAGCCAAAAGGCGATGGCTCCTGGATAAATGGCGGCTATTTTGTATGCGAACCTGGTGTTTTTGACTATATAAAAGATGGCGACAGCACCGTATGGGAACAACAACCAATGGAGCAAATTGCCAACGCCGGCCAAATGAATGCTTATAAACACGATGGTTTTTGGCGGCCGATGGATACCTTGAAAGATAAGCACGACCTTAATGAAATGTGGGGAGAGAACAAAGCACCCTGGAAAATTTGGTAGTAGTATGCTGGATCAACTAAAAAAAACATATCAGGGCAAAAAAGTATTGCTTACCGGGCATACCGGTTTTAAGGGCTCATGGTTGCTTAAAATTTTTAGTATGCTCGGCGCCGAAGTAACGGGCTATGCACTCGCACCTGAAAATGATTTTGACCTTTATCATGTTTTAAATGGCAATAAGCTCTGCAACTCGGTTATAGCGGACTTACGCGACAAAGAAAAATTAACCGAAGTAATAACCGGTTTTCAGCCCGACTTTGTTTTTCATTTGGCCGCGCAACCTTTGGTAAGGTTATCGTATGATATACCTGTTGAAACATTTGAAGTTAACGCCATTGGCACAGCTAATGTTTTAAATAGTATGCGCATGCTCAATAAACCGTGTTTTGCCGTATTAATAACAACCGATAAGGTTTATCATAACAACGAGTGGGAATACCCTTATCGCGAAAACGACCGCTTAGGTGGTTATGACCCATATAGTGCGAGCAAGGCATGTACCGAACTGGTTATCGATTCGTTCAGAAACTCGTTTTTTAATACTGCCACGTTCAGCAATCACCAAAAAGCGATAGCAGTGGCACGTGCCGGCAATGTAATAGGCGGCGGTGATTGGGCCAAAAACAGATTGATACCTGACATTATTCGTGCCTTGTCAAAAAACGAGAAAATCGAAATTCGTAACCCCAATGCAGTAAGGCCATGGCAGCATGTGCTCGAACCTTTAGTAGGGTATCTAATGCTTGGTGCTAAATTATTTGAGCAGCCTTTGGCATATAGCCAGGCTTATAATTTTGGCCCCAATGTAAATGATGCATTACCCGTAACTAAAATGGTTGAGTTAGGTATTGAATGCTGGGGTAAAGGGGAATATTTTGTTCATCAACTCGAAAATCAGCCGCATGAAGCTGGTTTATTAAAGCTTGACATCAGCAAAGCTACTGCAACTATTGGCTGGAAACCCATATTTAATGCGGACGCCGCTTTAAAATACACCGTAAATTGGTATAGGGCCTATTTTGAAGACGGAGATAACATTGTACGCTATACTGAAGAACAAATAAAGGCATTTTTAAAAGCTAATTGATGAAAAGCCAACAGATATCGGTAACGGATTTAGAACATGTTTTAACGCATACGGGCCACTTGTGGAGCGATGTTGCAGGTAAAACAGTTTTAATTACCGGTGGAACTGGTTTTTTTGGGAAGTGGTTGTTAGAAAGTTTTATTTATATCAACAATAAATTACAACTTGATACTAAATTGTATGTGCTAAGCCGCGATCCGGATCGCTTTACAAACGCTTACCCGCAATTTAACAATGAGGCTATTAGCTATATAAAAGGAGATGTTAGCTCGTTTGAAGCGCCGGATGTCGCTTTGGACTATATAATACATGCCGCAACTGATGCCAATGCTACACTTATTGCAACCGAGCCATTGGCTATGTACGATACTATTGTAAATGGTACCAGGCATATTTTAGAAATTGGAAAGCAAAAAAATGTAAAGGCGATTTTGCACACAAGCTCGGGCGCGGTATATGGCAAACAAACCGTAACACATGTTGACGAGGATGATAAGGGTTGTCCGGATATTTTTGATAAAAACGCCGCTTACGGCGAAGGCAAGCGAGTTGCTGAAATGTTAAGCTCCTTTTACTACCGCCAATACGGCGTTCAATCAAAAATTGCCCGTTGTTTTGCTTTTGTAGGGCCATATTTGCCTTTAAATGAGCATTTTGCAATAGGGAATTTTATTGGTGACGCTATAAGCGGAAGACAGATTAACATAAAAGATGGTTCGCCATACCGGTCATATTTATACGCTGCCGACCTGGTAATATGGCTTTGGACAATCCTGATTAAAGGAGAGCCGTGCAGGGTATACAATGTCGGGTCCGACGAGGATATAACTATAAGCGACCTGGCAAAAATGATTACAATGTTAGCAGGTGATAGCATGACTGATTTACCGGTTAGTACAACGGCGAATCCTAATCCAGGGCGATATGTTCCGTCCGTAAACCGGGCAAAGAACGAACTTAACTTAGGGGTATATATACCTTTAAAGGACGCCTTACAAAGAACACTTGACTATAATAGTCATAAAGTTAATTAATGAGAATAATCAGAGAAGATGAAAATAAGCGACGCGATAGCTGAATTTTTAGAGAAGAAAGAAATTAAGCATGTATTTGGCATAATAGGAGCCGGTAATGCGCATATTTTCGATTCAATTTTTAGCAGAGGCTATACTGAATTGGTGTGTGTGCACCACGAGCAGGCTGCTTGTATGGCTATGCAAACTTATTATAGGTTAACCGGCAAGGTAACAGCTGCCATTTTAACTACCGGCGCAGGCTCAACCAATGGCTTAACCGGCGTTGTTAGCGCCTGGGCCGATTCGATACCTGGCCTGATCATATCGGGCAATGAAAATTCAAAATATTTCGACCTGCATAAAGACCTGCGTATGTTTGGTGTTCAAGGCTATCACAGTGCAAAGGTTGTTGAAGAGGTAACCAAATATTCCAGCCAGGTTACTGATGCTAAAAAAACTATTTCGGAGTTAGAAAAAGGCTATGCTATAACTACCGAAGGCAGGCCAGGCCCGGTTTGGATTGATGTTCCGATGAATATTCAATCAACAGTACTTCCGGATAACGAAATTGAAGTTTACCAGGAAAAGCCTGCAGCTCCAAAATCAGCCACTTTAAAAAGTGAGGTTGCTGCTATTGTTGCCGATCTGAAAAAGGCCAAACGCCCTTTATTATGGCTGGGCCATGGTATACGTTTGGCCGGGGCTAACCAATTGCTTGAGCCTTTGCTCGAAAAGCTGAATATACCTGCTTTAGTGACCTGGGCAGGTATTGACATGGTCGATTCAAACCACCCGCTAATGTATGGCCGCGCCGGTACTTACGGGCAACGTTGTGCTAACTTTGTTGTGCAAAATTGCGATTATTTGCTTTGCATTGGCACCCGGATGGCGATATCGCAAATAGGGTATGAAATAAACGAGTTAGCACGTGAGGCGGATATCGCAGTAGTAGATATAGATAAAAACGAATTGTCGAAATATGAAGCGCGCTACAAACACAGTGTTGTAAGCGATGCTAAAGATTTTATAGAGGAGTTAAATGCCCAAACTAATGATATAGATGGCAGCCAATACCAGGATTGGGTAAATATCTGTGATGGATACAGAGAAAAATATCCATGGGTTACCGCATCAGATCATCCGGATACCGAAGGCTTTATCAACTCGTATCCGTTTATGGAGCGTTTGGTTGATCATTTTAAGGATGACCAGGTTGTTGTTACCGATATGGGTACCGCCCTTTTAAGCGGGCACCAGGTTTTAAAATTCAAAAAGGGACAACGTTTAATGACTTCAACCGGCTTGGGCGAAATGGGATATGGCCTACCCGCTGCGCTAGGTGCATCGTTTGCAACGAACCGTGGTGAAGTAATGTGCCTTAACTGCGATGGAGGTATGATGATGAATTTGCAGGAGTTGCAAACCATGGCCCATCACCAGCTGCCTATTAAATTGTTTATATTTAACAATGATGGGTATTTGATGATCAAGCACACTCAAAAAGCTCTATTTAAAGGCAGAGCGGCCGGTACCGATCAAAAATCGGGTGTGAGTTGCCCCGATTTTAGCGCCCTTGCCGATGCTTTTAAATTTAAAAGCTATCAAATACGTACCTGGGAAGATTTTGATAAGTATATCCCTGAAGTACAAGCTTATAACGGGCCGGTTATTTGCGAGGTATTTATGCACCCACAACAAACCTTTGTGCCAAAATTATCTCTGGCTATACAAAAGGACGGTTCATTGATATCGCCCCCACTCGAAGATCTTTCGCCGTTTATACCACGCGAAGAGTTGAAAAAGAATATGTTAAACGGATTGCATCCAAAATCAGTAGATATTGAAGCTTAAAACGTTTTACCAATGAGGAAATTAAAAGTAGCCATATTAGGCAGCGGGAATATCGGAACGGACTTGTTAATAAAGATACAGCGTTCCGAATTTTTGGAATGTGTGTTATTCATCGGGCGTAACCTGTCGTCGCCAGGCATGGCTAAAGCCATTAGCCTTGGTGTAAAGGTGTCCGATCAAAGTATTAACGCCATTGTAAAAGATCCCGATTGCTGCGAGCTGGTTTTTGATGCCACATCGGCAAAAGACGCGCAGCACCACTGGACTATTTTAAAAGATCTTGGTAAAATGGTTGTTGATATGACACCGGCAAAACTTGGTGGGTTAAGCATACCGGCTGTTAACCTTGAAGAAGCCATTTTACAGCAAAACGTAAATATGGTAACCTGCGGCGGCCAGGCATCAATACCTATCGCTTACCTTATCGGGCAAACCCATAAAGATGTAGAATACATTGAAGTGGTATCGAGCATCGCATCACGCAGTGCCGGCCCCGCTACACGTTTAAACCTGGACGAGTATATTGAAACCACCGAGGAAGGCGTAAGGTTATTTTCGGGAGCAAGAAAAGCTAAAGCTATTTTAAACCTAAATCCGGCCGATCCTTGTATTGATATGCAAACTACCATATTTGCAAAAGTGGCTAAACCTGACATCGAGGCATTGAAAAAGGCGGTAGATGCTATGATCGAAAAAATTAAAAAATATGTTCCCGGCTACCAGTTACTGGTGTCGCCGTTGTATGAAAACGGACGTATTGTAGTTATGGTTAAAGCACAGGGTTTAGGCGATTATCTGCCCAAATATGCAGGTAATCTCGATATCATAAACTGTGCAGCCATCGCTGTTGCCGAAGAGTACGCAAAAAGTAAATTGAATGCAGCTTGATTGTAAGATCAGAAAAGAATAAATGAAACACATATTAATAAGCGACCCAACATTGCGCGATGGTAACCATGCCGTTGCACATCAGCTATCGGCAGCGCAGGTGGCCATTTATTGTGCTGCGGCCGATAAAGCAAATGTGCCTATTGTTGAAGTAGGCCATGGCAATGGTTTAGGTGCATCATCATTACAGGTTGGCGAAGCTGCTGTTGATGATGTAACCATGCTAACCACGGCGCGTAACAATTTGCGTAAAAGCAAGTTGGGCATACACGTAATACCCGGCTTTGCAACCATTACCCGCGATTTAAAACGGGCGATAGAAATTGGTGTTGATGTAATAAGGGTAGCATCACATTGTACCGAAGCCGATATTACGCAGAGGCACCTTGGCTATGCCCGCGAAAAAGGAAAAGAAGCTTACGGTGTTTTAATGATGAGCCACATGGCAACACCTGAGATATTGGTGGAAGAGGCTCAAAAAATGGAGCTATACGGTGCCGAAGGTATTATCATTATGGATTCGGCAGGAGCATATTTACCTGTGGACGTAACAGAGCGTATAAAAGCTTTGGTTGACGGCCTATCAATTCCGGTGGGCTTTCACGGCCATAACAATTTAGGCATGGGTATCGCTAATAGCGTTGCCGCTATTGAAGCCGGTGCTACCATACTGGATGGTACGGCACGAGGTTTTGGAGCAGGCGCCGGTAATGCTCAATTGGAAGTTTTGATAGCTGTTTTAACTAAGCTTGGATATACAACAGGCATCGACCTTTATAAAATTTTAGATGCCGCCGATATTGCTGAAAAAGAAATTATGCCGTTAGTGCCGATCATCAAATCGGAAAGTATAGTGAGCGGTTTGGCCGGAGTTTTCTCGGGCTTTTCAAAACATGTCGCGCGTATTTCTAAAGAATATAATGTTGACCAGCGCGATGTTTATTTTGAGTTGGGCAAACGTAAAGTTGTAGCCGGGCAGGAAGATTTGATAATTGAAGTTGTACTTGATTTAGTTAAACTAAAGAAAAAATGAAGCCGGAATTATTAAACGCGTTAAAAGCCGATTGTGCAAAGTCGCTTTCGGGCAACGAGGAATTGTTAGAAGTACTTCGTAATCAATCGATATTGGTTACCGGTGGCACCGGCTTTATGGGTAAATGGATAGCCGAAGCAGTATCACTGCTTAACAAAGAGCATAACTTTAACATCAAACTATATCTGCTGGCCCGCAACGTTCAGGATTATAAAGAAGAAGTGCCACATTTGGCCAAACAGCCCTTTATTAATTTAATTGAGCAGGATGTACGAAATATTGCCACTTTACCCGAAGATGTAAAATGGATAATTCATGCGGCAGGTACACCGGATAATCGCAAACATTCAACCAACCCGTTAAAAACTATGGATACCTTTTATAAAGGTACGCAGCTTTTATTGGATGCATGCTTACGTCTGCCAAGTCTTAAAAAGTTTGTTCATATCAGCTCAAATACGGTTTACGGGCATCAGGCGCAAGCTATAAAAGAGAACCAGTTGGGTGTATCGGATCCCAATTCAGTGAATTCAGTTTACAGCGAGTCGAAACGGATGGCCGAGACTGTTTGCGCAGTTTATCGTAATCAGCAAAAGCTACCTATAGTCATATTGCGTCCGTTTTCATTTATCGGCCCCTATCAGGAACTCGAAAAACCATGGGCAATAAACAACTTTATCCGCGATAGTATTTTAGGTGGCCCGATACGCATTTTAGGTAACGAAAATACCGTTAGAAGTTACCTTTACGGCAGTGACATGGCTTTTTGGATATTATCGGCATTAGCCAGCGGTAAAGCCGGAGCCACATACAACATTGGTGGAGACCTGCCGGTATCGTTAAATACCTTATCCGGAAAGATAACTGCCAACTTTAGCAACAAAATTGAGGTATTGGTAAAATATTCTAAGCAATACCCTGCTCATCCATCGGTCTCGGTTCCGGATACATCGGCTATCAAAGAAGACCTTGGCGTTAAACAAGTTATAGATTTTGACCAGGCACTTAAGAAAACAATCGACTGGTATAAAAAATCAACGATATAATCACACTCAAAATTAGTAGTCACAAAATACCAGCAGTATATGCAAACTTTTAAAAATATAGACACAGACCTGCAAGGACAATTGTCAAAAGCCTTACAGGCCAACATCAATAAACAAATTATCCCGGGGCAAAGCTATATCCCGGTTACCGGCAAGGTATTAGATGAAGAAGATATTTTGATGGGTGTGGATGCTGCTTTAGATGGCTGGCTTACTGCCGGCCGTTTTGCCAACGAATTTGAAAAAGATTTTGCCGCCTATTTTGGCGCGCCTAAGGCCTTGTTGGTTAACTCGGGTTCATCGGCAAACCTAGTGGCGTTTTATGCGCTCACATCGCCTAAATTGGGCGAACGGGCAGTTAAACCGGGTGATGAAGTAATAACTGTAGCGGCAGGTTTCCCCACCACTGTAAACCCTATGATACAGTTTGGCGCTATCCCGGTGTTTGTTGATGTAGATATTGCTACTCACAATGTAAAGGCCGAAGATGTGGAAGCGGCAGTTTCGCCAAAAACAAAAGCCATTATGATAGCGCATTCGCTGGGTAACCCGTTTAACCTGGATGAGGTAATGCGTGTAGCCAAAAAATATAACCTATGGGTAGTTGAAGATGATTGCGATTCGTTGGGCGCAACCTATCGCGGAAAGAAAACAGGAACTTTTGGCGATATTGCTACTTTTTCGTTCTACCCGGCGCATCATATTACGATGGGCGAAGGCGGTGCGGTACTGGTTAACAACCCGCAACTGGCTAAAATTGCCGAAAGCTTTAGAGATTGGGGCCGCGATTGTTATTGCGAGCCTGGGAAAGACAATACCTGCGGATGCCGGTTCGGGCAGCAACTGGGTACTTTGCCTTATGGCTATGATCACAAATATACCTATTCGCATATTGGGTTTAACCTTAAGGTTACCGATATGCAAGCCGCATTTGGCGTATCGCAACTAAAAAAGGTAGATCACTTTGTTAAACGTCGTCAGGAAAATTATAAAGCCTTGTATGAACGAATGAAGGAGCTGGAAGAAATTTTCATTTTGCCAGAGCCTACCGAACATAGCGAACCATCGTGGTTTGGCTTTTTGCTGACTTTACGCGAAGGAGATGCAGCCGACAGGCACATGCTGGTACAACACCTGGAAGAAAAAAAGATAGGTACACGTTTGCTGTTTGGCGGTAACCTGCTCCGCCAGCCTGCTTATGCCAACGTACAGCACCGCAGCATTGGCGACCTGGCCAATACCGATACCATTATGAATCAATCGTTTTGGCTGGGTGTTTGGCCCGGACTGAACGAAACTCACTACGATTACATATTGGACGTGATTAAAGATTATATAAAATAAATACATCGCTTAATGGCTAACATAAAAAAGCATTTAATATATTTTTCGCATTTTGCTACCGGGCAGTTCTTGCTGCAGGCGTTTAATATATTAAACGGGTTTTTCTTATTGCGCTGGCTGTCTATACAAGAGCAGGCAAAGTTTAGCGTGGCATTCGGTATTCAAAGTTTAATTTTAAGTCTTTCCGATCTTGGTTTTACGGGTAGTATAATTGCTTTGGTGGGCAACCGCATTGATGATAAAAAGATTGTAGGATCATATATTCAAAGTGCCAAGCGCTTACGTAATTATCTTTTCTTTTTCAGCTGTGCGGTAACATTGGTCATACTTCCGTTTATCATCCGGAAACAGGCATGGGGTTATATCGATCTGGCGTTGATACTCACTCCCGTTTTATTGGCGGTATTTTGGCAAGCCGATTGTAGTTTGTACGATTCGACCTTGGTAATGCACAAAAAGATGAAAGAGTTTTATAAGCCGCAGGTAGCTTTAGCGAGTGTAAAACTCATTATTAACTATGTGTTATATTTTACCGGAATTATAGGCGCTTTTACTACGCTGACACTAAATGCTATCACCCTATTGATCAACGGGAAGACATATAAAAAGAATGCCGCTCCTTATGTTGATATTTCTGCTGATAACAAGTACGATGTTCAGTTTAAGGAGATGATTAATTATTTGAAGCCGTTATTCCCAAGTTTGATTTTTAACGCGTTTTATGGCCAAATTCAAATTTTTCTGATATCTTTTTTTGGGAAAACAACCAGTATTGCAGAAATAGCCGCATTAGGTAAGCTGTCGCAAATGTTTTTGTTTTTGGGGACGATAAACAGCACCATTTTAGTTCCATACATCGCAAAGTCGGAAAATAAAGAAGTCACCAAAAAGTATTTTGCAATATTGGGCGTCTCGTTGTGTGTTGTGCTCTGTATATATCTCACATCGGTTGCAGTACCGGGTCTTTTCTTATTTGTTTTAGGTCCAAAATACTATCATTTGAGAAGCGAACTGAGTGTGATGATTATGAATGCCTGCCTGTCGTATATCGGAGGGGTAATGTGGAGCATGCACAGTGCCCGTAAATGGGTTTTCTGGTGGGGCACATGGTCGTATATATTTTGCGTAATTACCTGTCAGGTGGTGGGCATCATGATTTTTGATATATCAACAACTCATGGTGTATTATGTATTTCAACTTTAACACTTGCCTGTATGCTTTTAGTACACGGTTTTACTGCGGCTATGGGCTTTAACAAGTTGAAATACGATTTGGCGGGTTAACAAAGATTTTAGTAACTATCAACAATATGAAAAAAATTCTTGTCACGGGTTCATCAGGTTTGGTTGGATCGGAAGTTTGCATGCATTTTGCGAACAATTATGAAATTCATGGATTGGACAATAACCAAAGGGCAGTGTTTTTTGGCCCTCAAGGTGATACACGCTGGAATCAGCAGCGGCTGAGTTCGGTAATAAAAAATTTCCAGCACCATGAGTTGGATATCCGCGACAGGCAAGGAGTTTTAGATCTGATAAAAACTATCAAACCAGATGTTATTGTACATACCGCAGCGCAACCCAGCCACGATAGGGCCGCCGCTATTCCGTTTGATGATTTTGATACCAATGCTGTAGGTACACTAAATTTACTTGAGGCAACACGTCAGTTTGTTCCGGAAACGCCATTTATCCACATGAGCACCAATAAGGTGTATGGCGATGCTCCCAATAAAATTAAGCTGAAGGAACTGGAAACCCGCTGGGATTATGATGACTCGGCTTACGAACATGGTATTGCTGAAACTTTTACCATCGACCAATCGAAACACTCACTATTTGGTGCATCAAAGGTAGCGAGCGATGTGACGGTACAAGAGTATGGCCGGTACTTTAATATGTATACCTGCTGCTTGCGGGGTGGCTGTTTAACCGGCCCTAATCACACAGGAGTTGAACTGCATGGCTTTTTAAGTTACCTGGTAAAATGCAACCTCGAAGGTAAAAAATACTCGGTATTTGGCTACAAAGGTAAACAGGTGCGCGATAATATCCACTCACATGATATTGCGCGCTTTATGGAAGAATTTATTAATGCTCCGCGTGTTGGCGAAGTTTACAACCTGGGTGGCGGTAAAGATAATACCTGCTCAATTTTGGAAGCCTTTGCCATTACCGAAAAATTTAGCGGCAAAAAGCAAGTTTACGAGTATGTAGACAAAAATCGTGAAGGCGACCATATTTGCTATTATAGCGATCTGCGTAAAATGAAAGAGCATTATCCGTCGTGGGATATTACCATTAGTTTGGAAGAAACCATCAGGCAGATTGTTGAAGCCTGGAAAACAAGAATTAAATAATAACCACCAATGAAAATTTTGATCACCGGTGCGGCCGGATTTGTAGGATATCAAATGGCCAGATACTTTAAAGAGTATTATGCCGATGCAACTGTATTGGGCATCGATAACTTATCGCGCCGGGGAAGTGAATATAATGTACCGCTGCTTAAAGAACTCGGTTGTACATTTTTTCATGGCGATATAAGGAGTAAGGAAGATGTTGACGATTTGCCGAAGGTCGACTGGATAATTGATTGCGCGGCAAATCCTTCGGTATTGGCCGGTTTACAGGGGGGTAGCTTTGGCTTGGTCAATAATAACCTTATTGGCACTATTTACCTT